>ERZ1643249.279-NODE-279-length-63627-cov-6.388536_pt1 | contig 63627 bp, 60 predicted proteins | sample MGYA00579263_ERZ1643249 | MGnify/ENA primary metagenome ERZ1643249 (study PRJEB29033, sample SAMEA4952264) | chicken gut metagenome | biome: Broiler Chicken; feature: Gastrointestinal Tract; material: Caecum | place: Ireland | collected 2018 | study: Broiler...
CAAAATGAGGTGGCTAATCTTGGATTTGAAAAAAAGCAAATTCGTATAGAATTGATTTACAATGCAGTGATTCCGACATTTACACAAGAAGATTTTCCAAAAACAGAAGGGTTATTTAGTTTAATTGAAAAAAGAAAACCAGATATTCGATTGGATTTGTTTTTTTTGGAAGGAAAGAGGAAAAAATTTTTTTCAACATTAATGATTGAGGTAAAATATAGTCCGATTTATAATATTTACCAAAAAAAATCCAAAACAAAAGTTATGGAACAATTGAAAAAATACCGATCAATTATTTATGTATCTTGCAATGATAAGGGAAGAGCTACATATCATCGAAATCCAGTCTATGAAGTTCTTTGTTTTTATCCGGGAAATAAAAAGCTGCCGATCGTATTGGATACACCTGTAGCGTTATATATTCAAAATTATCCAAAAGAAGACGGAGCAAAGATTGAATGGGTCGGAAAAAAACAAGTTCGAAATTTGATTCAAACATGGGTCCATCAGTCCATTCAAGTATATTCCATTTCATCAAACAATCTACTGTAAAGTAGAAGAAATCCAAGAAAAATAGGCGTTTACACACGCCGCTATTTGATTTTATACATAAGATATGTTATAAGTTTGTTGAAAGGGAGTGTAAAAATATGTACGGATACGGTGGTTATGGTGGTTGTGCGAGTCCTTGCTATGCACCTTGCGGCAGTGGATTTGGCGGTTACGGAGGAAATTGCGGCGGAAGATTTGGCGGCATTGGAGCCGGATTTGCCTTAATTGTTGTTTTATTTATCTTATTGATTATCATTGGTGCAGCTTGGCTGTACTAAAAGTATCTAAACGGGGAGTCAAAGACTGACGTGAGAACGTCGGTCTTTTTATTATGACAAAGAAAGTCCTAGACGAGATCTAGAGTAAAAGAAAGCTTATAGTGGTATAATAAAACCATTTTTCCCAGATGTTAAGTATAATGGCTTATGATCCGATTTTTAAATATCCGATAAATTTTGAATGTCAAAAGATAAGAATGATTTACTATATATCATATGCAATGGCAAGTATCCTATTATATTTACACCAAAATATAGAAGACAAATGATTTATGGAAAAATAAAAAATATAGTGAGATTCTATGTACACTATGCGAAAAAAGATTTAAAAGTGTTGAAGCTAGAACAGGTAAGAATCATATTTATATGTGCGTAAGGATTCCACCTAAAAATTGCTATAGTTTAGTTTCTAAGGGAAGATAGGTTTATGATATGGTGTTGTTTCTTGCTGGAGTCTATAGTTTTTAAGATGCAGCCCATTGATGAATTGTTTTCTTAGGACAAAAATGGTTATTTTATCACAGATTCCAAAAAATTATGACAACAGTGTTTTACCAAAAAAGCTTAATTAAAACTGGTTTTTTTGAAGTTTTCATATGATCACAGCATCTACCGGTTTTTGCAGTAGATGTAAATTTTTTTAAAGAAAGCAAGCATAAATGTAAAGCAATCATTTTTGATTTTTGCCTAAAAGTTTTAGAAATTTTGTGCTCAACTGCATATGGTATTTTTAAAATATAAAAGCTTATTTTTTGACTATGCATTAAACGAAAACAGGCAAGTAATTTTTTACACATCTTTTTCTCCAAGTTCTTTGATTGATACATGGGTAGTTTCTGGAGTTTGAAAAGGAAAAATGGTTGGTACATAAATGAAAGTGTATAATTATAAATAGAATAAAATACCTTTTTTCATTCATTGACAGTATTTGAGCCCTCTGTTATAGTATGAACGGGCTTCATGATCCAGTGGATATAGGAGAGATGAAATGAATAAATTTGATGTTATTATTATCGGTGCGGGACCTGCTGGAATTTTTACCGCCTATGAATTAACCAAAAAAAATAATCAATTAAAAGTTTTACTTGTCGATAAAGGACGAGATATTTATACACGTAAATGTCCGATTTTGCAAAAAAAACTTGAGAAGTGTCCGCCACCAACCAAAAGAAAAGATTATGCTGGTTGTTTACCAGCTTGCAGCATTACAAATGGTTTTGGTGGTGCCGGTGCCTATTCGGATGGAAAATTTAATATTACAACTGAATTTGGTGGGTGGATGACCGATTATTTATCAGGGCAAGCTGTATTGGATCTAATTTTATATGTTGATAAAATCAATTTGCAGCACGGTGCAACGACAAATATTACTGATCCATTGACACCAAAGGTTTTTGAAATTGAGCGTTGTGCTTATGGAAGTGGTTTAAAGCTGCTTCGTTCAAAGGTCAGACACTTGGGAACTGAACATAATTTAGAAATTTTAAAAAGTATTTATGAGTATTTAAAAGATAAAGTTACAATGCTTTTTTCAACAGAAATTGAGGATATTTTGGTTGAAAATAAAAGGGTTACTGGGATTCAAACAAAAAAAGGTGAGGTATTTTTTACCAATTATGTTGTAGCAGCACCAGGACGTGATGGTTCGACTTGGCTTGGAAAGGTATTGGAAGCGAAACATTTAAAAATGCATAATAACCAAGTGGATATTGGTGTACGTGTAGAGTGCTCCAATATTGTAATGGATGAGATTAACAGACATTTATATGAAGGGAAATTTATTTATCGAACTTCAGTCGGTACGACCGTTCGAACATTTTGCTCAAACCCTTCTGGACATGTTGTCATTGAAAATCATTCTGGTGTGATGCTTGCAAACGGCCATGCGTATCAGGATCCAAAACTTGGCAGCTCAAATACCAATTTTGCTTTGCTTGTTTCACATCAATTTGCTGAGCCGTTTGAGCAGCCAAATGAATTTGCGATTGAGATTTCTCGGTTGGCCAATCAGCTTGCAGATGGGTCTATTTTGGTTCAAAAGTATGGAGATATTTTAAAGGGAAGAAGATCTACACCACGAAGAATTCAGGAAGGATTTATCGAACCAACTTTAAAAGAAGCGGTTCCAGGTGATTTAGGGTTGGTTCTACCTTATAACACAATGAAAAGTATTATTGAAATGACTGAGGCACTGGATCATGTTACGCCTGGGATTGCTTCAGAACATACATTGTTTTATGGGGTGGAGGCAAAATTTTATTCTGCGCGACCAGCTTTGGATTCATATTTTGAAACCAAAATTCAAAATTTGTTTGCTGGTGGCGATGGGGCTGGTGTGACACGCGGTTTGGCACAGGCCAGTGCATGTGGTGTGCAGATTGCCAGACGAATTTTAATGAAAGAGGAACAAACATATTGTGAATAAATTTTGGAAAGGCGAAAAGAATGGGCAGTTTTTCGTCTTTTTCTTACATATACAGAATATTTTTAGGGAAAAAGAGGGATTTATATGAGAAAAAAAATCGGAATGATCGGGATTGGAATCATACTGCTTATGGCATTGGGCTGTTCAGCAACCAAAACACAAAACTTAAATTCTGAGCAAATGAATTTGTCCGGACAAATGGAAGTTCATTTTGTTGATGTTGGTCAGGGGCAAGCACAGGTTATTTTGACACCAGCTGGACGGGTGATGGTGGTTGATGGTGGAAACAACGATGATGAACAACGAATGGTCGATTATTTAACCAATTTAGGGGTTACAGAAATTGATGTGCTAATTGGTACACATCCAGATGCAGATCATATTGGCGGAATTGATGCGGTTATTGATGCGTTTGATGTCAAAAGTTTTTATATGCCGCCCATTTCTGTAACGACCGACACATTTAAAAGTGTACTCGCTTCATCCAAAGCGAAAGGGCTGGTTGTTCAATCTGCAAAAGCTGGTGTTACGTTGGATATAGATTCATCTTGTGAAATCGAAATGCTAGCACCGATACAAATGAGCAAAGATTCTAATGAAATGAGTGTTGTCGTAAAAACAGCTTGTGGAAAAGCTTCGTTTTTATTGACTGGAGATATTGAAGGAGAAGCCGAGCAACTTCTATTAGACAGTCATGAAAATCTGGATGTTGATGTACTACTTGTACCACATCATGGTTCAGATGGTACATCCAGCACCAAATTTCTGCAAGCAGTTACACCAAAAATTGGCATCATTCAATCGGGTAAGGATAATTCATATGGTCATCCACATGAGGAAACCTTAAAGCGATTGGAGCAATCTGGAACAGAAATTTACCGCAATGACGAGCTTGGCAATATTGTAGTAAGCACAGATATCCAGACAGGTGTTTACACAGTGAACCAGAAAACAGCTGGAAAAATAGCCAGTGCAGATGATCAATCGCTTAGTTCAGATATATCAAATGAGTCAGATCATAAAGTTGAAGATGCAACTTCAAATTCTGATATGAAAACGGAGGATGTAAGTGCTGCAACATCACAGTTATACATCAATGCGAAAATCAGCAATTCATCACCAAAGCAAAATGAAAATGAAACGGTTACTGTTACAGTAATTGACGAAAAAAAACAGCCCATCTCAAATGCAAATGTTACTTTGACTTTATTTTTTGCTTCTAAAGAAACAGTTTATACAACAAAGACCAATGGCGATGGGATTGCTGAATTTTCCTTTCAAATTGGTCGGGCAAAAATCGGTTTTGAAGTGATTGGAAAAATCCAAGTGCAAAACGGAAATTTAACAGAGCGTACACAAATTATGTTTACACCAAGCGATGAATAACCTATTGTTAAAAGTAAAAGAATTTATAAAATATAGCTTAAGTGACTTGATATTTATCCATTGCTTTTTGTATGTATAAATTTGGGATAGCGAAATAAATATTTTTTATAAAACACGAATGTTAGAAATGGATCTCATAAAGTATGTGATTGCATAAAAAATAATGGTTTTTCTTGTACCAAAGTTGTTTTTTCTTTATACTAAAAAGCACGTCCCAAATAAAATTATGGAGGTAGAGAAAATATGGGAAAACAGACAGCCGGAAGAGACAATTTATGCGATTTTGCACCCAAATTTGCAGAATTGAATGATGATGTATTATTTGGTGAAGTTTGGTCAAGAGAAGATATGCTATCTTTAAAGACCAGATCCATTGTGACAATTACAGCACTGATCAGCAAGGGAATTGTTGACCATTCTTTGCAATATCATTTAGAAACCGCCAAAAAAAATGGTGTTACTCGAACAGAAATGGCCGAAATTCTAACTCATCTGGCGTTTTATGCAGGCTGGCCGAATGCATGGGCAGCGTTTCGTATAGCAAAAGAAGTTTATATCGATGAATGTAGCAGGGAAGAACATGGAGGGTTCTTTGGTCAGGGTGAGTTGAATGTGAATTTTTCACAGTATTTTGTAGGGAACAGCTATTTGAAGCCTTTAACGAATCCAAAGGAAACCATATTGATTGCGAATGTAACGTTTGAACCAGGATGCCGCAATTATTGGCATATCCATCATGCTTCAAAGGGCGGTGGACAGATTCTTCTTTGTGTAGACGGTGAAGGATGGTATCAAGAAGAAGGAAAACAAGCGCAAAGTTTAACACCAGGTGATGTAGTTACCATTCCTGCCGGGGTAAAGCATTGGCATGGGGCTAAGGCAAATTGCTGGTTTAGTCATCTGGCCGTTGAAGTACCTGGAGAAAACACTTCGAATGAATGGTTGGAACAAGTAACAGATGATATTTATAACAGTCTCTCAGAATAAGAGAATGAAAAAGTGTTTGACAAAAATTCAGTAGTATACTTTTTATAAACAAAGTGATTGCAAAGACAGTAGATGCAGATTTTATCATTAAATATTTTCGTATACTTTTTTCATAGTTTCTAAAGATCATTTTTTGTACGTCGTATGTTTTATGCGTGTGTCTTTTCGCAAAAAAGGAAATAATAAATCTATACGCTCTATGGATATACATCTCTTGTGCACAATCTTAGGCGAAGGTATGGAAAGAAACACTTTTAGTTTTTTTAATTGCTCCCAATTTAAAGGAAATCTATTTTTCTAAAAGCAAATAATATAGGGAAGTATACATTTGCAGAAATAGCCATAAAGTGAAACTATTGTTTTTTTGATAACATAAAAAGAGGCTGGGACATAACTCGCTTTAAATAACAAACAAAGTGAAATTGTGTGCGTTCAATTTTACTTTGTTTCTATTTTCTTTTGTAATCTTCATCCATTCTTAGTTATTGAGGAGGGGTTTGTCCCAGCCTCTGCAAAATATATTTATACTATTATGTATCTAAAAAATATTTTGTGTCTGCTGGTATAATGTTTTTTGTTTTCTTATGCACGCTTTACTAAATAAAGAACGCTTTTCATACAAGCTTGCTTACTCATAAGACAGAATGTTTGTACAATCTTATTGTATTCCTGGTGAACCCAGACATAGTGAAAAGCGACAGAGTATCTGCATAGCAATGACTTTGAATTTACCATTAGAGTTTGCAAAGTGGATATATATCTAAAACATTATTTATATTTTAAAATTTAGAAATAAATAATTGATATGACTATGCTAGTAAATTCTGATGAATACAGATGTATTTTTCTTCATACCACGAATGAGTTATTTTAAAAAGTATGTAAAAACAAAAATTTGGTGGATGATTGGACATAAAGATATGACTTTATTTAGGGATAAAGTTAATTTCTGTTTTTATCTATATTCTGATGCTGGTGAAAAAATAAATGTTCATTTGTCTGGTCCACATTTATATAATTAGGAAGCTCTATATCGAAATGACTTTACTCATCTTGTTCTGCTTCAAAATACGCATGCATGTCATCTAAGTATATTTGTAAAGCTTTCAAAATTTCTTCACGGCTTTTTCCACGGTTTTGTTCAAGAATTTCTTCTATCTCCGCTTCTAATATGGCTTTAATGGTTTGGTTGCCCCGAGACAAATAATCCAATTCTTCAAAAATCGTTTGCTCCATTTCTATCATGATTTTTCACGCCTTTCTTTACTCAAATTGTTATTTTCATCATAAGCGGTTATTGTTGAAATTGCAATGAATGATTTTAGAATCAACCAAAAGATCATCAGACAACAAATGGAGAATTTTATCAATGCATGGTAAAATGAAGAATGATTATGAAAAACAAGGAAAAAATTACTTATCACAGATAAAGGTCCTTGGACGGAGGAATGAATTTTGAGAACAACAAAAAGAAAATCGGTTGAATTATTGGCACCTGCCGGAAATTTTGCCTGCATAAAGGCGGCGGTTGCCAACGGAGCAGATGCAGTTTATTTCGGTGTAGATCAATTTAATGCAAGGATCCGTGCCGAAAATTTTACTGTTCAGGACTTACCCCAAACCATGGCATACTTACATAAATATGGTGTGCGTGGTTATGTGACCTTGAATATTTTGATATTTGAAGATGAATTAGAGGATGCAAAAAGGCTTATATTGGATTGTATTGCAGCTGGTGTAGATGCTTTAATTGTTCAAGATATTGGATTGCTTGAGTTAATTCGAGAAATTTCACCAGACTATCCGATTCATGGCTCAACACAAATGACCTTGACAAGTGCAGAAGCTATTGAATTTTTGGCACCGTATCGTATGGAGGTTGCTGTACTAGGGCGAGAAAATAATTTGCGTCAGATTCAAAAAATTTCAAGTATGACTGAAGTACCCCTTGAAGTTTTTGTACATGGTGCCCTTTGTGTTTCGTATTCGGGTCAATGTTTAACCTCAGAAATGTTAGGCGGAAGAAGTGCCAATCGTGGTGAATGTGCACAATCGTGCCGTCTACCTTATGACCTTGTAGTTGATGGGAAGGTTAAGAGAATGGGAGATATTGCATACGTATTGTCTCCTAAAGATTTGGCAGCCATTGATATGATTCCGGAACTGATTGAGGCTGGAGTTTACGCCTTTAAAATTGAAGGACGAATGAAGTCACCAGAATATGTTGCAAATGTGGTTAGAAAATATCGCTATGCTATCGATGCATATTTTGAAAATAAACCATTTGTTTATACAAAAGCGATTCAAAATGAATTGGCTCAAAGCTTTAGCCGCGGATTTACACATGGATTTTTGCATGGAACAAACCATAAACAATTATTAGATGGTACCTATCCAAAAAATCGTGGTGTGTATTTGGGCAAGGTCGAAAAGGTATTAAAAGATGGTATATTATGTCATTTAGAAAATCCGTTAAAGCGTGGCGATGGCATTGTTTTTGACAGTGGACATCCAGAGCGAAAGGAAGAAGGCGGTCGAGTCTTTGATTTACGAAAAAAAGGTAAGAAAATAGATGGAGAAATACAAACCGGATGGATTGAAATCATTCCTGGTCGTACACAGATTAATTTGAAAAAAATTAAACCAGGACAAAAAATTTGGAAAACAAACGATCCACATTTGGATCGTCAGATGCAACAAACATTTGCAAAAGAAGGCGGATACCATAAATTTCCACTACATGTCCATGCAAAGGGAAAAATTGGGACAAAGCTGCAGTCGGTTTGGACAGATGTTGAAACCAAAGAGAGTGTTTGGATTGATTCAGAATCAGAATTGCAAAAAGCAATCCAGCACCCATTGACTGAAGCGTATTTATCACAACAATGGTCAAGACTTGGGCATACCAATTTTGTTTTAGAGGCTGTGACATTTGATTCTCATGAAAAAATGATCCTTCCAGTGAAACAATTAAATGCAATGCGAAAACAAGCTGTAGAACTTCTCATAGAAATGAGAATGCGCCCACGTATATATCAGGTAAATTCGGATGTTGCTGTTTATCCGAATATCACTGATCAAACAGGTACACTCAATTTACCAAAGCTTATCCCACTCTGTCGTACTTTAGAACAAGTAGAGGCAGCTTATCAATTGGATATACCGATGCTGTATTGTGATTTTGAACTGATAAATGAGTATCTAAAGGCGGTACATATTGCACGTCAATATAAGAAGAAAATATATCTGGCAACGCCACGCATTTATATGCCAGAAGAAGAGGCGATTTTAAAAGGAATTTTAAAGGCGTCTCCAGATGGGATTTTGGTGCGGAATTTAGGTGCTTTGCAATATTTGTTACAAACAGAAACGACCCTTCCATTGATTGGAGATTATAGTCTGAATCTTGCGAATCATAAGGCGGTTTCTGCTATACTTCGTCGGGGCTGTACACGTGTTACAGCCAGCTTTGACTTGAACGAGGAACAGGTTTTACATATGCTGAAATATTGTCCGAGTGCACAAGTGGAGATTGTATTGCATCAACATTTGCCACTGTTTCATATGGAGCATTGTGTTTATTGCACATTTTTGAGTAAGGGAACAGATTTTACCAACTGTGGCAAGCCCTGTGAGAAACATCAAATTTCTTTACAAGATCGCATGGGTATGCAGCATCCGGTTCGGGTTGATACAGGTTGTCGAAATACAGTATACAATGCCATTTTGCAGTCTGGAGCTGAATTTTTTCATTCTTTTCATCAGGCTGGTGTTACATATTTTCGCATTGAATTTTTGGAAGAAACAAAAGCGGATGTAAAACAAGTGATCCAATTGTATTCAGATATGATAGACGGTAAAATTGATGCAGCACAAGTTTGGAGGAAGCTGAAGGCAACGCATCAGCTGGGTGTTACACGTGGTCATCTTATTAAGGAAAATTATAAGGAAAAAAAACTAAAGTGATAAAAAGAAAATGCTGGTGCTATGCTGCAAAAGGATAAATTGTTTTTATGATCATAAAAAGAGGATGAAATAAAAAGTTTTTGTCAAATTTGTACTGGTGAAACATTTAAACTCAATAAAATCAACACTTAAATCACACCAGATAGACGGAAGAATTGGAATTTAAAAGGAGGAACCAATAAGATTATGAAAAATTTTAAAAGTTACACGCCTGAAAAATATTCAGCTTTGGTATATCAAAAAATTGAGGATAACATTTATTTAACAAAAAATCCATATGGGGAGGGTGAGGTCTATGTTACATCTTTGACATTTGAACAAGAGCCAAACGAATATGGAGAAAAAGACGGATCGCCCTGCAATATCACACAAGTTCCTTTTGAAAATTTGTTGGACGAATTTGGTGTATTTGTCACAGATTTTTATGAACAGTTGAATGAGAAAAGCGGTTCAATTTGTTATCAAGAGTTCGGTTCTGTTGACTTGGAAAACATTCAAAAACTACAAGGAATGATTGGAAAGCGGATTTTTGCTGTGCCATATGAAGAGGATGGTGAAGAATACTACCACATAGTGATTGAGTAACAAATCGCAAACCTCCTGTTTATTGGGGTGGTGGTTTGAAGTATGTTCAATGCGATGAGTACATATAGTCTGTTGTACCAGAAAAGAAAAATTCAAAGATGGAAATAGATGTGGCTAACTTTTGGTTGAATGAAAATAAAAGGTTGATTGGAAGTAGCAAAGTGTAGATCTATACACACAAAAAGACATCTCCCGTAATTTTACCAGAGACCATGATCTATGTCACCAATAGCGATAAGTATTCTCTTTTTTGTATCTTTAATTAAGGGAGTTGAATATATTTCATTTTTCTATTCTGGTTTATACATGAAAAACGCAACAAGATAAATCAAACCTGTTTTATTGATAAAGGTGTATATTTTTCAAAATATTTATTATAAAACAATGAATAATTTATATCATTTTTCATTGAATGTAAAATTTATGATGGGATATGCAGGTAAGTTCATATAGCCTAACAATGGAAAAAATAATATCTCATTTTTGACAGAAAAATTGTGTTTATTTTTAAAAAATATTGTCTGAAAATAAAATATTATTATATAAATAAAGGTTATTTTGCTATAAAAATGGTTAAAGCGAATAAAAGGTATTAAAATATGAGAATTTGAAAAGTGTAAATGAAAATTTATAAGGATTTATTATAAAGGATAAAATCAACATTATATTTTTCTAAAAAATTTATGATTTTTGGTTCATTTATTATAAATTAATAGATAACTATAGTATAATTTAGCTGGGCAGAAGTCCATATTAGGGTTAGGGGGAAAGAATATGTTCAAATGGTTGAAAGGTTCTCAAACATCAACATCAAAGACAATAATAGAGAAGCCAGCAGCTAAAGAGGTTGATGAGGTTGCATATTGTGAAGCAGAATGCAAATCGCTTCTTGAGTTTATGAAAAATGAACTAAATATACAGAAAGCTTGTATGAGATTTGGTCTTGTACATATGCAAATGATTAATTTAGAAACAAAACTGAAAAATTATGATTGTGCGAAAGTATTATCAGATTTAATGGAAGAAATTTCTTCTTCTACGGAAACGCTTTCAGATTCTGCACATATTTTAAAAGAAAACTTGGAAAATTTGGATAATTCTAATCGAAATAATTTAAAACGGTTACATGCGTTGGAATTTTTAAAGGAGAATCTAACCGTTTCATTTGAGCATGTGGTTTCAAATTCAAACCAATTAAACCAAGAGGTAGAAGCCATCGATCAAATTAGCAACGAGATTACAGCAGTAGCCAACCAGACCAATTTATTGGCTTTAAATGCAGCAATTGAAGCAGCAAGAGTAGGAGATAATGGAAAAGGCTTTGCAGTAGTTGCAGGTGAAGTAAGGAAGCTTTCTCAGCAGACAAAGGAATCCATTGTAAATGTCAATGGTGTTTCAAATAATATTCGTGGAGAAGCGCTTGCAACAAAAGAAGCCATAAAAGATTTGGAAATGGCTGTTGAGAAATTTATTGGGGGAACCGCTGAAGTTGCTGAAACGATGAATGAAAATGCAAATCATTTGAAGACAAGTGTAGAACAATTGACTGAAAATAATAAAGGGATTGACTTATTGTCTGAAAGTATTGATCACCTTGCAGTTCTCTCCAATGATTTGACCCACTCCGTTCAAAATCAAGAAAGCAATCAATCTGGAACGACGAATTTGTTTCAAATATTAGATCAAAAAGTTGAATTGATCGAGTGTGATCATATTGTTTCTGTTTTAGCGGCAAGAATAATTGATCATGCCATTTTTTTACATAAAGTAATTAAAGAATACAACACGATCACAAATGTAAACAATCATCATGAATGTAATTTTGGGCGTTGGTATGACAGCAATCGTGAAAGATATAAGCATATTCCAGAATTTGTGGCAATGGATGCAGTTCACAAGGATTTTCATTTGCAGGCGAAAAACTTTATTACCACAAAAACGAGCACGTCTTCTGAACAGCTTCGTTTGGCTTCACAAAATATTTTGGAGAAATTTATTCAATTGATTGCTGTTTTCCAAGCTGAAAATAAGCCCATGGCTATGAAAAATTAGATGTATTGGATAAGGGAATTTATTCAAAATACAAGTATTATTTCAAATAAAAATCACATGATTGGTAGAGAGAAAGAGACTACCATCATGTGATTTTTTTATGCAAATTCATCTGGTTTTAAAAAATAAAGTCTTCATCCTGTAAAGGCTCAACATAAATGGCTTTTATATAACCGTTTCCCTTTTGCGAGAAAAAGTCATGTGTTTTTGTATTGGTCTGTAATCCATTTTCAATAATCGGATTGATTTCAACAGCATCATAAATTGGTTCAAATCCGAGATTCATCATGGATTTATTGGCATTATAAATGAGAAATGCGTTCACCTCATCTGTTAGACCAATGGCATCATAAAGCTGCTTTGTATATTTTTTTTCGTTTTTCATCAGTGCATCTAGAAAGTTTTGTGTCCAAGCAAACATTTCAGATTGCTTTTCTGTAGAAAAAGATTGGTAAATCGATTGCGCAAGCAAACCAACATAAACACCATGAATGGATTCATCTCGAATAATTAAGTTAATAATTTCTCCACTGTTTGTCATTTTGCCTTGACCTGCCAAAAAAAGCGGATAAAAAAAGCCACTGTAAAATAAAAAAGATTCAAGAAAAACGGAGGCAACCAAGGCTTGAAATAAAACTTCCTTCGAAACCTTCGGCTGCCAAAGATTGATGTATTGATTGGAGATCATTTCAGCCTTTTTTTGTAAGTATTCGTTTTCCTCCGTCCATAAAAAAAGTTTTTGGATTTCTTCATTGGAGGCAATTGTTGTGAAAATGGTACTATATGATTTGGCATGAATTTGTTCCATACCCGCCATAAAGGTTAAAAGTGCTTTTTGTTGCAGATTTTCGATATGCAGAGAAATAAGCGGCATTCCTTCACCGCCTTGTTTTGTATCAAGCAAGGTTAAACCAGCCAGAACTTTTTTATAAGTTTCCTGCTCATCCTTTGCCAGCTCCATCCATACATTTTTATCCTGTGAAACTGGAATTTCCTCATCAATCCAAAACTGCATAATATTTTGTTTCCAAAACATTTGTGTATAAGGATCTTGTTCTTCATTCCAGTTGACAGCAGAATGTTTGTTTGTCATTCGTTTTTCCTCCAAGTAATGATTCGCCTGTTTTGTTAGATATTTTAACTATGACTATTATACGGAACAGCTTAGGCATTCTTCAATATTTTTCTTATTGGTTCTTGTATAATAAAGGGATTTGAGTCCTTTATGCTCAGCATATATGTAATATTTTGCCAGTTCGCGTGTAGAAATATCACTATGAACAAATAATGTACAGCTAATGCCTTGATCGACATGTTTTTGAATAACAGAAATCAAATCAATCAGTTTCATCATATCCATATCATAGGCAGTTTTTGCATAATACCAATAAGTTTCCTTTGTTAAATAAGGCATCGGATAGTAAGTCATTGCATTTTCGTATGTTCTTGTTTCAATCACATTTGTAATAGGCATCACAGAAGAAGTGCTATTTTGTAAATAAGAAATGGATCCGGTCGGAGCAATGGCCATCCGGTATGCATGGTATAGACCATTCTTCATCACCTGTTCTTTTAGTTTCATCCAATCTTCCTTTGACGGAATAAAAATTTCTTTGAACAGTTCTGTAATTTGTTCAGAAGTAGGGGAGATGGTTTTTTCTGTATAGAAATCAAAATAAACCCCTGTTCCGTAATCTGATTGCCTAAAACCTTGAAAGCATTTTCCCGTCTCCATGGCAATCTGCATACTTCTTTCGATAGAATGATAATTTACTGTCATAAAAAACAAGTTGGCAAATTCTTTTGCTTCTTCTGACTCATAACGAATTTTATTTTTCGCAAAAAATCCGTGTAAGTTCATGACACCTAATCCAACAGAATGTAGCTCTTGATTGGCTTTGAAAATTGATGGCGCATTAGAAATATCACTTAAATCACTGACAGCAGTTAGCATGTCCATTGCACGATAAACAGATTCTCGAATGGATTGGTTTTCCATCACGTTAACGATATTTAAAGAGCCAAGATTGCAACAAATATCTCGTTTAATTTCATCTGGAAGTCCATAATCGTGAATGATACTCGTTTCCTGAAGCTGAAAAATTTCCGTACAAAGATTGCTCATTTTAATCGAACCCAAATTTTTTAATGGATGTTGATTGTTGGCATTGGTATGATAAACAATATAAGGATATCCAGATTCAAGCTGCAGCATTGCAATTTTTCCAAGAATCTCTCGAGCATTCATCCATTTTCTTTTTAAAATTCGTGTATCCTGTATGAGCACGTCATACATTTCTTGCATATTCATTTCATCTAAAGGCATGCCATACACCCTTTGAACTGAGTGGGGGGCAAATACATAAACATCTTGATTGTGCTTTGCCAGCTCAAAAAATTTATGCGGACAAATTACACCAATGGACAAGCCTTGAATTCTTGTTTTTTCATCGGAATTAATTTTTTTGCAATCAAGAAATTCTTCAATATCCCAATGAAAAATATGTAAATAAGCCGCACCAGCACCTTTTCTTTGACCAAGCTGATTCACATAAGAAAACGTATCTTCAAGCAGCTTAACAACTGGCATTACACCACTTGCTGCACCTTTTACATCTCGAATGCTTTCACCACGCCCACGAATTTTGGAAAGATTTAGCGCAACACCGCCACCAATTTTGGAAAGCTGCATACTGGTTTCAATGTTAAAGCCAATAGAGTTTAATGTGTCATCAACTTCTAATAAAAAGCAGCTAACAAGTTCACCACCTCTTTTTCTTCCAGCATTGAGAAAAGTTGGTGTTGCAGGTTGATAGTTTTGTGCAATCATTTCACGTGCATATTCAACCGCTTTTTCCGTATTGCCACGTGCCAAAAAGAGCGCAACAATTGCAATTCGATCTGCATAATCTTCCAAATAAAATTGCTTATCAAAAGTTTGCAGCGCGTAGTCTTTATAAAATTTAGAAATGGACATATAACTTTGAAATTGAAATGGAACTGCTTTGATGGCTGCATAAACTGCCTGAATGTCATCCATGGTATAACCATCAACTGTAAATAAGTTATAATAGTATTCATGATCAATTAAATATTGGAAGCGTTCTTCTAATGTCGTAAATTTCATTCGTTTTTTTTCAATTTCTTCCAAAAATAAAGCGATGGCTTCTTTATCTTTTTCCAATCGATAAAATCCATCTGCCTGTTTCATAATCTCATTATTTTTTTTTATATGCTCAAGCATGTTCAATCTCCTTGATTTTTTCTTTTACAATAATTTGATCTCTTTTGGTTCCGGATAGTTCAAATTTATGAAGCAAGGGAACTTGATACATTTCAGAAATAATATCTCCGCTTTTGCCATAAAATGTCCCCCAATTTTTATTCCCACTAGCTACGACACCTTTTAGTAAATGCCCGTTATTTTTGAGAAATTTTTCTGTCTTTTCCGGAACCTGCCCAAAATTGGTTGTATACGTAATTAAAACATAAGGCTCATCGGATTTTGTCATTTCCTCAATTTTTTCAATCGGAAACGGAAGATGTGCAGAAAAGCGGGCAACATTTCCTGTGCAACTATCAAAATAAACTTTCATCTACTCTCACACCTTTATCGCATAAAATTTTCATATACCAAATCAATATTTAGTTATCGTCTGATAAACATCATACTATATATGGTAGAAAACGTCTATATTTTTAAATGGAGAAGAATACTTAATATGAAAAATTTGTTCCGTTGCAACTGTTATTTATGCAAGAAATTTTTGTTCACTCAACTCGTTTTTTGTTGGTTTTCATATTTGTTGTTGCTTAAGAAAGAAAGAGAGAAAATAAAGTCGTTGGGATGAAATTTCTGTAAAAAATAACCACATTCTTGTAAAATTTGCTATAATAAAAAGCGGACTTGTTTGATTTATAAGGAAGGGGAAGGTAAAAATAATGAAAAAAAGAATTCAGGTTTATTTATGTAACATTTGCATTTTAGTCGGTCTAGTATTTTTACCAACTCAGTCATTGGCCTTTGAGATTTCTGAAGCGTCTGATACATTCGTTCCATCTTCTGAGACTCCTGAAGTACCGAACACACCGATTTTGGTTTCTGAAAACGATGAAACATTTGAGCGAATTGTAACCTCAAACGCTGAATACAGCTATCAAAAAATGTTGGACGATTTAAATTTGCTTGAGGAAGCTTATCCATTTTTGCAGGTTGAAGCTTTAGATGATGGTGTGAAAAATAAAATCTATAAAATTACACTAGGAAACGGTGAAAAAAAAGTTTTGATCAGCAATTCCTTTACAGCGAAAGATTGGAATACCACCTTATATACCATGCAGATGCTGGAGCAATATGCACAGGCATATGCAAACGATGCAGAAATTGACGGTGTAAATATCAAACAAATGCTTGATCATATTTCATTTGTGTTTATTCCTACAACGGCTTATGATTTAAAGCCTTTTACTGGAGGAGCCAACCGATTGACAGTTGATGCACTGAATGCGACTTTTCGTCATGATTATATTCCAGTGAAGACGGCGCGCCGAAGTGGTAGCTCATTAATCGGCCCTCAATTTATTGTGGCACATGATACAGGAAATAATAATTCAACCGCTAAGAATAATGTAGATTATTATAAAAACAGTGCCAATTCAGTTTCGGCAAGTGCTCATATTTTCGTAGATAATAAAGAATCGGTTTTAACCATTCCATTAAATGAAAAAGCATGGCATGTACGTTATAATGTAACTACGGACAACCGTCTATTTGGCTATAATGCTAATGATGCGGCAATTGGTATTGAGCTTTGTTATTTTTCTGGGGATTATAGCCGCAGCTTGAAAGCATATCAAAATTATGTAAAAGTGATTGCCAATTTATGTACAACCTATGAATTGGATCCATCAACGAAAATTGTTGGGCATGAGGAGCTTGATCCAACAAGGAGAACCGATCCAACCAATGCGTTAAAGCGAATTAAAAAGTCAAAGGAAACATTGATTCGTGATGTGAAAAAGGTGATGGGAACAGGTCATGTACCCATAGTGATTCACAATGAAATAGAAACCGATAATTATGTATACAGCTTAGTTCTTACCGAGGCAACAAAGAATACATTTGTTTTCTCCGTAGCAGATGATCGTGCGAAATACACGGTTATGCGAAAGTATGCCGGGAATTTATCGGAGGCTATAAACCTATCTATTCATGCAACCGCAAATGAAAAATATATGTTGCGTGATTCAGATGGAGTGGCTGTACCACAATTAAAGTTCGCAATTAAAGTAGGTGACACACCATTTGTTGCATCAGAATCAAATGAATTCAGTACATTGGGAAAAACGGGTGTCATGTTGTTAAAAGATTTACAAGAGTTTTATCCGATGGAAGTGCATGAACCAGATCAATTAGAAACTACATCTGAGGATACGCAGGACGCAAAACAAACATCAGATGCTGCTTTATCAAATTCTGAAATATAAAATAGATTATTTTAAACAGGAGGTTGTGCCAAAAAATGGTACCGCCTTCTGTTTTGCTTTGAAAAAACAAGTTATGCTATACTAATATAAATTCAAATTGCTTAAAAATTGATTTTCCTTTTGAATGTTTATTTTGTAAAATATCAATTGATGGAAAAGAAGAACGACTTAGGAGGTTAGAGATGCTGGAATTTTTATTGGAAAAATTCATTAGTCCGATAAACAATTTCATGTGGACATATGTCTTGATTGTTTTACTTTTGGGCGGTGGATTTTATTTTACACTGCGCAGTAAATTTGTACAAATTGTAAATATAAAAGAAATGTTTCGTTTGTTAAAGAAGGAAAGTCATCCGCATAAAAAGCAAATTTCTTCTTTACAAGCGTTTTTTATTGGAGCAGCTTCTCGAATTGGTGTTGGAAATATAGCCGGAGTTGCATTGGCCATTTCTATTGGTGGACCAGGGGCGGTTTTTTGGATGTGGGTTGTTGCACTTTTAGGCGGGGCAAGTGCATTTGTTGAGAGTACTTTAGCACAAATTTATAAGATAAAGGATTCAGATGGGAACTTTAAAGGGGGACCAAGCTATTATATTCAAAAACAACTGGGGCAAAGACAGATGGGTATTGTTTTTTCAATTTGTTTGATTATAACGTTTGGATTTGCTTTTAATTCTTCACAAAGCAATACAATTGCCGCTTCCTTATCTGCATATCAAATCAACCCGATACTCATTGGTTTGGTGCTATCTATTTTAACATTAATTTTGATTATTGGTGGTGTACAACGTATTGCGCATGCTACTTCAATTATTGTACCCATTATGGCATTTTTGTATATTGGTATTGGTCTTTATGTAGTTGTCTTAAATATTACCCAGATTCCTGGTTTGATTGTCTTGATTGTAAAAAGTGCTTTTGGTCTTGAGCAATTTATGGGTGCAACATTTGGCACCGTATTGATTCAAGGGGTAAAACGTGGATTATTTTCTAATGAAGCTGGAATGGGATCGGCACCCAATGCCGCAGCCGCAGCGTTTGTTTCGCATCCAGCAAAGCAAGGTTTTATTCAAACACTAGGTGTATATTTTGATACGTTAGTTGTTTGTTCAATTACAGCGTTTATTATTTTATTGGCACCGAATTATATGAGCGGATTAAAAGGAATCGAATTGACACAAGTTTCTTTGACGAGCTTAATTGGTGGATGGGCGCATGAATTTTTGGTTGTTGCAATTTTCTTTTTTGCCTTCAGTTCTATCCTTGGCAACTATTTTTATGGTGAAGTGAATGTAAAATATATTTCTGAGCGTCCGATTGTCTTATATTTATACCGAGCAGGTGTAATTGCAATGATATTTATCGGTTCTGTCGCAAGCCTAGACTTTGTTTGGACCTTTGCTGATTTATCAATGGCATTTATGGCAACAATTAACTTAATCGCAATTATTCTTTTATCTCCTATTGCTTTTAAAGCTTTGAAAAATTACGTTGTTCAAAGAAAATCAGGTATAGATCCAGTGTTTTATGCTGATGATATTCCGGGCTTAAAAGGGGTAGAATGTTGGAAAAAAAGAAATCCAAACATATAGTACTTCTTGACAATTTACAAAAAAGTATTGAATTTTTCATAGGGGTATATTAGACTAGGAGATGTATTCATATTTTACAGCGAAGATAAGAAAAAGTAATTTTATGTATAGCAAAAGCAGAGAGGGGCTGGGTGGTGAAAAGCCTCGCAGCATAAAATGAACACATCTTTGAGCTGGGCACTGAAGCTAAATGTGCGTAGGTTGTCCCGGGTTGATGCGCCCGTTATTTCGCAAGAGTGTTATAAGAATCACACTTATTGAGGCATACATTGTGAGGTGTGTGCAAATATGGGGTGGAACCACGGCTATTGTCCGTCCTCAGGTCTATGATGACCTAGGGACGGTTTTTTATATTTTTTAGAAAAGGGGAAAGAGTCATGAAGAAAAAATTCGTTTTTATCTTGTTTGGTATGCTTTTATGTATTGGATTAACAGCATGTGGTAATAATACTGCAGGTACATCTGATAATGATCATGTTTCTTTGGATTTTTATAAGCAACGTGGTTATTTGACTTTAGGCTTTGATCAAGAATTTGAACCTATGGGTTTTGTGGACGGAAAAAGTGGGGAATACATCGGTTTTGACATCGATATGGCTACTGAAGTTATGAAAAGAATGGGAATCGAATTGCGTTTACAGCCGATTAGTTGGGATATTAAGGAAAGTGAGCTAAACCGTGGTAAAATTGATTTTATTTGGAATGGATATTCTATTACAGAAGAAAGAAAAGAGAAAGTTGATTTTTCTAATCCATATTTAAATAATACGCAAGCGATTGTTGTATTGGCTGATTCCGATATTCAGTCAAAAGCGGATTTGGCAGGTAAAGAGGTTGGAACACAAGGCGGTTCCAGTACAATTGAGGCTGTAGAGGCAGAACCAGAGGTTTTGGCTTCTTTTAAAAACAGTTCTTTAGTTTTAATGCCAACTTTTCCTGATATTTTGCGTGATTTAGAAAATAACCGGATTGATGCAGTTGTTGGAGATATTGTCTTACTGCGTTATTATATCGATAAAATGGGTGCTGAGAAATTTCGGATTTTAGAGGATAACTTTGGTTCTGAGGAATATGGGGTCGGTATGCGTAAAACTGATTCAGAATTGATTGCAGAGGTGAACCGAATTATGGAAGAAATGAAAGCTGACGGAACAGCAACACAAATCTCAGAAAAATGGTTTGGGGAGAATATCGTAAAATAATATGTTTGATTATTTGACTACAATATTACCGACTTTTTTAGGTGGGCTGAAAACAACTATATTTTATTTTATTATGACATTAATATTTGCCATTCCGATTGGGATTGTATCCGCTTTAATCAAAGCAAAGCGAATACCAGTTTTCACGCAATTGATTGGACTCTATATTATGATTATGCGCGGAACGCCGTTACTCTTACAAATTCTCTTTGTTTATATTGGTTTGCCATATATCGGTGTCAGCTTTGAACGTGAGGTTGCAGCAATTATTGCTTTGTCTTTAAACTATGGAGCCTATTTTGCTGAGATTTTCCGTGCCGGGATTGTAGATATTGATAAAGGACAACATGAAGCAGCAGACGTTCTTGGATTAACACCATTTCGTACTTTTCGTCGGATCATTTTGCCACAAATGGTTAAAAAGGTCTTGCCACCGACTGCAAATGAAGTAATTAATCTTGTGAAAGATACAGCGCTTTTATATGTCTTAGGCATTACCGAGCTATTAACACTTGCAAAAGTAACCAGTAATGCCGATGTTAGTTTACTCCCATATTTTATTGCAGGTGTTCTGTATTTTATATTCATTTCGCTTCTGGCAAAGCTGTTTCAAAAGGCGGAGAAGCATTTCAGTTATTATGAATAGTAGGTGGCCAGTATGTTAATTGTGAAAGATGTTATAAAAAAATTTAAAGATAAAACTGTACTAAAAGGAGTTTCATTTGAAATTAAAGGACAGGAAATTGTTGCAATTCTTGGGCGTTCTGGTGGAGGGAAAACCACATTGCTTCGTTGTATTAACGGATTGGAAACCAATGAACAAGGTACCATTCAAATCGGCTCAGATTTTATGACCAAAGAAGAAAATGGAAAAATGATATATGCAAACAAACAGCAAAAACGTGCATTCCGTAAGCAAATGGGTTTGGTTTTCCAAAACTACAATTTATTTCCACATTTATCCGTATTGGAAAATATTATTGAAGCTCCAGTCTATGCATTCGGTGTATCCAAGGATGTGGCGATTCAAAAAGCAAGAAAACTGTTGGAGATTCTTGATTTGGCAGATAAAGAAAATGAATATCCGTTTCAGCTTTCCGGTGGACAAAAGCAACGTGTAGCCATTGCCCGTGCCTGTGCTTTGGATCCCAAAATTCTTTGCTTAGACGAGCCGACCTCTGCCTTGGATCCAGAGTTAACCGGAACGATTGCGCAAACGATTCGTGTTTTGAGTGAGATGGAGCAATGTGCAGTTGTTTTGGTTACACATGATATTCCGTTTGTAGAGCGAATTGCCGAACGAGTCATTTTTTTGGTTGAGGGGGAAATTGCAGTCGATTGCTCTAAGGATGAATTTTTTCAATCTACAGATAAACGGATTCGCAGTTTTATTTCAACAATGAATATTTCATAAGTGAGTATATTAAAAAATCCGAGCCATTTTTTGCTCGGATTTTTTATACTATCTCAGCATATTTCTATGTGATAATAATTGAGAATTTACATAAATCGTTTCATTTATTGTTGCTCTCTTCTTACATTTTTTCCTTGCAATAAGGAAACAGTATTTATTAAATAATTTTTGATATGAAATAACTAAGCCATTTAAAATGGTTTATCCATTTCTGTACAGTGATTTGTACAGTCCTTTATTGCATGTTATAGATTCATAGAAAATTTTTATTTGACTTGCCAATTTTTGTTCAACCAAAGAGATAAATTATTCTTCTGTATCATTTTCAATACTTTCTTTTATTTTTGGTTAAAAGATATGGATTTAATTATTTCTGTAATCTCTATATTTTCCAATTTTAAAGAAAGGGCGAACTATGTAATGAAAAGCCGCTATCCATGTCATGATTTCAAAGATGGACAGCAGATTTTTCATAGTTTGAATCGGATGTTAGATACAATTTAGAACAAATTATTCCACCTTGGCTTCAAATATAAATCCTTCTTCATCCAAATATTGTGCTGCTTTGCCATAGGAGCAGAAGATTCCATTAAGCTGGTTTCCTGCATAGACATGAAACTGTTCATTTTCCTCAACAAGTAATAAAGTTTGTCCATTCTGATTTTTCCACAATTCTTGATAAATTTCGTTTGTTTCATCAATGATTTGTACGCTTTGAATGGATGCCTGAATTAAAGCAATCAGCTCCTTTTCTTGATAATTTCGGATATTGGTATATCCATTTTTTTCCGATTTCATATTGGGAATCCGTTCAGTATACACAAAACCATTCCCATTGGGATGCATATGATAAATAATATTTTGTTTCTTGACTGCACTGTCTAGATATTTATAGTTAAAACGTCCAAGCGATACAGGTGTTTTCATTAGCATTGGAAAATGAGCTTCAATAATTTTGGTTTTTTCCTCAAATGTTAACATAAAGCCTCCTAACAAATTCATTTTTGCTCAGTATAACATAAAAAAACAATAGATTCTACTATACAAAATATTATATTTTATAAGAAAAAATTGAATAACAAAATATATATGCTATGAGTATAAGGAAAGACATTGTTACAGTTACAGCCCTATACTCAGTTTTGTAAAGAGGATAAAGGATTTAAAAAGGACAATACATATTCATTTTTTATTTCAGAAATATTTGACGGAAAAAGAAGATCTTTATGATATCAATCTTTTATACTACAATAATGGATTCTTTGGAAAATACCTTCAATTGAATTGATAAAAATAATGAATTATTAAAAATATATTGATTGAAGTAGAGCTTAAAATTATATTGACCATTTATCTGGATATCGATTTTTTTTCGAAAATGAAGACTGAACCCAATGGCTTTCATTTTAAAGAAAAAACGAACGATGATATAAAATTTCGTATGAGGTTTTACCTCTATTCATCTTTCTTACTTTTATAAACTTTATCATTGAAAAATATTTGTTTACAAGAACAAGGGTTTTTGTTTCCTGTAACTACTAAGAAATTCCTTGCCGTATAGCTTGACAATTATTTAGCTTATTTTATATGTACAGAATGTTTTATGGAAAAATGAATTGCTAGAACATTTGTCAGAATACATGGAAGCATTTGAAGGAAAAATTTTACAGTGACATGAAATAAGATTAGAATAGCGAATAGGGAAGTCAAAATATTTATGCTGTAAGATAAAAATAAATGTCATATCTTTTATTTTTTTGAATTCTAAATAATATTTGAAAGAAATGGAGAGAATTAACATGTTGTTTAATGGCAAAAAGCTGAATGAAGCCGCTGCAAACAAATTCTGGGAAGATCGCTCCTATTTATTTGGCGATGGTTTATATGAAGTCATTCGCTTTTATAACCGAAGACCTCGTTATCCAGAGCGTCATATGAAGCGATTGTTTAATGGCATCAAAGAAATGGAGATGAATTGTGAAACTACCAGTGAACAATTTTTGGTTGCAATGCAAAGTTTAATAGACGAAGTTCCATATGCAGATGGCTATATTTATTTGCAAATCAGCCGAGGAAGTGGTCCAAGATGGCATGTATACACAGGACAAAATTATACTTGTCATTGGGTGATGCTTCCGTTTGAAACACCCAAATCGGTTGCCTGTCCGGAAAAAGGCAGCAAACATCTGGTATATGAGGATTTTCGCTGGAAAAAATGTCACATCAAAAGTGTAAGTCTGCAAGCCGCTGTTTGGATAAAAAGTCGTGGAGTACAAAAAGGTTGTGATGAAACCATTCTAGTCCGTGATGGCTATGTCACAGAATGTGCAACATCCAATATGTTTATTGTGAAAAACCAAATCCTATACACACATCCCATAAATCATCTGATTTTAGCTGGTGTAACTCGAAGTTTGGTTTTGGATTATGCAAAACAACTACATTTACAAATTATTGAAATGCCATTTACCTATAAAGACTTATTGCATGCAGATGAGGCTTTTTCAACCAATTCAATTTTCGAAATTGTTCCTTGTACATCAATTTTAGTAGATGCAGATTTTACAGGTATAAAAGATGAAGAAAAAATCATTTCTAATGGAGTTGTTGGACCCATTACGAAAAAAATTCAAGAATGTTTTCGTAAACAATTGATTTACCAATTGTAAAAGAAATAAAGGCAACCCAATTGAGTTCATAAAAAAGTTTTTTTTTGGACTAAAAATAATATTTACCTATTGATTTTATCAGGTTTCTTGCTAGATTGCTCTTTATTTGTTTTTCTAAAAAATAAAAAAGCAGTTGACAGTCTTTTTATTTGCTACTATACTTGAAAACATCAATCAAACATTTCATTGCAATGATAAGGAAAAGTAGAATGCATTGATTTTTATCAGAGAACCTAGGTAGCTGAAAATAGGTAAAATCAAACATTTGAACAATGGCCTTAGAGCACCGAACCCAAAAGCATTTTGCTGAGTAAGTTTTGGCGGGGTTGGACATCCGTTATCCATGTCACAGTATTTGGAAATATCATTTTCATGTACTTGTTGAGGTGTTTTGTGTGAGCAAAATGCGAAAAAAGGTGGTAACACGAGTCGATATACTCGTCCTTTCGTTCAAATTTGAATGGAAGGACGAGTTTTTTATTGCAGAAAATGTTTGAAGAGAGGAAAGGGAGAGTGAAGCAAGTGAAAAAATTCAACAAAAAATTTTTGAGTGTATTTTTCGTAATGATTGCATTATTTGTACTAGGTGCATGTGGAAAAGGAGATGAACAAACACAAAATGAAACAAAAGAGGTCATTTTCGGTGTGGCTCCTGGACCGTATGGGGATATGGTGACAAAGGCCATTAAACCAGGACTGGAAGAAAAAGGTTATCAAGTTTCCGTTCGTGAGTTTACAGATTATATTCAGCCAAATAATGCATTGGCAAACGGGGAAATTCAGGCGAATTTATTTCAGCATACCGATTATTTGGAAACTTTTCGTAATGACCATAATTTAGATATTGAGCCAATTATTGTTGTTCCGACATTAAGTATGGGCATCTACTCCAATAAATATCAATCATTAAGCGAGCTTCCAGATGGTGCAACCGTTGCAATTTCCAATGATCCGTCCAATTTAGCACGTGCCTTACAAACCCTACAGGATGAAGGTTTTATTAAAATTAAAGAAAATTTGGGTGCCACCAAAGCAACAGAAAAAGATATTATAGAAAATCCGAAAAATTTAGAAATTCATAGTTTGGAATCAGCAACACTGCCAAGATCTATTGAAACAGTAGACATTGCACTTGTACCAGGAAACTATGCAATTGCAGCAAATCTAGATATTTCGAGCGCACTTGCTTTTGAAAATCAAACAGAACGCTTAAAAAATGTTATTGCGGTTCGTAAGGAAGATGTAGACAGTCAATTGGGCAAAGATATTATTGAAGTTGTAAAATCTGATGCTTTTCGTGCTGTCATGGAAGATCCAAATGATATCTTTACAGAATTTGGTCGACCAGACTGGTGGTAGCCTGCTGACAAAAATCATTGTATAATGCGTAATTGAGACAAAAGAGGCCAAGACGAAATAGACTGCACAAACATAGGATGATTGTCACGGTCTCTTTTGTATTTTACTGTCATGTGCATACAACATTAGGGAGGAAGTTAAAATGATTGAATTAAAAGATGTTAACGTTGTCTTTCAGGTCGGAGAAAATACCGTTCATGCATGTAAAAATATTCATTTAACAATCAACCGTGGTGAAGTATTCGGAATTGTAGGACTCAGTGGTGCTGGGAAAAGTACACTGGTTCGTGTGATCAATCTTTTACAAAAGCCAACAAGCGGACAAGTATTGATTCACGGGCAAGATATTACAAAATTAAAAGGACGTGCTTTACGTAAAGTACGTCTGGAAATGGGTATGATTTTCCAACATTTTAATTTAATTTCAGGAAAAACCGTGTTTGAAAATATTGAATTTGTATTGAAAGCAAGCGGTGTGCCAAAAGAAAAACGTAAAGAAAGAGTAACTGAGCTTTTGAAACTTGTTGATTTATCAGATAAGGCAAATGTATATCCGGCGAATCTTTCTGGCGGACAAAAGCAAAGAGTCGGAATTGCAAGAGCACTTGCAAACAATCCGGAAATTTTATTATGTGATGAAGCAACAAGTGCGCTAGATTTGGAAAATACAGAAGAAATTTTGAATCTATTGCAACGCATCCGAGAACAGCTCAATATTACAATTGTATTTATTACGCATGAAATGGAGGTTGCCAAGAAACTATTTGATCGTGTTGCAGTGATGAGTCATGGGGAAATTGTTGAAATTAATGATGTATACTCTATTTTCGCCCACCCAGTTCATGAAGTATCCAAGTCATTGATTTCTAAAAACTTAAATATTGAATTGCCAAATGAACTGTTGCATTCTTTTACAGATGGAACATGTATAAAAATTTTTTATAAAGGCGAAAGAAGTATGGATCCGATTATTAGTTCGGTAGCGAAAAAATATGATGTTCATCTGAGTATTTTGCATGGAAAGATTGATTATATCCATAAAAAGCCGCTTGGAATTTTATTGGTTCATCTTTCTGGCTCAGATACAGAAATTCAAAAGGCAAAGCAATATATACAAGAAAACGTCGCAGAAATGGAAATCATCCGTTTGGATGAAAGGAGAGAGCTATTATGATTGATCAAAATACAATAGAAATTTTACAAAGTGAGCTTTTACTTGAGCTTGGTAGAACCTTTATCATGGTTGGGGTGTCAACGCTTTTAGGTGTGATGATTGGTGGGCTTTTAGGTTTACTGTTATATTTAACTTCCAGTGATTTATTTTTTAAAAATAAGTGGCTGAATCGAATTACAGGGGTAATTGTGAATATGATTCGCTCTTTTCCATACATTATTTTATTAATTGTATTGCTGCCATTATCAGCAGTTATTGTGGGAACCAAAATTGGTACAGCGGCTGCAACAGTTCCATTGACAATTGCTGCAATTGCGTTTTTTGCTCGCTTGGCAGAGGGAGCATTTAGCGAAGTTGATCGAGGTGTATTAGAAGCTGCAATTGCCTCCGGAGCACGTTTGTCATTAATTTTTAAGGATGTACTGTTTGTAGAAGCTTTACCCGGACTGATCCGTTCAATCACCATTACCATTATTAGTTTGATTGGATATTCTGCAATGGCCGGTACAGTTGGCGGTGGTGGAATCGGAGATTTTGCCATTCGATACGGTTACCATCGTTATGAGCTTGGTGTAATGTTTGTAACGGTTATTGTCATTATTGTGATTGTTCAATTGATTCAATGGATCGGTGATAAATTGGCTGAACGTGCGATGAAACGGTAAGACAAATAGAAATGGAGGAAGGCACATGCTTTTTGAACAGATAAGAAACTGTGTTTCTGCTAAAACGCAGATCACAACTTTTTATGATGAAAATACACAAAGCAATCATACAGTTGTATTTGTTCAAAACACAAAAGAGGTTCAGCAAGTGATTCAGTTTGCCAACAAAGAGAGAATACCAGTCGTTGCCAGAGGAGCCCAAACTGGTCTAGTTGGAGCAACAAAGCTTTTACAAGAAAGTATTGTATTAGATTTTATGCAGATGAACCGTATTTTGGAATGGGACATAGAAACTTTTACATTAACAGTAGAGCCAGGTGTGCTTTTACAGGATTTACAGCAATATGTAGAAGAAAAAGGTTATATGTACCCACCAGATCCGGGTGATAAAACGGCTTCTATCGGAGGGAATATCAGCACCAATGCTGGCGGCATGCGTGCAGTAAAATATGGTGTGACACGCGATTATGTGATGGGGCTGGAAGTTGTCACAGGCGCAGGAGAAATTTTAACATTGGGCGGAAAATGCCGAAAAAATAGCTCTGGTTTGGATATGAAAAATTTAATCATTGGCTCAGAGGGGACTTTGGCAGTGATTACTCAAGCGGTTTTAAAAATCATTCCCAAACCAATTGCTTCTTTTAGTGTACTTGTCCCATTTCCAGATTTAAAAACCGGAATTTCAACTGTACTAAAAATCATTCAAACAAATGTGAAGCCTACCTCGATTGAATTTATGGAGCGGGATATTATTCAAGAAGCCGAACAATTTTTAGAAACAAAGTTTCCGGTACAAATTGGTGAAGCCTTTATCTTACTAACCTTTGATGGTTCAGAAATATCCGAATTAAAGAGGGAAGCTGCACAGATTGAAATGGTTTGTCATGAACACGGTGCATTGGATTATGTGTATTTAACAGATCCTCAAGTGATTCAAAATGTTTGGACAGTACGTGGCGCATTGGTTACTGCATTAGAAGCTCATTGTGAACTGATTCCGATCGATATTGTTGTTCCGATTCATCAGACCGCCGAATTGATTCAATACACAAAGATTTTAGAGAAAAAATTTGGCGTGCGCATTCGTAGCTTTGGTCATGCAGGAGATGGCAATGTCCATTCCTGTATACTTCGAGATGCTTTGGACGATGAAACTTGGGCAAAAAAAAGCCAGACTGTATTGCAGGCACTGTATGAAAAAAGTCATGCACTGGGTGGATTACCTTCCGGAGAACACGGCATCGGAATCGATAAAAAGCCATATTTTTTAGCGGTAACAGAACCGCTACAGTTGGCCTATATGCAAAAAATTAAGGCTCCGAATCAAATTTTAAATCCAGGAAAGGTATATCATCATTTAAACATATAATTTTATTATAAATACCGTTTACTCACCGAAAATCAAAGGTTTACAGACGGTATTTTGTTTATTGACTCTAGAAATTTTATTTTAACCGTTACCTGAAACGATACAAACTGCCATTTCATTTATATTTTCTTTTGACAGTTCAAATTTGAGCTGGTCTTGTTTTGATATCAAAAATAAAGAGGCATATGTGAATGAAAGATAGCGGGACTAAACACTGAACAAGAGACGATCATTCACTAAAAATAATGTTTTTTCCATGTAAATATGGTATATTTGCATATTGATTACAATATGGATAAAATATTATAGAAAATATGAAAAAAGAGCAATGTATAGCTGTTTAATCATTTTCCTTTGATTTTTACTGGCAATAGAAATGATTTGAAGTATAAGAAAATATATCATAAAGGTGAGAAGAAAATCGATGGATTTATATCAAATGATTTTTCAAAGAAAATCTGTACGAAAATATGATTTAGCACCGCTAGAGCCGTCTATACTTAAAGATTTGTGGCAGTATATCGATTCATTAAAGCCGTTGTTTTCAGATATTCAATATCGTATCGGAGCTCCTCAAACACATAAAAGAAATATGATTCCAATGAAAGCGCCACATTATCTTTCGTTTTATTCGGAAGAAAAAGAGGGATGCTTATATCAAACTGGTTATATCATGGAAAAAATTGCTTTATATTTAACATTAAAAGAAATTGGAACATGCTGGCTTGGATTTGCACAACCGGTTGATGACCAAATAGCTGATCCTAAAGGGCAAAGATTTATTATTATGCTGGCTTTAGGAAAGGGGAGGGATTCGATTTATCGGACAAATGTTCAGCAGTTCCAACGAAAGAAAATCGAGGAAATTACGGATGTACCTGAGTTATATAGTTTGCTAGAAGCAGTTCGTTTGGCTCCTTCAGGTTTAAATCGACAACCTTGGTTTTTTTCTGGAACAAAAGAACGGATTCATGTTTATCGAGAAAAATTAGGCTGGTTCAAAAATTCTGTCTATGGAAAAACTGATCAAATTGATTTAGGTATTGCACTTTGTCATTTGGAGATAGCCATCCAAAAAGAAGGAAAGTATTGTATATGGGAGTGGAAAGAGTCAGAAACGATATACAAGGACCGCTATCAGCAAATTTGCACAGTTCACTTATCTGATTCTAATGTGGAAAGTCTAAGCTAGGGAACTGAATTTTATTTGCTAACAAACCAGTGATATTTTTTCTGAATGAAAAATCATAAAATAAATGGCCGTACAAAAATTACATTTTGTATTTGTTGTTCGAATAAATAAGGCGTTTCAAGAATAAATAATCAAATTCGATTGAACTTGAAACGCTTTACTTTTATTTTTCATCTTTTTTAAAGAAAACTTCCTTAATAATATGAAGAATATCAGTCATGATGCTCATATTGGATTGCATACGATCCTTAGCAATCAAAAGGTCAGCCGTTGTATCTGTGACAACATCTGAAATATCTTTAACTGTTTCAGAAACAGAAGCAACATTTTCGGTGATTTTTGTAGAATCTTGAATCATTTGTTCTAGATTTTTTGTATTTTCTTCGATTACTTGCCCGATTTGCTTTGTGATTTTTAACAGATTTCGTAAAACAAAAATGAAATAAATCAATGCAATTCCACCAAGTAAAGCAACAAGGGTATAAATAAATGATAGATTAATAGAAAAGTCAACAGTCATTTTTTTACTTTATTCCACACTTTCTTTGGCTGGCTGCTCTATGGTTTCTGCTGCTGCAGTTTCTTCTTTTGGACAATTTCTTTTGTCAGACAAATATTGTTGGATACGTGACTTGGCTTCAACAATATTTTCTTTACCTTCTAAAGCTTTTGTTTTTACTTGATTTTTCACTTGAACAGCAGTTTCTTTCACTTGTTCCGTTGCTTTTTTGGAAGTTTCAGCAATTCGTTCCCGTGTTTCTTTTCCAGACTTTGGTGCAAACAAAATACCCCCTAAAATTCCCGCAATTGCACCTGTAAATGCACCAACCGCAGTCGCTTTTGCTTTTTTTGTTTTTTCTGCTCGCAATTTTGCCTTTTTCTTTTCTTCTAAAAGTTTCAATAATCCCATATTAACAACTCCTTTTACGTATGTGTTTATTATTGTATCATAAATTCATTGAGAGAAATAAAAACATTTTAAGAAAAAATGATTTGCTTTACTACAATTTTTACAAGAAATTTTGTATGATAGACGTATTACTTTTAAAATGAAAAAGGTTGCCGGCACATGCAATACTTTTTTCATAGATTTGCTTTAAAACACAGACACAAATCTTTTTTTGAAGCAAAAAAATGAAGCATATGGAGGAAACAAACATGCAACAACGTTTTGCAAAAAGAATGCAAGGTGCACAAAAATCATTTATTCGAGAAATTTTAAAGGTATGTGCCGATCCCAAAATTATTTCATTTGCAGGTGGATTGCCACATCCGATTTCCTTTCCAGTTGAAGCAATCCAAGTTTCTACAGAACGTGTGTTACGTGAAGATGGAACAAATGTTTTGCAGTATAGTACAACAGAAGGGTACTTACCCTTACGACAATGGATCGCTGATCGTTATTGTACACGCTGGGATTTGGATGTAACCGCATCTGATATTTTAATTACAACCGGTTCCCAGCAAGCATTGGATTTAATTGCAAAAATCTTTATTGATCCAGATGATGCGATTTTAATGGAATATCCGGGTTATTTGGGTGCAATTCAGTCTTTTGAAATGTATCAACCGGTTCTTTATACGGCTAAACTGCACGATGAAGGATTGGATATAGACCAAGCAGGCAAATTGATTCATGAAAAAAATCCAAAGCTGCTTTATTGTGTGCCAAATTTTCAAAATCCGACTGGCATTACGTATACAGCAGAAAATCGTAAAGCAGTGGCTAAACTGATTCATGGAAGTCAGACCATTTTGGTTGAAGATAATCCATACGGCGAACTGCGTTTTATGGGAGAAGACCAAATGCCTATTTTTAAAGAAGTGGGGGAAAATGGCATTTTACTTGGTTCATTTTCAAAAATTGTTTCACCGGCCATGCGTTTGGGATGGGTTTGTACAAAAAATCAAGAAATTATGGACAAGCTTTGTACGGTTAAACAAGGAGCAGATTTACATACAAATTATTTTACACAACGTGTTTTGGCAGATTATTTACAACATAATCATTTAGACGCACATATTGAAGAAATTAAAAGGTTGTATGGGCATCAACGCCAATGTATGTTCCAAGCAATCCAAAAATATTTTCCAAAATCAGTAAAAGTAACCAAACCCGAAGGAGGCATGTTTATTTGGTGTAGTATGCCTGTGGGATATTCGGCAACCGAATTGTTTCAAAAAACAATTGCAAAAAAGGTTGCATTTGTACCTGGAGATCCGTTTTATGTAAATGAAGCGAATGTGCCTACATTCCGTTTAAATTATACAAACAGCAGCGATAGCGATATCGAAAAAGGTATAGCCATTATTGGAGAAACGTTACATACCTATTTACATAAAAATATATAATAAATTTTACTATACTACTCTTTATAAATTAGGCAAAATATGTTTGATTTATATCAGAGTAGTTTTTTAATATGATTTTATTGTTGTTTTCTAATTAAATCATTTGTATAAGAATGTATATATAAAAATGGAGGCAACAAATATGAAAAAATCAATTTTTGTAGGTATATGTATAAGTCTTGTTATGAGTTTTAGCTGTACAGTTTTTGGTGCGGTAGTATTGGGTGATATTTCTATAGGTAACTATAAAAATGCACCATATACCCAATCTGATATTACAGTTCCAAGACCAAGTAGCTCTAAATATCCATCTATGCTGTTATATAGCAATACAATTATTACAAGTGGTATAACGGGGCATTGGACAGAAAGTTATATCATATACTTTTTGCAAAAAGTTAGTTACATATGGGGAGTTTGCAGTAGTAGTTTCAAGATTAGGTTTTAAACCGTAGATTTCAATGGTGGAAAAGGTGTATATCGTATGTTTTCTGATTATATGCTTTGGGAAACAAGTGGAAATACAAGAATATCAGAATAATATATGAGGAATTTTTAATTTTAACCAAGAATAAAACTATTTTATGTGTTAATGGTGATAAAAATTGAGATATGGATTATAGGAAAAATAATCTGTATGATATATGTCTTGTTATTATGTTTACTGCTATTGTATTTAGATAACAAGATGTTTTTTTATATATTTTTACAATTAATTAACATCATTTTATAAAATAACTCTATTTGATTTAACAATTATAAAATATAATGAATCCTGTCAAAAGATAGTTAAATAAGGAGAGGAATATAATTAATTATGAAAAAATTATTTAAAACAGTCATTGTTACAGGTCTTTGCTTATCAACACTTGTAGGATGTGGAAGTTCTGAAACAACTGTACCAGCAGATTTAAACTCATTATCGGTTGAAGAAATTATTGAAAAGGCTAAAGAAGATGGTAAAATCGAGTCAGTAGGTATGCCGGATACATGGGCAAATTGGATTGAAACTTGGGAAGAAATAGAAGAAACATATGGTATTACACATCAGGATACTGATATGTCAAGTGCCGAAGAAATAGCATTATTTAAAACAGAAGGTGAAGATGCAACAAAAGATATTGGAGATGTTGGACAAGCTTTTGGTTCTGTTGCAGAAGAAGAAGGAGTTACATTAAAATATAAAACAAGTTATTGGGATTCTATTCCTGATTGGGCAAAAGATGATGATGGTGACTGGATTATTGGTTATTATGGAACAATGACAGTTCTTGTAAACAATAAAATAGTTAAAGATACACCAAAAAGTTTTGAAGATATTTTAAATGGTGATTACATGGTAGCCGTTGGTGATGTTCAGGCTGCTACACAGGCTCAGTTTGCAGTATTAGCCGCTGCTATTGCATACGGTGGAGATGAATCTAATATTGACCCAGGTTTAGAATATTTCCGTAAACTTGCAGAACAGGGACGTTTAGACTTAGGTGAATTTACACAGGCTCGTATCGAAAAAGGTGAAGTTGGCATTGCATTCTTATGGGATTATAATGCTTTAGGTTATCGTGACCAGTTTGTTGAAAACAATGCTGATGCTGATTTTTCAGTATTTGTACCAGAAGAAGCTTCTATTCAGAGTGGTTACTGTACAATAATAAACAGCTATACAAAACGTCCATATGCAGCGGCTCTTGCTCGTGAATACATATTAAGTGATGAAGGTCAAATTAACCTTGCTAAAGGTTATGCAAAACCTGTTCGTGATGTTGAACTTCCAGAAGAAGTTAAAGCAAAATTAATTCCAGATGAGCAGTATGAAACAGCCAAAACCTTAGGTATTCGTTGGCAGGAAGAAGTTATAGCTTATGCTAAATAATTAATAAATAATAGAAATTTTAGGGCTGTCGAATAATTTTGACAGCCTTAATAGTATGAAAGGGTAAAATATGAATAATAAAAGAACATATCTATTGGCATTAACACCTTTTTTAATATTATGCATTTTATTTGAGCTTATTCCTATAATTTATACAGTAGTAAGAAGTTTTATACCAGAAGGTGAAGATATAGGCTTTACACTTGCAAATTATATTAATATTTTTACTAAAAAAATATATCAAGATGCTATTATAAATAGCTTAATTATATCTGTTTTATCATCAATAATAGGTTTATTTATTGCATTTATAGGTGCAAAAGCCGTACATGAATCAAAAGGTAAACTTAACAATATATTTATGAGTATATTAAATATGGTTTCAAACTTTTCAGGTGTACCATTAGCTTTTGCATATATTATTATGTTTGGTAATGTTGGGGTTATGACTATGCTAGGAAGCAACTATGGAATAGAGTTTCTTGCCAACTTCCCATTATATTCTGTTTGGGGACTGTTACTTATTTATGTATATTTTCAAATACCATTATCAACATTGTTACTTATACCTGCTTTTGATGCCATTCGCAAAGAATGGAAGGAGTCAAATGCATTACTTGGAGGAACAAATTTTATATTTTGGACAAAGATAGGTATTCCTATACTTATGCCAAGTATATTAAGTACATTTTCTGTATTATTTGCAAATGCTCTTGCAGCCTATGCTTCAGCCTATGCCTTATTAATGAATAATGTTTCGTTATTACCAATACGTCTTTCAGAACAGTTTGTTGGTGACCTTGTTCAAAGACCTGAATTTGGTAGTGCAATAGCAGTTGTATTAATAGCTTTTATGATAGTTGCTATTTTGATACAGAATAAGTTGACTTTAAAGAAAGGAATATGAGGTTATGGAAATAAATAAAAAAAGTTCCAAGTTTGCAATAATTGTTATTATAGCTTATCTTTTAATACCACTTGTTATGACATTAATATATTCTCTTTTTGAAGAATGGATTGATGTTTTACCTAAAAATTTTACATTAAACGCATATATAGAAATTTTTACTGACTCTGTGTTTTGGGTTTCTGTTGGACGAACTGTTTTAATATCTATTGTACCTATTATATTATGCACAGTTATAGTGCTTCTTGCTATGTATGTTACATATATTTACAAACCAGAATGGGATAAATATGTACAGATATTATGTACAATTCCATATGCAGTTCAAGGTGTAATATTGCCGATTTGTGTATTATCATTATATACTTCTGTACCAAAACCTTTCAACAACCGTATATTTTTACTTATTTCTACTTATATGATAGTTATATTACCATATATTTATCAAGGAATAAGAAATAATTTACAAGGTATTGGTGCTAAAAAATTAATTGAAGCAGCCCAGATGCTTGGTGCAAGCAAATTTTATGCATTTTTCAGAGTTGTAGTACCAAATATTATGAATGGTGTAACAGTATCCATAATGCTTGCAATGGCAATTATATTTGGTGATTTCGTAATAATAAATACTCTTGCAGGTGGTCATTTTCAAACAGCACAGATGTATTTATATGATGTAATGAAAAAGTCAGGTCAACTTACATGTGCAGTAATTATTATATTGTTCTTGGTTACATTACTTATTTCTGCTTGTGCATTTTTTATTCAAAGAAGAAAGGAAAAGGAAGCTTAAGTTATGGCGTATATTGAATTTAAAAATATTAACAAATTTTATGGTAATAATCATGTTTTAAAGAATATTAATTTAAAAATTGAAAAAGGGGAGTTTGTAACATTATTAGGACCTTCAGGCTGTGGTAAAAGTACTCTTCTTCGTTCTCTTGCAGGACTTGAGGAAGTTACAGATGGAAATATTATATTAGATGGTGAAGATATTACTAAAAAAGAACCTAAGGATAGAAATATTGGTATGGTTTTCCAGCAATATAGTTTATTTCCTAATATGACAGTTGAAAAAAATCTTGCTTTCGGCTTAAAACTCAAAAAATTACCACAGGAAGAAATTAACGAGCGTATAAAAAAAGCTATAAAGATTGTTGAACTAGAAGGAAAAGAAAAATCATATCCAAATAATCTCTCAGGTGGTCAGCAACAAAGAGTTGCTCTTGCAAGAGGAATTGTAATGCAGCCTAAGGTTTTATTACTTGATGAGCCTTTAAGCGCTATTGATGCAAAACTTAGAAAATCATTGCAGTTAAGCATTCGTGAAATACATAATAAATTAGGATTAACAACTATATTCGTAACACATGATCAAGATGAAGCTATGGTTATGAGTGATGTTATACATTTATTCCATAATGGTGTTATTGAACAGTCAGGAACACCTATTGACATTTATACAAAGCCTACTACATCATTTGCAGCAAGCTTCATTGGAAATTATAATATATTTGGTGCCAATGTAATTTCAAAAATAACAGGTACTGAATGGAAAACACAGGTTGCTATAAGACCAGAAACAATTATGATGTCAAAAAATCCTATTGTAAATGATGATAGCTTTAAGATGGAAGGAATAATAAAAGAACATATTGCCAGAGGTAATGTTTTAAGATATTGTATAGATGTAAATGGTGTTGATATATATGCTGATGCTTTATTCAGAAGCGCATCAATATTTAAAGATGATGAAAAAGTTTATTTATCAATAGATGAGCATAACTGTATTTGTATTTCAGAGGTGAATTTGCATGAATAATATATCAATAGAAGGATTTAGTAAAACAGGAAATTGGTATAAAGGCAATTTGCATTGTCACTCAACAAATTCTGATGGTAAACTTTCACCAAAAGAAGTTGTAGAACTTTTTAAAAATAATGGATATTCATTTTTATGCTTTTCTGACCATGATATATACACGGATTACAGAAGTGAGTTCGATTGTAAAGATTTTATAATATTGCCGGGGCTTGAGGCTTCTGTAAGTCTTTTTGATGAAAGTGGAAAATACAGATTAAAAGCACATCATATACATGGTATACTTGGAACTGCTGAAATGGAAAAAAATGCAGAAAATAAATTTGAACATTTACAAAGAAGAGAAGTAAAAATATATTATGGTGATTGGGAGGGTAAAAAAACAGCACAGGAATTATGTGATGAAATGAAAAGCTATGGTATGATTACAACATATAACCACCCAATATGGTCAAGAGTTTCATATAATGAATTTTGTGATATTGAAGGTATTTGGGCATTGGAAATATTCAATTATAATACTGTAAATGAAAGTAATACAGGATATGACGAAGTATATTGGGACGAAATGTTAAGACATAACAAAAAAATGCTAGCTTTTGCAAGTGATGACAACCATAATGAAGGTATATTTGATGATACGTGTGGAGGATATATTATTGTAAAATCAGACAGCCTTGATAGAGAATCTATTATAAACAATATGCTTAAAGGTAATTATTATTCTTCAAGTGGGGTTGCAATTGAAGATTGGGGAATAAAAGATGGTGTTGCATATGTAAAATGTGAAAATGTTTATAGAATAGATTTTATTGTTGGAAATTGTATAAATGATGGTATAAGTATAATGTCAAAAACATTGAATAATGAACTTACATATGGTGAATATAAACTGAAAGGCCACGAAAAATATATACGCGTAAAATGTAGTGATGTTTATGGAAAAACTGCTTGGTCAAATCCAATATATTTAGGGGAAATATACAAACAATAAAGCTGTAAAGAAAAAAAGAACAAAAACAAAAATATTCTTCCATAATAGTTTGAGGATATTAAAAAACTGCAGTTTTTAGACAGAAAATAAAAATGCACTTAAAATAAAGGGAGCTTACAATCAATTATTCTGATTTTAAATTCTCTTTATAATATGGTTTTATTTCAGATGTATTGTTTTTCATTAACTTTATGATTCGTTTCAAATGACGGATAAATAAGCACCATAATCCTTTGCATTTTCATATCAAATAAGATGTAATATCATAACCATGCTTAAGCTTTGGTTCACGATTTTTAGTTTCTATCATTTTTTCACCAATCGTGATTGTTATAGCAGCCATAATTAGCTGTCTTTATGATCTGCCTTGGTCTTTTATTATAAGATAATTGCAGATATTATATATTATAGACAAATATAATACGTTTGTAGATGGGGCGGTTACATTGCTGACCGCTCTTTTTGATATGTTTTGGTACTTGTTTGTCTTATTCTTGCTCTTTAATAGACTGGATTGGTTCACCAGTTGGCATAAAGCAAGGTGATTTAAACCAAAGCTCAAGCAAAGAAGGACTAAATGGTTTATGAAAGAAATTGAGTTATTGAGTCATTCTAATTGTAGCGTTTTCTGTACCAGTTGCCTTGGTCAATCTGGGTGCGGAAATTGGGATTTTTACAACTGTCAGCTGGTTTACTTTGAAGAATCTGATGGTCAACGAGATGCGAACTATTTTAGAGAACCTTGTGGAATCTGATTATCATATGCCAAATATGTGATTGTCCTACGTCATTATTCCTTATATCCACATAAAGTTTGAGCAAAATGACCTTTCCTTTCAGAAATCCTTTACAATATGCCAGATTTTCCCCACGCTGAAAAATCGGTGGGTACACGTTCGTGATGAAACAAAATTTAAACGCATGGCTGCGCCAGTCCCAGCATAAAGTGAGGCGGCTGGAATAACCCCAAAAAGTAATACGAAAAGGTCGAGACAAGATTTGTAAGGTGGTTGGAAGAAAAAGCGATAGTTATACAATTAAAATAAATCCTAGGTATAAAAATTCCATACAGTAAGCTACCTTTCATAAAGAATATCCTGGCATATTGCGTTTTTTCTTTCATTCTGAGACGCTTTTTCTCAAGTATATTTATCTTTTTGTATCTTAAGGGAGTAAGTAACTTCTTTCCTCGTTTTTATGATCTGAGCCAAATTTCTGAAATAGACAATTTCTTTTTCTGGATCATCTTCTAAATTTTTTATTGAAAAAATTTCTTTTATTGATTCATCTATCTAACAAATGGCTATTCTTAACTTTTTAGAATAACCCTGCAAAAATTTTTCGTAGCAATTTCTGATTGTATCTTGCTTTGTATGGAAGCAATAGGTAATAATGAATAACAGATGAAATAAAAATGATAATAGATCAGTCGAATTTTTTTTATAAAAAAATAGGATATGAAATATAGAAAATGAAAATAATTTATTCTATATTTTTTGTTATATCATTATTAATGTTATTTTTAATTAAATTATTAAAAATTCGTCTCAAATGACTTCTTTGGTATAATATAATAAACTAATATAAATATAAATTTTTTTTGTCAAAAACCGAAAATGACTTGACAACTTTTTATATTATTTTTAGTGTAGGTATTGGGGGTATTGTCAAAATTACATCTTGTTCAAGGTCTTGGAAGTGTTTGCTACAATTTAGGGAGGGATAAAATATGAAACTTAAAGAAAAATTGGAGCATATGAACCAGTCAAAATTGATTTGGACATTGAGTCTAACCAGCATTATCGGTCTAATTCTAACACAACTTTTTATTTTTGGAATCGTTAGAAATATGTTAGTTATTTCGAAAGATACGGAAAATCAGGCAATTTTAATTGACGCTGCCAATCAATTTATGGACGGTTCTGCCTATTTAACTGATGAAGTGCGCGCCTATGCCGCAACTATGAATCAAGTCCACTATGATAATTATTACAATGAAGTTAATGAATATAAAAATCGAGATAAGGGTTATAAAACAATGACTGAAGTTGGGATTACTGAAAAAGAGCAATCTATGATTGATGAAATGTCTCAAATCTCCAATACATTGGTTCCTTTAGAAGAAGCCGCAATGCAAAATATAAAAGATGGCAATCAAGAAGCCGCATTGGATTATGTTTATGGGGAACAATATGAAAGTCAAATTACAAAAATTCGCACACTGCAAACCGATTTTTTGAATGAATTGAAAACACGGACAAGTAATCATTTAAACACTTTAACTTTGGCAACAGTTGTATTAACCATTATTACTACTGTATTATTATGGTTTTCTATTTTGGGAGCGATATGGACATATTCCATTTTGAAAAAGAAAATCATTTCCCCAATGCTAACGATAAGAGACCACTGCTTGCGCTTGTCTGAAGGTGATCTCTCTACTCAAATTGAATTAAAAGAAGATCAGACTGAACTGGGAATGTTGGTAAGCGGTATCAATACTACACAAAATAATTTAAAATTATATGTTTTAGAACTTACCAGATTATTAAATGAAATGGCACAAGGGAATTTTACAGTGCAGTCAAGTGTTCAATTTAAAGGTGATTTCATACAAATTAATAAATCCATAGAAAGCACACTACAAAATTTGAATCATACCATGGCAGAAATCCGCAATTCAGCAGAACAAGTGTCCATTTCAGCAAATGAAGTATCTTTAGGTGCTCAAGACTTGGCCAATGGTGCAACTGAACAGGCCGGAAGCATTCAAGAATTAAATGCCATGGTGGAAGATATTTCTTCCAATGTAAAAACAAATACACTTGCAATTCAAACCGCATACAAACATACACAACTGATTAACACTACAGTTCAGGAAAGTAATGAAAAAATGCAACAAATGCTTGATGCGATGCAGAAAATTTACATACAATCTGAATCTATTCAAGATATTATACAATCCATTGAAAATATCGCATTTCAAACCAATATTTTATCATTAAATGCTGCCATTGAAGCAGAAAGAGCTGGGGAATCTGGTAAAGGCTTCTCTGTGGTAGCTGGTGAGGTTCGTAAACTTGCCAATCAAACATCTGAATCTGTAAAAAATACAACGGAGTTAATTCAAACATCATTAGAAGCTGTTAAGTACGGTGCAGAAATGGCGAAAAACACGGCAGAATCTATGGAACAAGTGGTGAAAAAATCACAGGAAATTGAGCAAACAATCGAAAAAATTACCAAAACTTCTATCGAACAATCTGATGCCATTTCACAAATTAGTCTTGGCATTTCACAAATTACTGCTGTTATTGAAACCAACTCAGCAACTAGTGAAGAATCAGCAGCAGCGAGCGTAGAATTATCCGGACAATCCGATAAAATGAAGGAATTAATCGGTCACTTTAAAGTCAATTAAAAAAATATATGAATGAAAAAGATCAAAGCAACTGTAATATCAGTTGCTTTGATCTTTTTGTCGGATTTAAAAATAAAGTATACACAAGGATTGGTTCCTGGTTTTGGAAAGTTTTTCTAAGAAATAAATTATAAAATTTTCGTTGTTCCCAAGTCCCAAAAGATACAGATATTTATCAAATTTTTCTCACTCAGTTATGCGATGTTCCAATCGTTTTGATTTTAGAGATAGAACTTTTCATAGAAAACAAAAAATAATCTGCACATCGGATCTCAGAAAATTGTTTGAAAGAACTGAAACCGATTTGTTTTTTCGTTCATATACTGAAACAGAATCAAGTGTAGATCTTTCTTCTCTTAAAAAGAAGTGAGATATGCATACTGTAATGGGGAGAGACGAGAAATGAACGAAAAACAGCGTAAACCCAAGTTTCAAATTGGGGAAGAAGTAAAAATAGAACTTCTAAATTCTGTAGGAAAAATAACCAACATTATACATCTGCCTTCTCATTTTATTTATGAAATCAATAAAAATGATGGATTATTTTTTGAAGAATCGTTGCAGTCCATTTGTTCTAAGGTAAAAACAGATAAAGAAAAGGTAGAGCTTACATTTTGTTATGATTTTGATGATTTTGTCAAAGTAAATGGATATGGAGAAGATATATACAGAATTGTAGGAAAACGTCTGGAAGTTTGGCGTTATAAAAGTGATACATGGGAAGATATTATATATGAGCTGACAAAAATTACAGATGGAGAATGGCTGGAAGCAAATGAAGCAGATATTATTTGTATAGATTGGAATGAGGAAGAACTTGCTTTCTTAATGAAGAAGAAATCAAGCTGGAAAAATAAATGGTCACGTTTAGATGCTGAAAAATTAAAGGCCATTCAAGGACATAAAAAAATAGGGATGCATGTAGACCGAAATCAAATCATTGATGAATTATTAGATTTACACAATGATTATACATTTATGTTCCAAAAATTCCGCGACGAACAATATCAAACGGTTGTAGAATTGATTGAGGAAAAGCTTTCTAAATTGGTAGAAAAAGCATAGTGTAATAAATTTATCATTTGCACTGTCCAAAACCACTTTTTTTCATGTTTGATGCTATAATAAATCAGTGAGAGACAAAATATTTACAGAGGTGAAGACAGTGCAGTTTTTTCAAAATTTGCTTTATCCATTTAAAGCAGATGAAGTAAAAACACAAACCATATTAACAGATGAAAGTTATTATCCGGGTGAACTTATGAAGGGATCTGTTCGCATCGAAAGCAAAAAAAACAGGCAACGTGTGGACAGTTTATATCTAAAGATATTTACACAGTTTGAAAAAAATATAAATGGAAAAAAACTGCTTGTAACTTATCCAATTTCAAAAAATAAACTGATACAGACCATCTATGTTGAACCTGGTGTTGAACAAGTAATTCCTTTTACCATTCAACTTCCACTTCTAACACCACTCAGTGTGGGAAATTCCAAGATTTGGTTGCAAACAGAGCTGGATTTTGCCAATCGGAAGGATCCATCCTATCAAAATGAATTGATGGTTACGCCTTCTTCTTTATACCAATCTTTTTTTATTTTATGCAATGAAATGGGGTTTCGTCTGAAAAATAGTTATTGCATTCATAACGAAACAGCTCAAATGATTGCACAACCCTATGTGCAAATCTTTGTTTTTGCATCTGTTCAAGAGACAATCAACCAATTCTTACAAGTTATCGCTTCCTTTATCCCAATGACAGAGGAAAAAGCACTGCTTTCCATTCAATGGTCTACCAAAAAACATATGCAAAGAAAAGGGCAATGGGACAAGCTTGAATTTTCAATGGCAAATTTTAGTCAAGTCAAAGAATATCTCATCCAGCAATTGAATGCTTTTGTAGAATAAAAATAATGATTTTAGGGAGGACACTATGGATCAAAATCAAAGAAAGAATATTTGGCTTTTAGGTATGACTAGCGGGATGATTTTGTTTCTTCTTATGGTCTACATATTGGTTAAACAACCGGAACTTTTACATAAAATTGATGTATCAGGGCAGCTTCTTTATCAGTTGGTTTCCTCTCATGATGGGTTGACCTCGTTTTTTACCTACATCACAACATTGGGCAACAGGCATGCATTTATTTTATATTGTATTTTACTTGCTGGGTCCATTATATTTGTTCAACGCAAAAAGCTTGTATGGTTTATATTGATGGCTTTTGTTCTTTCCGTTCTTTGCAATCATTTTGTGAAAGACATTTTTGCTCGGACCAGACCTGAGCTAGAGCATTTGGTTTATGCAAGTGGATTTAGTTTTCCAAGTGGGCATGCTATGAATTCTATGGTGTTTTTTGGATTGCTATTGTATTTTTTTTATGGTATTGCACAAAAAAAATGGCAAAAAGCACTGATTGTAATCGGTTTTTCAATTGTCATTTTAGGCATTGCTATGAGTCGAGCAGCAGTTGGTGTTCATTTTGTTTCAGATATTGTTGCTGGTTTAAGTTTGGGACTGTGTATTGTTTGTGTGACCTTATTTGTTTATGAAAGCAGCGAAGGATTGTTTCAATTAAAATAAAAGGGGCAGGCGTTTGATGGTAGATTGGCTTTCTGAGCTTTTCACGATTTCACCAATTTTGTTCTGTTTTGCGAGTATTCTTTTAAATGCAGGATTTCAAATTTTCTTTCTGTCAAGCTTTCCGATTACTGTTGTGAATATTGCTGTATTAGGACCTGGACCTATTGGCGGCGGTCTTCTTACTTTTATTGGAGAAGTGACTGCAGCGTTTGTAACCTATCATGTTTATAATCGAGGATGGAGAAAATTTAGCAAAAAAATTCCACAGACCATAAAACCAAAAAAATATATAGGAGCATTAATAAAGTTCAGACAGCAGCTACTATGGATTGTTTTTTTGCGGCTATACCGTTTTTTCCTTCAAGCGCTGTTGTTATAATGGCAATCTATCTCAAAATTGGTTGGTTGCCTTTTTTATGGGGAAGCATAATCGGAAAACTTCCAGCAACGATTATGGAAGTACTTGGTGCACTTGGTCTCAGTGTAATTTTTTCCGAACAGTTAAATATTGTAATGACCATTTTTATCGTTGGACTGCTTTTGTATTCTAGTAGCAAATGGTTGTGGACAAAAAAGAAAACTTCAGATCCATATCAAGCGGATCAGAAAAATAATTCCAATCATCCCAAATAACGGATAGATGATTGCAATCAATGTGCTGTATTGAAAGCTTGAACACACGGCACATAAGATGAGAAGGAAAAGCAATGTGAATTTTTTTGGGATTTTCTTTTTTTCATAGCAAAGCTCCGCAATTCCGAAACTGTTCGCAGCTAATGTGGAAAAAATCTCCCCAAGAATGATACAAATAAAGGCAAAGTGCAACCATTCATCATAATGAACCAATAATTGTGCTGTTGGAATTTCGATGCTTTGTAAATGAGGGAGCTTACTGATCGCAAAATGATTGAATAAAAGTAGAAATGTCAATCCAAGTCCACCAGCTAGGCTGCTTTTTTTTATTATATCCGGACTTCTTAGTTGATGTGCCAATGGGATTAATACAGCCAAGGAAAGAGATAAATTGAAAGTGGCATAGATAAGAGCTTTAAAAAGCCATAAATAGGAATGTTTCGTTTCCATATAAATTAGATAAGATATAGAAGGTTTAGATAAAAGAAATATCGTCAGACTAAATAAAATCATAAACGGCACGATGAAACCATTGATCCGATGTAAACCTTGGATGCCTCTTGAAATAGAAATATAGCAAAGTACAACCATAAGAAGTACACCAATCCAGCGAGAAAGTTGTAATTGTTCTTCAAACAATGCACCTGCACCAGACAACATAACCGTTGTTACCCCAAAAATCATTATTGTAATCAAAAAATTAAAAATTGTTCCGAGTTTTTCCCCCATAATGTATACAAGAAAGCTGTGCATATTTTTTGTATTTGTTTTCACTGCGACCAACATAATTTTCATTCCTAAAAAAATAAAGGTGAAACCAGCAACGAAAATGCCAAACGTTCCCCAAATGCCATATTGGGTGAAAAACTCTGTAATTTCCCTTCCTGTAGCAAATCCTGCTCCAACAATGGTTCCCATATATGTGAATGCTGCGTGGCGAATAAATAGCCAATCGGTTGTCTTATGCATTTTCGTCCTCCTGTAATAAAGGTTATTTTATTTTATGTACAAGTTTCCAAAAAAGAAGTGTCAGTTCTTTTTCAGGTATAAATTACTGTCTTTTTTTCATATATTGGGACAAAAAAGACAAGTAGGTGAGGAAAATGCAGGAACTAGAAGCGATGATTCTTGGAATCATTCAAGGTCTAACAGAATTTTTACCAATTAGCAGCACTGGACATTTATATATTGGACGGCATATGTTTGGCTTAGATGAAGCAGGTTTATTGTTGGATACCATGCTTCATATGGGAACTTTGATCGCCGTTTTTATTTTTTATCGTAAAGAGTGGCTAAAAATCATTCAGAACCCATTTTCAAAATTAACCGGATTATTATTGATTGGTACAATTCCAGCAGTAATCATTGGTTTTATTTTTCGTGATTTTTTTGATGAACTATCTAAAACTGGTATTACCGTTGGCTGGGAATTTCTCATTACAGGTTTCATTTTATTTTGGGGAGATCAATTAAAAAAAGGCAGCAAGAAAATGGCTGATTTGACCTATATGGATGCATGGGTCATTGGAAGTTTCCAAGCTGCAGCCATTTTGCCTGCCATTTCAAGATCTGGACTGACCATTTTTGGTGGTTTGCTTCGTGGATTAGATAAAGAAACAACAGCATATTTCTCATTTTTACTGAGCACACCAGCAATTATTGGTGGCATTGTATTGGAAGCTGGTGATTTATTGTGTGAAAAAAGTCATTTGGTATTGGATATGGGGATATGGACTCTAGTAATTGGATGTGGATTTGCTGCTCTTTTTGGGTATTTGGCCATTCGTTTTATGATTCGTTATTTACAGACTGGTTCTTTAAGAAAATTTTCTATTTATTTATGGATACTGGGCGTTTTTATTTTGGCTATGCAGCTAAGCGGAAAATGGTAACCAAATTCATAAAAATCAGCTATTTTCTGTCCCAACAGATTTGTAAAAATTCTGGATAGGCTAAACTTGACAACAAAAAGACAGGAATATAAAATTGAACTGTATATTGTATCATAATACTTGTATATCATTGCATTATTTTATACAGGTATCATAACGATATATCATTTGAATGTAGAACGATCATTTCAAACATGAAAAGTGAAGAAAGACGAATGAAGAATCACTAGCAAGAAAATAAGGAGGTGAACGTATGGATTGGCTTACGGTATTCTCCTGCTTGCTTGGTGCTGTAGTTGGTATCGTGATTGGATACTTTGTAAAAACTGTTATAACAAACACGAAAATCAATAGTGCGAAAGCATCTGCTGAATTGATTTTAGAAGATGCAAAAAGAGAATCAGAAAATCTTCGCAAAGGTGCTTTAATTGAAGCAAAAGATGAAATTTTTCGATTTCGCACTGAAGCAGAAAAGGAAGTAAAGGAGAGACGTGCTGAACTTACAAAACAGGAAAATCGCTTGTTACAAAAAGAAGAAAGTTTGGACCGAAAAAGAGATGCTCTAGACAAGAAAGAAAATATTCTTGAAAAAAGAGAAGACTCATTATCGCAAAAACAAACCCAATTGGCAAATGTTGAAGTACGAGTTACAGAGCTTTTACAAAAACAGCAAGATGAATTGGAACGAATTTCTGCATTGACACGTGATGAAGCTAGACAAATTATTCTTGACCGCTTGGAAAAAGAATTGCAGCAGGAAATTGCTGTTTATATTAAAGAAGCAGAAACAAAGGCAAGAGAAGAAGCAGATAAGAAAGCAAAAGAAATCCTGACGTTGGCAATGCAACGTTGTGCGGCAGATCATGTTGCTGAGACAACTGTTTCGGTTGTAAATTTGCCAAATGACGAAATGAAAGGTCGCATTATCGGTCGGGAAGGCAGAAATATTCGGACTTTAGAAACACTTACTGGAATTGATTTAATTATCGATGATACGCCAGAAGCTGTTATTCTTTCTGGATTTGATCCGATCCGAAGAGAAACAGCACGTTTGGCGCTTGATAAATTGGTTCAAGACGGACGGATTCATCCAGCACGAATTGAAGAAATGGTTGAGAAATCACGCCGTGAAGTGGATGAATACATTCGAGAAATCGGGGAACAAACTACCTTTGAAATCGGGGTGCATGGGTTGCATCCAGACTTAATTAAAATTTTGGGTCGACTAAAATTTAGAACAAGCTATGGACAAAATGTTTTAAAACATTCAATGGAAGTTTCGCATCTTTCTGGGTTGTTGGCTGCAGAGCTTGGATTAGACGTAACCTTAGCCAAACGTGCGGGATTGCTTCATGACATCGGAAAAGCGGTCGATCATGAAGTAGAAGGTTCGCATGTTGAGATTGGTGTTGAGCTGGCAACAAAGTATAAGGAGCATCCTATTGTAATCAATGCCATTGCTTCCCATCATGGTGATGCAGAGCCAACTTCGATGATTTCCGTCTTAGTTGCTGCAGCTGATGCATTATCTGCAGCAAGACCAGGTGCACGCAGTGAGACACTCGAAAACTACATTAAGCGCTTAGAGAAACTAGAAGAAATTTCAGAATCCTATGACGGGGTAGAAAAATGTTTTGCAATTCAAGCTGGACGCGAAGTACGTGTAATGGTAAAACCTGATTCTGTAGATGATGTTGGTTCACATAAGCTGGCACGAGAAATTCGAAAAAGAATTGAGAACGAACTGGATTATCCAGGACATATTAAAGTAACCGTTATTCGAGAAACACGCGCAATTGAATACGCAAAATAAAAACCGGCTTAAGTAGAGCCGGAAACAAAACTATAAAGAAAAACAAAAGATCGGCTGCTTTTTGGCGGTCTATTCGTAAGCCATTGCGACTATGGATCTTGCTTTGTAGCAAATAAAATATAGTCAAGTTGATAATGTGCAAAAGCACAGAAGCGCTTAGGATAGTCTTGCTAAAGTTAGCCGATTTCTTATATTTTTAAATTAATATTCAAAAAATTAATTTAAAAATATTTTTGTTTTGATAGCCTATTATTTTTTATAATATTTATAAAAGAATCTGAATAAAACTCAAAACAAAGCAGATAGTTCTATAATATTTGATGTTGTGAGTCAATCTATTTTCGTTTTTGAATCATCTTTTTCTTTGATTGCGACTTGATCGTAAACAAGGATTTAAGTAAGAAGAAAAAATAAAAATTTTTAGAATTGGTTTTATGATGAAAACCCAGAATGTGAGGGAACAATTGCTATGAAAATTCTTTTTGTCGGTGATATTGTTGGATCTCCGGGAAGAGAAATGCTGGCAGATTATTTGCCTAAAATGAAAAAAATATACCAACCAGATGCCATAATTGTAAATGGCGAAAATGCAACAAACGGAAAAGGATTAAATGAAAAGCATTACCATGAGTTGATACGTTTAGGTGTCCAAGTCATTACAATGGGCAATCATACTTTTGCAAAAAAACAAATTTTTGATTATATAGACGAAAACGCTCGAATCATCCGCCCAGCAAATTATCCAAAAGAAACACCTGGAGTTGGTTATACTTATATCGAAGTTGGAAAACAAAAATTGGCTGTCATCAATATTCAAGCTCGTACATTTATGCCTTCTCTTGATTGTCCGTTTACAATCATAGATAAAATTTTGCAAGAAATAGATGCGAATACATGGATTTTCGTTGATTTTCATGGTGAGGCGACCAGTGAAAAAATTGCAATGGGCTGGTATTTAGATGGACGAGTTCATGCTGTTGTTGGCACACATACCCATGTTCCGACAGCAGATGCTCGGATTTTACCAAAAGGAACAGCCTATATTACAGATGTAGGAATGACTGGACCTTATGATGCTGTGCTTGGTGTAAGCAAAGAAAAAGTCCTAGAAAAATTTATTACAGCCTTGCCTGTTCATTTTGAAGTAGATACAATAGGGCGAACACAACTTTGTGCGGTTCTGATTAAATTAGACGAAAAAAGTCGCAGAGCAATACAAATTCAACAAATTTTAATTAATCCAGATCATCCATTTATCGGTTCTTAATTCATAGGGAAAACAAGCTTGGCACAACATATAATGTATGCCAAGCTTTTTCGTTTTAATTACTATATAAATATATAATAATATTTTTTGAAATCCATAGAATTTTATTCCATTTTTTTGTATTACTATCGTTTTGAAGGAATTGGAATCAGTGTATTATTTTTTTATAATCGGTTACCTAGCACAGGATTCTTAAATGCCTTTATGCAGTCATTACAGGTATTTTCGGAAAAATAGGCATGCTTTGTAAATCTGCTGCATACATAAGAATATAAGATGCTCAAACAGAATGAATAGAAAAAACAAAGAAAATAAACGAACATGAAACAAATGGTTCAATCAGAGGAGGAAAAAGGGATGGAAATTTTAAAGGTATCAGCAAAATCAAATCCAAATTCAGTAGCAGGTGCACTGGCAGGTGTATTGAGGGAAAGAGGGTTAGCAGAAATTCAAGCTATTGGAGCAGGTGCCTTAAATCAGGCTGTAAAGGCGGTTGCCATTGCAAGAGGATTTGTTGCACCAAGTGGTGTTGATTTAATTTGTATACCAGCTTTTACAGATATTAAAATTGACGGTGATGAACGAACAGCCATTAAATTAATTGTGGAGCCGAGATAAATCGATACAATACAAATGAAAATAAGCAATAAACTTAAATTTGGGAAATCTAAATTAAACAACATAAGTATCTATTTGCATCTTAGAACAATCTAGATTGGGTTTTACTGGTTCACTGAGAGAAACCAAATAGAAACATCGCTTATTTTTTTAAGGGAGGATTTATGCGTCTTGTAGATTTACATTGTGATGTTTTATACAGCCTATGGAAAAATCCGAAGAAGAGTTTTTATGCACCAAATGATTTGGCCGTAAATGCCCATTGGATGGAAGCCTTTCATCAAATGGTGCAAGTTATGGCTTTATATGTTCCTATATCAATCCCGCATAATCAAAGATTACCCATTGTTTTACAAATGATTGATATTTTTCATCGAGATATTTTATCAAAGGGAAATAAAAAATATAAATGGCTACGATATGCAGAGGATTGGAGTAACTTGGCTCCAAATGAGAAAGGTTTTGTACTGTCATTGGAAGGATGTGAAGCCATTTCAGATGATGAATCTGTATTTTGGAATTTGGTCGATAAAGGCGTTCAAATTTTCGGACTAACATGGAATTATGGTAATTTACTGGGTGATGGCATTGGAGAAACACGCAAAGCTGGGCTTTCTTTACAAGGAAAACAATTTTTACGTTGGTGTCAACGAGCAAATGCAATTGTGGATGTGTCTCATTTAAATGAAAAAGGATTTTGGGATTGTATGGCAGTAGATGTATCAGTTATGGCCTCACATTCCAATGCAAAACAAATTTGCCCACATCCAAGAAATTTAACGGATGAACAAATTCAAGCGTTAATTTGTAAAGAAGGCATAGTTGGTCTAACCTTTGTGCCTGAATTTTTATCAGCCAATCCATCTTTAGACGATATTGTTCGGCATATTGAGCATATCTGCATGTTAGGTGGAGAAAACCATCTGGCAATCGGATCAGATTTTGAGGGAATAGACAAACCACTTGCATGCTTAAATAATTTGGGAGATATTCCACATTTATTGGATTATTTATCAAAATTTTTCTCAGATGAACTCATTCAAAAAATTTGCTACAAAAATTTCATGCACAAAATTTTAATTTAAAAAGTATATTTCGTAGATGAGTAAATCATAAGTTTTAAAATTTTATTTTCCTTTCGTTTTCAAAATTAACAAATAACTGTACTCCTTTTCAAAATGACTTTGCTCTGGCATAGTTAAAAGAAAAGGAGATTTTTTGTATGTTTGGTATTTATGAATACAGTACATGGCTTCCCATCGGAATTTTTTTGTTTCTGTTTTGGAAAAAAAGAGAAAATAAAGATAGAGTTATCTCATTATGGACGCTTCTGATATGCATTGGAATATCACTTGCCTGTAATGGTTTACTCGTATTTTTTTATCCATCATTTGCCTCTTTACAGTTTATCTTTTTCTTTTTTATTCAATTTTTCTTTTTATTTTGGTTAGGTATTATTGATTTTAAAACGTGTCTTGTTCCACTTTTCCCATTATGGTTTTGGATTGCGATCAGCATATTATGGAAGATTTGTTTTTTTTCTTTTTCATTTTTACAAGTTATGAGTAATTTTCTGATTATTTATGGCATTGGCTTTTGCCTTTATATTTTATCAAAAAAATCTTTCGGACTGGGAGATCTATATTTTTTATGTGGACTGAGTACATTAATTGAAATGAACCAGCTACTTTCTGTTTTAAAATTCGCGATCATATGGGGTGGGGCAACCGCACTTATTTTATTGATTTTCAAACAGACAAACACGAAATCGGTACTTCCTTTCCTTCCTTTTTTATCCGCTTCGGTTCTGCTGCATATTTTCTATCATCCATGGTTGTTGTTGTAATTCATTTGAATACAAGATGAAAAATCTGAAATTATAAAGGTTGAAAGGTGTTTGAATATGCTTTAATATGGATAAGATGATTAAAGTTTGAATGAAAGATGGAGAGGATCAATTCGTGAACGAAGAACAAAAAAAACAAACCAATCAAATACAATCTGCCCCAAACCTAAATGCCGCAAGAAAACGTGGAAGAGAAACCATTTCTTATCAACGTGATTTTGTAATTCCAGAACAAATGTCCAGGATTGGTGAAGGGAAGAAATATTATATTCGCACCTATGGCTGCCAAATGAATGAACATGATTCTGAAGTGATGGGTGGGATTTTAAGTGAAATGGGTTTTACGACAACAGACCAAGTTGATGAAGCGGATATTATTTTGCTAAATACTTGTGCGGTGCGAGAAAATGCAGAAAACCGAGTATTCGGTGAAATTGGTCATTTGAAATCCTTAAAGCGACATAACCCAGATGTCATTTTAGGCATTTGTGGCTGTATGTCGCAAGAAGAAGGAGTGGTAGAACGCTTATTACAAAAGCATCAATTTGTGGATCTGATTTTCGGTACACATAATATTCATCGTCTACCAGAGCTTTTACAGCAATGCTACATGAGCAAAGAAAACGTTGTTGAAGTCTGGTCCAAAGAGGGTGACATTATTGAAAATTTGCCGAAACTGCGCCAAGGTGGAATTAAGGCATGGGTAAATATTATGTTTGGTTGCGATAAGTTTTGCACATACTGCATTGTGCCATATACACGTGGAAAAGAACGGAGTCGCCGCCCAGAAGATATTATTCAAGAGGTTCGGGAGTTGGCTGCTTCGGGATATCAGGAAGTTACTCTTTTGGGACAAAATGTCAATGCATACGGAAAGGATTTTGTCGATTTAGATTATCGATTTGATAAACTGCTGGATGATTTACGAAAAATTGATATTCCACGGATTCGTTTTACAACAAGTCATCCACGCGACTTTAATGATGATTTGATTGACGTACTGGCAAAAGGTGGGAATTTGATGCCCCATATTCATTTGCCCGCACAGTCTGGCAGTACAGAAATGTTAAAAATAATGGGACGCAAGCATACCCGCGAGCAATATATGACCTTAGTCAATAAAATGAAGGAGAAAATTCCGAATTTGTCCCTATCCACAGATTTAATTGTCGGATTCCCAAACGAAACTCGTGAACAATTTGAAGATACGCTTTCTTTATATCAAACGGTTCGCTATGATATTGCCTATACATTTATTTATTCACCTCGTGAAGGAACACCCGCTGCCAAAATGCAAGATAATGTTCCAGCAGAAGAAAAAAAACAGCGGCTGCTAGAGTTAAACGAGATTGTCAATACAATCGCTTTAGAAAAAAACAAAACATTTGAAGGAAAAATTGTTCCAGTGCTTGTAGAAGGTGTATCGAAAAAGAATGAAAATATTCTTTCTGGCTATACACCACAAAATAAATTGACCAATTTTGTCGGACCAAAATCTGCCATTGGGAAAATCGTTCCAGTTCATATCACTGAGGCGAAGACATGGTCTTTAAATGGTGAGATGATTTCAGAATCTGAACGGAAAGTGTGATGAAATGAAAAAAACTTTTACATCTGAAGAAGTATTACAAGAAGGGCAGAAATTGGCTCAAATTTTGCAAAACTTACCTGAAGTCGTTTATTTTAAGCAATGTGAAAAAAAGCTTCGTAATCACAAAGAAGCTACCCGTTTGATCAGTGAAATAAAACAATTACAAAAGGAGATTGTCAACCTTGGACATCTAGGAAAAAATAAGGCATGTAAGCAAAAAGAAGACGAGCTTTATGCCTGTCAACAAAAGTTGAATGCAATACCGCTTGTTGCAATGTTTTTCCAAGCACAAGAGGAGATAAATGAGCTGTTTCAAAATATTTCATGGCTGCTGACACAAGCCATCCATGATGAAATAAAGTTACAAGCATTACAAAAATAAAATCATCTGTTTAAACTGCGAAATAAAATAATTTTTCACAAATCTGTAAGAAAATTTTTCTTACAGATTTTTTGTTCCAAAAATAAACAAATAATTTTTATTTATATATTTTATTTTTAAAATATAAATATTAGTACATATTTAATCTTGTTGTTTTACGAATAATGCTGAAATACATATTTATCTAATCAATAAATGGTTCTGATTTCTTTATGAATCATAATTTATGAATTTTTCCAGTTCAATCCTGAAACTGAGGGTTCAGGTTCTAAATCCCGTCCCAATTCATACAATTTAAAAGAGGAATTTCAGGGTACCAAGGACAAATACCCTACATACGATAAAAGTAAGGATGAATTGAGGAGGGAAGCCACAATGTCTGATTATCGTCAAATTATTACCAAGGCGGTTGTTGGTAAGGGACGGAAATATACACAATGTACACATACAATTAATCCAGTGCATAAGCCGACAAGCATTTTAGGATGTTGGGTGATCAATAGTTGCTTTGACGCGGAGTTGGTAGATAAAAAAGTTGAAATTTGTGGGACTTATGATATTAGCATATGGTATTCATATGCTGATAATACAAAAACTGAGGTTGTAACAGAAACTGTAAATTTTACAGATTTAATTCAATTGAAGTATCGCAATGATCAAACGGTCAGCAATGATTTTGAAGTTTGTGCACAAGTTTTACAGCAGCCAAATTGTGTCGAAGCAAATATTTCTCCTTCTGGAAAATTTGTTGTGCAGGTTGCACGAGAGTTTTTGGCCGAGGTTATTGGAGAAACAAAACTTTGGGTTATGGTTGCAGAACATGTAAAAGAAGAGGAATTTGAAGATTGTGAATTGGATGATGCAGAATTTGAGGATTTAGATGTAAATTTCTTTTCGGAGGGTGAGGAAGAATAGAACATATGTAAAAAAACAAAATTGTAGAGAAAATAGATAAACACTACAAGTCATCCATAAAAAGATACACAACACATAATTTATATTGGAGAAACTTCGTGCGACGCTATTGTGTCATGCGAAGTTTTTTATATATCTTCTTTTGTTTTAGGCAATTTATTAGCATTTTCTTTTAAATATTGATAGAAAACTGTGCATGCCAAGCACGCCTCTTCCTAGTGTCCGTATCGGGCTTATCCGTTTACTTATAATAAATTCCAATATATACTAAAATGTACAAGCGTCAAGTAACCAGAATCACCTTGTAAGAATAAAAAAAACTTCTATACAAATCCGTATGTCTAATTATAGTCAGAGAGGAGAAGGTAAAAAATGAAACAGTATGTAGTTGATGCTTTTACGGATCAGGTTTTTTCTGGAAATCCAGCAGCAATTTGTATTTTGCCCCACTGGCTGCCAGATGATTTGTTGCTGAAAATTGCACGAGAGAATAATCTCTCCGAAACAGCTTATGCAGTACAGACTGGAAGCGCTTGGCATCTTCGCTGGTTTACTCTAAATGGTGAAATTGATCTGTGCGGTCATGCAACTTTAGCCGCAGCCTATACGATTATAAACTACGTTACACCGGGCATTTCACAAATCCAATTTGATACAAAGAGCGGCAGAATTACAGTGAATAAGCAAGAAGATCTTTACGCCATTGATTTTCCTGCGTATTCTTTGCAGCCTGTACCTGTGACTGACGAAATGGCTGCAGCAATTGGTGCACGTCCAGTAAAAGCTTATATGGGACGTGATTTGCTCTCTATTATGAAGGATGAAGAAACCATTCATAACATCACACCCGATTTGGAAAAGGTTCGTGCTTTGGACGGTCTGCTTTTGCATATCAGCGCAAAGGGAAAGGATTTTGACTGTGTTTCTCGATCATTTGCACCGAAATGTAACACACCAGAAGACCCTGTGTGCGGTTCTGGACACTGTCATATTATTCCTTACTGGGCAAAGACTCTATGTAAATCAGAACTCATTGCTTATCAAGCATCACGTAGAGGTGGGACTTTGTATGGCAAAATGTTGGGGGATGATCGGGTACAACTTGCAGGTAAGGCCGTACTCTTTTCAATCGATGAAATTTTTTTACCAAGCGATATATAAGGGAGGATATTTATGAGTAAAGCAAGTATGCAAGATTTTTTAGGAATTAAGCTAGTTAAAGTAGAGCGTGGTTATATGGAAGCAACAATGCCAGTCAATGAGCGAACAAAACAGCCGTTTGGCTACCTGCATGGTGGAGCAAATGTTGTACTTGCTGAAACAGTTGCAAGTCTTGGTTCATATGAATTGATTGACCAGACAACCGAGCTTTGTTTCGGGCTGGAAATTAATGCCAATCATTTGCGCTCCAAACAAGATGGTTTTGTTACAGCAAAAGCTACTATTCTTGCACAAGGAAAAACCGTTCATGTTTGGGATATTCGGATTTTTGATGAGGCAAATAACTTGTTGTGTATTTCAAGATGCAGCGTAGCAGTGAAAAAGAAACGATAAGGAAAAAACGATATCATGGATCTAATATAGAAACTATGGGAGCTTGCCAAAAAATTTTTGCAGAACTCTGTTCATTTTCCTTAAAAATTATATGAAATATCGAGTCATCGCTACTTTGCTCAAAACTGCACTGACCAATAAACTGGCTTCTGATATAAATGATAGCAAGTATAGCTGGAAATGCTATGAAAAAAGCCGTTTTAAAGAAAGAATTGTCTTTTTTATTAAATTGCACCTATGCAACACATGATTATTTAGAATTCATTGCAAATTTTTCTCAGAAGCATCAAATTTAGCTTCATGTAGAATATGCACATGGTAAAGCAGCAATGTTGTAACTGAGATACACGTCCATATAAACAGAGTGAGATATAATTTCTAACAAATATTTGATGACCATAGACAGATAGGAATATGAATTCACACCCAAAGACAGCTATATCATTTCAGAAAATATTCTATATTTTTTCAAAATAATTAAAAGCACAGAAAGAAAATCATGGCTGTCTTTGTCTTTACACCGATCTAGGCAAATTATTTGTAATCTCAGACTGTAATCCGTGCTTTAAAAACATCTGGCACTTGCCTTGCCATTATAGAAATGATGAGAAAATGGAAACCCAAAGTGACGATTTATCTCTGCCTTTATTACGTATATTGTACATGCTGTTGGCGCATTCTTATAGGAAAATTAACAGCGCAAAACTATGATTTAATACCAAAATATAGAAAAATATTTTCTTTAACGTTCGTTTTCCTATTTGAACAAGAGTACAGAATGATTTCAACCACTGCAGTGTTATGACTGTGGTGGTTTTTTGGTAAAGAAAAAAACCAGATGGTTCTAGAGAACCGAAAAACTTATAGCGATGGAATCAAAACATTTTTCCCAGATGTGAAGATCTGATTAATTTGCTATTCTTTTTTTCATATCAGAAAAAGTTTGGAATGTTAAAAGATGGCAATAGATTATATACACGATATGGAATGGTAAGTATCCGATGATATTTATCCCAAAATTATAAAAATCAAAGGGTTTATGAAAAAATATAGGGAAGATTTCGTATATAGAAAAAGATTTAAAAATGTTGAATCTAGAATATGTACGAATTATTTGGTAAGTTTCTCATTTAAAATTCGTGTTTTATCATTTATAGGAGATATAAAAGGAGAAGCTGTTTGATGTGATTTGGATCGATCTGTAAATTTAAAATAAGGGAAAGAGAAAATTTTGATGTATAGATTGTAGGTACAGTAGGAGGAAGCCAAAAGGAAATAGAAGAATATATACAATGATTGAATCCAAGAGGCTATCGTGATAAAACAATTGAGTTTTGCCAAAATACTCGATCCATTTATGGAAAACGTTTAAAAAATATAATGAAAGAAATAGCAACTCTTTTTAAGGCTCGCCCGAAAAAAGTTGGGCAAATAACAAACATTTTTACGCGTTTTTTGGGAATGAAACAACAAGATTTATCGTTATAAAATGCAGGGTATGGATATACAATTATAGACTGAAATGAAAAAATAATATTAAAAATGATTTCCAAGAGAGAGATGGAATTTAAAGAAAATCCACAACAAATTTTCAATCTAGGAAATAAAAACGACCTCAGGCCTTGATACATATAAAAATGAGTTTGCTATACCGTACAAAATATGTACTGTTAAGGGTTGATCAGATCAATGTGATGGGGAAGATAAAGAGAAAAGCTACATTTTCACCAAAGCTGTTTCATAAAAATATTAGATAAGTCATGCTCAATCGTCAGAAATCAACAGAGGTTATCTTAGATGTATATTTTAGAATACATATAAAAAACGAATAATTCCAAAAAAATAGAGATATAGATCTCAGTAATGATGTAGACCTAGACAATTTCATAAATGGTTTACATCATGGAAGAGAGGGTGAATCATATGGGAGATGCAAGAAAAACAGAGCGGTTCTATTTTTTATGAGATTTATCCGTGCCTTTTTCGTGACTAGAGAAACAAGTAGAATACTTTTTGAAAATGGGTATGTTTTTCCTTAAGAAAGGGTCAATTTTTTTAAATCTTTCTTAAGAAAAGTCTGAACTTATTCTTTAGACTTCCATGTTATGATAAAAAGCAGATGATAAGGAGGATATATATGCTGGAATTGAAAAATGTAACAAAAAAATATGGCAGAAAAATTGTTTTGGATAATGTATCCATTCAATTTCGAAAAGGACGTGTCAGCTGCTTGCTTGGGATTAACGGTGTGGGAAAAAGCACAACTATGAAAGCGATTTGCCGTTTAATTCCGATTCACAGTGGTGAAATCACCGTAGATGGTGCGCGCATTTGTGAAAAGAATATCGATAAGATTTGTTTTATTCCAGATTTACCGATATTCGATTTAAATTGTCGGGTAACAGAAAATTTTCGGATTGCTCGTGTTTTATTTCCGAATTTTGATGAGAAAAAAGCAAAAGAAATCTCTGAATTTTTTCAGCTAGACCAGACAAAACGATTAAAAGATTTATCGAAAGGAAATTTGGCAAAATTTAATTTAATTATCGGACTGGCACAAAATGCTGAATATGTACTGTTAGATGAACCATTTAGTGGAATTGATTTGTTTACACGTGAAGATTTTATCGGAGCGTTTCGTTCCAAATTTATGAAGGAAGGACAAACGATTATTATTACAACGCATGAAATTGATGAAATTGAAGGAATTGCCGAGGACATTATTTTACTTGAGGACGGACGAGTGATTAAAACATTTACAAAAGAAGAAGCACAGGCTGAAGGATTAAATATTGTGGAAACAATGCGCAAAGTTTATAGAGGAGGGGGGAAATGATGAAATTTTTCACGCTGGCGGAATTAGAATGGAAAAAAATGTTACCATTTATGACAGGCGTTTTTTCAGTTGGAATGCTTATACATATTTGGCTGGTATTGAAATCTATCAGTGGGTATAAAGAGGAACTACTAATGGCTGCACAAGAAGCACAAATTCCATTGGAAGAATATATTCAAACCGCTTCACCGGCAGGCTTGGCAATGATTCTGGATCAATCTCCATTTTCGTTAGTCATATTGTTTTTTACAGCATTGATTTTTATTATGTACGGTTTATTTATGTGGTATAAGGAGTGGTTTGGTGCATCTAAGCGAATTTATATGCTGCTTTCGATTCGCGGAAGCCGAATGCGGATTTTCTTTTCAAAACTGCTACCGTTTACTATGGCAATCATGATTTTTAACGGATTGCTACTGGTTTGTTTGCAAATTGATACCTGGATGATGCAGGCAATTTTACCAGAGGGAAGTTATGTTGATCATTTGTTTCAAGACGGGCTATTCAATTCCATTATGATGTCACTTTTATTTTCACAGGGGCTGGCGGATTTTCTATATCAAATTTGCTTTGCTATGATGATGTTTACGATTATGTCCGTATTTGTTTTACTGGATCGTAGCAAGCGAATTTTCGGAGCGATGGTCGGTTTTATTTACGGCATCTCAACCATTGTGATTTTTGTTTATTATAAAACACTGCCTTTATATACAACAGAAAAAATTATGGCAGATTGGGCATTCGTTGTGTTCATAACATTGTTAAGCACTGGGATTTCTTATTTCCTACTCAAGAAAAAGATATCCATTTAAGAGGAGGCAAAAATTGTGAAAATGAATCGTCTATTGATTACAGGTATTCTATGTGCCGCAACAATTGGCGGGTATGCCTGGATTTCCAAAAGCAATGAAATAAAAGTTGATAAAAATTTAACAATCAAGGTAACCGAAGGCAGTTTGGATGCGCTTGATCATATGGAAATTGAAAATTTGTTGAAAGTTGGTACCAACCGATTTGAAAAGGTTGTTTTTTCTGCAAATGGTGTTTTATATGAACCAACCAAGTATGATGAACTTCGTGGTGTTGGGGAAGATGTTTTAGAGAACTTGGATGTGTTTCGTAATCATCCATATGGGCGCTCACTGATAACGACAGACAATCAACTTGTAATGGTAAAGTTTAATGAAAAATTCCCATATGCCTCTAATGAATCCTCTGTTGCGGTTCATATAAAAAACTTACAGACAGGGCAAGTACAAAAGGAAGAATCTATGATTTCTGAAATCAATGCCAGCAATTATATTGTAAATGAAACATTGCATGAAGTTGCTGGAGCAATTTATTATGTGCTTTGTATTCATCATGAAGGTAAGGAAAAATATTTCATCTATCAGGTAGATACAAAAAAGGCACAACTGAATTTTGTTTTCGATATGGAACTGGCTTATCAGACTGCTCTTTTAAAGTCGGATCAAGAAAATTTATATTTTCTGGAACAGCTTGAAGACAATACATTGAATTTCAAAATATGGAATGCCCATACAAAAACGATAACAGAACAAGAGATTCCTGTGAATCCAGATGATCAACTTACTTCTGCTTACCCAATTGACTTTATTTTAAATGAAAAATATACTATTTTTGCTTATTCTTTGGCACAAGGATTGAAATATTGCATATTGGATCGAAATTCTCTTCAATGGATTGACTCATTTGAATGGTCGCATGTGGATGAGAATTTTGGTGTTGGTTTGGAATGGACCATGCAAAAAGATCAATTATACATTCTTGAAAATGTCCATACTTCAAATGAACGCGCATCATTTGTCAGCATATATGATCTAAAAGGGAAAAAGTTTTTGCTAAAGGCACAGCTGCCGAATTTGACACTTACTTCATATCAATGGGCAAGAAACGAAGAATAACCATCAGTAACCTATAAGAATTGGATATAAAAATTTTTGGTAAACTTTTCATAATAAAAAAGCAGTTGCTTACAATACACATAGGAAAATCCGCTCAAGATCTTGAGCGGATTTTCCATTCAAATGATAAAACCTTATGGTCGTATTCAACAAAAATCGTCTTATTTTAACAAATCAATCTATATTGTAAAATGTTCTAATGAAAATCTGACAAAAATAGAAAAATCTTTTATCCATCAACTGACAAAATATGCTGTGTTTTTTTTCTATAATAAATATAACAGAAAAAGAATCGATATTAGAATTGGGAGAGAAAACAATGCGTACATATTATATTTATTGGATGAAGGAAATGGTATTCAATCATTATGCAAACCAAGATGATTTATTTAAGTTTTTTAAACAAACTTTATGTAACGATGTTTCTACAATAAACAAAACCATAGAAAAGAAAATCACCAAATGTATTCCCGCACGCACAATAAAAAATTTTTTCAAAAGTACTATGCATTCTAATACCTATTATTTGTATTCTCCAGAGCATACGACCATTTATTTAGATGAAACGACAAAAGCTGCTTTATATTTTGAAAATCATCGCATGATTTTAACAGCCATCGGAAGTCGAGAAATTGAATTGATTTGGTTTGATCAACTTCGAAAATTTGCGCCAACTTTTTTCGTATATGAAATGAATGGTAGCATCAGTGGCTGGATTTCAGTACCTAAAGTACAAAAAAATTACATATAATCGGACTGCAATGGTTGTATTTCAAAACTTTTTCTTGTAGACTAGGAACAAGTATATGAAATAAAAGGAGGTATATAAATATGGAAACATGGAGCGTCATATTGATTGCTATTGTTACATTGCTGATCGGAGTTGCAATCGGCTTTTTTATTGCACGTAAATATATGGAAAGCTACTTGAAGAAAAATCCACCGATTAATGAAGATATGTTAAAAATTATGATGATGCAAATGGGACAAAAACCGTCACAAAAGAAAATTACGCAAATGATGAAAGCCATGGAAAAGCAAGGAAAATAGTTGTTCACTTTATTGTATAAACTTTTTCAAGAAATAGAACCTGCTAGATAAAAAAGTCGGATTGGACAGACTTCTATTTTCTTAAATTTTGAACGGTAGACCAGTTGTTTCATCGGAATAAATGGAGGAACAACAATTATGCAAGATCTAAATTTAATTGTAGCGTTTGGTGCAGGCGTCCTAACTTTTGTTTCGCCATGTACATTGCCAATTTACCCGGCTTTTTTATCCTATATTACAGGTGTATCGGTTACAGATTTAAAAAACAATCAAGGGATGCTGCAAAAAAGAAGCATGCTGCATACTTTATTTTTCTTGCTCGGCTTTTCTGTAATTTATATTGCACTGGGATATGGTACAAGTTTTGTTGGAAACTTTTTTTCTACTTATCGCGATTTGATTCGACAAATCGGTGCATTTATTATGATTGTAATGGGACTTTTTCTCTCAGGAATTATTCAGCCAAAATTTTTCATGCGGGATATAAAGTTTACGTTTCAAAACCGACCAGGGGGGTATATCGGAACCTTTTTCATCGGGCTTGCGTTTGCAGCTGGCTGGACACCTTGCTCCGGACCGATTATTGCCTCCGTTATTTCCTTAGCCGCCACCAAGCCTGAAGCAGGTGTAATTTATATGCTCGCTTATGTGATCGGATTTGCCATTCCTTTTTTTGTATTGGCTTTCTTTATCAACCGTTTGACCTGGATTCGTACACATTCAGAAAAGCTTACAAAAATTGGTGGATATATTATGATTGGGCTTGGGTTTATTCTATTCTTTGATTTGTTGGTCAAAATTATTGCTATTTTTAGCCGTTGGATGAATTATTTTTCATAAAAAGGGATAAATTCATGAGTCAAAATGTAAGAAGATCAATTATTATATTTATTATTTTTGTTTTCGTTGTTACAATTTTGTTGTTTTTACGTTTGCAATCCGTTGAAAATGAATCTGATATATCCGCTGAGTCCAATGTTACCTCAAAAAATACAGT
>ERZ1643249.283-NODE-283-length-63078-cov-5.985005_pt1 | contig 63078 bp, 61 predicted proteins | sample MGYA00579263_ERZ1643249 | MGnify/ENA primary metagenome ERZ1643249 (study PRJEB29033, sample SAMEA4952264) | chicken gut metagenome | biome: Broiler Chicken; feature: Gastrointestinal Tract; material: Caecum | place: Ireland | collected 2018 | study: Broiler...
AAAAATTGAAGCTGGTCACTTAATCTCCATTTGAATCTGATCTTTTTCTTTAAAATACCCATAGGACACCCCCTTTTTAAATTGCATCTCCAAATTATTTTCTAAGTTAAAATCTCGAATGCCATGTTTTAAATCCGTCAAAGCTTGCTTTAACAGATCACCATCTAGAATTTCATATAAGCCAGTAAGTGTACGGGCAAAAAAAGGATGCGCTGAATTAGAACATTTTCCTTTACATAATTTACAATATAACGGATAAAGCGCTTGGGTAATTACACCTTGAATAGACTGCTCAAGGTCTGTAAAAGACAACCCATAATTCAAAAAACGCAGCAAAGTTCCGAATGAATTTTTCGCATGAACTGTAGAAATTACACGATGCCCCGTTAAAGCCGCCCGCACAGCCAACTTTGCTGTTTTTGCATCACGAATTTCACCGACCAAAATCACATCTGGATCATGACGCAAAACAGCCCGCAATCCCTCTGCATAGTCCAATCCGGCAGAAAAATTCATCTGTACCTGTATCATCCCTTCACATTTCATTTCCACAGGATCCTCTAACGTAATAATGTTTAAATTCTGTTTATCCATCATTTCTTGCAATACTGTATACATAGTCGTTGTTTTTCCTGATCCCGTTGCGCCAGAAAAAATATATAGCCCGACATTTTCATTCATCATTTGTAAAATTTTTTCTGGTTCCTCTGGAAAAACAGATAAGTCACGAACAGAGCGCGCATTATTCCGATAAATCAAACGCAATGCCAAACTTTCACCAAAAATTGTTGGCAATGTTGAGGCACGAATGGTAATGGCTTCATTCAACAAAAATTTTATAAACATACCACTTTGCGCAATTCGTGCATTGGATACATCTAAATGTGCAAGAAATTTAATATGCGTACAGATTCGTATATAAATTTCCTTATCAAGTCGTGGCATATTCTTTAACTCTCCTTGATATCGAATTTGCACCTGTGTATTCGTTTCAAGCGGAATAAAATGAATATCTGTTCCACCCATCTGCATAGCTTGCTGCAAAAGCTCTGCAAAATAAATTTGTATATCATCCTTCATTTTTTTCACCTCCTTTTCCGAAAAATTTCTACACCTTTCTACAAAATCCTTTTGTTTATTTTGATATAGAAAAACTGAAAATTAAACTATCCAAACATATTTTTTTAAAAAAGAATATAAAAAATATATCTTTTCACTTATTTACACATAAAAATTAAATTTTATGTTTTGTTCCTCTTTGCCTTCCTAGGATTTAAAAGGTAGAAACGGATAATAACAATATATTTCTTGGTATTTCAAGTTTCTTATATTATAATAGTAGCAATGATAAATTTATTTTAACTATAGGAGTATAAACGTCATGAACCATACATTAAAAATTACAAGTGTCTTATCTGATCCCACTCGGTTCCAGATCTATCAATTTATTAATGAACAATTAGAGGATATAACCGTACAAGATGTTGCAACAAAATTCAATATTCATCCGAATGTTGCACGCCTGCATCTAAGCAAATTAGAAGAAATTCATTTAATCGTTTCTGAAACCAGAAAAACTGGAAAAGGCGGAAGACCAAGTAAAATTTATCACCTATCCGAAGAAGTTGTTCAGCTACATTTTCCTTACCGTGACTATCAACTGCTGGCAAAAATCGCTTTAGAAACTTTGCTTTCTTTTGGAGCGGCTGGAATCAAAGCATTTTGCGAGGTGGGATCTAAATACGGAAAAGAAATGATTATAAATCTATTATTTCAAAGAGGTAAACGGCTGGAAGATCTAAATAAAGATGAGAAGCTCACCATTCTTAAAGAAGCATGCGCAAATCTTGGATTCTATTCATCATTTCATGCTGTTGATGAATCAACTATTGAATTTGATGTGAAAAATTGTCCGTTTCGTGAATTATCCATTCAAAACAATTCCAATGTTTGTACTATGCACGCCTTCTTTTTACGCAGCATGGTCAATACTTTATTTCCTGAAGCTAATGTGGTAGAATTAAACCATTTATCCGACTGTAAACATAAAACTTGTAATTTTAAAATGGATCTATAATTGCTTGATAAAAAAATCTCTCAAAACCAAAGCATCTTGATTTGTGAGAGAATTTTATTCCGATTTATTTAATACACTTCCATTATTTTTCATTATTCAAATGATCATCCTAAGTAATCGATCCTCATTTTCCTTCTTTTTTATTGGATAAAAGAAGAGAGAGTCTTTTAAATCTACAAAGTTATTTTCTTAACCGATTAAAAATCGCATTGGAATTGAAACAAAATCAAAAATGGCTTCTTCACATCTGATTCAATTTCCTTTGGCAAGCCACACTTACCGCAAAACATATCGATCTTGCTTGATCCTTTTTCCTATAAAAACTTTATCAATACAGCTCCTTCAAAAAATAGCTTTAAATCAGATTTTCTACAGAAAACCTTTTGATTCAATTTCCTATTTTTTTATAAAAAAGGATTGTGTGTACGTTCAAAACCAATTGTTGTCGTTTCTCCATGTCCTGGCAAAACTGTTACCTCATTTGACATGCTAAGCAATTGTTCCTGAATACTTTGAATCAATTGTTTATGATCACCATAAGCCAAATCTGTTCTCCCAATGCTACCATAAAATAGAGCATCACCTGTAACCGCAAACCGTTCCTTTTCAAAATAAAAGCTCAGACTACCTGGACTATGTCCTGGTGTATTCCTAACTTCAAATATGAAAGAACCAATTTGCTGCATGCCTGGTTCTAAAAAGTAAATCTCCTTTGGTTTAAAAGCACCGATTGTTCTAGAATAAAAATATTGTGAACCGTTTAATGTTCCATCTGTCAACCAATCTTTTTCTTTTTTACTCATGTAAATCGGTAAAGAAAAGGTTTCATACAATGTATCAATTCCTTCAATATGATCAAAGTGCGCATGTGTTAAAACAATAGCCAACGGCTGCAAATTTTTAGATTGAATTCGTTCAATAATCTGTTTTGGGCTGCCACCCACATCAAAAATTAAACATTCCCTTTTTTCATTTTCCAGAAGATATGTGTTCATACCAATCGGTGCCGTTTCAATTCGTATCCACTTTATCAATTTTGTTCACCTCTTTTTATTCTTGATACATAGAATACCATTGTTTTGTATTCATATTATAAATCCATTCTTTTTGATATCCTACTAAAATATACGGACTTTTCGCATATGTACAAATCGGAAGCATCCCCTTATAAGGCTGGTCTAACTTTTCTAACTTCTCATCTGAACCAAAATATAGTTGAAAACCCTCCTCTGACTCATCTGTCAGATAAAACAATAGACCATTTTGAAAAGCAGAATAAGCAAATTGTGGTACCAAAAGATTCTCAGAGAAGCTATTTTGCAACGGTTCATGATAAGAAAAAACAGTTGTACCATCCAGTTGTAATACAGTAATCTGTGCATATGGTTTTTCTTTTTCTACAACCGAAAAAATAATCAGTACTCCATCTTGAACAGAAAAAGCATAAGCATTCTGTGCGAGAATTTCCGTTTCATCTGTTTGTAAATTTTTCTTTACTAAATTGGTCGTTTGTTGTAATATTTCCGGATCCCAATCCAAATATATAATCTCATCTGCATGAATCCATTGAAAAAACGGATATTCAAATGAAATATTTTCAGAAAAGTTCTGATCCAATTGTACTCGTTCTGTTTCAAAGGACCAATCTTGAGCAAAAGACTGAACATAAACCTCATTCATTCGATACGGATTCCAATACCACTGCACCTCTGTTCCGACATAATCTTTTTCCCAAAGCAACTCACCTTTTAGATTGATAACAGAAAGGCGCGCCGAAGTCTCATTGATACTTTCCTGAACCATAATTTTGCTGTTATCAGGATTCGGTGTAGCCATAATAATCGGATGTGCCGTACGATAAAAAATTTCTTCTTTTCCTGTAAATAAGTTTCTAATAACAAGTTCAAAAAATGCTTCGGTTTGTCGATTTAATAAAATTGTATCCTGCGCTAAAAAGTCAACAATTTCTATAAAATAAAATGCACTTTTATCAATCGGTGAAATCACTTGATCCAACGAAGGAACTGAATTATGTGCAGAAAAAGAGTCTTTCTCTTTTACATCTCCTACACAAGCTGTCAAAAGACAAGTGAATAGCAATATATACAAATATGACCGACGTAACAACATGAAAAGCCCCCGTATACCTATTCAACTTATTATACATAGAAAAAAAGATAGCTAAATAATATTTCATTCACTTTTTTTCTGCATACTTCAAAATCAGAAAGCGGTAAAGGATTTATACCCGATCCAACTTCTATTGTAAAACCCGGCTTTTGGAATGTCAAAATAAACCAATCCTTAAATCCACCATAACTTTCAATGGTGCGCACCGCTCGATACCCACTGACAGCCTCAAAAAGCTCAGCTTGAATTTGTGACAAATCCGGCTCATAATCTAAAAATCCCCAGTAAAATTCTTCTCCTTGCGTGTGCAGGCAAAGAACTGCTTGAAATTGATTTTGATAAACCAAATCATACAAAGCCAATGCTTCATTTTCTGTCAATGGTGCATATCCCGGAAAATCCCGTGGTGCTGGTTTATTGACTTTAAATGGCAGCGTAAAAATCTTTTCCCAGACCGCTGGAAATTGATTATTTAAATCAACACCACAAATATTGGCCTTCCATTGTGTCACCTCTATACAATTTTGACCAATCTGAAGTGCCCTTTCATATAAATCATAAGGAATGGCTTTTGGATCATATAACAAATCAATTCCATCTGGATTGATAAGCGGAACAAAAGATAAGGTAAACTTACAAAACATCCTATGAAATTCTGAATGATCCTCCGATTTACAGTATAAAACAAATAAATACTGTGAAATAAATGCCATGAGCAAATTTGTACATATTGATTCATTTGCATGCATTCCAGCATTCAAATGCAACTGAACTGGCCCTTCTCCAACACGCACCTCAATGATTTCATTTCCAGAAATCGTATACGCCAAAGTGCGAATTTGAATTTGCGGATATCTTACTTGTAAATCATAGACCCACATACGAAATTTTTTGGAAGTCACAGGGGTTTGATACATACTGGCTATTTTCTTTGCATCCTGACTCCATTTTTCATATAACTCCTGATAATGGAAAATATTCATTGATTATTCCCTCCCCTATACGCTATGGAAAAATAAATCCTGTAAGAACTAAAACTTTGCACATAAGCTACAAGCTTGAGAAACAATAAGAACCAATGAATATTTTTACCAATACCCACTTTCATTTAAAAAAATAAATTTTATAATATTTCACGTTGATATACAAATTCATTTGGTTTTCCTATGAATGCTTTTTTAGATTGGTGCTAGAACAAAAATGGCTTTAACATTGATTCGTTTCCCTCAAACAGAACATAAGCTTATTGTAAAATATTGATCTTGCTTGATTCTTCTCTCTACAAGATCTCACCAATACAGAAACCCTATCCAAAACTTGATTGAAAACAGACTTTTTTCAACGAAACACTTTTGTTCTGAGTCTAATCATTGACTTTATTTCGTTTCGATACCTCACCAACACAATAAAAACGGTTTTAAAACAAGAAAATCACATGATATTTATCCTTGAAAAAAGTGATACCATGTGATTTTTCAAATTCATAAATCCAAATCAATATTTATAGCTGCCTTATAAAAACATTTTATAAAGCAAGCTGACTAACAAATCCGAGCACAAACATTTTCCTTATGTTTTATCACTCAATATTAGAAGTCATTCACTTATGGATTTGACTTATCTGATTTGTTTCCATCATTATAAAAACGAAGCAAATCTCCATAAATGATTTTATCAGAAAAGCCAAGTTCTTGTTTTGCCTTTTCAATATAAGGCTGTACAACAGATAAATCTTCTACTTTTTCTCCTGTTTTTACATCATACAAAATATTATTTGTAAACAAATATTTATCGGTAATAAAGGAACCGTCACGAAGTACTGTAAAAGGTTGATTATCCTTTGCAAATACATCTTGACCAAATTGAATCATATTTTGTGAGGAAATCCCTAGCAAATTTAAAATAGTTGGTCGAATATCAATTTGTCCACTGACGTCATGAATCACCTTGCCTTCTTGTCCTGGAATATGAATAATGAACGGGACTTTCTGTAATTGAACCGTTTCATATGGTGTAATTTCCTTACCTAAAAATTTCTCCATTGCAGTATTATGATTCTCAGAAATTCCATAATGATCTCCATACATAATAATAATGGAATTTTCATACAAACCATTATCTTTTAATTCCTGAATCAAATTTTTCACTGCTTCATCTAAATAACGAACAGTTAAGAAATAATTGTCTACTGTTTTATCTCCTGAATCAAACGGCTCAATATAACGATCCTCTTGATCCAAATCAAACGGATAATGGTTTGTAAGTGTAATCATCTTTGCATAAAACGGCTGTGGAAGATCCTTCATAATTTGCACAGATTGTTGGAAAAAATCAATATCTTTCAAACCCCATCCAACTGAATTTTCATCGTTTACATCAAAGGACTCCACATCAAAAAAACGGTCATAGCCAAAGGAATGATAAACGATATCCCGATTCCAAAAAGAACGGTCATTGGCATGAAACACAGATGTATAATAACCGTTTTGATTTAGAATATTTGGTAGTGCATTATAGGTATTATTTGGATTCGTAAAAAATACCGCTCCACGATCAACTGGATATAAGGAATTTGCAACAATAAACTCAGAATCTGAAGTTTTTCCCTGACCAGTCTGATGAAAAAAGTTATCAAAATAATAGCTTTCCTTAATAAAATCATTTAAAAACGGTGTGATCTCCTTACCATTTACCTGATTATTAATTACAAAATTTTGCATAGATTCCAAAGAAATTAAAATAATGTTTTTATCTTTTGCCAACCCAAACATTTTATCATCTGGTTTTTTTTCATTGGATTTCACATAGTTTTCAATATCAATTAACTCAGTGCTATCTGCCAATGCTTTTTGTGCTGAAGTCTTAGTCGAGAGCACAATATCATACAAATGATAATTATAAATTCCTATATTTTTTACAAGAACTTTCCGATCAAAACTACGTGTTAAAAGTTGTGGACGTTCAGCTTCTGACAAACCCAAATTAAAAACAAAAATCAAAACAACCGTTAAAAAATAAGATGATTTTGTTCGGAAAGAAATTGGACTAAAATCCAATTCTTTTTTATTTTTCCAGAAATAAGCAAACAAAAAAAGAAAGCTAGCAAAACATAAAAATGTTTTTATGTTCAATAAACCGATAATGGAAGACCCCAAATCAGACATATTGCTGGTTTGTAGTAAAACTGGAAGTGTAATAAAATCATCAAAAAATCCGTAAAAAACAACATTCGCCGCCAAAATAAAATTTAGTACCAATGTGATGGTCAATATGAAATTTTTTCGAGATTTCCCCGATGCGAACATGGTTAGACCAAACAAAAGTACAATCAAACTCAGCGGGCTAATAAAATAAATAAACTGTTGCATTTTATTTTCCAATTCAATTTCAAATGTTGAACGACTAATCAAATACGTGTTTAACCATACGAAAACAACAGCAAGTAAAATCGGCCATAATTTTGACGTTTTGAAACGTTTCACATGCATTCCTCCATCTCTCTATAACCTTAAATTTAGTCAAAATTCAAAAATTTTAGCAACATTAATCATTTAGCATTCCTAATATATATCAAACCGTTTTAGAAATCAATGACTTTCTTTCACAAAATCTTTACATTTTTAGACAAGCTCTAGCTAAAATCTAAGACCAGATACCATTCATTATAATTGGAATATCTTAACTTTTAAAAAGAATAATTCTTAAGGATTTATGAAGATTATGAAAATGTGTATCCGACACTGCTTTATGTTCTCTAAAAGAACTCAAAACGAATCTTTTTGTTATCGCAAAATATGATTTCGTATCTTTTCCTACATATCTTTCCCATTTATTTTTTGCAATTCTTGTTTGATGACAAAAAGCGCACTGATATATTCATTATGTGGCAAAATCTGTGCTTCATGCAGCTCCTTTAGTTCTCTTTCCATCAATCCAATGTCTACCAAACGATCAGTTGTATAAATATATGTACCATATTGTTTTAAATACTGTTGAATATCATAAATACTTTTCATGTCAGTCTCCTAATCAATTGCTTCCTGTTTTAGAATTTGATCTTTTAAAGCAATATAGTTTTGATTTTGCGGCGAAAATTCAAGCGCTTTTTGAATCATTTGCAAAGCTTTTTCATATTGAGAAAGCTCTGCATAAACAAGGGCTAGATTGAAATAAGTCAATTCATTTCTATTATCATATGTTAAGGAAGAAGTAAAAGACTCTATCGCCTTTTCATATTCATGTAAATTGGCTTGAACATAGCCAAGTTGAAAATAAGCCGTTCCTTGATCAGAAATCCCTTTTTCAATACTTTTTTCAATGTGGATATAAGCCTTTTCATACTGATTTTTTTGAACATAATAATCACCAGCCAACCAGTCATTTTCTGCCGACTCCGTATTTTTTATTACACCTAAAATATAAAATCCGACCAAAAAAAGCAACAAAAATCCAAATAATGTAAGACGCTTAAAATCAAATGATTGTTTTGGAAATCCAAGTGCAACACCAGTAAAAAAGCCTACACAAAAACCACCTAAATGTGCCATCTGATCAATACCTGGCAACAAAAATCCAAATAAAATATTAAAACCAATAAGCATAAACATATTCCGGCGATACACTGGTGAAATAAAGGATTTACAATATTGACAAATATACAACACTGCACCAAACAAACCAAAAACTGCACCAGATGCTCCAATCGATACATTTGTATTCAATAAAAAGCTGGCAATGGATCCACCCAAAAGCGACAAAATAAAAATGGTGATATAACGCCATTTTCCATAAAATCTTTCTACATCTTGTCCAATATAATACATCGCAATCATATTCATGCCTAAATGTAAAATTCCACTGTGTAAAAATACAGGTGTAATGAAACGCCACCATTCTCCTTCTACAATTAATGGATTAAATTTTGCTCCAAGATCAATAAGCTTATATAAATCGCTTGATTCCATTTTTTGCCAAAGAAAAAATGAAGCTACAATGATTATAATAAAAATCGGATTTATAACAGCTTTTTTTTGCATATGCATAACCATATTTTTTGGGGATACTTCAGATATTTGCGGCTCTGTTACAGGCAGTTGAAAAAATTCCTTTTCAATCTGATCTGTGTTCTCCAAATAAGTCACAGGATCTGAAAGATGAAAAAACTCCATTCCAAGCTTGGAAAATTTTTCCTGAGAAATTTTTTCAGATACGATATAGTGAAACATTTGACCACTGCGAAAACGCACAATATCTTTTTGATCGGTAAATTCATAGGGTACACGTTTAGCAAAAGTCACACGAATAACTTGTGGCATTCTTTCTTTCACAGCATATGTCTGCATAAAATCCGAAAGAAACTTTTGTGTGCGTTCAATATACTGTCTTTTCCAAGGGAAATCGTTTCTCTCCAGCACATATACAATATTGTCGGTATTTCGAAACCACACCTCCTGATTGGTCCTTTTTTCCAATCGCAATTTTTCATGATTCACCAAAAAATATATTATGCTTAAGTATAAATTTTTCTCGTTCATTTTATTCTCTCACACCTTAAATTTTTTCCAATGCCTTTCATTTCTCTGTATCCTATTATACATGATTTTCTTGAATTTTCTTTGTGGAAACCCTCTACTCCTAAAATAAACATATATCTTTAAACTTTTCTATCCATACCAAAGGAATTTTATACAAAATATGATAGAATGGTTATAATTATTTTATTGAAAAAGCTGACAAAATCTAAAGATCTTTTGTATCGAACTATATCTATAGAAATGTTTCAGAAAGGGGCACTATGAAAAAATGAAACCGATTAAAGTTTTTATTATAGATGATGCAATTTTATTACGAGAAATATTAAAAAAAAAAATTAATGAACAAAAAAATATTCAAATAGTAGGAACAGAAAAAAATAGACCATCCACTTTAAAATCCATTCATGAAACCAAGCCAGATATTATTATTTTAAATTTTGTTTCCACTTTGTTGGAAGAAAGAACTTTATTGGATGATATCTTTATTCATCATCCTCTGCCTACAATTGTTGTTGGTGCACCGAAATTTTTTGATTTTAGAAGTAAGTCTGCCATTACCTATATCAACAAGCCCTCTTCTTTTTCAGAACAAGAGCTGTCTCGTTTCCTAAACGAGCTGACACAAAAAACAATACAAACTTTTGAAACGAAAAGTTGTATTTTGCCTAGAATAAAAATTCAACAGCATGACATTCCCAAAAAACAAATTCAATCTGAACAGTTAGTTGCTATCGGAGCTTCTACAGGGGGAACCAATGCGACTTTGCAGGTACTAAAAAACTTGCCAAAAAACTTTCCATGTATTCTTGTTGTTCAACACATGCCTCCAGGCTTTACAAGACAATACGCTGAACGGCTCAATCGAATCTGTCAAATGCATGTAAAGGAGGCTGAAGAAGGAGATCGAATTCAAAATGGTGTTGTTTTAATTGCTGCTGGAAATCGACATTTAACATTAGATCATGATATCTATGGATTGTTTGTTCACTCAAAAGAAGGCGATAAAGTTTCTGGTCATTGTCCATCTGTTGATACACTGTTTTATTCTGTTGCCAAACATGCAGCAAAAAATAGCATTGGTGTAATTTTAACTGGAATGGGAAGAGATGGTGCAGACGGTCTACTTACCATGAAAAAAAATGGAGCTTTTACAATCGGACAAAATGAAGAGACCTGTGTTGTTTATGGTATGCCTCGCGCCGCATATGAAATTGGTGCTGTACAAAAACAATTACCAATTGATAAAATTTCTGATGCTTTACTTACCTATGTAAAAGAGCATAGCTCTATTTCAGAATAGATTCATAAAAGAACGAAAGAATTTGCTCGGTAAATCGGCTCCTCTAAAATATTCATCAAACAAAATTTTCCTTTTCATTTCTATTCTATAAATCATTATTAATTTATTTAAATCTGAAATATAATCACTGGAAATACAGTCCTATCATAAAAAGCTCGGAAACTTTTTATGTATCCGAGCCTTTTATATCTATTCATTAATAATCTTCATGCCTGACTGAATCAAAACCAAAAAGTTTATCAAATGATATGTTGCATTGCTTGCCTTAACACCTGAGCAGAGTGTGTAAACATTTTTTGTTCTTTTACATTCAAATCTAATGGAATTAACTCACGAATTCCTGATCGATTGACGATCGCTGGCACACCGATATAAATATCTTTTTGGCTGTACATTCCGTCCAAATAAACCGATACAGTAAACACTGCATTTTCATTGTTAAGTATAGCCTTTGTTAAACGAGCTAAGCTCATGGCTATCCCATAATATGTTGCAGATTTACATGCAATCATTTCATATGCTGCATCACGAACGCTTTCAAAAATACGATCCAAATCATGTTCTGATGCAGCTGGATTTTGCTTTATCCATGATAAAATCGGTCTTGCACCAATTGTTGCATGTGACCATACTGGAAGCTCCGTGTCCCCATGCTCACCAATAATATAGGCATGCACATTTCTGGAGTCCACTGCAAAATATTCTCCAAGCATATATCGTAAACGTGCTGTATCCAAAGTTGTTCCAGATCCAATTACTCGTTGCTTTGGTAAATTGGAATATTTCCATGCGATATAAGTCATAATATCAACCGGATTTGTCGCAACAACAAGCACACCACCAAATTCATTACTCACAATGTTATGCATAATTTCACGAAAGATTTCTTCATTTTTTTCAATCAAATCCAAACGAGTTTCTCCTGGTTTTTGATTAACTCCAGCTGTAATCACAATTACATCCGCATTTTGACAGTCCGCATAAGTTCCAGCCCAAATTTTTGTTGGTGATACTGTATACGGTAAACCATGATTTAAGTCCATCGCCTCTCCTCTTGCTTTATGCATGTTTACATCAAGCAATACAAGCTCATCTGCAATACTTTGATTCAGTAGGGCAAATGCATAAGAAGCACCAACAAATCCAGTTCCGATTAAAACTACACGATTTGTTTCCTTTTTCACATATTTTCCTCCTTAAAAAGGACCCATTTTATTCTTTAGGATTTGACAAAAAATCTGTGCTATACAGACAAACAATCGGTAATAATTGCTTGAACTGGAACATCATAAGGATCTGGTAAAAAAATACATGGATATTGAAAATGAAAAGCCAATGAAATGGTATGTCCTGGAAAATTCGATAAAAACCGGTCATAAAATCCACCACCGAATCCAATGCGGTATTTTTCTTGATGAAATCCGAGTCCTGGGACAATACATAATGTATCTGTATCCATGGAAATTTTCCGACAAGTAGAAGATGGTTCTAAAATATTCATTGTACCTTTGACCAGCTGCTGATAGTCTGTCAACTCATAAAAAAACAATGATTTTGTTTCATAATGGGTTCGAGGAATGGCAACAGTTTTGTTTTCCTTCCATGCTTGTTCAATAATCGGTTTTGTTTGAATTTCAAATGGCATAGCCATTGTTGTTAAGATGATTCTTGCCTCTTTCCAAAATGGATGCATAAATAGTTGATGATAAATTTTTTCTTCTGCACATAGACGTATCATCCCTGTAAAATTTTTTAATTGTTCCTTTAGTGCTTTTCTTTGTTTTTTCTTGTTCATTTTTTGGTTCCTCCATCTTCAAACACATTTTGTATCTATGTACTATAACATGAAACAAAACCAAAATATTTTTGTCAAGGAATCCAGCTAAATCCATTTTTTTGAAGCTTTCGTAAAACAAATACCTATAGGAAAAAATACTACACAAAACTCATATTTAGCTCGCTTAAAGAAGGCAAACCAAATATCAAAAAGATATCAAAAAGTCCATTTTTGATTTTTTTCTAGTTTCTATTCTTTCATAAAATCATATACAGAGTAAAAATGGATTTTAGTGGCTTTACTGACACTTCTTTCTTTCAACCATTAAAACAATCCATGTCCTAAACTCCGTGCCCCAATTCCATCACTTTTATTGTTGTATAGTAACTGTATAAAACAAATGAAAAATATAAAAAAATAGGTGTACAAGCAGCTTTCACTACTTATACACCTATTTTTTTCAAATTATTTTGTTTCTTTATGAAGAGTCATTCTCTTTTCACGTGGACAATATTTTTTCAATTCTAAACGATCTGGATTATTCCGTTTATTTTTCTTAGAAATATAATTGCGGTCTCCACATTCTGTACACGCCAATGTAATATTTACGCGCATAGCCTTTCCCTCCATTTCTGTTGGAAATTATTCAGACTTAAACATGATAGCATTAAATCACGATTTTTTCCAGTCATTTTATAGATTTCTTTCCTGAATTTTTATGATTTTCCTTGAAAATGAACACCTTTAATCAAATAAAACGTATTTTCTGCAATATTGGTTGCATGATCGCCCATACGTTCAATATAACGAATCATTAAAATCATCTGCACCAAATCAAAAGGCTCAACTTCTGGATTTCCATATGTCTTCACAAGCTGCGAAATAAGCTGCACTTCCAGTTGATTGACCTCCTCATCCAATGCAATGACTTCTGTTGCCAAATCCTCATTCTCTTGCTCATAAGAAGCCAATGCAGCCAGAACCATCTCCCGACATTTTTGTATCATCAACTGAACATCATTCAGATCAACAAATGAAAGTGGACCTGTTGAACGAATGACAGACTTACAAATATTGGTCGCAAAATCGGCGATACGTTCAATCTCAGAAGCATTGTTCATAGCAACAATGATTCGACGCAAATCAATAGCAACTGGCTGCTGCTTTGTCAATAAAATAATTCCGTTATCATAAATTTTTTCTTGAAGATCATTAATAATCATATCCATATCAATAATTTCTTGACTATGAACTTTGTCATGGGTTTGTATACAGACAAAAGATTTCTCCATCATTTCAATCGTTATTTTTCCAATTCCATGTAGTCTCTTTTTTAAATTTTGCATGTCTTCTTCAAACTTTTCACGAATGACCATAATTTCCCTCCCGAATTATCCAAATCTGCCTGTAATGTATTCTTCTGTTTTTTGATTTGACGGACGATAAAAAATCGTATCCGTTATATCATATTCAATACATTCCCCATTCAAAAAAAATGCTGTACGATCTGAAATACGCGCCGCCTGCTGCATATTGTGTGTCACAATCACAATGCTATATTCCTGCTTTAGAGATTGCATCAACTCTTCAATTTTCAAGGTTGAAATCGGATCCAATGCAGAAGTTGGCTCATCCATTAAAATAACGTCTGGCTCTATAGCCAGTGCACGTGCAATACAAAGTCTCTGCTGTTGACCACCTGATAAGCCATATGCATTTTCTTTTAAACGGTCCTTCACTTCATCAAACAATGCTGCACCTCGTAAAGAACGCTCAACGATTTCATCCAAAATCTTTTTATTTTTTATACCATGCAGCTTTGGACCATAGACAATATTTTCATAGATGGATTTGGGAAATGGATTGGGCTTTTGAAAGACCATCCCGACACTGGTGCGCAACTCCTCCACATGATAAGTTGGATCAAAAATATTACGCCCACGATAATGGACATCTCCTGTAATGCGAACAGAAGAAATTAAATCATTCATTCGATTTAATGTTTTTAAATAAGTAGACTTTCCACATCCAGATGGACCAATAATGGCTGTAACCTCATTCTCATATATATTTAAATTTAAATTTTTCAACGCATGATCCGCACCATACCATAGATTCAAATCCTTTGTATGAAATACAATTCGGGCTGCCTTTGTTTCATTTCCTGAATCCGTTGTATTTTCAAATGCCATTTTCTGATTGATTTTCACTTGAACTGCTTGCATATGCAACTCTCCTGTTTCATTTTCTCTTTTTATTTTATTGCTGCTTTCGATTCAATTTATTACGTAGCCAAACGGCTGTTGCGTTTAGCACGATCAACAAGATAAGCATCAAGATAATGCCTGCTGCTGCCAATTGTTGAAACTCTTCTTGCGGACGAATGGTCCAATTGTAAATTTGAATCGGAATTGCAGCAAAACCATCCATAAATCCAGATGGAAGATAATTTACAAAAACCAATGCTCCAACAACAATCAACGGTGCAGTTTCACCAATAGCACGTGACAATGCCAAAATGCTCCCGGTCAAAATTCCAGGTAGTGCAGATGGTAAAATAACCTTTTGAATCGTTTGCCATTTTGTTGCACCCAAACCAAGTGAAGCATGTGCCAAATGATTCGGAACTGCACGTATCGCCTCTTGTGCTGTTACAACAATAATTGGCAATACAAGTAATGCCAAGGTCAGTCCACCTGCCAAAATACTCGGTCCCATCCCAAATACATTGACAAAAATCGTCAATCCTAAAAGACCGAAAACAATTGAAGGGACTCCAGCCAAATTTTGAATATTGGTTTCAATAAAATGGGTAAACCAATTTTTTTTTGCATATTCTTCTAAATAAATGGCAGTTCCGATTCCTAGAATCAACGCTATCGGTATCACAACTACCATCAGCATTAATGAACCAACAAGTGGACCTAAAATTCCAGCATTTTCCGCACGCCTAGAAGCAAAATTTGTTAAAAAATGCCAATCAAAATACGCCATTCCTTGAGAAAAAATTCGAACCAGCAATATGACCAATATACATAAAATCAGCAATGTAATTCCAAAAAAAATCCACTTTGCCAATGTATTCATTTTCAAACGCCGATTCATTTTATTTGTTACAACTTCCCGATTCATCTGTTTCATCAATTAATACTCCTCTCTAAACTTTCTCGAAATATAACGAGAAAAAATGTTCATTACAAAGGTAAAGAGGAATAACATAAATCCAACGGCATAAATGCTGTAATACAATGTACTTCCATATCCAGCATCACCCGTACTCACTTGAACAATATAAGCTGTCATCGTTTGCACGGATTCCATTGGATGAAAACCAAAATTCGGTGATGAACCACCCGCAACCGTTACAATCATAGTTTCACCAATTGCTCGAGATACAGCCAACACCATAGACGCCACAATACCAGATAAAGCAGCTGGTAAAACGACCTGGATAGCTGCTTCCAACCTTGTTGCACCAAGCGCATATGCACCTTGACGAATCGCTTGTGGAACTGCTGTCATTGCATCCTCAGACAATGAAGCAATAGAAGGAATAATCATCACACCAAGTACCAATCCGGGGCTTAATGCATTAAAGCGTGACAGCTCTGGAAAAACTTCCTGCAATAATGGTGTGACAAAAGTTAATGCAAAGTAACCATAAACAATTGTCGGAATTCCTGCCAAAATTTCTAAAATCGGTTTTAAAATTCGACGCACTTTGTCACTTGCATACTCACTTAAATAAATGGCAATCGCCAAACCAATTGGCGCAGCAAACAAGATCGCAATCACTGTTATTGTAAACGTTCCTGATACCAACGCCCAAATCCCATACTTTGGATCAGATGCAAAAAATGGCGTCCATTCGATTCCAGTTATAAAATCCCACACTGAGGTTTCTTGAAAAAAATGATACGCCTCTTTTAATAATGTAAATACAATCCCTATGGTGGTAAGAACTGAAATCGATGCCAATACTGTTAAAAGTGGAGAAATTGACCGTTCAAACCATTTTCCTTTTTTTTTAAATGCCAAATGTGCACGAATTTCCGATTTATATTGACGCTCTCCCAATGTTCAAACCTCTTTTCCATTCTGACTGAAATCATCTTTCATTCTTCTTTTTATACATTATTATAAACTTGTACTTTATAGAAGTATTTTTTATTCATCACAACAACAGACCGGAATGAAGGGAAAATATTTTCTTTTGCCATCCCGGTCTATTTTATATATTATGATTTTAAATTTTCTAATTTTGTCAACTGCTCATTATATTTTTCCTGTGGCATGCGGACATATCCAGTTTCCTCAGCTAAGTCTCCTGCATTTTCAAGCGCAAATTTCATATATTCATAAACCTGTGGTTTTTCTTGAACAGAAGCTTTGTTGACATACACATACAAGGAACGTGAAAGTGGAGTATAAGTACCGTTTTCAATTGTTTCATTGCTTGGCGCAATACCATTCACACGCACGGCATTTAATAAATCCGCATTTTCTTCAAAATAAGAATATCCAAAGAAGCCAATTGCATTTTTCTCTCCAGCAACTCCGGTTGCAATCACATTCGGATCTGCGGAAAGCTGAGCAGTTTTCACAAGCTCTGCATCTTCTAAAATTACCTCATTAAAATAATCATGTGTACCCGAATCTACACCTGGTGTGAAAAATTTCACCTCTTCATTTGGCCATTGTGGATTGATATCCGACCACTTTTTTGTTGTTCCGTCTTCAATAAACAATTTCTTTAAATCTTCAACAGTTAAATCAGTTGCCCATGTATTTTGCTTATTGACAACCACAGTAATTCCATCATATGCCATTTCAAACACTTCATATGCAATGCCATTTTGTTCAGCCAATGCTTTTTCTTCATCCTTGATCAGACGAGACGCATTGCTTAAATCAGTTGATCCTGCAGTAAAAAGCTTAAATCCACCACCAGTACCAGATGTTCCAATTGGCGCCTTCACATTCGGATATACGGCTTTAAATTCTTCTGATACAGCTTCCATAATTGGAAAAACCGTTGTGGATCCGTCAATGGAGACCTGACCGGACAATTCTGTACCTTCTGTGTTGCCTCCAGTAGAAACAGACTGTCCATTTGTCTGATTTTCTCCTCCACATGCACTCAAAAACACACCGAGCATTCCGACTGCTACGAATCCGAAAATTTTCTTTTTCAACATAAAAATAAAGCCTCCTAAAAATTTATTTTATTTTTCATTTACATTCGCTATTATAATAACCAACTGTATCGGTCATATAACCTGAGTGTAAATAAAGTGTAAAATCAATTTTTAAAAGGCTAGAATTTATTCATATTCCCTTTACAAATTATTCTCTTATATCTGTATTAGTTGTACCTGTATCTGTATTCTCAGCTTTTGCTGCCTTTTTCTTTTAATTCAAAATAAGCATCCATAATCCGCTTGCCTATATTTTTATTAATTTGGTCAGAATCATTTACCCACGGTACTACAATGGAAAAGGAAACCTCTGGATCATCATGTGGCGCATAACCAACCAAGGTCAAATTATATGTATCTGAACCTCGATAGGACTCATTTGGTCCATAATAACGTGTTTCAGCTGTACCCGTTTTTCCGGCTGCTGAGTACGGTGCGCTCGCTAAATTAAAATGGCTATATGCGGTTCCACCACTTTCCTGAAAAGCTTGACGGAAACCTTCTTTCACACGGTCAATGTATTCTTTCTTCATATCGATACGATTCAATACTTTCGGCTCTGAAGAATAAATCATTTTCCCGGTTGTTCCCTCACCACTTTTTTCCGGATCATGAATTTCCTTTAAAATTTGCGGCTGCATTCGATATCCGTCGTTTGCAATCGTTGAGACATATTGTGCCAATTGTAAAGGCGTATAATTATCATACTGTCCAATACCCATATCCAATGCAAGACCTGGGCTGGTTTCTGTTGTATTTTTAAAACCAATTGATTCATTTGGTAAATCAATACCTGTTTTCACACCTAATCCAAATTGAGAAAAATAATATCGAAGCGTATCAAACACATCTGCAGACAATGAAAGCGGACCATTTGGAATATACTGTCCTTTTCCAATCTTAATCACTGTATGGAACATATACACATTGGATGACAAACGTAGTGCTGTCAAATCATTAACATTTCCCATATTTCGATAGGAAGCCTTTGGCGGCGTGCCCTTAATGACAAGTGGCGCATCATAAAAAACGGTGTTTGGCTGAATCGCACCCGTTTCATAACCGGTCAGCAAAGTTGCGCCTTTTACAGCTGAACCCATCGGATAAGATGTTGTAATCGTTCCTAAGGCAAAGTCTTTCATCACTGTTTTTCCATTTTCTTTTGTATACTGCTTTCCAGCAAGTGAAAGCACCTCTCCAGTTTTCGGATTCATCATAACAACAAAAGCTCGATCAAGCATATGGTTGCCTGCACGTCCTTTAGCAGCAGCTAGTTCTTCTTCAATAATTTTTTCAACTTCAATTTGTAGATTGATATCTAAACTAAGAATTAAATCTTTACCAGCTTCTCCTTCGGAAATGATTGTAGAAGATAGTACATTCCCTGCCTTATCAGTAATATTTTGAATCTGTCCCTTTTTGCCAAACAATACATCCTCATACTGCATTTCAATATAACTCTTTCCAACACGGTCGTTTCTGCTGTAACCTCGAGACACATAATAATCTACCTTCTCACTTGGTAACCCCTCTTGCCTAGTTGTTACCTTTCCGAGTACACTGCGCAAAGTTTCATCATACGGATAACCCCTTTCCCAATCTGTCGCAATATCTACCCCTGGTAAAAGAGCCAAATTTTCACTAACACGGGCATATTCACGTTCTGTTACATCACTTTTAATAATAATTTGTGTAAGTGCATACCCACTGTCCATTTCTCGCTTAATGGCTAAAATTTGCAGTTCTTCTTTTGTAAACGAATTCTGCTCTTCTTCTGTAATGCGGTCCAACTGCAAACGATATAAATCTTGATCCTCAAGCTCTCCTTCTTCAAACAGTGCCCATTCTTCCTTGGTAATTTTCTCTTTCGCTTCCTCTGGATGTAGTAAAATCCAATAATCCTTACGATCACGCTCCGTAATGCGATCTGTTTTCATCGTAATCAATTTGGAAAGCTTGGTTGCTGTTTCAAGAATTTGTTCCGATGTCGTTGTCGGATAACGGGTATAAATAATCGCATTTAATGCATTATTATCCACCACAACATTTTGATTGCGATCCATAATTTTTCCACGTGGCACCATCGTACCAATTGTAATATCTTCTGTTCGTTCTACTTCCTCACGAAAGGTTTCTCCATGTACAAGTTGAACAACCCCAAGTCGGACAATCATCAAAGAAAACAATAAAAAAACTGCAAAAAATAATATATTTAAACGTAAAGGTAAATGGTTCTTTTTTTTCTTCTTTACTTTAGTCATATTTTCCACCAAATTTCTACTTGATCTCTATTTCAATTATAACAAAGATTTTTTGTCTTACCTAATAAGTAACAATGAAAAGTTTCTTAAGAATTTCTTAATGTTTATCCCTTTCTAACTCCAATAAAAAGGGCGCTACATCCAATACACTTCGGAAATATTATGGGATTTTTTATATTTGCTGACTTCACAACAAAAAGCTGATATTGCCTAACAAAACAATATCAGCTTTTGTGAACTACCAGATAGATCAAACCAATTCTATCAATTCACACCGAAAAAACTTTTTATTTTGGATAAACCAAAATAAAAAAGCAAAGCCGTTCTTTTTATAGACTTTCTGTCAGCAGCTTTACCTTTTTTCTATTTCCATCAGAACTTTATCTTTATAAAAATGAATGGCTCCACAGGTAGGGATCGAACCTACGACCGATCGGTTAACAGCCGATTGCTCTACCGCTGAGCTACTGTGGAATCAACAACACAGATTAAACTGATGAATACATTATAACATAGCTTTTAAAAAAACACAAACAAATTACCATTTATTTCTGCATCCATCATTTTCATCTGTCATTATGCATATTCTTTTTTACAGTCAGTTAAATATTGGCTTACAAGACAAAATCTAGTTTTCATATACATAAGCATTGTATAAAACAAATACTTCAGGTATGCTAAAATAGATATAGAATACTTTCAATCATAAGAAGGAGGATTTATTATGCAAATTCGAGAAAGTGAACTGCCAGGTGTAGGAAAAAAATTCGAGCTATTGACATGTAGAAACGAAAAATTAAGCATTATTATTCATGACAGCGGACGAAGAGAAGTATATTTTTTTGATGAAAATGATCATGAAGAATCCATTGCTTCCACTTCTTTTGATGATAACGAAGCTCGACAGCTTGCCGCAATTATCGGAGGCATGACCTATAAGCCAAAAGCTTTGGAAAATGTGGAAGTCGCTTTTGATAATTTATTGATAGAGTGGTTTAAAATTGAAGAAGGCTCTGAAGCTGCAAATCAAAGCATTGGTAAGCTGCAAATTCGAAAAAAATATAATGTCAATATCATTGCCATTTTACGAAAAAATCAAACCCAAATCACTACACCTGGACCAGATACACAATTGGAAATTAACGATACAGTCATCATCTCTGGTGAACGAACAGCTGTAAAAAATATGGTTCAATCTTTATTTTGCAAAAAGGACAGGTGATGAGTAAATGACAGATCATTTAGTATTTGAAGTTGGAACTGCATTATTGTTGATTGCAATCGTTGTTTTAATTGCGGGAAAATTAAAATTCTCAATTATTCCGTTTTTAATTCTGCTTGGTATGGCAGTAGGTCCCCATGCACCCCAAATCGGCATCATTGATTTAACCTTTATCAACAGTTCTGAAATCATCGCCTTTTTCGGTAGAATCGGTGTACTTTTTCTACTTTTTTATCTTGGATTGGAATTTTCTGTAAAAAAGCTGATAAAATCTGGAAAATCCATTGCAATTGGTGGAACCATATATATATTTATCAACTTTTCACTCGGTCTATTGTATGGGTGGATAACCGGATTTTCCTTTACTGAAATTTTAGTTATTGCAGGTATTATTACAATTTCTTCCAGCGCCATTGTTGCGAAAGTACTTGTAGATTTAAAACGGACAGCAAATCCAGAGACTGAGCTGATTCTTGGTATTATTATGTTTGAAGATATATTTTTAGCAGTTTATCTTTCAATTATTTCAGGTATCGTTCTTGGAAACTCTGGCTCATTGACAGATGTACTGCTTTCAGTGATTATTGCGTTGGGGTATATGCTACTTTTCTTTGTTATCGCACGAAAGGCCACACCAATTTTAAACAAATTATTAAATATTACCTCAGACGAAATTTTTATTATTGTGATTTTCGCTATATTGTTTTTTGTTGCCGGATTCTCAGAGACCATTCATGTTGCCGAAGCCATTGGTGCCCTTTTACTTGGTCTGGTCTTTTCAGAAACTGAGCACAGCGATCGAATCGAACATCTCGTTATTCCGTTTCGTGATTTTTTCGGTGCCATATTCTTCTTTAGTTTTGGACTCAGTATTGATCCCTTCTCTTTAAGCAGTGCTGTTTGGCTTGCAATCGGTGCAGTTATTTTAACATTGCTCGGAAACTTTATTGCTGGATTGATTGCTGGACGCAAAACCGGCTTGTCGTATAAAGCTTCTTCAAATATTGGATTAACCATTGTTTCACGTGGTGAATTTTCAATTATTATGGCAAATCTTGGCATTGCAGGCGGACTGACAGAAATGCTTAAACCGTTTGCAGCACTTTATGTACTGATTTTAGCCATTCTCGGACCACTGCTCACCAAACAATCCAAACCTATCTTTTTAGTACTAAATAAAATTTTCAAATGGCAGACTGCACCAGATACAAAAAAGAAAAATCAAAAAGCTTCCATGTAAATATTTAAATACATAGATCATTTGGATATTATACAAAGTAAAAAGATGAACAAAAACGAAAGTATATGGTTCTTATCAAAAAAATTTAAAAGGCTGCTTAAAATCAAAAAAACTTGATTTTAAGCAGCCTTTTCATTGCCTCTATAAAGCTTTTATCCTCTTTTACCTAGCACAACCTCTGCAATATTTACACAATGATCTGAAATTCTTTCCAAATTGCTTAAAATATCAACAAATATAATTCCCGCATTGGAATAGCAAGCCCCTTCACTCATACGCTGAATATGTTTTTTACGGAAAAAGCGCTCCATTTCATCAACAGTTCCTTCTAATTGCATAATACGTAAAGCTTTTTCTTCATCTTTTTCCTCAAAGGCTTGAGAAGATAGCTCAACAATTTCCAGCACAACAGAAAACATTTCTTCTAAATCCCGCAATGCACCTTCTGATAAATGAAATTTACTCGATTTGTGCTCCTCAACAAGCTCCACGATATTTTCCAAGTGATCACCAATACGTTCATAATCCTTTACAACATTCATATACCGCTGCAAACTTTCAGATTCTGGTACTGATAAATTGGCTGAAGATACCTTCACAAGATAATCGGTTATCTTATGATCAAAGCTGTCAATTGCACTTTCTAATGAAAGCACATAGTCCATATGATTTTGCTGCTGTGTAAATGTATAGCCTTTTGCCTCACGAACTGCCTCAGCAGCCAGACCGCTCACCTTAATAACTGCTTCTTTTGCCTGCGTTAATGCAATCGCAGGTGATTGTTGAATAAAATTCGTATCCAATAAATTTAAATTTGTATCAATTACGCGTTCCTCACCCGGAATCATTTTCGTTACAATATAAGCCAGCACACTGATAAACGGCAACTGGATTAAAACATTGGTAATATTAAAAGAACCATGCGCAAAGGCAATAGTCATTTTTGGATCCAAGTTTAATACCGTTTGCAGCCACTCCACAAAAGCCATATAGGGTGAGAGCAAGAGTAAAAATATAATCGCACCGATAATATTAAACAATGCATGCGTAAACGCCGCTCTTCTTGCTGCAATCGTTGTTCCAATTGATGCCAATAAAGCTGTAATCGTTGTTCCAATATTATCTCCAAACAAGACTGGTAATGCACCTTGAAGCGGCAGTGCACCTTGTGCAAATAATTCCTGCAAAACTCCGATCGTTGCACTGGAGCTTTGGACCAACATGGTAAAAATTACACCAACAAAAACCGCAAGCAATGAATTATCACTCATCGTTATCATTAAGGTTTGAAAAGCTTCCAATTTTTGAAGCGGTGCCATTCCTGCTCCCATCAACTCTAAACCGTAAAACAACGCACCAAAGCCAAATAAAAACTGACCAATATACTGAATTCTTTTATTGGTGAAGAAAAATAACAATAGCGCACCAACAGCTAAAATTGGCAATGCATACTCTGCGATATCTACCCCGATAATAAAAGCGGTAACAGTTGTTCCAATATTCGCTCCCATAATAATTCCAATTGCTTGCCGTAATCCAATAAAGCCAGCATTGACAAGTCCAACTGTAATGACTGTTGTTCCAGAGCTGCTTTGAATCAATGCCGTGACCAAAATTCCTGCAAAAACGGCCCGAATCGGTGTAGAGGTAAACGTATGTAAAATATCTCTTAGGCGGTTCCCGGCAGACTTTTGCAATCCTTCCCCCATGTACTTAATTCCCAAAAGAAAGATCCCCAAACCTCCAGCAAATTGGAAAAGCATTGATTGCCATTCAATTTCCATTTATTCGAACTCCTATCTTTAAATTATTTTCAAATTTTTACATGCCGAATAAATCATAACAAATTCTGACATATTTTTCCTATATTTTTTTACAAAAGTTACACAAAATTTACATCGAGCTTTCCATTTTTAAAAAGAAAATGATTCTCACTATATTCAAGAAAGAATAGTTGAAAAAAATAAAATTTCATATTTTTAATATCAATTTGCTAATGATGATTTTATCATAAAAGCACAAAATGAATAGAGAGAAAAAATCCCAACAAAATAAATTAGATCAGTTATCACAATTTCATTTGTTCATCGGTTCTGAAACCTTTATTTTTGTTTTCAGAATATTAGTTAATCTAAACATGTACCAGAACAGATACCCACCCAAAATATCTCTGGTAAATATGCAAGCGATTTTTTTACAAAATTTTTCATAAAAATTAACTGAACAGAACCCATTTCATTCCTCTCTATAAATATCTGTTTTTTTAAGAAATCAATAGACAAATTTTCTTCAATAAAAAACAGCATACAGTTTTCAGATTTTGGGATACAATACAGTTATAAAACTTGAAAATAAAGGATGAGAATATGCATAGTATCAAACAATTTATAGATAGTTTATATTCTGTACAAAACATGGCAAAATACCGCAAGCAAAATTTATTTCAAGCTTTTGTTTTTATTATTTTGTTAAACTTTATCGCATCTATACCAACATTTTTCCAAACTCAGGATACGATAAACGAAATTCAGAGGGAACTCATTCCACAATTGAGAAAAGTACTTCCTGAATTTCAAATTGAAAATGGGCTTTTGACAACCGAACAAATCAAAGAACGTATCATTTCAACCGATAAAATTACGATTAAACTGTCACCGGAGCAAACCGAAGCTGACACACCCATGAAAACCACACTGCCTGAACTTGAAATTTTAAAAGACAAAGTTGTTCTCAAAATTGAAAATCAATACTTTGAAGCGAAATATGAAGATATGGCATTAACTTTTACAAAAGATAATCTGATCAGTATAATGGATGTGTTTGAGCAAAACGCATATTTGATTCAAGGACTATATCTATTTTTGTTTTTTATTAGCCATCTGATCATGCTCATTGTACAAATTTTCTTAGTGAGCTTTTTTGGCTATATCTTTGTCAAACAGGAAAAATACATCGGAAGCTATCAAGAGATCTGGTCAGTCAGTCCATGTGCCCTTGTTATTCCAACAGTTTTCTTTACCATTATGAACTTACTTCACTTAACGGTTCCTTTTGGAACATTTGTTTTCTGGGGTAGTGCCATTTTCATCATTTATCAAATCATAAAGGAATTTCCAAGAAAATAAGAAAAAACAGGAATTCATTCTATCAGCCTCTAATACATGAGTAAATATCATATTTCATGCATTGGAGGATTTATTTTGAAAAGATTACTGACTGTTCTTTTTTTTATATTTTTTTTATTTACAATTTATCATGATATAACTAAAGGATCACTACCATCCAAACCAGAAAATCATACAAAAACAATTGATAACACCATTTCCTATATTGAATGGCGTGTACAGCCAGGCGATACCGTACTCTCAATTTATGAACATCTTGCAAAAGATTCTCATCATACTGTTGCAATTGAAAAAATCATTACAGATTTTGAAACACTCAATCCAACTGTCAATGCTGCAAATATTCAAATTGGACAGGTATATAAAATTCCGATTTATGAAGATTAACCTTTTTTTGAAAGACCAATTATCAAACACAATCCGAAACTGGAAATCCATTCTTTCTTTGAATGGTTTATGCCAAAAACATACCTGATCCAGCCAAAAATGAAAAATCTTAAATGGCTTTCATTGCCAGATACAAAAAAATCCTGTTACAATAAAATGAAAAATTCATCTTGAAAATGTGGAGGTTTAACTGTGGAGACCATAACACACCGAAAAAATACACGACCCGTTCAAGTTGGCACATTAACAATCGGAGGAAATAATGAAATTCTGATTCAGAGCATGACAACGACTAAAACACAAAATATCAAAGAAACCGTTGAACAAATTTTGAGATTGGAAGCGGCCGGTTGTCAGCTTGTACGTGTTGCTGTACCCGATATGGAAGCTGCTCAAGCCATTGGCAGCATCAAAAAACAAATTCATATTCCACTTGTTGCAGATATCCATTTTGATTATCGATTGGCACTGGAGGCAATTAACCAAGGTATTGATAAAATTCGAATCAATCCGGGAAACATCGGCAAAAAAGAAAAAGTGCAAGCCGTTGTTTCCGCTGCACAAGAAAAAGGTATTCCGATTCGCATTGGTGTGAACGCCGGATCCTTAGAAAAACACATTCTGGAAAAATACGGATATCCAACGGCAGATGGAATGGTAGAAAGTGCTTTACATCATATTCAAATTTTAGAAGCACTTCACTTTTATGACATCATTGTTTCCATGAAAGCATCTGACATTAATTTGGCAATCGAAGCTTATGAAAAAGCAGCACATGCCTTTTCCTATCCGCTGCATTTAGGAATTACAGAATCCGGAACTTTATTTTCTGGAACCATTAAAAGTGCAGCTGGACTGGGTGTACTAATTCATCAAGGAATTGGCAGTACAATGCGCATCTCCCTTAGTGCAGATCCAATTGAAGAAATTAAAGTTGCACGTGCCCTGCTTAAAAATTTCGGACTTTCCTCTCGAGATGCCACTTTAATCTCTTGCCCGACTTGTGGACGTATTGAAATTGATTTAATTTCTCTTGCCAAACAAGTTGAAGATTTTATTGCTGAACTCGATGTACCAATTAAAGTAGCAGTACTTGGTTGTGCAGTAAATGGTCCAGGAGAAGCACGAGAAGCCGACATCGGAATTGCTGGTGCCAGAAAAGAAGGACTTTTATTTAAACATGGAGAAATTGTTCGGAAAGTACCGGAAGCACAATTATTTGAAACTTTGCAAACTGAGATTTTAGAAATGGTCAATCAATATAAAAAAACTGGAAAATTTCAATAAAACGTAAAATAAATATATTATAATGTACTTTAGTATATTTTTAAAAATAAAAAGCAAAAATTGTAATCATTGGATTCACTTTTTTATCAGTATAACTTAACAAAAAACAATACTTTCAGTAAGAAAAATCAACTGATCTTCTGTTTGATTCACATTTATCCAAACAGAAGATCAATTGATTTGAAAAAATTAAGCTAGTTGAAACACTTAAAATACAAACATCATTCATTATAACAAGGATTATTCAAAAATAAACCAATAACCCATCTATGATCAATGATTTAAGATAATAAAAGTAATCCCAAACCATGTTTCTATAGCACTTTTTTGTGTCTAAACCATATTTTCTTTTATAGGGTTCCATTTAAGTGGCATCTGTCTTTTCAATTAATGAATGGCAGATTTAAATTTTCCACCGCGTGTCTCTTGTGTATTCATAATTGTAACAAATGCTGCCTCATCAATATCATAGACAACATTTTTCAGTTTTGTTACCTCAAGGCGGTTCACAATACAATAAATCATATCTTTTTCTTGCAACGCATAACCACCGCGTGCACGAATCAACGTTGTTCCTCGCCCCAAACGTGCCTGAATGGCAGCTGAAAGTTCCTCATGCTTATCCGATACAATAAATACAGCCTTTGTTTCATCCAAACCTTGTGTAACCGTATCAATCGTTTTAAAAGCAAGATAGTACATCATCACTGAGTACATCGCATTTTCATAGCCGTAAACAAATGCAGCCACACTGAAAATAAAAACATTGATCACCATGACAACTTCACCAACAGAAAACGGCATTTTTTTCGTCATAATAATCCCGAAAATTTCGGTTCCGTCCAACGCACCACCATATCGGATCACCAATCCGACACCAACACCAAGTACAAGACCACCAAACACAACCGCCAAAATCGGTTCCTCAGTAAATCCATGTAAACCATGCATTGCCGTTTCAAATACAGACAGCATAATAATTCCATATAAACTGGATAGTACAAAAGTTTTCCCAATCTGTTTATACCCAGAATACATAAATGGAAGATTTAATAAGACCACCAAAACTCCAAAGGAAAAAATTGGAGAAACATCGCCTAAAACTGTATTTAAAATTAAGCTGACCCCGATCACACCCCCATCAATAATCCCGTTAGGAACCAAGAATCCTTGAATGGACAATGCTGCTAAAAATGATCCAATGGTAATCATAATTCCGCGAAAAATAATTTTTCTGATTTTCTCTTTCTTATGCTGCATATATTCCCCCACCTTTCATTTGTAATCTTCTGATTTCATGCTGCACTATCATTCTATCATAAGCCGACTTTATTTGTGAAATGCGATCTACGTTCTATTGTTCATAACCATGATTGTAATGCCACTCTATTTCAGTTTCATCTCTTTTTTTATTTTATTAATATTCACATAAAAATAATATATAATTTTCATATGAATTTAGATAATATTATAACAAAAAAATAAAATAATTATTATAAGATATTTATATTTTTTATTATATATTTATTATTTATAAATAATTTTTATATCTAATAGATGCACTTGAACAGAATAACAGGCACAATCATACCCAAACTATGTCCCTCACAACATTTAATAAAGCAATATTTTCAATATATACATCCAAAAAACCACTCTTTTCCATAAAGTTTATCAACTGTTACTCTATCTTCGCTACTTTATTGCATTGTTTATATCAAATCCCGAAAATACCATCTAGATTTTTAAAACGGTTTTGTCATAACCCATTCAATTTTTCATACAAATAAACTGAATCCCATTTGAAAGGAGCCATCCAAATGAATCCACTAAAACAAAAAATGGTATTAAAAAAATTAAACCAAATTCAACCAGAAGATTTAATGAAGTATGCCAAAGAAATTGATGAAACACTGACACCAGATCAAGCACAAAAAGCAGCTTCACTCGTAAACGGAAAGAATATCAATATTTTCAATCCAAATGAAAGATTGGAATTGCTCAAAAAAATTAGTCAAATTACCAATCCACAAGTTGCGCGTAAATTAAATGAATTATTCTTCACTTATTTATCCTAATTACAGCTAAAATAATGAACCAACAAAATATTTTTCCTTTCATCAACCATATACTTAATAAAATTTTCACTGCCCGATAAGGTATATATGAACGAGGCTATTTTTGATCCCTTCCCTTATTTCGTTCACCTTTTTGGCTGTACCTGCATTGAATAGAAAATAAGGAGGGAATCTTATTATGATACTCATCTATTTATTTCTCACATATATATTTACAGAATTTATACTGCGTAAATTCTTAACTGGTAAAAGAGCATCCACAACTTGGATATATGCACATGAACATCTAGGTTTTAAACAAATTGAATTTACGGTTTTCCTTTTATTTATCCCATCCATTTTGCTCGTTTTATGGCAAAACAAAAACAGTGAAGCCGTTTATACATATGGCTTCACATTGGTTTTCTTCCTTCAATTTGTCACTTGGAGCATCCGTGGTGCTGAGCAATGGCTATATTGTCGAAAACAAGGTGATTATATTTTTTGCTGGATGGGCGCAAGTCTAATGTTGTTATACGCTTGCCTGTTTTATTTTAGTTAAAGTTTATGGCTCTTGATGTAGTATGGTAGTAATCCAGTTTGAATCAAAACACCCTGTACGAAGCATTTCAATTTCTTGCTTATATGGCGGCATTGCCTTATCCAGTCCAATATATGGCGTCTCTAAAATTTTTGGCACATCTGTCAACTGTGGGTGATGAACAATTCTATACAGTGCATCAAATCCAATATGACCGAATCCAATATTTTCATGTCGATCTTTTCTTGCACCTAAAACATTTTTGCTATCATTGATATGTAATACTTTGAGTCGGTCAATACCGATGATTTTATCAAATTCATTGAGAACTGAATCAAAATCAGTAGAAACTGCATAACCTGCGTCATGTGTATGACAAGTATCAAAGCAAACTGATAACTTCTCATTATGTACCACACCATCAATAATAGCAGCCAATTGCTCAAAAGTACGACCAACTTCTGTACCTTTTCCTGCCATTGTTTCTAAAGCAATTTGGATTTTTTGCTCATGTGTTAAAACTTCATTCAGTCCTTCAATAATTTTTTGAATACCAGCTTCATCTCCAGCTTTCACATGCGCGCCGGGATGTAAAACAATTTGCTTTGCGCCCAATGCTTCAGAACGCTCAATTTCCATTTTCAAAAAATCAACACCTAGCTTAAAAGTTGCCGGCTTTTCTGTATTTCCAATGTTAATAATATATGGCGCATGTACAATCAGCTCTAAAATTCCATTTTCCTCCATATGTGCATGCCCAGCTTCAATATTCAATTCTTCAATCGGTCTACGTTTTGTATTCTGTGGTGCACCCGTATAAACCATAAACACATTGGCACCATATGATGCAGCCTCCTCACTTGCACCAAGCAGCATTTTTTTTCCTCCCATAGATACATGAGAACCAATTTTTATCATCGTTTTTTCCCTCCTGACGATTTTTGACTTCGTTTTAACCTATGCTTCATACGTGTACGCTCTTGCTCCAATTTCTTTTTATAGCCTGGCTTCACCTTTTTAGGCTTTTGGATGCGCTGTTTTAAAACTTGCTCAACTTCATCCATATTTTTTTTTCGTAATTTCCGTTTATGTCTTGGACCGACAACTTGAATTTCTCCCTGTTTCACTTGAACAACCATCAAAGGAATATTTCGCTTTTCCAGTTGATTTAACTGATCTTCGTCTGAATAATTTACAATGCTGAACGCATCGCCAGCTGCACCAGCACGTGCTGTTCGTCCAATTCGATGAATATAAAAATCCAAATCTTGTGGTAGTTCATAGTTAATAACATGAGACACACCAGGAATATCAATACCACGTGCTGCCAAGTCAGTAGCAACAATGTATGTATATGCCAAATCTCGAATTTGCTTCATCACTCTCTTGCGTTCACGTGCATCCAAATCTCCATGAATCTTTCCTACACGAATTCCACGCTCAGCCAATGCCATCTCTAATGTCTCCGCACTTTTTTTCGTATTGGTAAATATCATACAAATATAAGGATTTAATACCTGCATTAGATCACATAAAACGTCAATCTTTTCTCGGCTTTTTTCATAAATCAAATATTGCGTAATTTCTTCAACGGTCGGCACATTAGAACGAATATGAACATGAATCGGATTTTCCATATATTTTCGTAAAAATGGCTTCAACTTTTCTGGAATTGTTGCCGAAAACACACAAAATTGCAACTGTTTCGGCATGCTTTTAGCAATTTGATCCACATCAAACAAAAATCCCATATCAAAGATTAAATCCGCTTCATCAATCACCAAAATCTCAGCTTTATGTACATTCAGATCATTGGAACGAATTAAATCATGAATGCGACCAGGTGTTCCAATTACAATTTGTGGCTGAACTTTCAATTGTATAATTGATTTTTGCTTATTGGAACCACCAACATAAATTCGAATATCCAAAGGTTTCGTTCGTTCTTGATTTAATCGTGTGCAAGCAGTAAAAATCTGATCGGCTAACTCGCGTGTTGGTGTAATAATCACAGCTTGTACACTTTGTATATCTGTATTGATTTTTTCAAAAATTGGCAGCAAATATGCATGTGTTTTGCCTGAGCCAGTTTTGGATTGCCCAATCACGCTTAAGCCTTTCTGTATAACTGGAATCACCGCTTGCTGAATCTCTGTCGGTTTCTGAAACTTCATTTTCTGAAGTGCCTTCATTGTTTCCAGGTGAAATTGAAAACGTTCCATTTGATAAACTCCTTTAACATCCATGATTTATCGTATTATTTTAACATATTTTCTCTATTTATGCATAAAGCCAGTGAAAGAAAAATATTTTTACAGAAATGAGGAAAAGCAATGAAAAGTTTCTCTCCAATCTATCGACATTTTGTCAATTTAAGAAAAGAAATTCGAGAAGACCGCATTTATCATGCCTCACACTTTTATGAAACTCCCAACCCCGATTGGTTAACACAAGTAGAAAATGAAAAAAAGAAAACGATTCATCTATGTGATTTAGAACAAGTTTTCCAATCCATTGGGGAAGTATATGGAAAAACCCTACCAATCATCCGAAATTTCGGTCCAACACTCAACAAATTACCAAAATATTATCAACAAATAAAAGAATACACCATTTCGGATATTGAAAGTGAATATGGATTTGAAAAGATCAATTCTTTTTATAGTGCGAAATTGAAATCAAACATTTTATATAGTGGAAAAATTCCAGTTGGAACCGTAGCAGAAACTACAACTGTTTCCCAAAAAGGCTGCCGTGACACAGTGATTGTGGAAAATGAAGAGGAAAGCAACAACGAAAAACAGAAATAACAATAAAAAAACACAATTTAACCATGTAAGAAAAGATGAAACCAAAACCCAAAAGTCTGAATCAAAGATCTTTTTATCTAAAAAATTCAATTTACATCTATAAACTATATGAATATAACGAGAAGTTTAAAACAAATTGTGGAATTTTACAATATGCTTACGACTCACTGGAGAAAAGCTTGTTCAATACAAAGATAACCTTTTTCATTTTATTCCAGCCCTTTTTTTGCATTTCTTGAACTCATTATCTGAACAGATTTCGTCCTTTCCTAAATATATCTGGTATATTAAAATAAAAAAGAAAACCGCTTAAAGGAAATACAACAATTTTCGATAAATGACGGAGGATACCATCATGAAAGTGATTAAAATTGCCCCAAGGGGATATTGTTACGGTGTAGTTGATGCAATGGTTATCGCAAGAAATGCCGCCAAGAATAAAGATTTACCGAGACCCATTTATATTTTGGGGATGATTGTTCACAACAAGCATGTGACCGATGCCTTTGAACAAGAAGGCATTATTACATTAGAAGGAAAAAATCGCATGGACATTTTAAACCATGTAGATAAAGGTACCGTTATCTTTACGGCACATGGCATCTCCCCACAGGTTTATCAAAAAGCAAAAGAAAAAGGATTGAAAATCATTGATGCCACTTGTCCAGATGTTTTAAAAACACATGATTTAATTAAAGAAAAAAATCAACAAGGCTATCACACCATTTATATTGGAAAGAAAAATCATCCTGAACCCGAAGGTGCGATTGGTATCGATCCGAAAACCGTCCATCTTGTAGAAAATATCCAAGATGTCCAAAAATTATCCATTCCAACCGATAAAATCTTGGTTACCAATCAAACAACAATGAGTCAATGGGATGTAATCGAAATTATGAAGGTTGTTCAAGAAAAATACCCAAACGCTGAATTTCAAAAGGAAATTTGTATGGCAACACAGGTGCGCCAAGAAGCTGTTGCAAACCAAGCCGGTGAAGCTGATTTAACAATTGTTGTCGGCGATCCAAAAAGCAACAATTCCAATCGGCTGGCACAAGTCTCAGAAGAAATTGCCAAAACCAAAGCCTATCGTGTCGCTGATGTTTCAGAAATTCAAATTGAATGGCTAAAAAACGTACAAACAGTTGCCGTTACCGCAGGTGCATCTACACCTACGCCAATTACCAATGCAGTAATTGCCTATTTGGAGCAATTTGAATATGACGATCCCGATACTTGGCACAATAAAATACAAGTTGACCTATCCAAAATTTTGCCAAAGGTAAAAAACAGAAATCAATAATCAAAAAATTTCCAACACATATAAAAAACTATGATAGAATCATATACGCCCCTTAAAATAAGGATGAAAGACCAAAAATCACTTATAACTAGGGGCTTTTCTTATTTTCACTATTGATTTTTCTCAATACTTAAATTTATCCCATTTGATTTAACAAACTGCCACGTTCAGATACTTTAATTCTGTTCATAAATTTCTTTTGATCCGCTTTTACAAAAAACGAAACGGGTTGGTATTGCTTTCAGATTGGAGCACATCCAGCATCCACTTGTACTCTTGTGCCTTCTGACAAAAGAAATCTGCCAACAACGGTTTACAAATTTTCTCTGCATGATGCCCAACATCAACAATAGAAAGCCCCATCTCCATTGCACTATGTGCATTATGATAGTAAATATCACCGGAGACAAACACATCTGCACCCATTCTTTTTGCTTTTGCGATATACTTATTTCCATCTCCTCCTGAAACTGCTACTTTTTGTATTGGCTGATTCAAGTCGCCAATAACCCGAACACCATCCAAATCCCATTTTTCTTTTAACCAATTTGCAAAGGCATGCAGTGACATTGGAGCAGCCAAACAACCAACTCTCCCTAATCCATATGCCTTGCCTTTTTGATTTAACGGATAAAAATCATACGCAACCTCCTCATACGGATGTGCCACCAACAAAGCCTTCAAAACCTTATTTTGTAGCTTAAGAGGCAAAATCGTCTCTAACCGAATCTCTGATACCTGCTCAGCATGCCCCACTTTCCCAATAAATGGTGCTGCTCCTTTTAATGGAATAAACATTCCAATACCTTCTGTTTGAAATGATGTTCCTTTATAGTTTCCAATATGCCCTGCTCCAGCGTGACAAATCGCTTCATACACTGCTTCGATATGACTTTTGGGGACAAATGTTACAAGCTTTATAAGCGGCTCCTCATAAGTTACATCCATAATTTCACAATTACTCAAACCTAGAGAGTTTGCCATATAGTCATTGATTCCACCTGTTCCGATATCCAGATTCGTATGAATGCCATAAATAGCAATTTGATGGCAAATGGCTTTTTCAATTAAACGACCTTGAGGTGTCGCTGTATCGATGGCCTGAATTGGTCGGAACAATAGCGGGTGATGGGCAACAATCAAGTCCACTTCTTTTGCTATAGCCTCATCTACAACATTTTCCAATACATCAAGTGTTACCATAATCCGCTTTACCTTTTTATTCAATGTACCAATATGTAACCCAATTGGATCTTTTGCATAACTTAAATATTTTGGAAATGCCTGCTCCAAAACCTTAATGATCTCAATCCCATTTGCAACTTTCATTTTGACAAAATCCTTTCTATTTGTTGATATTCCTCTACAACTTCCTGTAAACGTCGCATATTTTCAGTTGTTTGCGGTGCGTTCTCCAAACTTTTCTTCACATAAGACAACTTTTTTAGCTCTCTATACCATTTTTCCTGGAAAACTTCATTTTTTTCTTTACGCAAAAATGGACCAAACAGGAGATCTTTTGCATCCAAGGTCGCATCCATCTCCTTAAATGTTCGTTCCAATACAAGAATCTCATAAATCTTATGGTCTTCTTTTAAAATTTCTTCAGCTGTAAGTTTCCAACCATTTTGCACTGCCCATTTCCGAATGGTATACGCAGCAACATTCGGCTGCAAAACGAGTCTCTGAACAGTCGGTATCTTCTCTTTTCCATGTTCCAAAATATCTCGAATCAGTTGACCGCCCATTCCACAAATTGTAACGCACTCAACAGCTTCTCCCAAAATCACATCGAATCCGTTGCCTAAACGCACATCAATACGATCGGATAACTTATATTGACAAACGGTTTTCTTTGCTGAATCATAGGGACCTTTTGTAACCTCTCCAGCAATGGCTTGTCTTGCCTTTTGAGTTTGTATACAGTACACTGGTAAATATGCATGATCCGAACCAATATCTGCTAAAAAGCTATTTTTTTGAATATATTTGGCTACCGTTTCCAAACGATAGGATAAACGTAATGATTGTGACATTTTTATTGATTCTCCATTTGAATTAAAAAATAAAATAATAGGCAGTAGTTGTTCCCACCACACAAATCAATCCAATTAAGCTGGCAATTTTTATCGCCTTTAAACGCAACAATAGACCTTGCAAAAATAAAAATACAATATAAAATGCAGAAAATCCCAACATAACCATAATATGGAAATTCATTTCATATAAAAAGATTAACAAAGAAAAAAACAATCCAATATTATAGAGTGCCAAATAAAATACGTACCATTCCGTTTTTTTACGGATATATACAATCAGTGCCATAAGCAGCGTATAGATCCCAAATATTACAGCTCCTTTCGTATATACAGACCAATTGAGCACATGGATAAGGAGCGATATGATTAACGCAAAAACAAAAAACACGATCGCAAGCACAAGTATTCCAGGCGGCTTAATATGTTTTTTAAAATTTTCCTTACCTTTCCCCTCTGTATAAAGAGTAAGTAAATATTGACAATAATGTGCTGGAAGCATACGATTTTCTTCCCAATATTCAATCTCCTTAACGATAATCTCTTTCCTATTTTTATCCACATATACCACCTTCCTTGCTTTTTCTTTCTATTATACTGGAAAGTTCAGGAAAGAAAATGAAAAAGATAACATGTCAAATGAAAAAGAAGTACAATTCATTGACAATACACCACTCTTCTTCTCCCCAAAATTTTATAGAATCAAACCGATAATAAAAATAAAGAAAAGAAGGAAAAGGAGATGAATAAAATTGCATATCCAAAAAGAATTTCCTCAAACAAAAATAAAACAGAACTATACCAAATCATTTCAAATTGATTCAATCAAGTATACTGGAATGAAAGGGAATACACAAACAGAAATTGAAAACTTTTTAAATCAACTGAAAAGCGAACTACCTGGTGCAAATATTCAAGTGGTTCAGCTTTCTGACCCGTCTGAGATCAAAAACTATGTCAAAGAAAATCTTGACATGTTCCAAGTCTTGCTCTCACCAGAAGCCTTGAAAAATATGGTACAAAACACAGCATTTAAAGAGCAAACCATTCATACAATCAAACTGAATAGACAAGAACAACTGCAAAAAATACAATTTGCACAACTTTCAGGAAAAAATATTCTAGGGGCTGGTATCATACTAGATAAAGACGGACAAACCAAACAATGGCTTGCGCATATGCCCGCCTTACCGATTCGTTATTCTGATCAAGATATGTACCAAAACCAACAGAAAAATCTAAAAGAGCCTTACAAAACAACAATAGAAAACGAATGGATACCTAAAAAGAAAGCCAGTTATGTTCCTGCAAAAGATCTGATGCGCATAGCAAAAGCTCGTAATCAGCAAGATGTAAAGGGAGCCATCTCTAGTATTCGTGGAAAAATTTATCAGTTGAAATTCAATAAAGATGATAAAAAGAATGCCTATATTCTGATTGGGCAAGCTGAACAAGTATTGCTAAAAGCAAAGATTAAAATAAAGAGATTAAATGAGGAACAATTATTAACATCCGCTGCCAAAAAAGCTGCTGAACGTGAACAATTAAAAAAAGCAATGCAAATGCGGCAAATGCTTGAAGATAAACAAGTTAAACGGCGTGTTCGGGAATACGGACAAATCCGAGACTATTATCCATCACCAAGTGAACACATACAACAGAAAAAACATGAAGATTACCATGAAGGAATCCATAATACAATTGCAATAACCACCAGCGTTTCACCAATTGCTGCTTTGCCGATTGCTTTACCTGCTGAAACCTCTGTCTCCATAGCATCCATTGGTATTGTTATAGACATTAGTATATAAACAAACGAACTGCAAAAAAGAGAAGCTCTCTGATCCAATGACCAAATTGCTTCTCTTCTTTCAATGGTATTGCTTTATTACTCCAAAAAATCTTTTAAACGCTTGCTTCTAGATGGATGACGCAGTTTTCTTAATGCTTTTGCTTCAATTTGACGAATCCGTTCACGTGTTACACCAAAAACTCTACCTACCTCTTCTAATGTTCTTGTCCGTCCATCATCCAAACCAAAACGCAAACGAAGCACACTTTCCTCTCGATCCGTTAATGTATCCAGTACATCCTCCAATTGCTCTTTTAATAGCTCATAAGCCGCATGCTCAGAAGGTGATGTAGCATCTTGATCTTCAATAAAATCTCCTAGATGTGAATCATCTTCTTCACCAATTGGAGTTTCCAAAGACACTGGCTCCTGTGCAATTTTTAAAATCTCTCGAACTTTTTCGGGTTGTAAATCCATTTGAGCACCGATCTCTTCTGGTGTTGGATCTCGTCCTAGGTCTTGCAGCAATTGTCTTTGAATCCGAATTAATTTGTTGATGGTTTCAACCATATGCACTGGAATCCGAATCGTTCTTGCCTGATCGGCAATGGCTCGTGTAATGGCTTGACGAATCCACCATGTTGCATACGTACTGAATTTGAATCCTTTTCGATAGTCAAATTTTTCAACAGCTTTAATTAATCCCATGTTACCTTCTTGAATCAAATCTAAAAACAACATACCTCGACCGACATATCTTTTCGCAATGCTAACAACTAGACGCAAATTGGCCTCAGCCAGCCTACGTTTGGCTTCCTTATCACCAGCCTCAATTCTTTCTGCCAATTCAATTTCTTCAGCAGCCGATAGTAAGTCAACACGCCCAATTTCTTTTAAATACATACGAACTGGATCATTGATTTTTACACCAGGCGGTATTCGCAAGTCATTCAAGTCAAATTCTTCTTTATCTGCATCTTCAACAGAGGGGATCAGTGCATCATCTTCAATCGCACCAATCAATTCAATTCCTTGCTCACGAATATGTTCATAAAACTCATCCATTGCATCTGAATCAATTTCATAGACACTTAGCTTTTCAGCAATTTCTTCATAAGATAAGATACCACGTTTCTTTCCTGCCGAAACAATGTCCTGTTTGGCCTGCTCCAATGATACCTCTGTTTCCTGTACATTATTTTGTTTTTCTTCCATTCAACTTTCCTCCTAATTTTTCATAGGAATAAGAACCCCTGCGTTCTTTTTCGCCAGCTCTTGAACCAGCTCGGCTGCTCGTATATAATTATGATTCCGTTCAGCCTCTTCAATTTCCTTCTCAATTTTTTCTTTGCGTATCATTTCAGGAAGATCTACCAAAATGATGCGACAATAATCTTCAAATGCTTGCTGTGAAATTTCATCTGGAATCGGAATCTCACTGATATCTAGAATGATTGCCCGTAAGCAGGCATCACTCACTTGCCCTAAAAACTTTTCTAAAGAAGGCGGACTTCCCTCCTCATAAAAAGCATATAATAAAGTTGCAATAGCTTGATGCTCAACAATCGAAAAGGATTGGTAAATTCTTTCTTTCACACGCATTGTTATTTCAGAGCTTTCCAGCATATACGCCAGTAAAAAACGTTCTGCATTTTGAATTACTGTAAATTGCGTCAAACCTCTTTTTGGAACAAATGCTTTCTCTGTTGCAAGACTTTGTCCAGGTGGCGATGTATTCAGACCACCTTTTTGCAAGCGATCCAGTTTTTCTTTCAAATCTCTTGAAGAAATTCCTATATCCATACTTAAAGCTTGAATATAACCTTTTTGTACAAATTCATTTTTCACTTGAGCAATAATTTCTAATGCTTCTTTCAAATATTGTCCAAAATCTTCGGCACGATCTAAATTCTTATCCTTCTTAACATATTCCAATTGAAAAGAAATATAAGTCTTTGTACCAAAAATAATTTGGTTTTGAAATTCTTCCTTACCGTATTTTCGAATATATTCATCTGGATCCAGCCCAGAAGGTAAACGACAAACTGAAACCTGATATCCATTTTCAACCAAAAAACGACCAGTTATACTTGTTGCTTTTAATCCAGCAGCATCTCCATCAAAACAAAGCTTAATTTCTTTAATATTTTTTCCAATCACTGACAGATGTTCTTGTGTAAAACTTGTACCCATTGTCGCAATTCCATTGGAAACACCAGCTGCATGTGCCGCAATACAATCCATATATCCTTCAAAAAGGACAACTGTTCCAGTTTGCTTTATTTCTTGACGTGCTCTGTGAAAGTTATATAAAATCTTCGTTTTATGAAAAAGCGGCGTCTCTTTGCTGTTTAAATATTTTGGACTTCTATCATTCAATGTTCTGCCACTAAATGCAATGACGCGTCCAAGCGCATCATGAATCGGAAATATCAAACGATCACGGAAAGTATCCCGATAAATTCCGGACTCAGATTTGGTTACAATACCAGCCTTGTCCAATAATTCCAGTTCATATCCTAAACTTTTCAAATAATTTAAAGCCAAATCTTTACCGGGAGCATACCCAATTTGAAATAACTTTATACTTTCTGTAAAAACATTCCTTTTTTCTAAGTATTTACGTGCAACTGTACCTTCATCACTATTCAGTAAATAATGCATGTAAAGCTTGGTTAAAATATCGTGAACATCGTACAGATCTTTATCATTTGATTCTTCTCTTTGTACTGAAGGGAATGATACTGATTTTAGCAAATGTTCTTTACCAGAGCGCTTTGCCAAGTCAAGCATGGCTTCATAAAAAGTATAACCTTGACTTTCCATTAAAAAAGTCACAACATTTCCGCTTGCACCACATCCAAAGCAGTGGTAGACTTGTTTATCTGATGAAACGGAAAAAGATGGTGTTTTTTCTTGATGAAAAGGACAGGGTCCTTTATAATTTCTTCCAGCCTTTTTTAAAGAAACCTGTTCCCCAATGACATCAACAATATCGACCGAAGAACGAATATCATCGAAAACTTCATTTGGAACTTTTCCAACCATTTTTACACCTCTCTATTTCACATATAGCAACTTAATCATAAAGCTAACTCATAGAACATTTCTATCATTATATGACATATTTCGCGTCGAATTTTGTCATATATATGCTTTTAAAATACCGAAATATGGATTTTCGACATTTCTTTATCTTTGTTCTTCTACATATTTCAATTGAATTCCTGCTTTTTATTGGCATATTCTTCAATATATCTATTTTATTTTGATGACCACAAGTATATATTATAGCGGATTTCCTTATTTTTTACTATTAAAAAAACAATCTATCATAAAATTCCAATTGGGCAATCAAGTTGACAAAAATCGACAAAATAAAAAATGACTTTCATCATATGCAATCGTACAAAATCAGGAAAAAATAGAATGGCTCAAAAATGTCCATACACATTACAATCATTTTCCTAGAAATCTATTCGATATTTGTATGAATTTTGTTACATACTTTATACAGCAAACGGGATAATTTCTACTGCACCGAAAAATTTTTTATCTCTACATAATACACTGGTCAAACATGATATTAGATTAGCTACCATAAAAAGACTTAATAATTTTGTTTCAATAAATAGTATTTCATTGATAAATTGGATAAAAAGGTCAATAAAAACAAGAAAATGCCTGTCAGAGAATATCCAATGAAATGAAACCAAAAAAAGATGGCAGCCAGAAAACGACAACCATCTATCTTACCATTTCTATCCTTCTCTCTCAGTATTCAACGCTCCCAATACCAGATTGGCAGTTTCTTCTACTGCCTTATTTGTTACATCCACAACTGGACAACCGATTTTTTCAATCAGTTGTTCAAAATACACCAGTTCTTCTTGAATCCTCTTCAGATTTGCATAACTTGCCTCATCACTAAGTCCTAATGTTTTCAGACGTTCTTTTCGAATGTGAATCAAACGTTTGGGATTAATTTTCAAACCGACACATTTTTCTTTTGGAACTTGAAACAGCTCCTCTGGCGGCTCAATTTCTGGGACAATCGGTACATTAGCAACCTTTAAGCGCTTCAGTGCCAAATATTGAGAAAGCGGAGTTTTTGAGGTGCGGCTGATCCCAATTAAAACCAAATCGGAATATAAAATGCCACGCGGATCTCTCCCATCATCATATTTCACAGCAAATTCAATTGCTTCCACACGTTTAAAATATTCATCATCCATTTTACGAACCATGCCTGGTTCATACTTGGGAGAAATATGATAAAAGTTCTGCATTTGATCAATCATTGGTCCAATAATATCAAAAACCGGAACACTGTATTCCTCCGCTTGTTGTAGCAAATACGAACGAATTTCTGGCTTGACCAATGTAAAGGCAATCATAGCATGATTCAGCTTTGCCATGGTTACAACCTCTTTAATCGTTACTTTATCTTCCACATATGGAATTCTTTTCGTGACAATCGAACAATCAAATTGGCTAATAGCCGCTTTAATCACAAGATCTGCCGTTTCTCCCACCGAATCAGAAACAATGTATATCCTCGGCCTATCCATAAAAAAACCTCCTTCATATGAAGACACCATCTTTAAATAATACGTCCTTCAATAATATCTACCATTAATCTTGTAATATTGGTTTTCGTAATTCTTCCGATGACTTCCAATCCAGTTTTCGTATCACGTACTACAGGCAAACCGTCGATTGCCTTATCCATCATAATTTTTGAAACTTTAGCCATTGAATCTGTTTTATAACAATATGTAATATTTGGCATCCGCGTCATGATAATATTAACTGGCATTTTTTGTAAATCCTGACTGCCGATACTCGCCCGAAGCAAATCTTTTCTAGAAATCACACCAACAAGAACTTTATTCTCATCAACCACAAATAAAGTACCAACATCTTCTAAAAACATAGTACAAATGGCATCATAAACATTTGCGTTTGTATGCACAACAACCGGAATAGACATATATTCTTGAACGATTTTCTTTTTGATACGTTCAATATCTTCAATCCCATCTCTACGTCCGACATATTTATAACCAACACGTGGTCTTGCTTCCAAAAAACCAGACATGGTTAAAATTGCCAAATCTGGACGTAAGGTTGCTCTTGTAACAGAAAGAAGTTCAGCAATTCGCTCGCCTGTAATCGGTCCGTATGCTTTTACAATCTCTACAATTTTCAACTGGCGTTCGTTCAGTTCGATGGTTTGCACCCCCTTAAAGGCTATTTACCGATTTTTCTTTCTATTCCTTTAAGTTTAACAAAGAAACATTCCCCAATTCCAAAATCAATGCTCGAATATTTGCCAATGTAGTTAAACGATTTTGTCGTAATTTTTCATCCTCACAATTAACCATAATATGATCAAAATATACCTCAATTGGTTCTCTTAAGCTTTTAAGTACATCCAAAGCTTCTTTCATATTCCCTTCCTGCACAGCAACTTTAAATCTCGGACATAGATCCGTATACGTATGATACAATGCTTTTTCCTCTGGCTGCATGTATTCCTCATAAACCGCTCCTGGTGTCGCATCTTTTGTAATATGAATCGTTCGGTTGAATGCTTCAAACAATGGTTTATTATCCGGATTCAATACAGCAGTCTGCAAAGCTTGAGCCAATGAAACAGTATGACAAATATGAAAAATATTAGTAGCCAATGCAACTTCGATCACATCAAAACGAAATGCCATCTCTTGAAGCACGGTTTTCAAACGAATGCCCAAAAATTGACAAATCGCAGATTTTGTTTCTGACAAGTCAGATTTTGTAAATCCGGAAACTTTATATTGTTCATAAATATAATCAATAAGGGACTCCAAGGAAATGTTCCAATTTTTCTCCATAACAATTTGAATCATACCAGCAGTTTGTCTCCGTAAAGCATACGGATCAGCAGAACCTGTCGGAATTTTCCCAATGGTAAAGAAACCAACAAGCGTATCTAATTTATCAATGACACTTAAAATCGCACCCATCTCAGTTTCTGGCACCCCATCTTCAGCATTTCTTGGCATATAATGCTCGTTAATGGCTTTGGCAACATACGGATCTTCACCTTTTTTTAATGCATAAATCTCCCCCATACGACCTTGAAGTTCTGGAAATTCATAAACCATATTGGTTACCAAATCAAATTTACAAATATCTGTCGCTCTTTCTAATTGCTTACGAGCCCCCTTCCAATTTAATACCTCAGCCATAAATTTCACAGAATTCTTCATACGAAGAACTTTTTGTTCCAAACTGCCCAATTCTACATGAAAAACAATATTTTTCAATTTGTCTGTGCAAGAAACGATTGATTTTTTTAAATCTTCATCAAAGAAAAACGCTGCATCAGACAGACGAGCAGTAAGTACCTTCTCATTTCCTTTTTGCACCATTTCAATATGCGCTTTTCCACCGTTACGAACCGTTATAAAATACGGCTTTATACAATCGATTTCTTTAACATCAAATACCGGAAAATAACGTTGATGCTCCTTCATACTTGTAATCAATACATCGACCGGAACATGTAAAAATCGTTCTTCAAACGAACCATATAATGCCGTTGGCCATTCAACTAAATTTGTCACTTCTTCCAAAAGTTCGGCATCTAAAGGAACGAACCAACCATTCATAGCAGCCAATTCGGTAATTTGTGCTTCGATTTTTTTCTTCCGTTTTTCATAAGCAGGGATGACATTTTCTGATTCTAAAGCCTCAACATAATGTTTTGCATCTGAAAGTGTGATCTTACTACCTAAAAAGCGATGCCCGAATGTATGGCGACTGGTTTTTACACGTGCAACTTCAAACGGAATCACCTCACCATCAAGAAGTGCTACAATCCAATGAATCGGACGAATATATTTAAAATCCAAATCGCTCCATCGCATACTTTTGGAAAATGTCAAATCAGAAACAACCGACTCCATTCCAGTCAACACATCTTTTGCCGATTTTCCAATTTCTTTTTTTAAACCATATGCATAGTCGACACCTTTTACATTTTTCACAAATAGATCATCAACGGTCAGACCTTGCCCACGAGCAAAACCTTCTGCTGCCTTTGTCCAATTTCCGTTATCATCTTTGGCGATTTTCATTGCAGGTCCTTTTGCTTGCACTTCTACGCTAGTTTGCCTACTCGCCAATCCTTCAACGAGGACTGCCAAACGCCTTGGAGTCGAATAAGCTGTAACAGTTTCATAAGATAGACGAACTTCATTCAAAAATGTTATAACTTTTTCCTTCAATTGCTGCTGTGCTCCCAGCACATATTGTGCTGGTAATTCTTCCAAACCGATTTCGAGTAAAAATGTATGCACCATTTTACTTTACTTCCTCCTTATTTTTACACATTGGAAAACCTAGCCGTTCACGTTCTTTCACATAACTTGCCGCAATACCTCGCGATAAATTGCGGATACGCCCCAAATAACCAGTTCTTTCGGTAACAGAAATCGCACCTTTGGCATCAAGCAAATTAAAAAAATGTGAACATTTGAGTACATAATCATAAGCTGGGAGAACAAGCCCCATCTCCATCAAACGATGCGCTTCTTTTTCAAAATTGGTAAAACTTTGGAATAATAAATTAATATCTGATTCCTCGAAGGTATACTTGGAATGTTCATATTCACCTTGCCCAAAAATATCGCGATAGGTAACCCCTTTTGTCCACATCAAATCAAAAACATTATCCTTATCCTGAATATAAGAAGCCAAACGTTCCAATCCATATGTAATCTCAGCAGATACCGGTTTGCACTCTAAACCGCCGACCTGTTGAAAATAAGTAAATTGAGTCACTTCCATTCCATCAAGCCAGACTTCCCAACCTAATCCAGCAGCACCAAGTGCCGGATGCTCCCAATTATCCTCAACAAATCGAATATCATGCTTTAGTGGATCAATGCCAAGCGCCTGCAAAGAATCCAAATAAATCTCCTGAATATGATTAGGAGATGGTTTCATAATAACTTGAAATTGATGATGCTGATACAAACGATTCGGATTTTCTCCATAGCGTCCATCTGCTGGGCGGCGAGAAGGTTCAACATATGCCACATTCCAAGGTTCTGGACCTAGGCTTCGTAAAAACGTATACGGACTTAATGTACCAGCCCCTTTTTCTACATCGTATGCCTGCATTAAAATACAACCATGGCTGCCCCAATGCTTTTGCAAAGTTAAAATCATATCTTGAAAATACATAGCTTTAACTGCACCTCCAAATTTTTATAAACAAAAAAGCCCTCAATCCTTATGCATGAGGCATAGGGACGAGTGCTTAAATTACCCGCGGTTCCACCCTAATTATTTTGGCACAAAGCCAAAATCTCTTGTAAAATATGACAGCAAAACATCAGCCACAAAATAACAACCGATTATTGCCAAAAACCGGCTCAAAGCCGCTTGTAAAATCATACTCAGGAGTGCCCATTTCCTTATGTTGCAATGTTCGGCTTTCCACCCATCCCGAACTCGCTTTATTGCAATGAATAAGTACTTTTTTCCGTCAATGTATGATATATGTATTCATACTATATGTCATGATATCATTTTTACTGCATATATGCAATCTTTTCTCCAATTACCAAAGCAAGTTTTCATATCACGCGAAAATCAAACCATCAATGATTTTGCATGTGTAAAAATTCAATCTACAAAAGATCCAACTCCTCAATAAATTTACGACTGTTAAAAAAAATTCCAGTATGCCTATCCAAATAATCATACAAAATTTTCTTTAACATGTTTTTTGTTTCTTGTTTTACAGAAATATTACCGATTTGTTTGGGACCAATTTTGGAAAACAAGTACAATAAATGAAGAACAGCTGGCGGATACAATATTGCATCTTGGGATAAGACAAAACAATTTCCACATAAAAATCCACCATCAGCTACAGTAAATCCTACTAAATTTTCACAAGAATTACAATGAACACAACTTTCTACATTTGGCTGGATGCCGAATACTTCTGTCATTTTCATTTCAAAAATACGTATCAATATTTCAGCATCTTCATCCTCATCTATTTTCTGCAAAATTCGGAGTAACCATTCATATACATAAGGATGTTGTTCTCCATCGTGAATTCCTTTATCAATCAGCTCCAACAAATAAGAGGCATATGCCGTTTTCCATAAATTGGTTTTAATCATATTAAAATTATTAAGTATTTCTCCTGAACGCAAAGTGGACAATCCATTTCTCCATGTAAAAACATAAAGCCCGTACGTAAAACGTTGCGTACAGGCAGATAAATGACTGGAACTTTTTTTGGCACTATGTGCAACAAGCGACACCTTACCATAAGTACGTGTAAAAATCCAAAGAAGTTTATCTTTCTCTTTATATTCTTGTGTTTTAATGACAATGCCTTCAATTTTTTCCAACTGTAACCCTTCCTTGAAAGATGTGAAGCTATCAGCAAAGCGGGTGAGTATTCTCATTTTCATATTCTGTAAACATTATGAAAGAGCCTTCATCATATGCTTGCTCAAATGTTTTATAAAGAAGGTAAATTTGTATATCACCTGTTTTTTCAAAGGCTTCCCAAATCCAATCCAACATGTTACTCCGTCCTTTCATATTCCGCACAAAAGCCGTGTAAAACGAAACTGCTTTAATATGCCTCCTGAATGAAATTTTGTGTAAACTGTCTGATTTTCCCCAAATGAAGCCAACTGCTCTCCTTTACCCTTTTTAACGTTGTTAATACTCGTCCTCTTTATAGCCAAACTCTCGTAAATAACTAGCTTTATCTCTCCAATTTTTTTCAACGCGAACCCAAAGTTCTAAAAACACCTTTGACCCAAATAAATTTTCAATATCTTTTCGGGCACGGATCCCAACCTCTTTTAGCATTTTTCCTTGCTTACCAATCACGATTCCTTTTTGTGAGTCTCGCTCCACAATAATTGTCGCATGAATATGTACACTACGTCCTTCATTCTCTGTAGAAATTTTCTCTACCATTACAGCAATCGAATGCGGAATCTCTTCCCTTGTTAAATGAAGCACCTTTTCCCGAATCAATTCAGAAACAATGAAACGCTCTGGATGATCCGTAACCTGATCACTTGGATAATACATCGGACCTTCTGGCATATATTTTTCAATCTGCTTCAATAATGTGTCTATGTTTTTACCAGTTAAAGCAGAAATTGGAACAATCTCAGCAAATGAATATCGGTCCTTATATTGTGCAATAACCTGTAGAATTTCTTCCTTTGCAGTTTGATCAATTTTATTTAAAACCAAAAATACAGGTGCTTCAACATTTTGTAGTTTCTCCAAAATAAATTTTTCACCGGAACCAAATTTTTCTGTTACATTTACCATAAATAAAATAACATCAACTTCTTTTAATGTATTTTGCGCAACCTTCATCATAAAGTCACCCAGTTTATGTTTTGGCTTATGAATACCTGGCGTATCAATAAAAATTATTTGCGAATGTTCAGATGTGTAAACCCCTTGTATTTTATTTCGTGTCGTTTGTGGCTTATTGCTCATAATCGCTATTTTTTGTCCAATTACATAATTTAAAAATGTCGATTTCCCTACATTTGGTCGCCCGATAATCGAAACAAATCCTGAAACAAAGTTTTTCTCTGTCATTATTTCAAATCCTCTCTTGAAAATGCACCTGGCAGCAGGCTGCTAACTGTTGTTTCAATGAACTCTCCCTTCACATTGGCATAATAAATCGGAGCTCCTTTAGGAAAAAATTCTGAAATCACTTGACGACAGGCCCCACAAGGTGATGTCGGAGTATTTTCTCCTGCAGCAACAGCAAGCGCTACAAAATCTCTCTTCCCTTCAGAAATCGCTTTAAAAATCGCTGTTCGCTCCGCACAAATTGTTAAACCATAGGAAGCATTTTCAATGTTACATCCACAAATGACTATACCGTTTTGCAACAATAAAGCTGCTCCAACCGCAAAGCCTGAATATGGCGCATAGCTGCTTTGCCTTGCCTGAATTGCCGCTCGAACCAGTTGCTCCTTGTTTATCATAATAATGGAACTCCTCTTTTTATTTTAAAATTGATATCCATTGTACGACATATGGCCCAAAAATACAAATGCCGATCAGTGCTGCAATCATGGAAACTACAAAAACTGCTCCGGCTGCCAAATCTTTAGCAGACTTTGCCAAAGGATGAAATTCCTCTGTTACCAAATCCACAGTACGTTCAATTGCGCTGTTCAACAGCTCTGCTCCCATCACGATTCCAATCGCAAATAATACACAAATCCATTCCAAACGCGAAATTTGCAACAAAAAAGCAACCAGCATAACAGTAATCGCAGCAATAACATGGAAGCGAAAATTTTTCTCAGTCTGAAATCCATATAAAATTCCATGTATGGCATGAATAAATCGTTTAACCCAAGATGGATTCCTTTTTGGAAAACGATCAGCTCCGCGATAATCCATAAGCATCTAAAATCCTTTTTTGTAAATCCAACATTTCCTTTTCCTTAGCCTCAGTCATATGATCATATCCAATTAAATGCAAAAAACCATGCACCGCCAAAAAGCCAAGTTCCCTTTCAAAAGAATGCCCGTAAGCTTCAGCCTGCTCTTTTGTTTTTTCATAGGAAATAAAAATATCTCCAAGAGCTGGAAGTTCATCTTCTAACTCAAAATCAAAATCTGGATCTCCTTGCTCTTGCATGGCAAAAGAGAGCACGTCGGTTGGCATATCTTTTCCACGGTATTGCCGATTGTATATTTGAATTTCATCATTTGTTACAATCAAAACTGAGCATTCTCCTTCTGGAATTTCCAGACTTCCTGCGGTATACTGTATCAAATCCTGCAAAAGCGCTATCTGTTTATCTGTTAACCGCTGATGGTCATCAATAATTTCCAAATCAAGCATACCTCATCACCTTTCCTCTCACAGTTCTAACATAACAAACCTAGCCAGGAAAAGCAAACCGATCTCTAATTTTTATTTAACCTTCCAGATTTTTACGATTCAAAAAAAATTTCAAAATCTATCTCACAAAAGTCAAATCACTTTGTGAAACCATGATTCCAAAACATATATAAAAATCCAAGTCAAAAGTGTTTTCCCCCCAAAAAAGTCTAATTACAACCCATTTTTTTAAACCCTTTATCATTGTCAAGATGATGAATAAAACATATAATACTAATTTTTGTAAATAGATTCTCAATATATCAAAGGAAAGCAAATCAAAGACAAAGAACCTGATTTTATCTCTCCTCATTCTTTATTTCAAATGAACAAAATCCATTTTTTGAGCCAGACTTTACAAAATGCTACTTTACTCATCTTCAAACCAGAAAAATAAAAAACCCGGTACATTTCCGGGCATAATTGAATTTACTTGGATCGATCAGCTTTTTCAAAAGCATTAATAATTCTGGCAACTAACGGATGACGAACAACATCCATCTGATCCAGAAAAATAAATTTACTACCTTTGACATTTTGCAAAATTTCAATAGCCACTTCTAGTCCAGATTTTGTCCCCTTTGGCAAATCCACTTGAGAACGATCTCCATTTACAATCATTTTTGATTGAAAACCCAGTCGGGTCAGAAACATTTTAATTTGCGACAATGTTGTGTTCTGTGCCTCGTCCAAAATGACAAAAGCATTTTCCAAAGTACGTCCACGCATATATGCTAGCGGTGCAATCTCAATTACACCTTTTTCAACCAATCTTTCGGTCTGCTCCTGACCTAGCACATCATGCAATGCATCATATAAGGGACGTAAATACGGATCCACTTTTTCCTTTAAATCACCTGGTAAAAATCCTAAGCTTTCCCCTGCTTCCACAGCTGGACGGGTTAAAATAATTTTTTTGACTTCATGATTTTTCAAGGCTGCAACAGCCATTACAACCGCCAAATATGTTTTGCCGGTACCAGCAGGACCAATACCAAAAACAAGATCGTACTGTTTAATCGCCTCCACATAATTTCTCTGCCCGAATGTTTTCGGTCGAATCAATCTTCCTTGTGTATTTCGCAAAATCACACAGGAAAACAGTTGATCCATATCAAAGGGCTTACCTATACGCAGCATTCGAATGATATACATAATATCTCGCTCATGAATTTCCTGCCCCATACGGATTTGCTTTAATAATAGCGCAAACAATTGATCAGCAGTTTGAATATTTTGCTCTTCCCCAGTCACATATATTTCCGCTCCGCGCGAAACAACAGATACATCGAGCAGTTGTTCAATAACATGTAAGTATTGATCCTTCACACCGAATAATTTTGTTGCTTCCTCAGAATTTTCAATATATGAATCAATTGTCTTTTGATTTTTGGTCATTCAATGCGTTCTCCTTATTTTCATGAATTGGCTCATATACGCCGATACTTTCTATCATTTGAAAATGATATGTTATCTCTACTTTACCATTAGTTTCTCGTTGCCGCAAAACTTTTATGCCATAAACAGAGGACGCACCCGAAATTTCCTGACGCATTTTCTCATGTGCCAATTTTACACCAAGCTTTTGAATTTCCTGTCTCGTATAATGAGTTTCAACCCTCTCTGTTTCATAAAAAATCTTCTCATTCCACGTGATCGGAAGCTTCCACTTGAAAAAATAAATCGGATTTCTCCTTTCTTCTGTATAAAAAGACGTAAAATTCGGATTTTCTAGCCATGGGAAATAAAACGATTGCCCAAATACAGAAAAACCATATTTTGATTTTGAATGTCCAGTTAACGTATCCAAACGGTTTTCTAGGGGTAAAATAATGGTTGTTTCATACCATGTTTCTGCAAGTACCTTACCAGTTGCAGCGATCGGCACAGGTTCATCCTCTTTTCCAATATATCCAGAAATCAACACTTGTCCTTTTTTTACGTATTGGTTTACTTTAACTTTTGGCTCTCCTTTATCTGCCAAAATATAAGATACAACACCTGCCTTTTTTGCCACCAAATGTCTGTTTTCAGGCGGCTGAGAAACTTTGGGAATGGTTTTTTCAACAACTTGCAAATGGTAAACAGTTCCCTTTCTTTCAACACCAACCCAAGTAATATTTGCATTTTGTTTTGTAATTTCTTTTTGAATTTCCTGTGGGGTATGTAAACCAAATTGCAGTGCACCTCTTTTCACACCCATTTCATCTAGCTGTTTCATAATCCGATATTCAATTTCTTTAGACGCACCTGTAATTTTAATTTCCCAAACCGTGTTGGAAAGCAAAGTGACAAGCAGGACAAACAAGAATCCTCCCAATACAAATGAACCATTTTTTTTTACACGCTGCCAATGAAACCAAAGCCCTTCCCGTTTACCAAAAGAAAACTGGACATGATAATCTCTACGTAGATTTCTCAACTGTGAAATATCAGAAATTAAGATAAAAAATCCAATGCACTCTTCATCTACCTTACGAATCGACCAAACCTTTATTTGCTTTTGGACAGCAGCATTTAAAAAATCAACAGCTTTTTCTCCTTTTACATAAAGTAAAACAATTCCCTTAAACCGATCAAACCATAAATTCTTCATAATTCAATCCCCTAAGCTTTTTCTATAAATTTGACATCGACAATATTTCCGATTAAGACCAATTCTCGATCGTTATAATTTTGAATCACCAGATGCTCTCCTTGAATTTGCATTTGTCCACTTCCAGTCAACAAACAAATTTCTTGTGTAGAAAATGAGAGCAGGCCTTTATGATTTTCAATCATCACTCGATTTTTGGTAATAGAAATACCAGGAAAATCTGAAAACAATTCCGCTGGCAATCCAACAGAATCTGTCAAAAAATTCTTTACTGCTTGATGAATCTTTTTCATATTCGGCCTCCCCTCTTTATGAATATATGTTTGTCTTTCTATGTTTATGAAAAAAGAAAAAGTGAAAAACACAAAACAAACTCTGTGTCTTTCACTTTTTTTGATCTACTTAAACTGAGTTCTTAGCTGAAAAGTCTATTTGATCTTTAAAATACATGTACCAAAATAAAAAATATAACTTAAAATACTATAATTAAATAGAAAACAAAATTATCCCTTTAACAATAAAATAAATATTTATATATAAATTTTAGAAATCACTCGACTGATTTTTTATCTTAAAATAAAAAATATATATGATTATCATAAATAATAACAAAAATCTTGAAGTACCATAAAAATAAATTATTGGGTATTTTTTATGTACCTTATTTTGTATATCATTTTTTCCATACAAATATTTTATCTTAACGATAAAAAGTGTAGAATTTTTTTCTTTTTATATATAAAATATTTTAATCAAACTGAGGATGGAACATATAACTAACCGGCTGAGGATTCTTCATCAGAAAGTATATGAGACCAAATTTGCTTGGAACAATTATTTTTAGATGAATCTGTGCGATAAGCAGGCAGTACAAATAGACTATTTAACACATCCTGTACATGAACAACCGGAATAATATGAAAATTGGAAGACTGTATTTCCTGAAAAGTTGAATGAAAATTTTCTTTTGGAATGAAAACTTGCTCAATACCTGCACGTTTAGCTGCCCTGAGTTTTTCTCTCACACCACCAACTGGCAAAATATGCCCATGAATGCCAACTTCACCAGTAAAGGCTACTTTTCCAGAAACCGCCTGTTTGGTTATGCTTGCGTATATTCCAACTGTCAGGGCTAAACCAGCCGATGGACCATCAACAGGAATTCCGCCTGGAAAATTAATATGAATGGTGTAATGATCCGTTATCATACCACTATGCTGAAAATATGTTAAAATATTTTCCACAGCTGCCACTGCCAGACTTTTTCTTTTCATTTCTTTTTCTGCCTGACGGAAAATTTCCTCCTCAATCATTCCGGTAACTCGAATTTCTGATTTTTTTCGTTGTTGTCTGGTGGAGATCTCGATATTTAAAAGCATCCCTCGCATCGCATGTGTTACACCTAACCCATACACGCATCCCACTCGTTTTTCTGTTCCTGCTTTTTTCTCAGGCATTGCTTCTAATCGACCACTGCGCACAATCCATTGCAGATCTTTTTCTGTGATTTGGTTACGTCCTTCATCTGCAGCCACGCCAGCTGCCAACTGAACAAGATTGACCATTTCCCGACCATTGGTTACATAACTGATCATCTCCTGATATACTTCTTCCTGAACCAAACAACCGATTTTATCTGCAGCATGCTTGGCAATTTGCTTTAATTCCTCTGGTTCCAATTCCTTAAAAAAAATTTCCACACAGCGTGAACGAAGCGCTGGAGAAATTTCATGAGGTTGCCTCGTTGTGGCACCAATTAAACGAAAGTCCGCTGGCATGCCGTTTTGAAAAATATCATGAATATATTCGGGAATAACAGTCGATGTTTTTGAATAATATGCACTCTCAAACATCACTTTTCGATCTTCCAAAACCTTTAACAATTTATTGGCTTGAATCTTATGCAACTCTCCAATTTCATCTATAAATAAAACCCCTCCATTGGCATCGGTCACTGCACCTTTTTTCGGATGAGGTACTCCAGCTTGTCCATATGCACCAGCACCTTGATAAATTGGATCATGTACCGACCCGATTAACGGGTCTGCAATTCCCCGTTCATCAAAACGTGCCAGTGTTGCATCCATTTCAATAAATTTTCCCTCTTTTGTAAAAGGGGATTCCAACTGCTGCTTAGCGTATTCCAAAACCAAACGAGAAGCGGCTGTTTTCCCTACACCTGGCGGACCATAAATCAGAACATGCTGTGGATTTTTTCCGCAAAGCGCCGCTTTTAATGCACGAATCCCATCTTCCTGACCAATAATATCTTCAAATTTTACTGGACGAGTTTTTTCAGTCAATGGTTCCGTTAACTTTATCGCACGAAGCTTTTTTAATTTTTCCAGTTCCTCTTTGCCTTCGTTTCCAAGTGCCGCCTTTTGATTTCTTTGTCCTTTAAGCATGATAAAAAAATATAATGCAATAATAAATGTAAACACAAATTGTGCCAGTGATAAAAACAAGTATAATTCCAAAAAAATACCCCCTTTTTTCCTCAGTATGGACAAGGAAAGAAGAAGGTAAACCTTTTAGTTTCGATTCATATTTAATTCGCTTTTTTAATTCGCATACCAGATCCAGAATAAAGCTCTGGCTCTTGATTGTCTAACACACTTTCTTTTGTAACCACGCATTTCGTTACATCATCTTGCGTTGGCAAATCAAACATGACATCCAGCATGATACCTTCAATGATCGAACGCAAACCACGTGCACCTGTTTTTCTTTGAATTGCAAGTTTAGCGATTTCTTCTAATGCTTCTGGTTCAAAAACCAACTCCACACCATCCAAAGATAACAATTTTTCATATTGTTTCACCAAAGCATTCTTTGGCTGTGTCAAAATTTGAATTAAAGCATGTTCATCCAATGCATCCAAGGTTGAAATAATTGGAAGACGACCAATAAATTCAGGAATTAAACCAAATTTCAGTAAATCCTCTGGTAAAACTTTGGACAAAAGTTCCTGCTGCGTCAAATCATGAACCACTGCCTCTGCACCAAAGCCAATTACCTTTTCACCCATTCGGCGCTTAACGACCTTATCAATCCCGTCAAACGCTCCACCGCAAATAAATAAAATATTTGTCGTATCAATTTGAATAAATTCTTGATGTGGATGCTTTCTACCACCTTGTGGAGGAACTGAAGCTACAGTGCCTTCCAAAATTTTTAACAATGCCTGCTGTACTCCTTCACCTGAAACATCACGTGTAATAGATACATTTTCAGATTTCCTAGCAATCTTATCAATCTCATCAATATAAATGATTCCCTTTTCAGCCTTTTCCACATCATAGTCCGCTGCTTGAATCAATTTTAACAAAATATTTTCTACATCTTCTCCAACATATCCAGCCTCTGTTAAAGTAGTTGCATCAGCAATGGCAAAAGGTACATTTAAAATCCGTGCCAATGTCTGTACAGTGTAAGTTTTTCCACTTCCAGTTGGACCAATCAAACAAATATTACTTTTTGAAAGCTCTACATCCTCAACATTACTTCCTGAACGAATCCGCTTATAATGATTATATACTGCAACTGCCAATGTTTTTTTGGCACGTTCCTGCCCGATCACATATTCGTCTAGAATTTCTTTAATTTCAACTGGTTTTGGAATATCTTCCAATTCCAAATCATTAAAAGTCGTAAATTCTTCTTGCACAATTTCCCCACATAATTCCACACATTCATCGCATATATATACACCAGGTCCAGCGACAAGCTTGCGAACTTGCTCTTGATCTTTACCACAAAACGAACATTTTAAATGATCATGCTCATCATGATTTTTTGCCATTTATTTTCACCTCAACTATAAAATCCTTCGTTCTATCCCTTCGGAACAAATTATATATGTATTCTAGCATAAACCGAAAGTATTTACATTTGATTTACCCTTTTGCCTATTCTAAGCGAAACGGTGCCTCAAAAACCGAAACATTTTTGATTCAATCATAAAACAACCCTAGCTTTACCAATAACTGAACATTTTAATCCTTTTATTTCCTTTTCACAAAAAAAAGTGCGCATAATGCACACAAAGCGTCACCTTCTCGCATCTAAACATAAAAATAAAGAGCTTGACAAAATCAAACATTTCATTTGAAAGCGAGACAATTATTCAATCTTATTATACGAACCTTTTCATTCTCAGTTCCTTTCACTTTGTTTGCTTTGCATTAAGCTCTTTATATTTTCAGTATTTGATTTGATGATTACTTTTTATTCTCTACTAGAAATTCTATTGCTTTACGTAAGACAATGTCCTTTTTAACAGCAGCCACATCTTGAATCAAAGTACGAATTTGCTCAATTGGCATACCTGTTTGCTCTGCGACTTTGCTAAATTCCTCATGAACATCATCTTCTGTTGCCTCAATATTTTCAGCTTTGGCAATTGCTTCAAGAATGAGCCGTGTTTGAACTCGTCGTGTTCCTTCATCCTTCATTTGAATTCGAAGACTTTCCTCATTTCCACCGGTATATTGATAATACAATTCAAGATTCATACCTTGAGAACCGAGACGTTGTTCAAACTCTTGGATCATACGATCCACTTCAGTTGTAATCATTGCTTCTGGTAGATCAATCGAAGTATTCTCAATAATTTGGTCAATTAAAGAATCATGTAAAGCCACTTCCGCTTCATGTTTCTTTTGTTCTTCCAAACGTTTCTTAATATCTTCCTTCAACTGATCCAATGTATCAATACCTTCCTGATTCAGCTCTGCTACAAAATCATCGTTCAGTTCAGGAAGCTCTTTTGTTTTAATTTCATGAACTGTACATTTAAATACGGCTTCTTTCCCTGCTAAATCCGACGCATGATACTCTTCGGGGAATGTTACGACAACATCCTTTGACTCACCAGCTTTTAAACCAATTAATTGATCCTCAAAACCTGGAATAAACGTATTTGAGCCAATTACAAGTGAATAGTTGGTACCTTTTCCACCTTCAAAAGCAACATCATCCACAAAACCTTCAAAATCAATAACAGCCGTATCACCCTCTTCAACGACTCCATCCTCTTTCACAACCAAATCGGCATGACCTTCCTGCATTCTCTTTAGTTCTTCTACAATATCTTCATCTGTTACAACTGTATCCAGCTCTTTGGCTTTCAAACCTTTATAAGTACCCAATTCAAATTCAGGCTTTACGGTTACTTTTGCGGTGAAAACCAATGGCTCGCCTTTTTTCATTTGTTGAATATCAACTTCTGGTTGATCAACAGGCTCAATTTCTGTCTCTACCACTGCTTTCATATAGGCATTCGGTAAAATTTTATCAAGTGCTTCCTGATACAAACTCTCCACACCAAATCTTTGTTCAAAAAATTTACGTGTAATTTTTCCTTTACGAAATCCAGGTACATTTATTGTTTTTGCTATCTTTTTAAAAGCCTCGTCTAATCCTTTATTGAAGGTTTCCACATCAACCTCAATTGTTAAAACACCGATATTTCCTTCTTGCTTTTCCCATTTTGCAGACATAAAAAAAGATCCCTCCAAAAATTAGTTCAATCATTGATACCTTGATCACTGATGATTCCTCGTCTATTTGTCAACTTTACCATTATAACACAGTTTTGTCACCTTTCAACCGTTTAAAATATACGGCTTTTTCAATCCATACAAAATATAGATACATTTGCTTGTGAAAGTGATGAAAAAACTTGTTTTTCTTCCTCTGTACAATATTGCAAATCTATTGTTTTTCCAAAAAGAGAATCTGTATATAAAATCAAAGCTTGAAAAAATGCCTCTGAATATTTTGGAATAAATGGATAGTGAACCATTATATATTGTTGATAAATTTTTAACATTTGTTTGGCATAAGTAACATCGTTTTTTTCATAGGATTGAATTTTATGAATCATCTGTCGCTCATGAAAACTATGAAACGGATAATCAATTTTAGAAAGATCAATTGGTTTTGCATGTCCATTTTTACAAACCAAAAAATGTGCATCAATGTTCTCAAACTTTAACTGCTGTAAAAGTAAGGTTTGAATCAATGGATGTGCATCTAAATTGGACAAAAATACTTGACATGCTTTTACAAATGCCTTAGACTTCTCCCACTCTTCCTGTCCTTGTAACCAGACCAACTGCATCTCAAAATCATTGTTATCATGAAAAACATGAAGAAAACGCTGTACAAAAGTTGAAAACGATTTCTTTTGCTCCAAAGATTCACTCAATAATTGATATCTTGCTGGTTGAAATTCCTCCAACCAGCTTTGCAAGCAGCTTCCTTTTGCTTCTTTATAACAAAACTTCATACACCATTGACGCCATGCCCAAAAATCCACATCTTTTGAAATAAAAACAAAAAGAGCATATAATTCTTTTCTAGGTGCAAGCTTTTTTTGACATAAAAGCTTCTGTAAAATATACTCCCCTTCCTCTTGCTCACCTAAGTGATAATAACATAAAGAAGCCAACAATAAAAAAATATTTTTTTCACCATGCAGCCGATGAAATCGCTCAATTTCATATAATGTAGCTACATCTCCTTGATGCATAAAGATTTCAAAAATCTTCGTTTTCCACTTGGACTGCATATTCGGAAACAAAATCACTTTATTTTTCATCCTATTTTCCATACTGTACTTTTTCTCCTAAATCACAGACAAAATTTCCCGAACTTGTTTTCGATTATATTTTTTTTCTCGATTTAATATATAATGAATTAGCGGATGAATTTCTGTAAAAACAGGCGTTTGTACATGCTCCAATTCCATTTTTGATTCTGGGTGGACAAATAATACCAAACCATGCACCCAGATTTTTTGATCATATTCCAGCACATGATTTAATTTTTTGGATAAACGAACCGCATGTGTACGTACCTGCTTCACTGGACTATAAAAAGCATGCGAAAATGGCTTTCCGTTTTTTAACACTTTATTTTGTGTCCACTTTGCATCTTCCTCTGTTCCACGAATAACACCACTCATATTTTTTACTTCGATAACAAATACACCTGTTGGTCCCACAACCAAATAATCAAGCTCACTTTTTTGTCCATTCCAAACCACATACACATGATGTCGCTTTTCATATCCCTTTGGTAAGCCTTTTAACAATTTTCCAGCTTGTTTTTCACCAGCTCGTCCGGCTTGATATTTCTTTATCATACGTGTATGCTGACGGAAAAACAAAATTCCAATAACTGTAAGCAGGACAAACCAAATATTTTGCGTTACTGAAAGTAGCGCACCAAAAAAGATAAAAACAAGCTCAATCAAACGAAAAACATTTAATACAATAATTTTCTCTAATAGGGTCAGATTTCTCATAACAACTCCTTAATCAAACTTTTTCCTCATTATAATTGAAAATGAATAAATGAAAAAGACTATATTTTAAAAAACAATACATCATAATGGGATATTCATTGATTCCTCAATCAACATTTGATCCGATAATATCTCTAAAAACTAGCACTTTCTAGCATTAAAATTCTTTATTCTCATGTTTCGAATCTATCATACTTTTATCAAATCAGAATCAAACATTTCCTTTTACATAATAATCGTTCTACCTAATAATTCCCTAACAATAATAACCATAAAAATAAATTAAAAAATCATGATACTTTTTATAGACTTTTCCTCCTAAAATTATTTCATAACATTATTTTCTACATTAATTTATAATATCACTTTAATGAAGTGAATATGTTTATAAACCATATATTTTATCTATAAAATAACAAACCTGACATGATCTTCTGTAGATAGATCATGTAAAAATCCCATTTTTCTATAAACTGATACTCTTAGAGGATCATATCCAAAATAAATAGATAGTATTCATATAAAACAATATTTTGAAAATATATTTATATATTATAAAAATTATATAATATGAAAAATTAATCTCAGATAAAAGCATAAGTGAGTCAAATAGAAGTAATTTGGAAATATGAAACCTTTCGATAGACTTCATTTTAAAAGTATGAAGAATCCTTTGAAAGAAACATCCATTTCCATTCCGTATGAAGAAAGAGATTACGAAAAACAGCCGAAAAAAGCTTTCAATCAGCCATTTTTCATGCAACTTTTCGAAAGCTTTTTACATAGAATAAAAATATCTTGTCATTTTAATTGTATCGCATACTTTTTCTGTATGCATTAATACCACCCGTAATAATAAGGATATCCATATGGCATATAGCCCCCATAATATGGATAACTATAACCACCATATCCTCCGGAGCCAAAACCATAACCGGCAAGCCCTCCTAACGCAAAACCACCAATAAATGGCAAAAATCGTGTATCTGTTGCTTGTGGCATACCGATCGAAACATTATAATCTGGATTCATTTCTTTTCCTCCTTCATACAACAAAAATCTTCAGATAAATTGATCTATAAGCAGCCTTTAAAAAATAGCCAAGTTCTTCATATAAATCCTCCAAAAATGATTTTTCTCTTAAAAATTAACCATAATTGATTTAATGATCAAGCCAAACAATCATTTTGATAATATAAAGATTAACTGTTTAAAATCAACCGACTTTTTCTATTCTTTATTTTTGTCTTTTCTCGTTTCAGCATATGAATCAATGGCTTGTATTTGTTATAGACTCATGCGGATTTTTATAAAATACTTTTAAAAATTTATTTGTTTTCTTTGAAGGAATTTTTCAAGTCACAAAGAATATAACAAATATCCCTTTCTTTTTATATTATATTTTTTACCTGCTGCGATCTGAGAAAATTCCGGCAGGTTTTTTTGTTTTACTGGCTATATATGCAAAAAATTCAAATGCACATCTACTATTTCTTTCTTAAATCATTGATTATAAAAATAAATATTGAATGGTCATCCCATGTTTCCATATACTTCATATAATATACGCTACAAAAATTTACAAATTTTTTCTTATACAATAAAAATTTCATCTGATATACTCATATATCAAAAAATTTTTGTTTTGTAGATCCATAGACCAGCATAGAGGCCATATCAAAGATTTTTTTTCATACATTATAGACGTACAAAACACAAAAATGCTGTATAATTAGAGCCAAAAAATTATAAAAAGCGTGGGTAAAAATTCTATATCTTTCTTTATTTAAAGTATATGTATTGAATTACTAAAATTTTTTAAAATAATTATATATTTCGGGATATATAGAAAACAACTTTACATGAACAACAATACGGCAAACAAAAGAGCAAAACAAACGTATAAAGACAAAGATTTTTTCTATCACTTTAAAATGGTTAACATAAAATTATCCTGACTCCTTCTTTCACCATATATTCAAAATATTCATTGCAGATAAGGATTTTCGTTTTGTCCTAGTCTGATATATCTTTTTCTAAATCATTTTAAATCCTCAATTTCATGAGTTATTTCCTGTTTTGTCATATAAAAAAACTCCTCCCAAAAATGTAATTTGAAAGAAGTACCTACCTATAATTAAGATATTTCATGCAAGGATTCCTTGTGTGTAATAACTGTAACTATCTTCTCGCCAAAGTGATTAGTTGCGATTATTTTTTACAGTTTAAATTTCTTTTCAAGTAATTCTATACCTCGCATAATCGTTTCTGTTCTGTTTAAATTTAGATTTTCAGAACATTTTTTTATACGCTCTGATTCTTGCTTGCTTATTCTTAAGTGTAAACTGGTATCTCTAGGTTCGCCAAATTTTAAAGGTCTACCCATTTTTTTCTTTTCTTTGTCCATATCTTCCTTTCCCTTGTCATTCTGTGATATAATTTTTAAAGGGAAACGGATGGCGACAAGTACCACCCGATATTTTTTGTAAGCTCTGCTATTTAAGTAGGGCTTTTTTAATCCTCTAAAGTTTTTTGTAAGTTCTCAATCACTTTATCAAGCTTTTCGTCTTTCTTCTCTACTTCGTTTTCGCTTTTAGCTTCTTTCAAAGCATCTAAGACAAACCTAACAAAACCGTTAAACTGCTTATCTGTCATTCCCACGTTCATTTTGTTCTCCTTTCTGGCACTTGCCACCTTATTTGTTAAGATGTTCCTTAACTATCTTTAGTATACATTATGCGTACGCAAAATCCAATCCATTTCATGGAATTTTTCCAAAATAAAAAGCCCTGCTCTAGCAAGACTTTAAAAAAGTGATATAATATTTTCGTTGCCTACTCCATTCCTGCAACAGGAAGGAAGGTTGCGTTATGTTAGAATTTTTCTTAATACCTTTGGTTGTTTCTATCGTGGCAGGTGTGATTGTAAATCGTATCTGCAAATGGCTGGACGATAGAAAAAATTAGGGCAACAGATTAGCCAAAAATGAACAAAAAAACAGGAGTTCACGGCCCCTGTTTTTTTGTTGCGTTATAATTTTTCTTAACACCTTGTCTTTCTAAGCACATTATAACACATGTGCTCAACAAAAGTATACGCATTTTATCATTTTTGTATGCGTATGTTACGCT
>ERZ1643249.284-NODE-284-length-63007-cov-40.449946_pt1 | contig 63007 bp, 61 predicted proteins | sample MGYA00579263_ERZ1643249 | MGnify/ENA primary metagenome ERZ1643249 (study PRJEB29033, sample SAMEA4952264) | chicken gut metagenome | biome: Broiler Chicken; feature: Gastrointestinal Tract; material: Caecum | place: Ireland | collected 2018 | study: Broiler...
GCGACAGGATTTGAACCTGCGACCTCTGCGTCCCGAACGCAGCGCTCTACCAAGCTGAGCCACGCATCGATATTTTATTTCTGTTCTCAACTGCGAACTCGTTTATTATACCCTGACTTTCACGATTTGTAAAGAGTTTTTTTTAATTTTTTTATTTTTCCTGCTGAAGCGAATTTGCTTCAGCAGGTGCAGGTCCGGCACTGTCTGTCCGGTATGAATTAAATCTGATTACTTTGGGCTCATCCGCCTCAGTTCGTACCCTGTTCCGTACTCTGAGTCTGTGTGCCCGACGCAGGATCACTGGTTCCGGTATTATCTGTACCCGCAGCAGGATCTGTAGTCCCGGTACTGCCCGCATCCGCGGCCGGATCCGTTGTCCCGGCACTGTCCGTATTTGCGGCCGGATCCGTCGTTTCGGTTCCGTCTGAGCCAGCGGCAGGATCTTCGGTTCCGGTATTATCCGTACCCGCAGCAGGATCTTCAGTCTCAGTCTGTTCCGACTCTTCCGGCTCTTCGGTTTCTTCCGTTTCTTCCGGCTCCTCTTCCTGTTCTTCTTCCGTGTCCTCACTTGGCGTAGAAGTAGAAGTGGAATAACTGGTCCAGTAATAATAAAAAATATGGTCCTGAATAATCCAGTAAGGGACTCCGCCGTTCTGAAGATTTGTGATCAGCGAAGGCACCGGCGCCCAGGTACGGAAAAACAGGGATTCGCCCACATTGCTGCTTCCGTTGACCACTTCTCTGGCAGCGTTCCAGCAGGACTGAGTCACGATATCGGGAATATCATCATCCTGTTCCGCCTGAAGTACCAGATCGAAACGTCCGGAACCGACTGGCTCAAACTGTTTTGACTGGCGCAGAACACCCTCCAAAGTACTGGGGTACAGACTGCTCCTCACACGGTTCATGATCACATAGCCCACAGCCAGCTGACCTTCATAACTCTGATTCCCGGCTTCGCAGTAGATGATTGTCGCAAGCATCAGAAGTTCATAATCGCTGAGCGAGATCTGATGGTCCGAAATCTGCGCGTCGCCGGCAATAATCGTCACATTCTCCATAGAGGACGCCGCATTTTGAGCCGCCTGGATTCTGGCCTGGCGCTCTTCCTCCTCTGCCTGGGCGATCAGTTCGTTCAGGATCTTCGTTTTTTCCTGAATCAGCTCATCCATGTCTCCGATCTTCCCCTCCAGATCACTGATCAGACTGTTGTATTCACTAATCCTGGATCCTGTCGCCGCCTGCTGCTGCGCCACCTGTTTTTTCTTGTCTTCGGTCTCTGTTTTCAATAGTTCCAGGGCTTCCTGCTCGTCCGCCAGGTCCGCCTGCTGCTGTTCCAGAGTCGCCTTGGATGTTTTATATTCTTCCAGCCGCTGCCGGTCATAGTCATTGATACTTTCCGCATATTCTACCTGATTCAGCATATCGGAAATACCTCCGGTCACCAATGCCGCCAGATAAGTGAACAGATTATTCCCTCCGTTTTCATACATGTACTGGATACGCGTTTTCATATCCTCATACTGTTTGTTGACTTCCTCCTGGGCCTTCTCGACTTCCGCTTCCTTTTCCGCTATCTCCGCTTCCTTTGCCTCAATATCCTGCGTCAATATGGAGATCTGTTCATTCAGGCTGCTGGCCTGCTGATCCAGATTTTTCAGATACTCTTCCATCTCCGATCTGGCATTATTCAGATTGCTTTTTTCCTGTTCGGTAGCCGCTTTCTGCTCCTCTGCCTCACTTTTCTCCTGTTCCACCTGATCGATCTTGTCCTGGGTCTCCTTACTGGCCGCCGACACGGCATAGGAAGACGCTGCAATGCTGAGCGCCAACATCACACTGAGCATTCTTTTGTACATCCTGCGGATTTTTTCTCGCATAAAGCTCCCCCTTCTAATCCCAGCTGTATTTTGTCAAGTTTCCTCTCAGCTGCATATGGGCAAAATTCTGCTGACGGAGCGCTTCATAAAGAACAATCGCCACAGAATTAGACAGGTTCAGAGATCTGATCGACGGGTTCATGGGGATCCGTACCGCCATCTCCCTGTTTTCATGCAGTATCTCTTCCGGAATACCGGCGCTCTCTTTTCCAAACATAATATAGCAATCCGGTTCGTACTGTACATCCGTGTAAATATTCGGCGCTTTGGTAGACGCCATATAAATTTTTGCTCCCGGATTCTTTTGCAGGAAATCTTCATAATCCAGATAAGTTGTCACATCCAGATCTTTCCAATAATCCATACCCGCACGCCGGAGTTCTTTTTCCCCCAGACGAAATCCCAGCGGTTCGATCAGATGGAGCCGGCTGCCCGTAGCTACGCAGGTTCTGCCGATATTTCCGGTATTTGCCGGTATCTCCGGTTCATACAGTACAATATTCAAAGCCATAGCAGTTCTCTCTTTTCCTATTCATAAATCTTATACAGCTCATCCGTTTTCGGCCTCTCCAGATAAGCGGTGTCTTCTCCATTCAGAATCTTCTTCGCCTTTCCATCCACACAGCGTCCGATCAGCGTGGCATGAATCCCTGCTTTCTCCAGATCACGGACCAGCCGTCTTCCATCCGGAGCCGTCATCAGCATGCATCCGCTGGATATCAGCTGATACGGATTCAGCCGATAATACTCACAGAGCTCTATGGTCTCCTGACGGACGGGAATCTTTTTCAGATCAATCTCCAGTCCTACCCCGGACGCTTCCGCGAGTTCCCAGAGCGCGCCGTAGATGCCTCCTTCCGTCACGTCATGCATGGCGGTGACGCCGGACTTTACCGCGGCGGCCGCGTCCGGCACCACTGACAGAAACCGGTCGAAATTCTTCGCCTCCTCTACAAAGGGGGCTGCAAAACGTTCCAACAGCTCCTGCTCTTTTTCCCTGGCAATAATGGAGGTCCCTTCAATCCCGATCCATTTGGTAGCCACCACGTCGTCTCCGATCCCGGCTCCTCCAGTAGTCACAAGATGACCCTTTTTCGCTTTACCGATGCCGGTCACGGAAATCACCGGCTGATTGACCACCGCCGTCACTTCTGTATGGCCGCCTACTACCTGTATATGAAGTTTCTCACAAGCCTCATCCACTTCCTTCATCAACCGGCGAATCATAGGCTCATCCGCCGTCACAGGGAGAAGCACCGTCAAAAGCAGCGCTACCGGCTCCGCCCCTGCACTGGCCAGATCATTGGCCGTGATCTGAACCGCCAGTTCTCCTGTATTCTTGTCCGTCCCGGTAATCGGGTCTGTAGACAACACAAAGACTTCGTCCGGTCCCAACTGAAGGGCCGCGCAGTCCTCGCCGACTCCGGCCCCCACCAGGACCTCTTCTCTTCTGGTATGTATCTGCCGAAAAACGGCCCTTTTCAGGACCGTCTCCGGAACTTTTCCTATCTCCATAAATCAGCTTTACCTTCTTCCAGATTATTGCGCGGGGGGCGCCGCCGCCTGAACCAAAGGCGCGATGTTGGCGTCCGCCAGAGCCTCATTCTGCAGGGCGATCGCCGCGCGCAGGTTCTCCGACAGTACCGGATCTCCGGCCGTGCCGTAAGTCACCGTCCGGTTGCTTCCACGGTAGGTACTCTTGTTGACTTTGATTCTTTCGGTCTTCGCACCGTTTACCGTTACGATCTTATACAGCTCCGCCACGTACCCGGTCCGTCCGGACGATACGCTCTTGTATCCCAGCGGCTGTCCCGCATCCTCGGTCAGCACAGTCGCCGGATCTGTCTGGCTTACCAGCACGCTCTCAAAAGAGATCTCCCTCTCCGGATCTCTGGTCTCTTTTCCATAGATATTAAAAGTTACTTTTTTGTCTGAAGACGTATAGCCTTCTATATAAACCGGATAATCTGTATTATTCACAAATTTCAGGTCTTTGTAAGTCCCGGCAATGGCCGCGTCCTCGGACAGCTCCACATAGGAGACTGTCATGGAGTGCGGAGAACGCTCCGTCACCTCCAGCTCTGCGCGCAGTACCGCGTTGTACAATGTCGTCGATACCTGGCAGATTCCGCCGCCCATGCTGTCCACAGTCTCGCCGTTCAGATAAGACCCCGCCATGGCATAACCGTTTTCCGCCGTAAACGGAGCGACTACTTCATAAGCCGAAAACTCTTCTCCAGGATACAATACAGTGCCGTTGATGTGCTCCGTTCCGCTGGCAATATTCTTACTCCGGTTAGCGCCGGATGTAGAATAACTGGTAGTAAAGCTCCCCAGCAGATCCTTCACATACTGGAGCTCTTCCGCGCTGCCTTCGGGTTCCGTAATCTCTGTTGCCAGTTCCACGGTACCGCCTTCTTCCCAGCTCCCATTCAGATAACTCATGATCGCCTGGACAGAAGCGTCTACATCCAGAACCAGCCCTTCTTCTCCGGCTACAAACTGGAATTCACCGTTGGAACGGGTTAACGACGCGTTTTTCGCCTCCTGGTCAAACTGTGTGCAGTTTTCCTCTACATAACTGCGGACCAGCGATTCATTCGCCGTCCACTCCAGCGGATAGACCTTGCCTCCATGCTGCAGGTCTTTCTGTTCCTTATATCTTTTCAAAATATGTCCGGTACGCCCGATTCCAAGCGCTTCATCCACTGCATCTTCATATGTACAGGTAACTCCGAATTCTGAAAGCGGAGCTTCCAGCGTGTTGTCACCGATCTTCAAAGTGATTGTCCGCTCTTTTACATCCTCCACATAAGACGCAAGCGCATCCATCGCCTGAGCTTTTGTCATGCCCGATACGTCCACTTCCCCGATCGCAACACCGTCCAGGATCGTATCTTCCGCAGCAAATACGCAGGACCCCAGTCCGAATACCAGAAGGCATATGCCCAGTGCTATCTTACTGATCCATTTTTTCATACTTTCTCCTCATCCTCCCCTACAGCGCATAAGTCAGCAGCGGCACAATCATAGCCACTACCAGCAGCAGCACGATCACCGCCGCCACGATTCTTCTTTTCTTATCATTAGATCTCATTACGTATCATCCTTTCCTTCTTCCGATTCTGCCATACTGCAGAATGATGTGGTCGATCATGCGGGAGGCTTCGCTCTTGGTCATCTCCTCCACGCAGATACACATTTCTATTTTATGATATTTCAATAAATCATTCAAGTATCCTTTTTGTGAATTTGTAATCGGGCATTCTTTTTTTACAGAATACATCATTTTCTGAAAAACAAATGCCTGCGGCTCCGTCCCGCCGAATTCCGACTGCATTTTCCGGAAAATCTCGTGGGCGGATCTGGCGTCATCCAGCGCCCGGTGGGAATTTCCCGGATCCACGCGGTAATGCGCGCACATGGCCGGCAAAGATCTGGACCTCATATCAGGCAGCACTTTCCGCGCAATCTTCAATGTATCGATGCCGTCTTTTTCAAATCCCAGACCGCACATAACCGCGTTCTGCTTCAAGAATCCATAATCAAACTGTACGTTATGCCCAAGGATCGGGTATCCTTCGCAGAACCGCACTATCTCTTCCATGGCCGCCTCCAGAGGTTTCCCCGCCTTCTGCATCTCATCCGTGATTCCGGTCAGTTCCTGTATCCGGTAAGGGATCGGCACGCCTGTATTGATCAGCGTCTCATAACTTTCCCGTATCTCTCCGTCCTCCACCTTTACGGCTCCGATCTCCAGGAGCCGGTCCTTCGCCGGATCCAGTCCTGTCGTTTCCACATCCAGCGCCACATATCTATCTGTCATGTCCTTTTTCCTTACAGTATCTGCGCAGGAAACACTCCCCGCATTTGGGATTCCTTGCCGTACAGATACTTCTTCCGAATGTAATAATATGTATATTCCAGAGGATCCAATGATCCTTCGGCAGTTTCTTCATCAGGTCAAATTCAATCTTAACCGGATCTTCTTCTTTTGTGAGTCCCAGCCTTCTGGATATCCTCTTTACATGTGTGTCCACCACCACGCTGGGTTCATGGAAAATATTTCCCCGGATCACATTGGCGGTCTTCCTTCCCACGCCCGCCAGAGAAGTCAGCGCCTCCAGATCGTTTGGAACCTCTGCTCCGTACTCCTCCACCAGTTTTCCGGCGCAGGCAATGATATTTTTCGCCTTATTGTGATAAAATCCGGTGGGTCGGATATCCTCTTCCAGCTCTTTCAGATCCGCCGCAGCGAATTTCTCCAGAGAATCATATTTACGAAAAAGATCCGCTGTCACCTGGTTTACCCTGGCATCCGTACACTGGGCGCTGAGCATCGTAGCGATCAGAAGCTGCCACGGTGTCTCATAATGCAGGTAGCAGACGTATTCTGTCCCGTATTCCCTATCCAGAAGCTCCAGGATCTCTCCGGTTCTCTTGGTCATCTCAGCACCTCCGTATATGCTTCCTTTGTCAGAGGGCTTCGCCTGTCATAATCAAAAAGCACAAACTCCGGCCCATGTTCTTTTTCAAATACCTCGATATGCACTTTCCTGCCATAGGCCCGCTCATATTCTTTCAGACGCTCCCTGTAAGGCGTCAGGTCCGCGGCAAATACAGGGCGGCTTTTCAGTCTCTCCCTGGCGTACAGGTCAAAAACCATACACTGGTCTGTCTCCGCGGACCAACAACCCTTTTCCCTCAGAAAATCCCTCAGAATTTCATACCGTGCCATGCGTCCGTGACTGACATCTGCCAGCCCCTTTTCATCATAATATACTGCAAGTTCATGGAAGAAATCAAATGGAGATACCTTCCTTTTTAAAATTTCCGCCAGAGTACGGTCAAACTGATGCGAATTGTAATAAATCTCCGTCATCTCCTCCACTCCCTTCAGCAGAAGCACCTCGCCAAAAGAGAGCCAGGAAGTGGCGTAGACTTCGTACGGAGGATTCTTCCGGCAGAGGATCCCGTAACGTTCCGCCCGCGCCTTCATCTTTGTGCCTTCGAGCACTTTCAGAAACCCCAGCTGCAGCTGCTCCGGTTTCATGGCAAACACTTCGTTATAAGATCTTCGAAAGCTGTCCAGATCCTCCTCCGGAAGTCCTGCGATCAGATCCAGATGCTGATGGATATTTCCACAGCTGCGGACTCTCTCCACCACAGTTTTCAGCCGTTCCAGGTCCATGACCCGGTCAATTTCCCGGATCGTCGCAGAATTTACCGACTGTACGCCGATCTCCAGCTGAATCAGCCCGGGACGCATCCGGCTCATCAGTTCCAGTTCTTCCTCTGTGATCAGATCTGCGGCAATCTCAAAATGAAAATTCGTAATTCCATTGTCATGCTCCATCATCCAGCGCCACAATTCCGCCGTCCTTCCGGGATTGCAGTTAAAGGTGCGGTCCACAAATTTCACCTGGGGGATCCGCGCCTCCAGGAATCTTCCCAGCTCCGCTTTTACCAGATCCAGACTGCGGAACCTCACATTTCTGTCCACGGAAGACAGACAATAGCTGCATCTGAACGGGCATCCCCGGCTGGATTCATAATAGATAATCTTATGCGCGAATTTTCCCAGATCGTCATAAGGAAACGGAACCTCATCCGGATCCAGAAGCGCTGCCGGGGGATTCTGTCTGATATTTCCGGAAAAAGCCCGGAACGTCAGTCCCCGGATATCGCTCAGAGAACCTGTTCTTTCTATATAATAGGAAGCAAGTTCCCGGAAGATCCCCTCTCCCTCACCGCGCATGATACCGGTCACCTCCGGATGCTCCTCCAGAAACGCCTCCGCGTTAAACGATACTTCCGGACCGCCGGCCCATATGCTGATCCCCGGAAGCACCTTCGGAAGCTCTTCCATCAGTTCTTCCACCAGCAAACGGTTCCAGATATAACAGGAAAAAGCAACCACGTCCGGCTGCCTTCGGTAAATATCGCTGAGTATATCAAAAAACTGTTGATTAATGGTGTATTCCGCAATTTCCACCTCTCCCGCGGGCCTTTCCGCCGCTTTTTTCAGGCTGTATACAGCCAGGTTGGAATGAATATATTTAGCATTGACTGCCACAAGAAGTATTTTCATATGCACCTCCGGTCACGCGAACATTGTAGCACATTTTTTCCTTTTTGTTTCGTATTTCTTTTGTTTTTTTAGAAATCCTTTATTTCATCGCCACATTTTCGTCACATTTCCTTGCTATTATAATACTCGTAACAGGAACACATCAGTATTTCATTCATAACACTTTAGGGGGCTTCCCAAAAGCCCCCACTCCCTCGAAATATCAAGGTTTTCACGAAAGTGGAGGCCTTTCTTTTTTTCTCTTTTCATTTTATATTATAATTTTTCTATGCTGAGACAGCCAACTGCATCTGGCCCAATCAGGGCAACTGCAAGATTTTCCCGGTTCCATTTGCAGTATTTCTTAATCAGTTCGACAGAAATTATGTGGAGCCGGATTTTCTGCTGATTTTCCACGGATAAATAACATCTGAAAATGGCAGCGGGACACATGCAAAATCAAAAACATGTCCTACTGCCATTTTTAAGATTCAAAAGGGCAAGCCGTTTGGCTTAATCCACTTCCACCACACGCATAATATTGGTATGTCTGGAAGACTCCACTGTATTCAGGTCCCTTACGATTCCTGCCGTCACCACCACCAGATCTCCTTCCCGGATCACACCTTTCTGTTTCAAGAGCTCCAGAGAAGAATAAATCAATATATCTGTGGACTCCGCACGCTTGGCCTGGAACGGGAGCACGCCCCAGTAAAGCTGCATCTGACGGACTACCTGCGCGTCCGGCGACATGCCGATAATCGGAGTCTCCGGTCTCCATTTGGAGAGCCGCCATGTGGTAAATCCGCTCATACTGGGCGCGACGATCGCCTTCGCGTGCAGATCATGGGCGGTGGACACCGAAGAATAGCAGACCGCATTGGAAACAGTCCCCAGAATCTCCGGACTTACTTTTCTCGTCCGGTAAAATTCTCCGTCCAGATGCGCTTCCGCGTCACGGCAGATCTGCGCCATCATCCGCAGCGCCTCCACCGGATACTTCCCGGCAGCCGTCTCGCCGGACAGCATAACCGCATCAGCCCCTTCATACACTGCATTGGCCACATCCGTCACCTCTGCTCTGGTGGGACGGGGATTTCGGATCATGGAATCCAGCATCTGTGTCGCCACGATCACAGTTTTCCCAGCTTCATTGCACTTCTGGATCATGGTTTTCTGTATATATGGAAGTGTCTGCGGCGGAATCTCTACTCCCAGATCCCCTCTCGCCACCATGATGCCGTCGCTTTCCTTGATAATCTCGTCCAGATTCTCGATGCCTTCTTCATTTTCTATCTTCGCGATGATCCGGATCTGGGAATCCGCTTCTTTCAGAATCTGGCGGATCTCCCGGATCACATCCGCATTCCTGACAAAAGAAGCGGCAATAAAGTCAAATCCCTGTTCCATGCCGAATCGGATATCCGCCTTGTCCTTTTCCGTCAGGCCCGGCAGATCAATCCTCGTCTTCGGAACATTGACGCCTTTTTTCTGTCCCAGTTCCCCTCCGCTGACGACACGACAGAAGATCTCCGTGTTCTCCACACGTTCTACAGCCAGATCGATCAGTCCGTCGTCAATGAGAATATGTGTCCCCGGTTTCACACAGGCCGGCAGTCCCGCATAATTCACATGGCAGATTTCTCCATCCGCCTCTACTTCTCTGGTGGTCAGAGTATACGGCATCCCGTCCTGAAGATGTACTTTTCCGTCTTTCAGGAGTCCTGTACGGATCTCCGGTCCTTTCGTATCTAAAAGCGCGGCGATCGGGAGATCCAGCTCTTCCCGCACACTTTTCAGCAGCTCCAGACGCCCTTTCTGTTCCTCATGATCTCCATGGGAAAAGTTGAAGCGCGCCACATCCATTCCGTGCAGCGCCAGCTGTTTTAATGTGTCCCGATTGTCCGCGTTGGGTCCCATCGTGCAGATAATTTTCGTTTTCTTCATACAATATCCTTTCTGTCCATATCTCCCCTGTTTCCCGGCTTCGCTCCTGCTTTTTCTGTAAAAAAACGGCTGTCAGAACTCTGACAGCCCAATCAAAGGGAGGGGACTTATCCAAGTCCGATATGAAAAAGTAGGTGCTGGGTACCTTACGATGGATAGTATATCCTCCCTATGTAAAATTCATAACCATATTTTTGTAAATTTTTTGTAAAGTTTCGACCGGGTCATTCCATTTTGCCGCAGACTTTCTCCGCGACCATCCGGTAACTGGAGGTGGGTACCTGATACTGCTCTCCCATGCGTACTACTTCCCGCAGAAGTCCGTCCGCCTCGGAATCCCCGCCCTTTTTCAGATCCTTCTGCATGGACGCCGTACAGTCGTCCGCCAGCCCGTCCATGATCTTCAGATCCTCTTCCACAATATCCACCGGAAACGGAATGCCCATGGCGTCTGCCAGCGCGTCGATCTCTCTGACGCAGGAAACGAACAGATCTCTCACTTTCCCCGGACGCTTCATATCGCCGGCCGCCGCGTCATAGTATGCCCCTGCCGCCGCCATAGGCGAGACAAACGCATATTTCTGAAATGTGTCCCTGCGGACTTGATCTGTATATACCGGAAGGATTCCGCTGTCCTGCAGATCCGTTTTCACCTGAAGCAGCAGCGGATCCGACACATTCCCGTCCAGGCTTCCGTATACAATCCGGAAAATATCTCCGCTCATGCGGATCGTTCCAGGAGCTTCAATCGCCGCCGCAATATAAATGCAGCCATTCAGCACACGGATGCCCGGCAGATCCTTCGCCATCCGTTCTCCGGTTCCATATATATTCAGTATGGGGATCACCACCGTATTTTCATGAGCCGCTTTGCGGATACAGCCGTAAATACTGCCGACAGAATATCCTTTTACGCAGACAAAGATCACGTCTGCCTTCCCCTCATAATCTTTTTCTTCTACTGCTTTCAGCGGCACCGTCCACTCTCCTGACGGGCAGATTATACGCATCCCGTTCTCCTGAATCGCTTTCCCGTGCGCTCCGCGCGCGATCAGCGTCACGTCTTTTCCCGCTTTTGCCAAAAATGCGGCAATACTTCCTCCGGTACCGCCTGCTCCGATCACCAAATAAGATAATTTTCTCATTCTATCTCTCTCCTTCCTCCGGCATACCCCAAATAATCGCCTTGATGTCTGGACTTATTATAGTCAGAGGAAATAAAAATGTCAAAACGCGGTGATTATTATGAGTACATATGAAGAATTAAACTTGATTGTGAGCATTGCTCTATTGATAGTCGCCATTCTAACTTATACACATAAGAAATAGCCGTCCTGCTCTCGTCAAAGTTTAAGGACAGCTATCTCTTGATAGTACATTTTTAAATTGCGCCGGGACGGGTGAGCTGCATTCACCTTCCGGCTCCCTTGTTAAGTATATTATAGCAAATATGCAGGAAATGTCAAACAGATCGTCGCCTCCTGCATCTTTCTATCGCTTTATGATGGAATCGCCGGGAGTGACGAACGGAATCCTATCGCTGACTGTATATGCAATTCCCAGTTTTTCCAACTCTTCACAGAATGCCCTGACGTATTTGTCCGACTGGAAATTCTGCTTGAAATCCAGGACAAAATTCTCTCCGCAGGAGATCATATTGATTCCAAGGCCGGTGGTCCCGGAATTGTAAAGATGTATTTCGGAAATATACTGCGCGTTCTCGGTCAGGCTCTTCTCTGAAAATTCTCTGCTGTAAGGCAGATTCATGCTCTTCACACAGTTCTTGAATGTATTCGGCACACCCAGGGCGTCTCTCATGTCCGCGGCAATATTGACAAACATTTTCTTTCCGTCAAAATCATATTCCTGCAGAAATGGATCGTCCGTTTCTCCTGGCAGGAGTGGATCATCCGCCAGACGGACGCCTTCCGGCACGGGTTTCCTGCCATATTTCAGATCACAGTAATAATAGATTAAAGTCTCAATGAACGGCATGACGCCGCGTCCGTCGCACAGCGCGTAATGGAAGGATATATAAATGGAATATCCATAATAAGTGATATCCATCAGATGGTATCCGCAGCTGATATGGCCAAGTCTCGCCAGTTCTTTTGTCCTCCTTGCGATCATGGACTGCTCATTCTGGACAATATAAAAATCACCGTCCTTTTCCACCAGTTTTGTGTTAAAATAAGGGTACCTCTTCATCGCGGTCAATAATGCCTGGTTCAGGAAAGACCCTGTGATCTTATCCTTAAAACGAACCTCCATAACCTCACTCTCCATTCCATACCGTTTATAAAGATAACTCTGGCCGGAACGGATTTTCTCGTTTTTCCCCTCCAGCGTGGAACCGGAGCGCCTGATCAGCATTTCCTTCTCGCTGCGTTTCATTGTATCATACGGATCATGGAGCCAATTACTCATATTGTATTACCTCTGTTTTCTTTTTAAATGATATCTGTATCATACCTTTCGGATGTTTTTGTTGATTTAAAAAATTGTTTCAGTTTCGTTAAAAATCATTTAGGGAAGAAGGTGGGTACAACTGGGTACAAATTCATCAGACACCGGAGACAAGATGGTCACGCCCCTCCGGTCACCAAAGATCACTAGAAAATAAAGGAAAAACAAAAAAAGAAAAGCCTTTACTTTCAGGCTTTTCTAGGTATTTGAGAGAGCACGAGACGGGATTCGAACCCGCGACCCTCGCCTTGGCAAGGCGATACTCCACCACTGAGCCACTCGTGCATATATATAAAACCCTTTCGGGTGTTTAAGCGGGTGATGGGAATCGAACCCACGTATCTAGCTTGGAAGGCTAGTGTTCTACCATTGAACTACACCCGCATATATGTAAAAACCCTTTCGGGTTGTTTACGAATGCGTGTCGGAAACAGCTCCGTTTCGCAACAATGAGTATTCTACTATGGGCTTTATTAATTGTCAAGTGCTTTTTTAAATTTTTTTAAATTTCTTATTCTGATACATATCCCGCATCAAAATCAACTTTATTCAGCAGTTCTCTGCCGTTCAGATACCGCTCCAGATTCTGGCAGCAAATCTGTACTACCCGGTTCTCTGTATCTTTGGAATAACCGAAACTCTGTCCTGCGATATGGGGCGTCAGGATGACCTTGTCCATCTTCCACAGAGGGTGATCCGCAGGCAGCGGCTCCGGGTCTGTCACGTCCAGCGCCACGCCGCCCAGATGACCTGCTTCCAGCACCTCTACCAGTTCATCTGTACGGATCAGGCTGCCCCGCCCCACATTGATCAGAAACGCGTCCGGTCCCATCATACAGAGCCGGCGGATATCCAGCAGTCCCTTTGTCTCCGGCGTCTCCGGCAGGCAGCCGATGACAATGTCCGCCAACGGAAGCTCCCGGTCCAACGCGTCTGTCGTAATCATGGCGTCATAACAGTCCGGATAATTGCGGTCTGTTCTGCGCATTCCGGTCACATGGACGCCGAACGCGTTCAGGCGCTTTGCGACTCCGGTGCCGATATCCCCTGCTCCCAGGATCAGGGCCCGCTTTCCGTAGAGCAGAGTTTCCTCTCCCAGCGGATTCCATAATCCTTCGTTCTGCTGTCCGGCATATATCTTCAGGCGCCGGCACAGACTCAGCACAACGGCCATGACATACTCCGCGATCACCACCTGAAAGCATCCTCTGGCATTCGTAAGAAGAATCTCCCTGGGAAATCCGTCCCTGGACGTATAAATATCGGTTCCGGCCCAGCCCATCTGAATCCACTTGAGACGCGGGCACTGACGAATCTCCCGCAGGCCGGGCTGACCCATCACGATTTCTGCCTCTCTCAGAATATCCAGCCGCGCCTCCCGCGTCATTGTATCGTCTATATACCGCCATTCGCAGCGCTCTGCCCCGGCTTCCTCCAGCACCTCCCTCTGCATACGGTCCAGCGGAAACATTACCGCAACCTTGATTTTCTCCATGAACCCAATCTCCTTTCCAAAAGCACCGGCCAATATATAAAAACAGAGCTGCCGCCCGTTTTTCCAAACATTCTGCGACAGCTCCATATCATTGGTATCTCTTATTTCAGCACGTCGATCGCCGCTCTCTCAATGGGGAATCCCGCTTTGTAGCGTTTGATGAATTCATCGAATCCCTTTACATCGTCCGGATCCGGATCCATCTTCTCGCCTTCGTCTCCGCCGAAGACTTTGTTCTGCAGATAATCTGCCAGACTCTCGCCTTCTTCTTTCTGAATCATATAGGAAGCCAACAGGGCAATACCCCATGCTCCTCCTTCACCGGCCGTCTTCATGACGGATACCGTAGCGTCCATAGCGCCTGCCAGGATCTTCTGTCCCACTCCTTTGGTCTTGAAGAGTCCTCCATGCCCGGTGATGCGGTCCACTGCCACTCCCTCTTCTTTCAGAAGGATGTCCAGACCGACCTTCAGCGCTCCCAGGGAGGTATACAGGTTCGCGCGCATGAAGTTGGCAAGATTGAACTTGCTGTCCGGTGTACGCACAAACATCGGACGGCCTTCTTCAAATCCGGTAATATGCTCTCCGGAGAAGTAGTTGTAAGCCAGAAGTCCGCCGCAGTCCTTGTCGCCTTCCAGGGCCTTATTATATAATGTACCGAAAAGCTTGTTCATATCCACTTCCATTCCAAAGCTTTCCGCAAATTCTTTGAAAACATTCACCCACGCGTTCAGATCCGAAGTACAGTTGTTGCAGTGTACCATGGCTACCGCGTCGCCGCTGGGCGTGGTCACCATATCGATCTCTTCATGCACTTCTTTCAGCGCTTTTTCCAGAACGATCATGGCAAATACAGAAGTACCGGCAGACACATTTCCGGTGCGCTGCTTCACGCTGTTCGTGGCGGCCATTCCCGTACCTGCGTCGCCTTCCGGCGGGCAGAGCGGGCAGCCCGGCTGCAGTGTTCCGGTAGGATCCAGCTTCTTCGCACCTTCCGCAGTCAGCACCCCGGCGTTGTCTCCTGCCAGAAGCACCTTCGGAAGAAGATTTTCCACCTTCCAGGGCATTCCCTTGGCCGCTGCCATTTCGTCAAATTTTTCAATCATGGAAGTATAATAATCTTTTGTATCAGAATCAACGGGGAACATACCGGTTGCGCTTCCCACTCCCAGAACCTTTTCTCCGGTCAGCTGCCAGTGGATATATCCGTCCAGCGTTGTGAAGAAATCCACATCTTTTACATGATCCTCTCCGTTCAGTATGGCCTGGTACAGATGCGCGATGCTCCACCTCTGCGGAATATTGAACTGGAACGCTTCCGTAAGCGCTTCTGACGCTTCCTGCGTGATCGTATTTCTCCAGGTGCGGAACGGAACCAGCAGCTCTCCATCCTTATTGAATGCCAGATACCCATGCATCATGGCGCTGAAGCCGATCGCTCCCAACTTCTCCACCTTTACTCCGTACTGCGCCTGCACATCTTCAGTCATCTTCCGATAGCAATCCTGAAGTCCCGTCCAGATATCCTCCAGCGAATAAGTCCAGATCCCGTTCTCCAGACGGTTCTCCCAATCATGGGCACCGGACGCGATCGGTGTGTTGTTTTCATCGATCAGCACCGCCTTGATTCTGGTAGATCCAAATTCAATTCCAAGAACTGCTTTACCGTTTACTATCGTATTTTTCACATCGCTCATAAGTTTTCCCTCCTGATATAAGCCTGTCTTAGGTCTATTATAACCTGACTGACTATAGATTTCAAAGATATTTTAGGTTAATTTTACTAAAAAATCAACTATATCAGGATCTGCTCCGCAACGAATACCGCGGCGCACGCCCCCGCCGCCACCGTCACCAACCCTTTGCCCCGGAACGCCAGCCCTGCCGCCGCAAGGGCTCCTGCCGCCGCGCTTACGGGACTTCGCGTAGCGTAAAAAATGCCGGGAACCGTCATGGCTGTCAGGCAGGTATATGGCACGTAATAGAGGAACGACCGAATATACCTGTTTTCTATCTTTTTCTGAAAAACCGTAAGCGGCACTGCCCGGATCAGATAAGTCACCGCTGCCATTACTAATATATAAAGATAGATCATGCTTCCGTTTCTCCTTCCTCCCGCACCGGGAACAGAAATGCCGCCGCGGCGGAAGCCGCCACTGTAGAGAGAATGATCGCCGTGCCGGACGAGATTCCCGACAAGGCCGGCACATAATAAATCATACAGCTAATCGCTGCCGCCAACGCCGCCGCAAACAACACCGCCCGGGATTTTCGGGCATTTGGCGCCACCACCGCGATGAACATCCCGTACAGCGCCACATTCAGGGCGCTGCCAAGAGCCGGCGGCATGAGCCCGGAAGCCGCAGCTCCCAGAACCGTGCCGGACGTCCACCCTAAGACCGGAAGAAGCTGAAGTCCCAGCATATAGGAAAACGTCAGGCTTTTTCCCCGTCCTACGGCCACCGCAAAGATCTCATCAGTATTCGCGAACGCGATGACCAGCCGTTCCCGGAACGTCACCGCATCTGACAGCTTCTGCGAGAGCGACAGACTCATCAGCGCGTATCTCAGATTGATAATGAACTGGGTCACCGCCATCTCCAGAAGCGTGCCCCCCGCTATGATGACCTGCAGCCCCGCAAACTGTCCCGCGCTGGTCATATTGGTCAGACTCATCAGCGCTCCCTGAAAGATGCTTAAGCCCCCGCCCAGCACCATGATGCCGAAGCTGAAACTGACCGACAAGTACCCTGCCGCAATGGGCGCCCCGTCTTTCAGCCCGCATCGAAACTCCTGCATATTCATATGTTCTATCCCCGTATTTCTTTCGTTCAAACAGGGAGTCCGTCCGTGAACTCCCTGTCATATATACCCTTTATTTATTCTTTATTGTTCTTAAGATCATGGAACAAATCGGCGGCACCTTCAGGTAGAGAATTCCTTTCTTCACTTCGTAGATTTCTCCCACCGTGCTGAATCCGTTTTCGAGTGTCAGCATCAGGCGCTCCATAACTGCCTCTTTGGGGACCTCCGCACGCCATACCGGCAGATTTATTTCTTTTTCTTCCTGCCCGTTATTGACCACCACAATGATCTGGTCTTCTTCACTGAAACGGCCATAGCTGAGGAACTGATAATCCGCCGCCAGGAATCGGGTGGAACCGTGAGTCAGCACCGGGTTGCTCTTGCGGATATGAATCGCCTCTTTGTGGAAAGAAAGCAGTTCCTGATCCTCTTTTCCCCACGGATATGTCCGTCTGTTATCCGGATCTGTAAATCCGCATACGCCGGCTTCGTCTCCATAATAAATGGTCGGCGCTCCTACCCAGGTCATCTGGATCACTACAGCTTCCCGCAAGACTCCCTTATTCACATTCTGGCTGGCCGCGTCTGCTCCCAGCGTGTGGATACGACCCACTTTATGGTTCGTGCGCGTCAGAAACCTGGAATGATCGTGATTGGACAATTCATTCATAGAAGTCTGCAGCGACGGCCCGTAGAAATTCGCCATCTGGTAGATCATGGCCCGCACGAACGCCTCGGCGTTGCCGTACATATCTTCCCGGTAGTCGTCGCTGTGCTTTTCCATACCGGTCAGGAACCAGGTCACCGGTTCCATGAACGCGTCATAGTTCATGATGGTATCCCACTGATCTCCCAACAGCCATTTTTTCGCGTTTCCATAATATTCTGCCAGGATCAGCGCGTCCGGATTGACTTCCTTGACCGCCTTGCGGAACTTTCTCCAGAATTCATGATTATATTCTTCGCTGAATCCCAGATCCGCGGCCACGTCCAGTCTCCAGCCGTCCACATTGTACGGCGGAAGCAGCCATTTCTTTGCCACGCCCAGGATATACTCCACCAGCTGAGGCGACTCTTCATAGTTCAGTTTGGGCAGCGTATCATGTCCCCACCAGCCCTCATAAAATTCATTATACGGCCAGTCATGCTCATTGTTAAACCGGAAGAAAGACCTGTACGGACTGTCCGCGGAGATATAGGCTCCTTTTTCATAGCCTTCCGCGTGTTCATACAAAAGCTCCCGGTCCAGCCATTTATTGAAGGAACCGCAGTGATTGAACACACCGTCCAGGATAATTTTCATCCCCCTGCGATGTACCTCCTCCACAAATCTTGCAAAAAAATCATTGCTGGCTTCCAGGTTCTTCTTGTTGACCACGCGCTGAATGTATCTGGTGGCGTGGCTGTTGTTGTTGTCCCACTCCGGAAGACACTCCCCGCCGTCTTCTGCAATCACTCCCAGATGCGGGTCAATATAATCATAATCCTGGCTGTCATATTTATGATTGGACGGCGATACAAAGATCGGATTCAGGTAGAGCACATCCACTCCCAGATCCTGAAGATAATCCAGCTTATCCCAGATCCCCTGAATATCCCCTCCGTAAAAAGAACGTACATCCATATAATCCGGTGTCTTTTCCCAGTCCGTCACCCGCTGCACGCCCTCGTTAATATAGATGTATTCCCGGTCCAGCACATCGTTGGAGGGATCTCCGTTGCAGAACCGGTCGGTGAAGATCTGGTACATGATGGCTCCCTTCGCCCAGTCCGGCGTCTTAAAACCGGGAACAATACCGAAAGAATACACTTCCTGCAAATCTTTGGACACTCCCAGTTCATTATAAAAGCATCTCTGCTTTCCCGTATAAATTTCAAAATAATAATGCAGCGTTCCTTCTTTCAAAGGATCCGTCGTATACGTATAATAATCAAAAGCACCCTTTGTATAGGCCTTCTGCATCAGAACTTTGCGGCTTCCGCAGATAATAAACACATAATCCACGTTGTCCCGGGCGGTCCGGAATTTAATCGTTACCCGATCCCCTACCTCCGGTTCAAACGGAGTCCGGTAATTTTCCGTCTCGTCGCTGAACAGCGCCTCTTTATTCATGATGGGTCTCATATTCAATGCATACTGCTGCACACGTTTTACTTTTACGATATCTTTTTCGTCCATGTGACATCCTTTCTGCATTTTCTGCATTTACATCATACAATGAAATCCCCTCGGGAAACAACCCTTTTCCCTAAAAATGCATAGTAAAAAAGACAGCGGGGGTTGTGCTGTCTTTTTTAGGAGAAGGTATTTCTTATTTCTTATGGGGTGTAGCAAAAACTATATAATGTATTGGGGGTTTTTACGTTAATTATAATAGCATAGCTGTCCCTTGAAGTGTGCACAAACTTTACAAAAATGCATCTTGCTTTTTAGGTGTTTTGTACAAACAAAGCTTCAAACTCATCCCTGGTAATCTTCTCTTTTTCAAGCAGGAGCCCCGCGCAGGCATCCAGCACCTTCCTGTTGGCATTGATCAGTTCTCTGGCTTTGGCATAGCACTCGTCCACAATCCGCTTTACTTCTTCATCAATCTGACCGGCCACCTGCTCGCCATAGCTTCTTGTATGCGCCAGGTCCCGGCCGATGAAGACTTCCTCATCATCGCTGCCGTAATTGATCAGACCGATTTTCTCAGACATACCGTATTTTGTAACCATTGACCGGGCAATAGAGGTCGCCTGCTTGATATCCTGAGACGCGCCTGTAGTAATATCGTCGAAAACCAGTTCTTCCGCTACGCGTCCGCCCAGGTCCACGATAATATTCTGCAGCATCTTTCCTTTGGTATTGAACATGTCGTCCCTCTCCGGAAGAGGCATGGTATATCCTGCCGCGCCCACACCGGTGGGAATAATGGATACTGTATATACCGGCCCCACGTCCGGAAGCACATGGAACAGGATCGCGTGGCCGGACTCATGGTACGCAGTAATCCTCTTTTCCTTTTCAGATATAACACGGCTCTTCTTTTCCGCTCCGATTCCGACTTTTATAAACGCTTTGCGGATATCCTCCTGAATCATGTACGCGCGGCTTCCTTTTGCCGCGTAGATCGCCGCTTCATTCAGAAGGTTTTCAAGGTCAGCTCCGGTAAATCCCGCCGTAGTCTGAGCGATCTGATGAAGATCCACATCGTCGCCCAGCGGCTTGTTCTTGGCGTGTACCTTCAGAATCTCTTCCCGGCCTTTTACATCCGGCCTGCTGACTGCGATCTTCCGGTCAAAACGTCCAGGACGCATGATGGCAGGATCCAGAATATCCACCCGGTTTGTCGCGGCCATGACAATGATGCCCTCGTTGGCTCCAAAGCCGTCCATCTCTACCAGAAGCTGATTCAACGTCTGCTCCCGCTCGTCGTGTCCGCCGCCCATACCGGTACCGCGGCGTCTCGCCACCGCGTCGATCTCATCGATGAATACGATACACGGGCAGTTCTTTTTGGCGCTGGCAAACAAATCCCTTACTCGGGACGCGCCCACGCCCACAAACATCTCCACAAAATCAGAGCCGGATATGCTGAAAAACGGCACTCCCGCTTCCCCGGCCACCGCTTTGGCGATCAGCGTCTTTCCAGTTCCGGGAGGCCCCACCAGCAGTACTCCTTTGGGGATACGCGCTCCCACCTTTGTGTATTTTCCGGGGTTTCTCAGAAAATCTACGATCTCTTCCAGTTCGCCTTTCTCCTCATCCAGTCCGGCCACATCCTTGAAACTGGTTTTGGTGTCCCCGGTCATCGTCATCTGTGCCCGGCTCTTTCCGAAATCCAGCATCTTTCCGTTGCTTCCTCCGGTATTCCTGCCGAACGCCACAACGATGAGAAACAGCATGACGCCGCACATCAGAAGCGTCGGTCCGAACGTGATCAGAAATCCCGGTCCTTCCACCTCCGCCACGTCATAGGCCACGCCCGCGTCTTCCAGCAGAGCCTCCACACTCTCTGTATTCAGCACATGAGTGATACGTACAGAACCGTCTTCCAACGTATAATTCACAGAACCGGTCGGCGTCTCTTCATTGGGCTCGATCTCTGCGTACGCAATCTGCCCTTCTTCCAGACGCTGTACAAACGTCTGGTAGGAGTCAGTCGAATTCTCGATGCTCCTGTTTTCAAAAAACACCAGCAGCGCACACAGAAGCGCGAAAACCAGCAGATAGCTGCCAATGTTTTTCCATTGTCCGTTCAATCTTTCTTATCCTCCTGTCAATCAAATTCCACCACGCCAATATAAGGCAGGTTCCGATACTGCTGGTCATAATCCAGTCCGTACCCGACCACAAATTTATCTTCAATCTGAAATCCCACATACTCTACGTCCACATCCGTAACTCTGCGTTCCGGTTTATCCAGCAGCGTACAGATTTTTAGACTCGCAGGCTGCCTCTGCCCCAGCAGATCTTTCAGATGGCTGAGCGTACGCCCGGAATCGATAATATCTTCCACGATGATCACGTCCCGTCCTGTGATGGGCTCATCCAGATCTTTTACGATCCTGACGACACCGCTGGATTTCGTTGCCGCCCCATAACTGGAACACTGCATAAAATCCATTGTCACCGGTACCGTTATCCTTTTGGCGAGTTCACAGGTAAAATAAACGCTTCCTTTCAAAATACAGATCAGATGTACGGTTTTCCCCTCATAATCCCGGCTGATCTCTTCCCCAAGTTCCCGGATTCTGCGGTTCACCGTCTCTTCCTGCAGCATAACCTCAATATGATATTTCTCCATCCTTCGTCCCTCCGTCATTCATCCACTGTACTTTCAAGACCCTTTTCGTCTGCTCCGTCACTTTATATCGTTCGCTGATCCGCATGCCCACCGTCCAGATAATATGGCTCCCGTCCGCCAGGAGCGTAAGACTGTCACGGTCTTCTCTGGGAACTTTACAGTCGATCAGGTAATCCTTCAGTTTTTTATGCGCGCCGTCCGCCACTTCCAGATAATCTCCCGGTCTGCGTGTCCGCAGTACGGCGCCTTGTTTGATTTTATCATAATCGAACCACTTCGTATAGCAATTTACAGGAATTTTCTCCTTTTTCTCCCGGTTTTCCAGAGTGAACCGGAAAACATCCCCCCTGTAATGATATTCCCCGCCGGGCACACAATATACCTCTTCCTCTCTTTTTTCCGTTCCATAGCCTTCTTTCAGCAGGATCGCGTCGTAACCCAGTACCGCATACCGCCCGTCCGGAAGCGTAATCCGGCTGCCCCGTCTGCCGTACGCCAGGGCGCTCAGCTGCTCCGCATGTACCGCCGACAGATCTTTCCTGGTTCCGTACAGTTTTTCCAGACAGTCCACAGCCAGCATCTTACCCAGCGCCGGATGTAATTTCCCAAAAGGTTCCAGCAGGATCCGGATCTCACGTCCTGTCTGCCGCACGCAGGCAGTTCTTGCCTGTTCCAGATTCTGCTCCAGAAAATCTTCTATCTCCAGCAGACGCTCCGCCGTCTCCGCCATCCTTTCAGCGCTTCCCGGCCGGATCTCTTCCATGGCGGCGAGCACATGATGCCGGATCCTGTTTCTGGTAAACTCCAGCTCCTGGTTGCTGGCGTCCTCCATCCAGAGGAGCCCTTTTCCTCTCAGCCATGTCTCTATCTCATCTCTTCCCACGCACAGGAGCGGACGGATATAAGGCAGCCGCACCGGCTCCATACCCCGCAGTCCCTTGATCCCGCTGCCTCTCATCAGATGAAACAGCATAGTCTCCGCCTGGTCATTCTGATGATGTGCCAGGGCGATCCGGTCCGCCCACCCGTCTTCTACACAGCGTTCAAACGCGCGGTACCGCGCGTTCCGTCCCGCTTCTTCCAGGCCAACCCCTTCCGCTGCGGCATCCGCCGGAACGTCTTCCTCACAGATACAGATAGGGATCTTCCTCTCCCCGCAGAACGTCTCGCAGAACCGCTGATCTCTCAGCGCTTCCGCTCCCCGGATTCCATGATTCACATGCAGGGCTTTGACCCGGATACCCATACGTTTCCGGTTCTCCCACAACAGCTGCAGCAGCGCCACAGAATCCGCCCCGCCGGAAAAGCCCACGCAGACCGTGAGTCCCGGCGCCGTCATCTCCCGCCGGTTCAGATACGCCAGCACTTTTTCTTCCATCTTCATCCTCCTGCTTATAACTATAAAGAATGACGCCGGAAAATGCAAATGCTTTCTATCTTTTCCAGATCCCCGCCACCAGGACGGTCATATCATCCCGGGCGCCGCCATACGCCTGCACCTGTTCCAACAGCCGCTCCGCCATTTCAGACGGCGTTCCGGGAGCCAGGCCCCGGATCAGCGTCTCCATGATCTCCTCCTCCTGTCCTTCCGGCAATGCGTTCAGCACGCCGTCTGTCACCAGAAACAACAGATTGCCGTCATACATGCGGATGCGGTACGGCTCCAGGGACAGGCAGCTGCTCGCCCCGGCGGGAAGGCCTGTCCCCCGGATGCACTCTACCCCGTGTTCTCTGCGCAGGAAACTGGGCGCCGCCCCGATCTTCAGAAAATCGCACACACCCGTATACAGATCTATGGACGCAAGATCCACCGTAGAAAAGACCGGCGAATCCGGCTGCAGTACAATGGAGGAATTGATCATCCGCACTGCCGTCTCCTTGCTGAATCCGGCTTCCAGGAACTGCTCCATCAGGTCCAGCACCAGTTCGCTCTGTGTGCACGCCTGCAGTCCGGATCCCATGCCGTCCGACACTCCGGCATAAAAATATCCGTCCGGGAGCCAGAATACAGAAAAGTTGTCCCCGGATACCGCTTCGTCTTTCCGGGTTGCCTTTTTTACACCGTACAGCGCGTTATACGCCATCCCTTCCACAAACAGCACCGTAGTACGGTCCTGAGTGACAAAAGAGCGGCTGTCCCTGGCCGGCATCATCTCGCACTCCACGATCTCCGAAAGAACCTGGGCAATCTTTTTTACCGGCACGCAAGTCTTCTTTTTGGTCCGCATCGTCACATAAAGCTGCCGCCTTTTTCCTTTCACTCCGTACAAAAACACACGCTGTACCAGCACGCCCATCAGCCGAAGACGGTTCCCGATCTCCTGCTCCAGGCCCGCGTCCTCTCTGGTGCTGTAAATCCGTTCCATAGCCCCTTCCAGGATATTTCCCATCTCCTGGAGCTGACCCGCCGCAGCCAGGCGGCTCTCTGCCAGGCGGCTCTGCCAGATACGGTCCGCCCTGTCCATACCCTGGACCGGCAGCGGCGCCATACAGAAACTCCTGGACAGCTGCGCAAAACTCTCCTGATATTCCTGCATCCATTGCCGAACCGGATGGACAGCCTCTTTTTCCTCCCGGCCCTGCCCCCGGGCCTCCAGCCATTCCTTTCCATACCCCAACAGTACCAGCAGTGAAAAAAAGGCGGTCCCTCTGAGGACACTGATCGCCATCTCCCATATCTCCCGATTCCATATATACTGTACCACCATTTCCATGGCGGTCAGTCCGATGCCCGCTCCTGCGCCCAGCAGCCATTTATTTCTCTTCTGTCCTTTCCTGCCAAACATAATCATCAGTCCTGCTCCCATCGACAATGCCAACACATACTTGGTCCATTCCATTTCTTCTTCACTCCTCCTCCGGTTTTGTATGGGCAATTATAGGAAGAGTCGTCCGAAATCTTTGTCATTTAGAAGTGGCTCGAAAAAAATTCGTTCGACAAAAAAAGATCTGTCCGGAAAGCCGAACTTTCCGGACAGATCCAGGTACTTTATTCATCTGCTTTAAAAATAATCTCATCTTCATAGACAAGCCCAAGCTTGTCTTTTGCCACATCTTCCACGTACTTTTTCGTCTTTGTATAAGCCTCCAGATCTTCGATCTCTTCTGCCCGGCCTTCTTCCGCCGTGATCTCTTCCTGAAGCGCCTCTTCTCTGGCTTCATAAGAGCGATTCCTCTGTCTCAGCCGTATGCCTCCGATGGTGCTCACCGCAAATACAGCAAGTACTACCAGCAGGATCGCCCAGGATCCCAGATGCTTTCTCTTTTCCCGTAATCTTCTGCTCCGCGTCTTGTCCGCCATCGGCCTCACTCCCTTATCTGACGCTCTTAAGAGAATAATATTATTATAAACTCTTTGAGACTCTTTTTCAATTTCTTTTTGTAGAATTTACCTGCCATCCGCAGGACTTGTACCAGTTTCCCCCAGACTATACAGAACGGCTTCAGGATCCACCCCAGAATACGGCCCAGGATCCCGGCAATCCGGTTGACCATCCAGTTTCCGAAGATCTGATGGTAAACCAGCATCCCCACTCCCACCGCCAGCAGCGCATATCCCCGCACCGCGCCGTCATTTTCCCTGTATAAAAGCTGAAAAATCAAGAGCGCCGTGCCGACCCAGTAACACAGGTCTTCCAACGCTACCGGCCAGACGCCGTGAGGCACCACTCTCCGGAATATGCGGATCAGATCATAAAGCGCCAGAATCAACATCCCCCTCAGAACCGCAAGCCCGAAAAAATGCAGTTCTTTTAAAATCCCCGGACTCATCCGCTCACCGGAACAGCCGGTTCAGCAGGGATTCTCCGCTCTTCTTCAGATCGGAGACCTCCGAATACTGTATGCTGTCGATCCTTCCTTCCAGATCTATCTCTCCCTTCTCCAAGGACAGACGGTTTACGTGCAGATCCGCGCCCTTGATCTGCAGCATTCCCAGTTCTGTCTCCAACAGCACTGCCGATATATCAAAGGAGATAACATCCGACACACCTCCTATGCTGGCCGTGCGCCGGTTCAGCAGGGAGATCTTGTGAGCGCCCCGTCCCTGCGGGCGTTCTTCCACAGATCCCGTTTTTATCATAGCAAAAGACCTCCTCTATATTCTAATCAAATATATTAGGAGGTCCCTTAAAATATTCCTTATAAATATCGATAAAGCTCCTTGGCTTCATCCTTTTTCACGGTTTCCTGTACGTCCAGCACTTCTGCCTTCACGGATCTTGTGCCGAACTGGATCTCAATCACATCCCCTTCTTTCACATTCTGGGATGCCTTCGCGACTTTGCCGTTTACCAGGACGCGTCCCGCGTCGCAGGCTTCATTGGCTACTGTACGACGTTTGATCAGCCGGGAAACCTTCAGAAATTTATCCAGTCTCATGCGTATATTAGTTCAGTGCATCCTTTAAAGCTTTTCCGGCTTTGAATTTCGGCGCCTTGGAAGCTGCGATGGACATCGGCTCGCCAGTATGCGGATTTCTTCCCTCTCTGGCAGCTCTTTCTGCTACCTTGAAGGTACCAAAGCCTACTACCTGAACTTCTTCACCTTTCTTCAGCTCTTCTGTAACTACATCAACGAATGCTTTTACTGCCTTCTCAGCGTCCTTTTTTGTCAGTTCTGCCTTGTCTGCCACTGCTGCAACTAATTCAGCCTTATTCATTGTTTATTTCCTCCTGATTTACTAAATGATGCGTACATCTACATGTATCATTAGTTATATCGTGTTTCCCGGGGTTTGTCAAGCTGTATTCCCTGTATCTTGGCTTTTTTCCGCATTTCTTTCTGCTCTTTTTCTGCTTTTTTAATCTCTTCCCACCGAAGCCGGTTCTGCTCCGCGGATCCGTACTCCTCATCTCCGAATACATGAGGATGACGGCGGACCATTTTCTCCGCCAATCCGTTAACCACATCTTCGATGGTAAACATCCCTTCCTCTTTTGCAATCTGTGCGTGCATCAGCACCTGAAGCAGTACATCGCCCAGTTCTTCACACAGGTTTTCCCCGTCCTTCTTCTCAATGGCCTGCACAACTTCTTCGCATTCATCTCTCAGGCACGGGATCAGGCTTTCATGGGTCTGTGCCTTATCCCAGGGACATCCGTGGTCACTTCTCAGTTCTGCGATAATCCCGACCAGTTCTTCATAACTGTACATCTTCATCCTCCATCTCCCGCCGCGTCATAAAACAGGGCCGTCACGAAAGGGGCGCCAAAGCGCCCCCTTCTATATCAGTTCCCATATAATCTGCATGTCCGCCGAAACAGCGCGGCCTAAATCATACCGTTGATCATGGAAAGTACGGCGTCTCCCAGAGCAGCGCTCTTCGCATCCGCGTCTTCCAGAGACATTCCTTTCACTCCGTAATAGATCTTTACTTTCGGCTCCGTACCGGACGGTCTGACGCATACCCATGCGTTGTCCGGCAGGTCATAATACAGCACATTGGATTCCGGAAGCCCGGTAGGCTTCACTTCTCCTGTCTTCATATCCTTTACGGTATCAAGCTTATAGTCCCTTGCAGAAACCACCGGATACTCTCCCAGCTTCTCGGGCGTGCTGCTTCTAAGGGTATCCATGATCTTCTGGATCTTCGCAAGCCCTTCGATGCCTTTCAGCTCGATAGACTTCACAGCGTCTTTATAATAGCCGTATTTCTCATACATGGCGATCATGGCATCCCACAGCGTCATACCTTTCATCTTATAGTAAGCCGCCGCCTCGCACAGGGCTACTGTGGCAGAGATCGCATCCTTGTCACGGGCATAGGTCCCGATCAGGCATCCATAAGACTCTTCCATTCCAAACAGATAGGTGCCTTTTCCGGTAGTCTCGTTTTTCAGGATCTGCTGTCCGATGTATTTGAATCCGGTCAGCACTTCCACCAGCCGGCACCCGTAATTCTTCGCAATCGCGTCCACCAGATTGGTTGTTACGATGGATTTTACCACCTGGCCGTCTGCCGGGATCTTGCCTGCCGCCTGTTTCTGGCTCAGCACATAGTCGCACAGAAGAGAACCGGACATATTTCCGGTCAGCGGAATATATTCTCCGGACCTGGCATCCTTTACATAAACGCCGAGACGGTCCGCGTCCGGATCAGTAGCAAGCACCAGATCCGCGTTCACTTCTTTCGCCAGCTTCAGGCCCAGCGCAAACGCCTCCGGCGCTTCCGGATTGGGATAGCTTACTGTCGGGAAATCTCCGTCCGGCAGTTCCTGTTCCTTAACTACATATACATTTTCAAAACCGAGCTCTTCAAGCGCTCTTCTGGCCGGTATATTGCCGGTGCCGTGAAGCGGGGTATAAACGATGCGGATATCTTTCTGCATCTTGTCAATGGCATCCTGGTTCACCACCTGTGCCTTTACATGGCCGATAAACTTGTCGTCAATAGCCTGTCCGATGATCTCATACTTCCCGGCTGCCACCGCGTCCTCACGGGACATGGTCTTCACGGTGGACAGATCGGTGATCGCCAGTACCTCTGCGGTCACGCCTTTGTCATGAGGAGGCGTAAACTGAGCGCCGTCCTCCCAGTATACTTTATAACCGTTGTATTCCGGAGGATTATGGCTGGCTGTGATATTGATGCCCGCTACGCATCCCAGTTCGCGCACTGCAAAGGACAGTTCCGGCGTCGGACGCAGGGATTCGAACTTATAAGCCTTGATCCCATTGGCAGCCAGCGTCAGAGCCGCTTCCTCCGCGAATTCCGGAGACATATGCCGGGAGTCAAACGCGATCGCCACGCCCTTGTCCTGGCCTCCCTGTTTGATAATGTAATTTGCAAGACCCTGGGTCGCACGGCGCACCACGTAGATATTCATCCTGTTAATGCCTGCTCCGATGATCCCCCTCAGTCCTGCCGTGCCAAATTCCAGATCTTTATAAAAGCGTTCCTTTATCTCGTTGTCGTCATCTGCAATAGCCCGGAGTTCTTCTTTGGTAGCCTCATCGAAATATGGATTGGCAAGCCATTCCTGGTATATTTCTTTGTAGTCCATTTTGCACAATTACCTCCCGTTTTTTGTATTGTAACTAGAATTATTATACAATACCTCCATGGAAAAGGAAACTCTTTTTTCCCTCTGGGACAAAAATTTTTCCAGTTTTTCCACATGTTTTCCGGGGATCCATGCTTTATTTGTACGGTAATAATAATTTGCCAGCTTCCAGAATTTTTCCGGATATCTCAGACGACAGCTCAGATATTCCCGTTCCGCATATTCCAATGGCTTTACGCTTTCATAAGCCGCCAGCATCTTTCTGCCCAAATGCAGATCATAGTTTTGCTTTTCCAGTATTTTCCGCAGGAAAAGATACAGGTCTCCGATCTGTATGTCCAGAGAAGCTTTCTCGAAATTGACTACCGCCATCCTGCCGTCCGATACCAGAATGTTGTGGTGCACATATTCGCCATGACACAGATGTCCCTCCTGCACGGCCCGCTCCCGCAGCTCTCTGTATCCGGAAGTTTCCATAATCCGTTCCGTCTCCTGAGCCTCCCTGATCACATCCGCAAAACAGGATAAATATGCAGCCTCAAATACATTTTTACGATTTTTCTTCCTGATAAAGCTGTAGATTTTGCGAAGTTCTCTGTTATGGCGCTTCATTTCTTCCAGAATATCAGTCCCTCCCAGGCGCTGGAGGTCTTCTTCCGTCACAGGAAATACATTTCTCATTACCTTGTGAAGTCCCGCCAGCAAAGAGACAGCCTTCAGGATCTCGCTCTCGCTCCGGGTATCGCACTCTCTGCCGCCGATATATTCTTTGACAATATAGCGGGCGTTCTCCCTGCAGGAAACAGACAGGCGCCCCTCCCGGTCAGGTTCTATGCGGTCCACCAGAAATCCTCTCTCCCTCAGATGTTCCAGCAGTTCCTGCTCCCTCTCCAGTCTGTATGCGCTTCCGGAAAATTCCCTTATCAGCCTTTTGCCCACGCTGGTATCCAGCAGAAACGCCCCCCGGATCCTGCAGCTTCCTTCCACGGCAAACGGATATTGTTCCAGCACCTGCAGTTCTCTTTCATTCATAGAATTTCCCCCCACACACGTCTTCTCGTACTTTCCATCTTATGTGTGCGGAAGGAAAATTATTACGGTATCCGGTTCAAAATACAAGGCCGGAAGACTTTATCTTCCGACCTCTTCTTTCCAGCGCAGCGCTTCCGCCAGCAGCCATTCTTTATTGTTCCGTGCGGGTTCTTCGATCACCTGATCCAGCAGATGTTGCAGTGTCTCTCCCAATATCGGACCGGCGGCGAATCCGGCAGCCATCAGATCTCTGCCTGTCACCGTCAGATCTTTCAGTGTCAGGCAGTTCTGATCCTGCAGAATCTGATGGTAGATCGCTTCCACCCGATCAAGGTCCTCCAGTTTCTCTTCTCGGAAGGTAAGACTCTGAGCCAGAATATCCGCCCGCCTCAGCTTCAGATATAACGGGAACAGATCTCCGCCGATCTTGCTCACCGACCTGCGTACCGCGGCAGCCGCGGCGGATGGGCGGCAATCATGCCAGTAAACCAGGCGCTTCACCCGCCGCACTGTGTCGTTATCGAACTTTAATCTTCTCAGGATGCGTCCCGCCAATTCCTCACTGTATGCCGCATGGCCCTGGAAATGATCGACTCCCTGGCTGTCCGTGGTCTTCATCTGCGGTTTTCCGAAATCATGGAGCAGAGCCGCCAGGCGGAGCACCCTGTCAGGGTCTGTCCCCTGAATGACGCGGATCGTATGCTCGCCCACCGTGTACATATGATGGGGAGTATTCTGCTCACACTCCATACAGCGGTTGAACTCCGGAAGGAAAACGGCAGTCAGGCCGGTCTCCCAGGCATCCCGGATCCGCTCCGGATGCGGGGACACCAACAGCTTCACCAGTTCCGCCTGAATCCGTTCCGCACTGACTTTTTCCAGATTGCGGCACAGTTCCCGGATGGCTCTCCGGGTATCTTCTTCCAGTTCAAATCCAAGCTGCGCGGAAAAACGCACCGCTCGCATCATGCGCAGCGCATCCTCCGTAAACCGCTCCCCGGCGTCGCCCACGCAGCGGATCAGCCCTCTCTTCAGATCGCCGATCCCGTCGAACTCGTCCACCAGCCCGGTCTCTTCGTTGTAAGCCATGGCGTTGATCGTAAAATCCCGCCGCTTCAGATCTTCCAGAAGGCTTTTCGTAAAATGTACTTCCGACGGATGGCGTCCGTCCTCATATACGCCGTCCACCCGGTAAGTGGTTACCTCAAAGCTCTCTTTGCCCATCATAACCGTTACAGTCCCGTGACGGATGCCTGTATCGACAGTTCTGGGAAACAGACGTTTCACCTCCTGGGGGGATGCGGACGTGGTAATATCCCAGTCCGACGGTTCCCTTCCAAGAAGCGCGTCACGCACACACCCTCCTACTGCATAGGCCTCATACCCTGCAAATGTCAGCGTGCCGATTATTCTGTTGACTTTTTCCGGAATCTGAATCTTCATTGTCACACCTGATTAATATGCTTTTCCCCAGTAAACCAGTTTCCTGGCCGGTCTTCCGCAGCATACGCACTTGTCGGACAGCTTATGCTGTTCAAACGGCATACAGCGGCTGGTCGCCGTGGTATCTTCTTTGATCTTGTCCTCGCAGGCCTGGTCGCCGCACCACATGGCGCGCACAAAACCCGGTTTTGTATTGATCGTCTCTACAAACTCTTCATAAGTTACCGCGTCATAGGTATGCTCGTCCCTGTGACGGCGCGCTCTCTCCAGCATATCCTTCTGCATGGTCTCCAGCACCTCGGACAGTTTTGTCTCCAGCTCGTCCAGGGCCACCGGAATCTTCTCTCTAGTGTCTCTGCGCACGATGACTGCCTGTCCTGCTTCCATATCCTTGGGGCCGATCTCGATACGGGTCGGCACTCCTTTGATCTCCTGCTCGGCAAATTTCCATCCCGGAGATTTTTCCGAATCATCCACCTTTACCTGAAATCTGCCGGCCAGACGGTCTCTCAGCTCATACGCCTTCTCCAGAACTCCCTCTTTGTGCTGGGCAATCGGGATGATCACGGTCTGTACCGGAGCGATCCTGGGCGGCAGCACCAGTCCTGAATCATCTCCGTGCACCATGATGATGGCGCCGATCATACGGGTAGTCATACCCCAGGATGTCTGATGTACATATTTGAGCTGATTATCCTTATCGGTATACTGGATATTAAACGCCCTGGCAAATCCATCCCCGAAATTATGGCTGGTGCCGGACTGCAGCGCTTTTCCGTCGTGCATCAGAGATTCTATCGTATAAGTAGACTCCGCGCCCGCGAATTTCTCTTTATCGGTCTTCTGCCCTTTGATCACCGGTATCGCAAGTACTTCCTCGCAGAAATCCGCATAGAGATTCAGCATCTGTACAGTCCTTGCCTCTGCCTCTTCTGCCGTGGCATGCGCCGTATGGCCCTCCTGCCACAGGAACTCTCTGGAACGCAGGAACGGACGGGTGGTCTTCTCCCAGCGCACAACCGAGCACCACTGATTATATACCTTTGGCAGATCGCGGTATGAATGAATGTCATTGGCATAAAAATCACAGAACAGCGTCTCGGAAGTAGGTCTCACGCACAGGCGCTCCTGCAGCTCTTCCGTACCGCCGTGAGTCACCCACGCCACTTCCGGTGCGAATCCTTCCACATGATCCTTTTCTTTCTGCAGAAGACTCTCCGGAATAAATATAGGAAGATATACATTCTCCACTCCGGTCTCTTTAAATCGGCGGTCCAGTTCTTTCTGAATATTCTCCCAGATCGCGTAACCGGCCGGTTTGATAGCCATACAGCCCTTGACGCTGGTATAGTCGATCAATTCCGCTTTCTTCACCACGTCGGTATACCACTGGGCGAAGTCCACGTCCATGGAAGTAATATCTTCCACAAGCTTCTTTTCTTTTGCCATAATTTAAGGGTTCTCCTTTACTTTTTACTGTCTTTTACATTGATTTTCATTGTAAGAAGGAACGCATGTTTTGTCAAGTATCTTCCCATTTACCAATACTTTGCTGCCATACTGCGGAGGTTTTTGCAGATACTGTTATCGGAGGTAGATCACGGATGACACAACAGCGAAAAAAATATCTTCAACAGGCCGGCATCCTTCTGGCAGTCTATCTGTTCCTGCGGTACCTGCTCCCGCTGGGAATGCCCTTCTTTCTTGCCTGGCTCACCGTCCACTTTCTGGTTTTTCTGCAGAAATGGATCCGGATGCGGCTGCTCCCGCTGGGAATCTGTTTTCTGGCGGTATGTATTCTCCTTATCGGCGCCGGCGTACTGTGCGGGTGCACGCTGCTCTATGAACCCTGTCAGGAGCTGATTCCTGTATGTCGGGACTACTGGAGCCGTTTCTCCGAACATCTGGTATGGATCCCGGAATCCTTGTCCGGTTTCCTTATGGATCAGATGCCGACGGTTCTCTCCTGGCTGTTCGGCATATTTATCTATCTCGTCTCAGTCCTTTTTCTTGCCAAAGACTGGGAACGGGTGAAGGGACTTTTGCAGAAACTCCCTTTCTTCACGCCGGTTTCCCGGGCATCCGGACGTATGGCGCAGGCGTTCCGGGGATGGGCCAGAGCCCAGGGGAAGATCATGCTGGTCATATCCGCGGAATGTGCCGTGGGTTATTTCCTCCTGCATATCCCTTTCTTTTGGTTCTGGGCGATACTGACCGGACTGGTCGATGCCCTGCCGGTCTTCGGCACCGGCGTCGTCTTCGTGCCCTGGGTCGTGATCCAGATCCTTCAGGGGAATTTTGCCATGTCCCTCTGGCTGGCGGTTCTTCTGGCTGTCACCTGGCTGACCCGTGAGTTTCTGGAACCGCGGCTGCTGGGCGGCGGACTGGGACTGCTCCCTATCGGTTTCCTCATGTCCGTCATCGTGGGCCTGCAGCTCTTTGGTCCCTTCGGCCTGTTCTCCGGTCCCTTTGGCGTACTGCTGATCAAAGAGCTGTGGGCGGAACTGGAAATGCAGGGTCTATCTGGAAACTCAGGACCTCTCCCGTCCGGGGATGACAAAACGTCAGCCTGAAAGAGCAGAGGGCAAGTCCCCTGCTCCCCGGATCGGCCTTTCCGTATTTCCGGTCACCCATGACCGGAGCCCCCGCATGGGCCATCTGCACCCGGATCTGGTGCCGCCGGCCGGTCAGAAGCCGGATCTCAACCAGACTCCATCCCCCGCCTTCTTCCAGAACCCGGTAGGACAGGCGGCATTCCTTCGCTCCCGGCGTATCCGGCGGACAGATGCCGGACCGGTTCTCCCTGGCGTCCTCCGTCAGGTAATCCACCAGCATGCCTTCTTTTTCAGGAAGTTTTCCACATACCAGGGCACGATACCATTTTTCCATACGTGTGTGATCCGCTGCCTGTCGGCTCAAATCCGCCGCCGCATCACGATTTTTCGCCACCAGCAGGATCCCCTCCACCGGCTGGTCCAGCCGGTTCACCAGCCTGAGCTGTATCTTCTCCCCCCGCAGAATCATCTCATTCTGGAGCATGCTCATCAGATCGGGAACTGTGGGCCGGGCGCTCTGCGTGGCTACTCCCGCCGGTTTATATACTGCCAGAAGGTCTTTGTCTTCATATAATATCCTGTATTTTTTCATCTTTATTCTCTCCCGGTCCCGGACGGACGGGTCAGGGACTTTCACCCGTTAGAACGTGCGCCCGCCGGGCACACAAAACACAGACCGCCGGCAATGGAATCCCCGCCAGCGGTCTGATCACTGCGGCGCAGCGCGCCGCCGACTATGCAGTTTCGATTACAGTCTCTTCAGAAGCTCTTCGCGCTCTTTTTCATAACCGGGCTTGCCAAGCAGGGCAAACATATTCTTCTTGTAGCTCTCTACACCCGGCTGATTGAACGGATTCACACCGAGCATATATCCGCTGACTCCGCAGGCAAACTCAAAGAAATAGAACAGCTGGCCCAGAGAGAACTCGTCCTGTCTGGGAATCTTCACCAGCAGATTCGGCACTTCTCCATCCGTATGCGCCAGGATCGTACCGTTCATCGCGCTCTTATTAATGAAGTCTACGTTCTTTCCGGCCAGATAATTCAGACCGTCCAGATCCACCGGTTCCTCGCCCATCACGATCTCCTGCTCGCATTCTTCTACTTCCAGTACGGTCTCAAACATGATGCGGGCGCCGTCCTGGATGAACTGTCCCATCGAATGCAGATCCGTGGTCAGGTCTACCGATGCCGGGAAGATACCCTTGTGGTCTTTGCCTTCTGATTCGCCGTAGAGCTGCTTCCACCACTCAGATACATAGTGGAGGCTTGGCTCATAATTGGCCAGAATCTCGGTGGACTTTCCTTTTCTATGCAGAATATTGCGGAGCGCCGCATACAACACCGCGTCATTCTCTTCATACGGAGCGTTCAGCGCCATCTCGCGTCCGCTTGCGGCTCCTTCCATCAGCTTCACGATATCCGCGCCGCTTACCGCGATAGGAAGAAGGCCCACAGCCGTCAGCACAGAGAAACGTCCTCCCACATCATCCGGCACTACAAAACTCTCGTAACCTTCCTCGGTAGCCAGATTCTTCAATGCTCCTCTTGCCTTGTCCGTGGTCGCATAGATTCTCTTCGCGGCCTCTTCTTTTCCGTATTTTTTCTCCAGCATCTCTTTAAACACACGGAACGCGATGGCCGGCTCTGTCGTCGTACCGGACTTGGAAATCATATTGATAGAGAAATCACGGTCTCCGATCACATCGATCAGATGGGAGATATAACGGGTGGAAATGCTGTTGCCCACAAAATAAATCTCCGGCGTACCGCGCTTCTCCTTCGGAATCATATTATAAAAGCTGTGTCTCAGAAATTCGATAGCAGCTCTCGCTCCCAGATAGGAACCGCCGATGCCGATCACCAGCAGTACTTCAGAGTCATTGCGGATCTTCTCCGCAGCCTTCTGGATTCTTGCGAACTCCTCTTTGTCATAGTCCACAGGAAGATCGATCCAGCCAAGGAAATCGTTCCCTGCTCCGCTGCGGTCCAACAGTACCTTTTTCGCTGCCTCCACCTGGACTTTCATGTTCTTTACTTCTTCAGCGCTGACAAAACGCCCTGCCTTGGAATAATCAAGTGTAATCTTAGACATGCCTTTACTCTCCTTTTCAGAAATGTCCTTTTTATTACGTCTATTCTAGCATTGGTGCAAGGCAAAAATCAAGTATACAGGCTTAAAAAGTGCCTTTCACCCTGATAAAATTTCCGAGAGCACTTCCTGAAAGATCTTCTTCTCTTCTTTTTCCAGTACAATGGATTTTTCCGGTTCGGCCTGCGCCGAATCAGACGTTTTCGTCTCAGGAGCGTTCTCTGAAGCAGCTTTGTCCGATGCCGCCTTCTGCACCGGCGCCGCCTCTTCCTCAAACCCTTCATACTCATGATGCTGGCGAGGATAGAGTGTATTCGCCACATAGTCGGTCAGACTGTTCTCCGCCCGTATCCACAGGCTGTCCGATTCGAACACGAGCGCGGCAATCCGCACCGCTGATACGGCCAGCAGCGCCGCCAGCAGCCGATTCGCACATAACGACGGTTCACTGCCCAGAAAATAAAGGATAATGCCCTCTGCCATCCCCGCGTACAAGATCAGCCGAACCCACCGGTCGGGAAGTTTCAGCCATCTTCCCAGCCGGACTCCGAACCGCTTTTCCTGATACAGGTATTTCTTCACGAACGCAGTAATATCGTGGATCTCCACATGTACCTCATAGCTTTTCTCGAATTTGAGCGTCATCTGCCGGAGCATTTTTCCCTTGCTCCCGCCTCCCAGGGCTGCCTCCCGGCAAAGTTTTCCGATGATCCCTCTGCGTGACAATGCCAAAAGGACTCCCCAGACGCCCAAAAACCAGAACTCCGCATAATTTCTCCACATGTCATAGCATAATACATACATCCCAAACGCCTCCCCTGTTTCAAGATGTCTGCATCATACCACGAAGTTTCCAACGGTGGAACCGGAACTTGTCGACGTTTTACGCCAGCCGTCCGACAAAATTACGCACCAGCGCCACACTGTGCTCGATCGCCTGACGCTCAAAAGTGGGATAATCCACCGTCGCGCTGTCGTCCGCCTTATCAGAGATAGCCCGGATGATCACAAACGGAATTCCGTTCAGCCAGGCCGCCTGCGCGATCGCGGCGCCCTCCATCTCCGTACACAGTCCGTCGAACCGGCTGGAGATCCGGTTCTTCGTCTCCCGGTCGGACACGAACTGGTCTCCGCTCACGATCCGTCCCGTAAAGACATTTACATCCGGCACAGCTTCCCTGCATGCCGCTTCTGCCGCCTCTACCAGCCTGTTATCCGCTTTGAAAAAGCTGGTCTCCATTCTCGGAATCACACCCGGGTCATAGCCGAATCCGGTGGCGTCCATATCATGCTGTACGGTATCCGTGGAGATCACAATATCCCCGATATCAATCCTGGCGTCCAGAGAACCCGCGATTCCTGTATTGATCACCGCGTCCACCTGAAATACATCCGCCAGGATCTGTGTACAGATTCCTGCATTTACCTTGCCGATACCGCTGCGGACGATCACCACCTCATGCCCTTCCAATGTTCCGGAATAAAAATCCATAGACGCTCTCGTCAGCCTCTGCGGACGCACCAGCCGTTCCCGCAGCGCCTCCACTTCCTCTTCCATGGCTCCTATAATACCAATCTTTCTTATCATCATCTGAAACCTCCATTTTCTGTCAAATTCACGTTACCTTCTTACAGTATAGCTGAACCCGGTGCATTTGACTAGAAAAATCCTCTATTTTCTGCTATACTGTTACCAATTCAGACGGTTCTGTATCCGTAAGAAAGTATAATTATCATTGTAAGGAGGCATCGATCATGATTTTATATCGTACAAAAGGCACCTGTTCCCAGGCCATTGAAGTAGAAGCAAAAGACGGAATCATCGAATCTGTTCATTTTATCGGAGGCTGCGCGGGCAACACCGCCGGTATCTCCAAGCTGGTAAAAGGCATGAAAGTGGACGATGTGATCCAGAAGCTGGAAGGAACCACCTGCGGACGCAGACCCACCTCATGTCCGGATCAGCTGGCGAAAGCGCTGAAACAGTGGAAAGAAGAGCAGGGCTGAGAAACAGAAATAACCATGGGGCTGACATCTTTTCATGAGTCAGCCCCAGTCTTATATCTATTATTCAGAAGTCCTCTTATTATTTATGCTAATTCCTTCGCCAGCCGGCTGATTGTCTCTACACTCTCTTCCAGTTCCTCTGCAATAGTTTCCAGTGATTTTCCTTTTTGAAGTTTCTTCGATACTTGTTCTCTGAGTTTTTCTGTTAGTCCTTCCTCTTTTCCGTTTTTATACCCATCTGCTCTTCCGTCTTCATAAATATCTTCCAGCGCCTTACACATATCCATCTCTCCTTTCCCTTCCAGTACGCTTATCCCTTCCAGCCATTTCTCCGAATTTAAAAATACGCTCAATGCCTGATAAGTATCCATGTTCATTCTCTGAAAATACGATCTGTTCGCTTCCACGTATTCCAGTATTTTCTCTTTCTTTTGCCTGTATTTTATCATATTTAATACATATTGTAAATCTGTTTGAAACACATTTATATCCTGAAGCCGCTCCGCGTCCACAAGGTTTATCCTGTAGTTCGGTATGTATTTCCGGAGATTTTCTTTTTCACATCCGGCTCCTTTCGGAAAGATCATTCCATGAAGATCCCTGCTTCCATCCCATGGTCTGGAGCCATAATAGAATACCAGCGTGATCACCGGATAAAGCCTGTCTGTCTTCCGGAAATGTGAGAGGAATTCGTCCCGGCTTGTCCTGTCTCCGGTATCTTTCCGGTTTTTCCAGCTTTCTTCGATCTGCTCCGCGTAAGACAGCCCGTCATAAATCATCGTCCTCACCGGCATGGCATAGTGTATCCGCTCCTGATTCTCCAATGCCAGGACCGCCAGCTCTGCTCTGTCTTCCCAGCGCATCGCCACATCCCGGTAGCGCTGTATCCCTTTTCCCTGAATCATCTCTGTGCCTGGCTTTTCCGGGATAAAAAGATCCGTCTCCCGGTCAATTTTTTCCAGCTGCTCCGGCAATATGACCTGCTGCCCCTGAAACAGACAGCCGTTCATCAGATCCGCAAACCGCTCCTTCTGCGAAAACCAGCGGTTTACAATCACGTTGTCTCTTCCCATGCGCATTCTCCATTTTTCTACATAATATAAACCAAACCCCTGGAAAGGCTTGGAACTATGTATCTTTTATTTGGACTTTTCCTTCTGCTCTGCATTCTATTTTTGCTGCTGAATTTCTGGAAACGCCGGCGCATCATCTGCAAAATCTGCGCCATGGATTCCTGCGAAAAAGCGTGCCTGTTAAACGAGATCCTGGAACCCTTCGGATTCTGCTATCTAGTTGATCAGGACGCCGTAACTTCCCGTGTGGACGCCTGGCAGAGGGAATTTGGATATTGTTCACTCTTCGATAAAAGCGCGGTCCATTTTCAGATGGTTTTCGACTGCGAGCCCATCTATTTCTGTCACGACGGAAGGACCTGGATGATTGAATTCTGGAAAGGGCAGTATGGCATCACCGCAGGCGCGGAGATCGGCGTCTACCGGACCGAAGGCATCCTCGCGCCTGAGCAATATGAGCATGCTCTGTTTCAGAGCGTATCGGATGAGGATCTGTTTCCCATGTCTATGGAACTGTTTTTTAAAGGAAGCAGCTTATTTACCATCCGCCGCTGCCACTGGTGGCTGACCGGTTTCCGACCTGGTGTCTGGGTACATCCGGAAGATCTGGTTCTGAATATTTCGGTTACATTTCCGAACCAGACTATGCTCAGGAGCTTTACCGACGGCCTCATGCAGGCAGGATACCGGAGCTGTGACTTGTGCGTCTGCGGCCTGACGGTATCTTTTACATTCGCCTCGCCCCGTACCTGGCAGCCGCGTCTTGACTGCCGTCTCAGCCAATGGTTCTCCCAGTGGAAAAACCGCATGTTCTGCGCCCTTTACCGATGGATTACCCGCCCGTTCATCTGTACTTCCGACCGGGTGCTGTACCTGTATTATTTTCTGCCGTATGCCTTCCGCCATATGTTTACTATGCGAAGAAACGGAAAGCAGAGATTACGCAGAAAGAGAAGAAAAAACAAATGAGTTTTTCCGGCAGGATGGATCGTGCCTTTCAAAACGCGCTTAGGCTCCCTTTAAACTGCCGCACCAGATATATCCTTCTCAGCGACTGTCATCGGGGAACCGGCAATGCCAATGACAACTTTCAAAAAAATGAATTTTTGTACCTGGCGGCTCTGGACTATTACTTTCGGGAAAATTTTATCTGCCTGGAACTGGGCGATGGGGACGAACTGTGGGAAAACCGTTCGATCGAACGGATTAAAGAAGCGCACCGGGAAAGTTTCGAGATGCTGGCCCGGTTTTATGAAGCGGGACGTTTATATCTGATATATGGGAATCATGATATGGTTAAGAAGAATCCGACATACAGAGACAAATATTTCCGGACTTATTTCTGCGACCAGGAGCTCTGTGAACGTCCTTTGTGCCCCGGCGTCCGGTTTTACTCCGGAATCATTTTGAAAGACCAGGAAAAGAAACAGGATATCTATCTGACCCACGGACACCAGGCGGATCTTTTAAACAGTACCTTCTGGCGGGTCTCCCGGTTTCTGGTAAGATACATCTGGCGTCCTCTGGAATCTCTGGGGATCCCGGATCCCACCAGCGCCGCAAAAAACAACACCCGAAAAAAGGAGTCCGAAAAAAAGCTGTCCGGCTGGGCGGGCAGACACGGACATATCCTGATCACCGGGCATACCCATCATCCCATGATCACAGACTCCGGCTATCTCAATACCGGAAGCTGCGTCCATCCCTCGGGGATTACCGGCATCGAGATCAGTAACCGGTGCCTTACTCTGGTCAAGTGGAGCGTCGCCGCCCGGCAGGACCTGTCGCTGTATGCCCGGCGGGAAATATTGGGAGAACCGGTGCGGCTTCCATAAAAAGCGGAGGATTTTCACGTCCCCCGCTTTTTGCACATGATCTTACAGAAAAGGATCCCCACAGCCGTGCTGACACAGGTGGCTGCGATCGCCGGACCCACGATCGCCGTGGGATCCACGCTGCCGTACTGGCTTCGGTAGGCGATGATATTCACCGGGATCAGCTGCAGCGAGGAGATATTTACCACCAGAAACGTACACATCTCATCGCTGGCCGTCCCCGGAGGGGAAGCCCTTCCGGAATACCGGCCCTTTCTCCGGTCTTCTTCCAGGGATTTTAATTCTTCCATGGCTTTTAATCCTGCCGGCGTCGCCGCCCATCCCAGTCCCAGCATATTGGCGATACAGTTTACCGCGATCTGTTCCAGTGCCGGATGGTCCTCGGGAATACGCGGAAATAGTTTGCGCAGCACCGGCCGGATCCCCCGGGTCATCCGGCGTATCAGGCCGGAAGCTCTGCCGATCTGCATCATGCCCATCCAGAAGGACAGCATGCCCAGCATGGTAAGGCACAGAGTGATCGCTTCCCTGGCCGAGTCCAGCGCCGCCTGAGTCACCGCCGGCACGGTTCCGCGCAGCGCTCCGTAGACCACTGCCAGCAGCATCATGGCTGCCCACAGGTAATTCATAAAAAATCTCCCGTTTCTCTGTATCACTACAGTATACGGGAGATTATCTCTTTCCATTCTGAATTTTCGTAACAGTTCAGGACGGACAAGAAGATGCCGTCCTGAACAGATACAAATTTTCAAAGAGTTCCGGCGTATCGGAACCGCATATCCCGCGCGCGGCTGCCTTAAATATCGTCCCTCAGCTTCCGGTTCCAGATCACTGCCAGCATGGTGAAAAAGCAGGCGCATCCGCCCAGTACATTGGAGATCGGTTCCGCCAGAAATACGCCGTAAAGCCCCACGCCGGGGATCAGCGGCAGCAGAAAAGTCAGCGGCACCACGATAACCACTTTTCTCAGCAATGAGAAAGTAACCGCGTATTTCGCCTGCCCCAGTCCCACGAATACCGCCTGTCCCGAGAACTGCAGCGCCATAAAGCAGAATCCGAAGAAATAGATGTGCATGGCTCCGACTCCCGCCTGAAGGAGTCCCGGTTCATCGTTGAAAATCTGTATAAAAAACCTGGGGAACAAGAGCGTCAGCGCCCAGGCCATACAGGTATACAGGACGCAGATCATGGTAGTAAACCGGATTCCCTGTTTTACCCGTCCGTTTTTACGGGCTCCATAATTGAAACTGAGCACCGGCTGCGCGCCGTTGGTAAGTCCGTTCGCCGGCATGACCAGCACTTCCCGGATGGAATTCAGAATCGTCATGACGCCTACGTACAGATCGCCGCCATAAATCTGAAGCTGGCGGTTGCAGGCGATCTGCACTACGCTGTTGGTAAAATTCATCACAAAACTGGAGGTACCCAGCGACACGATCTGCCGGCATAAAGCCCAGTTCATCCTGGGTCTTCTCAGATGCAGGCGAAGAATCGCCTTTTTCCCGGTCAGGAAACGAAGCACCCACACGGCAGAACAGAACTGGGAAAAGATCGTCGCCAGGGCGGCTCCCCTCACTCCCATATTCAGTCCGAAGATGAATACCGGATCCAGGATCAGGTTGATCACCGCCCCCAGTCCCACTGTGATCATACCGACTTTTCCAAATCCCTGGGCATTGATGAAAGGATTCATGCCCAGTCCTACCATCACGAACAGATTTCCCAGAAGATAGATCGTCAGATATGAGACCGCATATGAGATCGTATCGTCGCTGGCTCCGAACGCGTACAGAAGCGGTTTCTGTACCGCCAGAAAGAACACCGTCAGGATGACTCCCGTCCCCACCAGCATCCAGAAAGAATTTTCCATGATCTCTTCCGCACGATCCAGCTTTCCTTCCCCTCTGGCGATCGAGCAGAGCGGCGATCCGCCCATTCCATACAGATTGGAAAATGCCGTCACCATGCTGATGATCGGAAAGGTCAGTCCCACTCCGGTAAGCGCCAGGGAAGACTCTCCCGGGATATGGCCGATATACATCCGGTCTACGATGTTGTACAGCACATTCAGAATCTGCGCCACCGTCATGGGGACTGCCATGGCCATGATATTGCCCGCTACGCTCCCCTGCCCGAAGTCATTTTTCTGTTCTTCCATGTCCTCATCCCCGTCCTTATCTTGTCAATACCCGTAAGTATCGCGGATCTCGTCCGTGTATTTTCCGGGCTCTTTAAAGATGATCAGCGGTTTCTCCACGGTAATCCGGGGTTTTCCGCCTTTCATCGCTTCCAATAATACCATATTGGGCTCCCGGTCCGCAAAAGGATAGACCAGGCGCATCCTCTTGGGTTCCAGGCCATGAGCGCAGAGTCCCGTCATGATCTCCGCCAGCCGGAACGGCCGGTGCACCATGTAAAAACGGCCCCCCGGCATCAGTATCCTGGCAGTCTGGCTGATCACATCCTCCAGTGTACACAGCACTTCATGCCGCGCGATCGCCAGATGTTCCTTCGGATTCCGCAGACCATGATTTGCCGTCATATAAGGCGGATTGCAGGTCACCACATGATAAGAAGCAGCTCCGAAGATCTGAGCTGCTTCTTTGATATCCCCTGTCACAATATGGATTCTGTCCTCCAGGCCGTTCATGCTCACGCTGCGGCGCGCCATGTCCGCGCTCTCCTCCTGGATCTCCAGGCCCGTAAAAGATTCCCCCTGGGTCCTGGCTTCCAGAAGAATCGGTATGATCCCTGTGCCTGTCCCCAGATCCAGCGCCCGTTCTCCAGGCTTCACCCTTGCAAATCCGGAGAGCAGCACAGCGTCCATGCCGAAACAGAAACGCCCCGGATCCTGAATGATCCGGTATCCGTTTCTCTGCAGCTCGTCCACACGCTCTCCGGGCTTTAGTTCCACATTCATAAAAGCCTCACAATATATGATTTTTCCGGATATATTCCAGAGATTCTTTCTGCGCTTCAAAACCTTTGACTTCCAGCAGTACGGAAGCGTTCACCTGATACTTTTCCACCAGATTCCTGAACTGCTGCCAGTCGATCCGTCCCCGCCCCACCGGCAGATGCAGGTCATCCTTCAGATTGTTGTCATTGATATGCATGTGCCTGATATACGGAGCCGTCTGCTCCACCCATCCGGCCAGTTCTTCCGCGTTCCCGAAAGCGGCCGCATGCGCGTAATCCAGACAGATCCCGAAACGCCCAAAAGACGCCATCCTCCGGCCCAGTCTCGCCAGACATTCCCCGTCCGCCTCAAACATATTTTCCAGATAGATTTCCCGTCCGGGGAAATCTTCCAGAATCTTTTCCCAGAAGGCGGCGTTCGTTTCCAGCCAGTTCTCCAGATAAGATTTCTCACGGTAATCCCGCAAAAGCCCGGTGTGGAAGACGACTCCTCTCACGCCCAGCTCCTCCGCCGTCTCCATAGACTGATAGATCCTCTTTCCGGAAACCCGGCGTATCCATGGATCCTGGCTGTGCACCGTGATATCGAGAAACGCTCCATGCAAGGTATCCTGTGAAAGATCTCTCCCAAGGCTGCGGTAAAATGCCACCGTCTCTCTTCGCTTATCCGCATCCTCTGTCTGCGGGGGAATCATGAAATCATTATATTCAAAAACCGCCCCGTATTCCTCCGCGAGCTTCAGTGTTCTTTCTATGTCGTTCCTGTCAGGAATTATCTCCAGAATTCTCTCTTTCATCTCTGATCCTTCTGTATCTTAATCCATATTTTCGATCTCGTCAATGAGCGCCTGGTAAACTTTCATCAGATTTTCATTTTCCTGCCGCAGATTTCTGCACAGGTTCCCGGCAATAAACATCAGAAGCCTGCACCCTGCCGAAGGATTTTCCATACAGTATTCCCGAAAATCTTCCGCCGATATGGAAAATGTCCTGCAGTCCGTTTTTGCCCTGACGGTGGCAGAACGGCGGTCATGGTCGATCAGAGCGATTTCCCCGAAGACACAGGAATATTCATCTATAAGCGTGGCGCAGACATATTCCTCCCCATAAAGAGTCGTCTTCAGGATCTCTACAGTTCCTTCCAGAAGGAAATACATGGTGTTGCCCACGTCCCCTTCCTCTATGATCCGGCTCCCCGCGGGGAATATCTCCTCCCGCATCAGGCCGGAGAGTTTCTCCAACTCTCCGTCTTTCAGCTCCGCCAGCATCGGAAATGTTCTCAAATCTTTCACCAAATTTACGTCCTCCCTCCTACACTTCTTCCGCCAGTACAATCACCCCGGTATTTTTACCCACCACATAATCGTCCGGAGGATTCAAGACCGGCGCGTTTCTCTCCAGTTTTCTTACTTCTTTCATCTTTGCCACGATTTCCCCGTAATTCGTGGATTTCTGGGCTTCCGCCAGCAGAGAATGTTTCAGCGTCCGCTCGGCGCCCATATTTTCCAGTACCCCGATCGCCATCTGCTTCCGGTTCCGGTAATACTGGAAAAGTTCCCCGAAGGTCCTGCCCTGCCACTCTTCTTCCAGTTCAAAGATCTGTACGCTCACTCCGTCTCCATTATCAAACAGAGACGAGAGGACCTTCGCCATACCATTATAACTGGTAGCCGTGGAAAGAATATAGCGGGTATACTCTTCGGAATAGATTACTTCGTCACATTTCTGCGCTTCCAGATAATTTTTATATTTTTTCGTTTTTACTTCCGCGCAGATATGGGCTCTCGGATTCATGCCCCGGATCATAAGCACTGCCGCAAACACACGGGAATCCACCAGCTCCGGCTCCAGACTCTCCTGATTTTCCCCCATAACCAGCGCTTTGGACACTGTTTTTGCGTTTGCCCTCCGGAGCACAGCTTCTTCAGAATAGTCTCCCCTGACATATTGAAGACCTTTCAGCTCCTCATCATCCAGGAGAAGCTGCATCTTTGTCTCATCCACCTGGTTGACAAGCACAATATCCTGGTAGCGGATCGATCCGTTTTTCCGGACAATATCCTGGATCAGCGCCTTCAGATCATCTTTCCATCCGCATATGATCACATGGTTTTTCAAGCTCTGCAATTTTCTCAGTCCCCTCCTGGAATTCAGATTCTGTTCAATCAGCGCCGAAGAGATATAACCTGTGATGGCCGACACGCCGAACATGCTGATAAGCAGGATCACCAGCCCCAGCACTCTTCCGGGTATACTCACAGGATAATGGTCCGCAAAATCCTGTCCGAACAGGGTGGCCGTATTCCACAGAAGAACATCCAGGAATCCGGTTCCCTGTGTCCGGTCAAATTCCACATACCAGTAGAGAAGGCAGCACAGTATATAAAAGGTAATAATGCCCACGATCACAGCAAGATGCCCTCTGTGCCAGAGCTGGCGCAGATCCTTCCATATCCTGCCCCAGTTCTTGTCTTCCTCTTTCTTCATAGATGATTATTCCTCCACCCATACTACCGTCATATTTCCTGTGACAGCGGCCCCGGAATCATAATCCCAGTGACCGTTTGCCGTCGGCTGCAGAATCGGCGCGGCTGCGGTGGAGCCTTCCTCCACCGTCAATGTATAGAAGGTATTGCCCTGATAAGTAAACGTAACCGTAAAAGTCTCTGTCGTACCGGGGGTATCCTCTTCCGATGGATTACTGCTGCCTGAACTGCTCCCACCCGAACTGCTTCCGCCGGTACTCTCTTCTGCAGCAGGCGGTGTCTCCGGCTGCACAGCCGTCTCTTCTGCGGCCGGCTCCGTCACAGGCTGTGTCTGCGCAGGAGTATTCACCGGTTCTGTTTCTGTATCCTCTTCTTCTTCCGTGATCTGCTCAGGCTCTTCCGTCACTTCTTCCTCCTCCGGTTCCGATTCGCCGGAAATCACCTGGATCCATTCATCAATTTCCTCTGCCGTAATGCACAGCTCCGCGTCGCGTTCCAGGCACAGATTCAGAAAATCCATGGCTTCCACGCTGTACCGTTCAAAATCAATCTCCGTCATGTCATACGGATAATATTCGGAGATCTCCTCATCGCTGCGTATGTTGACCTGCGAACCCATAGGAATCTGCCTCTCTTCCTCCAGAGAATCCTCGCTTCCATCCGGATAGATCAGCCGGGATCCCACGACGCCTTCCAGCACTGTCACGCAGGTACGGCTCTCGCCGTTCTCGTCATAGGTCACTTCCACACGGAATACCGTTCCGCGGACAGCCATGGTAGAGTTGGGCGTGGTCACTTCATAGCTGGATTCATCCGAAAGTTTCTGCGTCAGCTGGCTGACCACAGCCCCTTCCTCCAGATGAATCACCGTACGGCTGTCCGCGCTGCTGCCTTCCGCCGTCAGACTCATCTGTGTACCCGGCTCCACAAGTACATATTTGTCGTCATCCAGACTCAGGACTACCGAACTTTCTTCTTCCACCCGCATCTGGTCTCCGGACTCCAGCCTCATATTTTCATAGGCTTCCAGTTCTCCGACTTCTTCCCGGGTCACTACCGCCGTTCCCTCAAGCTGCATGATCTCGATCACCCGGTAAGATTCCTCTTTATTTCCGCCGCAGCCGGCTATCCCGCAGATACATGCTCCCAGAAAACCTGCCAGAAGAGATTTTTTCATCCATTTTCTCATCATCAAATTCTCCCGTTATTCCGTAAAAGTATAATACCCGTCGGACGGTACATAGAAAGTGATCCCTCCTGCGTACACCCCTTCATCCCTTTCTGTCTTCGTCACTCCGTTCAGGCTGTAGGGTTGTCCTCTCAGCAGATAGTAGCTTCCCGCGCTGCTTATGCCGCCGGTATTCGCCACCTCCCATTGGGCTGTCAGCGTCATGTCACTGTCCGGCATGGTAAACATCCCTCCCGCCGGATAGGTCTCTCCTGTAGACGACAGCCATCCGGTAAAGGTATATCCCTCCCGGACCGGCGCTGCCGCCGCCGTCACAGTCGTCTCATACCCCGCCTGCTGCGCGGCCGGCACCCCGGATGCGGCACCGTTTCCGTCGTATGTTATGGTATGCTGATTCGGAATCCAGGAGGCAGTGAGAGTAATATATGCCATATAGATCTCATAATCTCCTTCCACTATCTGATATGGAGCATCCGGCACAATAAATGTTTCTCCTGCCGGATAGACGGTTCCGTCATATTCCCAACCGGAAAAAGTATACCCGGAACGGGATGGGATTTCTTCCGAAAGAATTACTTCATCTTGGTAATAAATTGGATCATCTATTCCATGGACTGTTTCTGGTATTCCACTTACATCTTCACCTCCACTATAACTGATCTCATAACGGATAGCCTGCCAATAAGCATAAATTCTTAAAGGCTCCGGACGCATTCTTATCCCCTGTAATTCAAAATCAGATTTATTTTCCTGTTTATAACGCACGCCATACTCCCATACATTATAAATTTCTGATTCCTCAGTTGTACCAGAATCAAAACCACCTTCATATCCACACCATCCCAAGAACACATATCCTGGTTTTGTTGGATCTTCCGGAAGAGTGATCAATTCACGATCTTCTAATTGTTCTGTTTTATAAGTTTCAACTGTATACATGACATCATTTTCATAATCCATCCACGTCAACGTATACGTATCCGTCACTTCCGCCGCATACGCCGCACTCTTTCCTATCCAGATTCCCCCGCAGATCATACAGACCGCCAGCATCAGCGCGACTAATTCTCTGATTCTTCTTCTCATTATTTTACACTCCATTTGCATGAAAAAAGATACACTGCTTCAAAATACATTTTCCCACAAAAAATCCGGGGAGACACTACCCGAACGGGCAGTCCTCCCAGGAATCTCCATCCTGGATTTTATCTTTTTTTCAAAAACGGAACTGCTTTCTTTAAATATTTACGGACCATCTCCCAGTCCGTCATTTTTCCCCCACACACGGCCAGGGCCGCCAGTGTAAGATACAGCGCACGGTAGGTGAAAAAGGCGTGATAACTCACGTGAAAAGAAAGCGTCAGAAAACGCAGGACCGGTACCAGCGCGATCAGGAAGACCGCCGGACACACCGACGGGATCTGTTTTTTCCGAAATAAAAACACAAAGCAGAAAAGCGCTCCCAGTATGACGATCAGGAGAAGCAGCAGATTCATATCGTCAGATATCCTCCGGAATGGAAACAGCATCCGTACATTATCCAGGATTCCACCCGTGCCGGTAATATCTGCCTCTCCATATCCGCTGTCCCAGTAAGCGGCTCTGTTCAGCGCAAAATCTATCCGGTCGTCTCCCAGCAGCATCGAAGAACCGACCCATTTCACCAGCAGGGCGCCTCCGTATCCTGCCGCCCACAGAAGCCCGGAGCGGACGAAATAGGCAAAGTATTCTCCTGCCTTCCTCCCGGGTTCTCTCTGCTGCCACAAAAGAAGCAGCAGCAGAAACGGCAGCCCGAAAGCGACCGTCTCCGTGGTCAGGAAATCCATATAAGCCACCGCCGTCCCAGACACCTGCATCAGAAGACTTCCTTCCCACCAGCCGGGCCTGCGCGCCAGGATATAAATCATCAGCACCAGAGATATCAGCCATGGGGACCAGTACTCTGCGCAGAACGGTATATATTCCAGTCCGCAGGGGATTACCAGCACGGCCAGTATCACGGTCAGCCACGTAAATCCTCTCTTCAGCAGCAAAGCGCATAATATTACAAACAATACGACAAAGACGATCGCCATGAACCAGTAGATCTGCTCCATCGTCATAAATACCAGAAGAGGCCGCAGCAGCATGACCGTGCCGTGCCAGTAGCGGTCATAAACCGTATTGGCGTCCAGTTCCTGTTCCACCCGCAGGATCAATGCATGAACCAGTGAATCTTCCTCTCCTCCGAAATCCACATAGATCGGAGACTCAAACATGGTCTGCCAGGAGCGGTCCGGATCCAGAGAGTAGAGAATATTCAGCCACTCCGCGTCCGCGTAATTGTCCATACGGGTCCATTCCTTTCCCTCTTCCAGCAGATAACGCTCTCCCTGCTCTTCCATCCGGTAAGCGGACGTCAGTATATTCTCTCTGACCGTTTCTCTGGGAATCAGGGCGCTGATCAGAAACAGAACGCAAAGAACGCACAGCGTGCAGGCAAAGACCAGCCCTGCCTGCACGCTTTTTTTCCCGATTTTCAGATTCTTGTCTTTCATGCTTCCCGCCCCGTTATCTTATTCAGATTGTATACCAGGATTCCATTGCTTTTGCCTTTCAGCGGTATGACTCCGATCTTCTCCGCTTCCACACGGTCTTTGACCGCCTCATAGACCTCTTCGCTGATCAGGATCTGGCCGCTCTTTGCCGCTCCTTCCAGGCGGGACGCGGTATTTACCGTATCTCCGATGGCTGTGTAATCCATACGGAAATCACATCCGATATTGCCCACGACCGCCGGACCGCAGTTCACGCCGATGCCAAAACTGATCTTCCTGCCGAAACGCTCCATCAGCTTCCGTTCCAGTTCATCCGACCCGTCCGCGATATCCTTTGCCGTACAGACCGCCCGGTATATGTAATCATCCAGATCAAAAGGAGCATTGAAAACCGCCATCGTCGCGTCGCCGATAAATTTATCCAGCGTACCTCCGTTTTTCAGGATAGAATGGGTGGTCAGCGCCAGATACTCATTCAGGATCTCCACAACCTCTTCCGGCCGGATACTTTCAGACATGGATGTAAATCCCCGGATATCCACGAACAGCACGGCGATATGCCGGCTCTCTCCGCCCAGTACCAGACGGAATTCCCCGTCTTTTGACACTTTATCTACTACCTGGGGCGCCACATATTTTTTGAAAGCATTGACGACTTCCTGTCTCCGTTTCCGTTCCTGCAGGTAGTTCCAGATGATATGTACCGCATAGACCACGATCAGCACCAGCGGAAGGCTGATCAGATGGAGAATCCATCCCCGGGAAGAAAGCCAGGTTCCCAGCAGCAGCTCTGCGGCAATCAGCACTGCCAGCAGCGCCGCTGCCGCCGGAACTTTCATACGCCGGATCAACAGGAAAAATCCGGCTGCCGCTGCCGCCATTACAAGGGAGGAAAGCAGCTCCGGCGCGGGCTGCGCGGTCTTGCCCTGCAGCAGGGCATCCACGATATTGGCGTGAATCTCCACCCCGTACATCTGCTCGCCTCTCTGTACCGCCACATTGTATGCGTCCTGCATCCCCGGCGCGTAAGCGCCGACCATGACGATACAGTCTTTAAACGTCCGGACGTCTACCCGTCCTTCCAGCACATCAATCAGCGATACCGTCTCATAGGCTCCGCTTTTCCCTGAATAGAGAAAATCAAACCGGCTGCCGCTGTAAAGCTCCGGCATATGCGGTTCTTCTCCCAGATATTCCATATAATCCGCGTAGATCTGCCATGCCAGGCTGTAAACCGTCCCTTCCTCCGTATCCGCGTATGCCATGGCCTGGCGGATATAGCCGTCCTGATCCTGCACCGTATTGGCAAAACCATATTTCGACACTTCTTCCAGGGCCTCGAACGGTTTTTCCACCATGCCAATATGGGACTGATCCACATAGAGTCCTCCCCGGCCGTCGTCCAGGACCGCTTCCTCGTAGACCAGATTGGCGGCGGTGATCACATTTCCCGCCTTCCGGCACGCCTCCGCGAAACGCGCATCGCTCTCCGGATCCATATCGCTGATATAGAGGATATCCAGCGCGATCACTGCCGGCATGGCATCCGGATCTTCGCTCAGCGCTTCCACCAGCCTGGCAGAAATATCCCTGTTCCAGGTATTAAAAGGCCCCAGAGCATCCAGTGTCTCCTCATCGATGGCGATAATCCGGATATTGGAACTGGCGCCCGACGGCCTCTGGTACAGCGTATCCGCCAGCATCTTGTCAACCGTATACAAAGGCTGGAAAAAACAAAGCAAAAATGTGACAACAGCCACTGCCAGAGCAGTCAGCCAGACAGACAGATTCCTTTTCATTTCATTCCCCCATCTTCTTCCAGCAAGGAACGGTAGATATCTCTCTTTGATACACCTCTGTCCTTCGCCGCCTGTTTCATGGCATCTTTTCGGTTCAGACCTTGCTCCTCATACATCTCTACATGTTCCTGAACCGACATATTCTCAAAGCGGCTGCGTTCTTCTTCATCAATGCTGGCATGACTCCGTCCTTCCAGCACCAGCACATATTCCCCTCTCGGCTCCTGCTCCCCGTAAAAACGCACCGCATCTTCCAACGTTGTTTCCATAACGGTCTCAAATTTTTTGGTCAGTTCTCTGCAGATACTGAGCCTTCGATCTCCCAGGACTTCCAGAAGTTCCTGCAGTGTCTTTCTCAGACGGTGAGGCGCTTCATAGATAACCGTTGTACGGGTCTCTTCCTGAATCTCCTGAAGCACCCTGCGCCTGTCCTTTTTATCCGCAGGCAGAAAAGCCTCAAAGCAGAATCTCCTTGTAGGCCGGCCTGAAATAATCAGAGCGTTCACGCAGGCACACGCCCCGGGCACAGAAGTAACCGGTATGCCGGCATCCCGGCACATTCTTACAAGGTCTTCTCCAGGATCGGAGATCCCGGGTGTACCTGCGTCGGTAATCAAAGCGATATTTTTCCCTTCCAAAAGAAGGGACACCAGATGATGTCCCTTCTCAATTCGATTATATTCATGATAACTGGTCATCGGCGTATGGATATCGAAATGGTTCAGCAGACGGATACTGTTTCTGGTATCCTCCGCTGCGATCAGATCCGCTTCCTTCAGCACCCTCACCGCCCGAAAAGTCATATCTTCCAGATTCCCGATGGGTGTCGCGCACAGATACAGAGTTCCGCTGTTATTTATCATTTAGCTTAGACTTTCCTTCCTTACGTTCCAGAGCTTCCAGTTCTTTCAGTTCTTTTTCTTCCGCCTGCGTATTTGGCTGGATATTCTGATTTCCATGTTTATTTTTATTATTTTTTTCTTTCTTCCGTCTCGGTTTAAAACGAAGTTCGTCCACCTTATATTCCTGAATCTCTTTTTCTTCGTTTTCCAGTGTAACAATTACTTTGACAGTCTGACGCAGTACGTTTACCGAGTTAACTTCTCCTTTGACGCCGTCACGTGCGGTCACTATATCTCCGATTCCTGGCAGGCGGCTGTTCAGTTCTTCATAAGTCTCCTGTTCATGCTTCAGACAGCACATAAGCCTTCCGCACACCCCTGAAATCTTAGCCGGATTCAAAGACAGATTCTGTTCTTTCGCCATCTTGATGGATACCGGAAGAAATTCCGATTGATGCGTATGACAGCAGAGCTCCCGTCCGCAGATACCGATACCTCCCAGAATCTTCGTCTCATCCCGCACGCCGATCTGACGCAGTTCAATCCTGGTCTTAAATACGGAAGCCAGATCTTTTACCAGTTCCCGGAAATCGATCCTTCCATCCGCTGTAAAATAAAACAGAACCTTATTGTTATCAAAAGTATACTCCGCGTCAATCAGTTTCATTTCCAGCCCGTGCTTGCGGATCTTTTCCAGACAAATGCGAAATGCTTCTTTTTCTTTCTCCCTGTTGGTCTCTGACTGCTGGTCATCCTGGGGCGTAGCCAACCGGATCACCGGTTTCAGGGGCTGAACGACTTTCTCATCTTCTACCTCTTTTACACCCATGACCACATATCCGTATTCGATCCCTCTTGCAGTCTCTACGATCACATGATCTCCCGAACGGACTTTCAGTCTGCCCGGTGAAAAATAATAAATCTTTCCCGCCGTACGAAAACGTACACCGATCACTTTTGTCATTCTAATTCTCCTTCATGGTCAGAAGCAGCAATTCCATGGTCAGGTCAAAATTCACATTCGCCTTCAGACGCTGCTTTGCCTTCTCCAATGCTTCTATAATCTGTCCCAGTCCCTCATAGGAACTTTCGCTGGCTTTCTTTCGAATGCTTATCAGTTCATCCGAGAATATCATGCTGTCCGCATCCCTGGTCGCCTTAAATAAAAGTACATCCCGGTACCATATGGTCAGAAGATCCAGATAATCGTTGATTTCCATCTTATATTCGCTGATTTTTTTCAAATCTTCGATCAGATCGCCGACCTCCATCTCGGATATGTATTTTACCACATGCAGGACATGATCCAGCATCTCTCCAAAATTATCCGATAAAGCCAGTCTTTTTGCCTTTCCCACATTTCCCTGGGCAAAGGCTGTACAGATATCCGCCCGGTATTCCGGTATCTCCAGATCTTCCATCAGATAGCGCTTGATTATCTGAGAAGATACCGGCTTCAAATCCAACAGCACACATCTGGAACGGATCGTGGGCAGCAATGTGCCCGCATTCTCAGTAAGTAAAAAAATCACCGCGTAAGACGGCGGTTCCTCTATGGTTTTCAGAAGAGCGTTCTGTGCCTGTACTGACAATTTATCAGCTTCATCTATTATATAAACTTTATACGGGCTGCTGTACGGCCTGATCTGTATATCTCCGTTCAGCTGCTCCCGGATATCCTCCACACTGATAGTATTAGGTTTCTCATGAGTTATTCTTATAATATCCGGCTGATTCAGGCTCTCTGCCTGCTTACAGGAACGGCACTGCATACACGGCTCTGTTCCTCCCGCCTCACATTGCAGGGTCTGAGCGAAAAGACCTGCCAGGAGCTTCTTCCCGGATCCCTTTTCTCCATTGATCATGTAGGCATGCGATACTTTGTTCATCCGGATCGCATTTTTCATATGCTGTATCGTCTGTTCATGTCCCAGAACATCCGAAAATCCTGGCATTTCCTTCACCTCCCTGCACCGCTTTCATGCAAGCATAACGCGTCTGCTTTTCGTCTTCTGCGGTTCTACCCCGCAGTGCGCGCTCGATTCCGCTTCGCTTCATCTCGCTCACGGGCTTCGCCCTATAGAATCCGCCAAAATCAGCCGCTCTCATGCAAGCATGACGCGTCTGGCTTCCGTCTTCTGCGGTTTTACTCCGCAGTGCGCGCTCGATTCCGCTTCGCTTCATCTCGCTCACGGGCTTCGCCCTATAGAATCCGCCAAAAACAGATTCTTTCATGCAAGCATGAAAAATCTGTTTTTACCGTCTTCTGCACTGCTCATTGCTTACCTGGACATTATATCATACTATGGGTTGGTTTTGTATGAAAAGTTTTATTTCATCCAGGCAGGTGTGCAGATCGGTGTTTTGAAAACGGTGTGTGATATGGGCGTTTTTCAGATTTTCTTCGGAAAAATCTTCCTGATCTGCCAGAAATCTTCTGCACAGTTCCGCGTAATGCGGTTCTTCCTGCTGCCGTTCCCGTTCCAGGGCACGGGAGAGTCTCAGGCCGTCTTCTACTTCTATGTAGATTGGAACCATGATGTCCTGTCCAAAATAGTTCCGCATGGCGTTCCAGGATTCCAGGGTTCCGATTACTGCGTAGGAGTGGTGTTCCAGATCCATATTGTCATCACAGACCGTAAAATATTTCCAGAGTCCCTGGACAGTGTCATATACTCGCAGTTCTACCACTTTTCCGGCTTTTTGCAGACGCTCCAGCGTTTCTTCATCTACAAAATGGTATTCTCTGCCTTCCGATTCGCCGTCCCGGATAGGACGCGTGGTGTAGGGAACCAGACGGCGGAGCAAAAGTTCCTGATCTTCTGTCAGTTTTTTATATATCGTATCTTTCCCGGTAGCGCTCTTTCCCATAAGGCAGAAAATCTTACCCATCTTTTCTCTCCTTCCATACCAGAATCCGGCCGTTCCGGACTCCGTCTACTTCCAGACCTTCCCGGACATATCTGTTTATTCTTTCCAGTATCTGCTCTTCCGCCAGCTCTCCCGGCGCAAGAATCGGTATTCCCGGCGGATACAGAGTGACAAAGTCCCCGCTGATTCTGCCTGCTGCTTTTTCCAGTTTACAATATTCCCTCGTATGGCCGTCTGCCTGCAGCAGCGTACACCTCTGTATGGCCGGGATCACGGTATCTTTTGCGTATACTTTCTTCTGTCGGCCGCAGATTCTCTTCAGGATGCCGTCCAGATCCAGAAGCGCATGGGTCAATCTTCGCAGATCTTCTTCTCTGTCCGCCACGGAAGATAATGCGCACACATAAGAACTGCATGCCATCTCCAGTTCCACATGATATTTTTCAAGCAGGATATCCTGAAGTTCCTTTCCGCTGATTTCCGTATCCCTCACAGAAATCAGAATTTTAGATCTGTCCATACCGGGACACTGAACCAGACGCAGAGTCTTCATCTGTTCAAGGTGCTCTCTGCATGTCTGAAGTCTCCCCGCATAACGGTCAAACTCCTGCCTGTGGGAACCGATCCACTCCATACATTGGGAAATTCCTGCCATAAGCACATAAGAAGGGCTGCTGCTCTGATATACAGTCAGGTAATGCCGTATACGCTCCCTTTCTGCCGCAGATCCATTGATATGGATCAGCGCGCTCTGTGTCAGTGCCGGAAGTGTCTTGTGTACACTGTGAATCACCACATCGGCCCCGCAGGATACAGAATCCTCCGGAAAATAATCCGAAAAAGGAAAATGCGCGCCGTGCGCCTCATCCACGATCAGCGGGATCCCATGGGCATGCACAATCCGCGCTATGGACCTTACATCGGATACTACCCCGTCATAAGTAGGAGAAGTAATAAATACTGCCTGGATTCCTTTCTCCTCCTCCAGCGCTTTTTCCACAGACGCCGGCAGAATCTGTCCGTTTATCCCCCATTCTGCGGAAAAATGTGGATATCCCGGCGGATCGGACGGGTAAATATACACTGTCTGAAGCCCCCTCAACATGGCGGCATGATAGGCAGACTTGTGGCTGTTCCTTGCCATCAGGATCTTTCCCCCGAAGGACGTACAGCCCGAGACGGCAGCCAGGATACCTCCGGTACTCCCATTTACCAGAAAATGTGTCTCCTCCGCCCCGTAAAGAACAGCAGCCTTCTTTTGTTCCTCCAGAAGAATACCTTCCGCATGATGCAGATTATCGAAGCCTTCGATCTCCGTAATATCAATAAAAAACGGATTTCCGATACTCCCCAGCCTGCGCTTGTGTCCCGGCATATGCATGGGAAGATAATCAGAATCCGCATAATCCTTTAATTTTTTAAACAATTCACTCATGGCTTACATAGAAAATACAATAATACCTATGATAGTAATCAGAATCGATATGATCCCGCGTTTTGTAGGACGCTCTCCGAGGAACACCGCCGCCAGTACCGTGACCCAGATAATACCAGTGGATTCGATCATCGGCGTTACTTTCAATTCTACTCCCCGATACGCGAATACGTTGATAACGGTTGTGCCCATCATCAGTGCGTATCCCAGAATCACGCGCCAGTTCAAAAATTTTGCAAAGAAATTTTTATGGTCTTTTTCTGCGGACTGTTTCAGAAGAATTTGTGAAAGAGAAGCAACAAATACTGCTCCAAAAGCCAGCAGATAACTAATGTTCATCCATTCCATGAAGACTGATCCCCGCTATGATAATGATACTGCCGATAATGTTATTGATCGTCACCGTCTCGTTAAACAGGATTACGGACCAGATCAAAATCAGGATATACAGAATTCCTTTTCTCAGGTACGCCGTCGTCAGAGGAATCAATTCCAGCAAAAACTGCCACATGATGGCAAAGACTCCCAGACATCCCACCGCAATTACATAATAAAATATAAATTCAGGAGAAAGCGTCTCAAACTGACCGGCATATTTGATAAAAACAGAGCTGAGACTCTGAAGCACCAGAGACAGGGATAAAAGAAGCAGTATTTTTACCCTGCCTTTTTTCTTTTCGTCTGTCATTCCAGGCCCTCTTTTTCCACGTTATAAGTCGCTTTAATTACATACTGAGGTTCTTTGTTCATCCCCAGAAACATTCTTCCCAGATATTCCCCTATCATGCCCAAAAACATAAAATTCAATCCGAAGAAGAAGGTGATCGCGCACATCAGGGACGGCCATCCCATTGATAACGTAGGATCTACAAACTTGCGGATTAGGATAAGCAGAGCCGCCAGCATCGCCGCGCCTGCGCAGATAAAACCGGTCACCGACGCCACCCGGAGCGGAATCACAGAAAATCCTATAATACTGGACCAAAGACGTACCAACTGTTTCAATGTATAGTTGGATTCTCCCACTTCCCGGTCAAAATGTTTGATCGGCACACTGGCAATGTTCTGTGTACAGCGCATGAATAATCCCAACAGGTACGTATAAGAGCCATGATATTCCACCGAATAATCCCTGACAAATTTTTTCACCACAAAATAGCTGGAGGTCCGCACATCCTTCGGTTTTTTTATCATAAGATTAACAGTCAGGTCGTTGAAGCGGCTCCCCAGATTCCGGAACCAGCTGTGTTTCTTCTCCGGATAATACCCGTATACCAGATCGTATCCCTGATCAAAAGTTTCGAATAATTTTCCCAGCTGAGAAGGATGAGTCTGCCCGTCGTCATCCATACCGATAATGACATCTCCGTCCGCATGGCGAAGAGCAGCCATCAAAGCATTATGCTGTCCGGAATTCACCGCCAGATCAATAACCTTCACATCCGGATATTCTTTCGCCATCTGGATCAGTTTGGCGATAGTTTTTCCTCCGTCCGGAGAACAGTCATTGACCAGAACAAATTCTACATTTCCTCTTCCCAGTTTATTCATCTCTTCTCTGGTCGTATCCACCACATGCTCAATGGTCTGATCTGACCGGTAACAGGGAATGATTACTGAATAAAGCATCTGTATCTATCCTCTTTTCTCTGCAGATATACTGCCGCCGTCTAAGGCTTTCACAGTAATATAATATCCGATTCTTGTGGAACTGTCCGTCACATGACCCGCATTTGACAGATCCAGTTCGCTGATCCGGTAGATTTCTTCCGGACGCTCTGTCTGAAAGCGGCGCATCTCTTCCACGTCTTCCAACGTAAAGAGAAAATGGATCTCCGCCTGTACCGGTTCTCTCTTTGGTACCAGCACAGGCTCTTTTCCGCATGCCACATCGATCACCATCCCCATAAAATCATAACCTGTAGATAAATACACCAGGTCAGAGCCGATGCAGTCGCCGCCCATGCGAGAACCGATCTCGATGATCCGGATCTTTCCTTCCGGAGTAATTTTAAACTCTCCATGCGATGCCCCGTCTGTAACTTTCAGCGCGTCCAAAGCCCGAAACATAACCGGTTCTATTTTCTTCAGCATGTCTTCCGACAGGCCACTTGGCTCCACATGCCCTGTTTCAATAAAGTGAGGCGATCCTGTGGTATATTTTTTCGTCACGGCCAGCGTCGTATGTTTTCCATGATAGGAGATCGTTTCATAACTGTATTCTTCCCCTTCCAGGTATTCCTCTACGATCGCGCTCTTTTCAAAAGACTGTTCCACCGCGTTGCGAATAGCTTCCGGAAGATCTTTGAAATCGGTAACCTTCGTAATCGCGCGGCTTCCCGAACGATCTGTCGGTTTTACGATAACCGGAAGGCGCAGACCGAACAGATATGCTTCTATGCGGTCAACCTTATAAAATCTGGGAACCGGTATTCCTGCGTTGGCGAAGGCCTCCCTCATGGCGTATTTATTTGTGGAAAGTCTGACACACTCCTCACTGTTGGCAGGCAGTCCCAATCCTGCCGCCACCCTGCTCACCGTAATATTAGCCAGATCAGAACCGATGGAAGCGACCGCATCCGGCTGGATCTGCCTGCATTTTTCCAGGATCTGATCTACCTCTACAATGCTGATCGGATAGAAATAATCCGCCGTCCCGGCACCGACGGCTCCGTCTTTCCATGCAAATACATGTGTCTCAAATCCCATTTCCTTCGCTTTCAGAATCAATTGGTTCTGAAAATCATTTGCCCCAATGATGACGATCTTCTTCATAATATTTTCATCTCTCCGTCTATTGGTAAAATTCTTTGATTTTCTCAACTACATACTGTATCTGTTCTTCCTTCAGCCCATAATACATGGGAAGTCTGGCCAGACGCTCGCTTTCTTTCGTAGTATAGACATCCTCCCCCTGAAATCTTCCGAACTGCTTGCCCGCAGGCGCGCTGTGAAGAGGGATATAATGAAATACTGCCTGTATACCATTTTCTTTCAGAAAATGAATCAAATTCGTACGTTCTTCCAGATCCTTCGCTTTGATATAAAACATATGCGCGTTATGTGTACAGCCTTCCGGAACTGTGGGAAGTTCAATCTTCCCCTGATCTTCCAGAGGCTTTAATAATTTATAATACAGATTCCATGAGCTCATACGGTCATCGAATATCTGATCCGCCGCCTCCAACTGCCCGTATAGATAAGCCGCGTTCATATCTCCAGGCAAATAAGAGGATCCTGCGTCCACCCAGGTGTATTTATCAATCTGCCCACGGAAAAACTTGGCGCGGTTGGTCCCTTTTTCCCGGATAATCTCGGCGCGTTCGATATATTCCGGATTGCGGATCAGAAGCGCGCCTCCTTCTCCCATACTGTAATTCTTGGTTTCATGGAAGGAATAGCATCCGAAATCTCCGATCGTCCCCAGCGCTTGTCCTTTATAAGTGCTCATTACACCCTGCGCCGCATCCTCAATCACATACAGGTTGTATTTATGCGCCAGATCCATGATCTTATCCATTTCGCAGGACACGCCCGCATAATGGACAGGAACAATAGCTCTGGTCTTTTCCGTAATGGCCTCTTCAATCTTATTTTCATCTATATTCATAGTATCCGGACGAATATCTACAAATACTGCTTTGGCACCTCTCAGTACAAAGGCATCCGCAGTGGACACAAATGTATAAGAAGGCATGATCACTTCATCGCCTTCCTTAATATCTGTTAAAAGTGCGGCCAGCTCCGTTGCATGCGTACAGGATGTAGTCAACAGCGCTTTGGATGTACCCGTCTTGTTCTCCAGCCATTCACTGCATTTTTTTGTAAAAGGACCGTCTCCACAGAGCTTGCGGTTTTTTACCACCGCCTCCTCCACGTATTTCAATTCATTGCCCACATAAGGCGGAACATTAAAGTCTATCATCTGTTTATCCTCCTAACGGCGCTGCAGCACGACCCCGCGCCGCATTACTGATGCTTCATACCCCATATCCTTAAAATAATATGCCAGATCTGTGTCCAGAACATCTTCTTCATATCGATAATAATATACGACTGTAGGCAGCTTTTCCGGATGAAGCTCATAATAGATCCGGATCAGCGGATCTGTCTCCAGAGTCTCCCAGGTAGAATGAGACGCGCATTCTGCGTCTGTATACAAATACATCCACGGCGCGATTCCCACTACAAAGAGCTTATCCTGGGACGTCAGCTCCAGATCATCCATATCCTGCAGTACGTCTCCGTACAGCCCGGCATTTTCTTCTGTCGTGTAAATACCTTCCATGGGTCCTGTTTCCAGACGCATATTCAACTCCGGCAGATGCTCGTCTCCCCATACATAGAAGATTCTCTGCCAGATACATCCGGCAAACTGAACTACCAGCAAAATACACACCAGGATGCGCAGCCAGACGGCCGAATGCTCTTTTACCGCTTTCCAGATCAAAAGCATCGACGCCGCGCCTGCGATCATATAAGCCGCCGATACTGTATAAATACCTGTATTTGTTGCAAAATGAGCCGCCAGCGTATAAATGACGCCCGGCACATACCAGCCATAGAACAGTCTGCGGTCCTTATCTGTCGATACCACATACGCGGTCAATCCCGGAAACGACAGCGGAATCAACATATAGTTAATGCCTACCATCTCCCAGAAAAATCCATAATAAATAATATAGGGAATTGCAGATATCACAGATACTGCCAGATATGCCGGATCGGGAATCTTTCTCTTCCTGTCTGCCAGCCGGAGCAGAAGCAGTATGCCTGTAACGTAAACTTCTATTTTATAATATCTGTGAATCCGGATAAAATATTTGGATAATTTTTCCCAGAAATCTTTCTGTCTCTCTGAATCCATGACAATGTAGGAAAAACCTTCCAATATCTCCTGCAGTGTTCCTCTGGAAAAAACAAAGGCCACGAAGAGAACAAAGATAATAAACGCGCCCACGCCCATAAAGAAAAAAGTGCGGAAGGATAGAGCAGAATCCGGTTTTCTTCCGGTTCTTTTTCCATACAGAGAACATCCCGCGCAGATACATCCGTACAGTACAAATAAAATCACCGCATACGGATTGGACAACACCGCCCCCGCAATAAAGACGCCGCATAGTACCGCGTACCGCGTCTTTATCTCGTCTGCAGAAGCCACTGTCACCAGTGTCAGCAGGACAAAACCCAAGACCAGCGTATTGTAGGACAGAGCATTGATATTATACGGCGTCGTGACAAAATAAAAAAGCGCCGGAAAAATTCTGATCCATCCAAACCGCTTCAGCCGTACAAAACAATAGGTAGCCACCGCCGCCTGAAAGAACAGATAAAGAAAACGGAAAATTAATACAATGCCGTCATTAGAATTATGAAACAGTCTCACCAGCATAAATATAGGATACGTAATGAAGGCAAAAAGCTGTCCATTATTCCATTCATCGATCAGCATGGCGTCGCCCTGAAAGAAACGGTAAACCGTGCTGATATAGAAAATCTCATCGTTCTTATTAAAACCGAAAAACTGTCTCCAGCCGAATACCAGAAAGCCCAGGACCAAAAGTCCCGCAAATATCCATATAATATATCTCTGTCGTCCTGTCTTTTCCATCATAATCCTTTCGCCGATAATCTATCATGGATTATAGCACGCATATCAGTCCATTTCCACAATATCTTTGATAATCTTCACACACCCCTCAATTCCAAACATAGAACTGTTCAGGCATACATCATAATTATCCGACATCCCCCATTCCCTGTCAGTATAATATTTATAATGATTATAACGAGCCTTGTCAGTCTTTTTCAAAATAGAAGCCGCTTCCTTCTCCGGCATACCGTAAGAATGAATCGCCCTGTCTATTTTATCCTCTTCGTCCGCATGAATAAATACATTCAGACAATCCTTCCGGTCGCGGAGTACATAATCCGCACATCTTCCCACGATGACACACGGCTCTTTCTCCGCCAGTTCTTTAATGATCCGGTTCTGAATCAGATACACTTCGTCCTGTATCGTCATCCCATTTCCATAAAACACATTGCTGGCATAAGAAAGACTGCTTGCAATATTAAAAAGAAGACTGCCAGTCATGTGCTCTCCTTTATCTTCGATAAATTCTGTGGCAAAACCGCTTGCTTTCGCCACCATGTCCATCAATTTTTCATCATAACAGGAAATACCCAGTTCTTTCGCCAGCTGTTCTCCGATATACCTTCCGCCGCTGCCGCACTGTCTGCTGATCGTAATGATTTTTTTCTTCATGTTGAAATCCTCCTTCCGGATATGATGATATTATTTAACTATTTTACCTCATTTTCTTCTGTTTGTCATCTTTCTATAGAAAAAGAACCCTGCTACGCAGAGTTCCTTCAGACAATGAAGCATCGGGGATTCGAACCCCGGACAACTTGATTAAAAGTCAAGTGCTC
>ERZ1643249.285-NODE-285-length-62870-cov-17.422017_pt1 | contig 62870 bp, 51 predicted proteins | sample MGYA00579263_ERZ1643249 | MGnify/ENA primary metagenome ERZ1643249 (study PRJEB29033, sample SAMEA4952264) | chicken gut metagenome | biome: Broiler Chicken; feature: Gastrointestinal Tract; material: Caecum | place: Ireland | collected 2018 | study: Broiler...
CCGCGCCGCGCAAGTTTTTTGCGCAAGGCGCGGCGGCGCCCGAAAATTATTCTGTTAATTTAAAACAATTTACGTTTCAAGCAGGGTGTCTCGGCGCAGAAAGGCAAACAACGCATTTCTGCAAACAGCACATATGCGCTGTTTGCGCGTTGTGAGGTGAGCGAGGGCAAATGTAGGCCCGAGCGATGACCGCGCGAGGAGGCGTAGCCAACGACACTTTGCGGAGGGCTCCCTTCGGGAAACCGCAAATCGCGGCGGTATTTTACAGCTCGCCGCACGAGAACAATTTGCTGCGGTCAGCACATTTTGCCGTTTCCCGCAAGCGGGAACCCCTCGGCAAAGCAGCGCTTCGCTCGCGCACCAAAGAAGGATTTGTCGCGCGTCATCAGCGCGAGAAATTCGTGAACTATTAATTCACCGATAATTTGTAACCTATGCCGAACACCGTTTCGAGATTGGTGACGCCCATCTTTCTTAAACGCGAGATGTGGTTATCGAGCGTGCGGGTTTCGCCCTGCTCGTACCCCCAAACCTCTAAAAGAATGGTCTCGCGAGAGAGCACCTTGCCGGGATTGAGCATGAAGTACTTTAAAAGTTCAAATTCCTTTTTGTTAAGGTCAAGCCGTTCGCCGCGCAGGCGCACTTCCATCGTGTCGATATTGAGCGTAAGACCGCCGACAACCACCTCGTCAGACTTCCTCTTTCTGCGCAGTGCGGCATTTACGCGCGCGGTGAGCTCGAGCACCGAAAAGGGCTTGGCTATATAGTCGTCTGCCCCGAGATTCAGGCCGTTTACTTTATCCTCCTCCTTGGTAAGCGCGGAGAGCATGATACAGGAAACGAGCGGATAACGCAGCTTTACGCTTCTGAGCACGTCGAGTCCGTTGCCATCGGGCAGCATTATATCTAAAAGCGCGACGTCGGGCTGACGGCTGTCGACTGCCGCATTGAAATCTTTGATGTTAGAGAACGCCTCGAAGTCGATGCCGTTCATCTGCAGAGCAACTTTTATAAGGCCGCTTATGCTCGCGTCGTCTTCGAGCGCATAGACAGTGCCGTTCATCTGGCAAAACCTCCGTTTCGGCGGACGGGCCTTACACTACCTCCTCTACGGAGTGAGCCATCATGCTGAGGTGGTCGCCCACCCTCTCGAGATTGGAGATGAGACTTACGAACAGGCTGTTGTTTTCGGCGTTGCATTCGCCGCGCGCCATGCGCTCGATATGCTCGTCCAAAAGCCTCTTCTTTGAGGCGTCTATCTCCTGTTCCAACTCGTCCGACTGTTTAATTTTTACTATATTATTATTTTCAACTATATCCACCACAAGCTCATACTGCTCGTTTAAAAGTTTCATCAGCTTATTAAGGTCGCGCTTTACGACATCTGAAAATACGAGCGTTTCATCGATGGCTTTATGGGTATATCCCACTATATTTTCGGCAATATCGGCTATTCTTACTATGTCGCTGTTGTCCCTGTGCAGCACATTTACAAGCTTTTCGTCGCTTAAGGAGATGTCCTTTGCGGAGATCTCCAAAAGATAGCCGGTTATCTCCTGCGACAGATCGTTTACCTTCTGCACGTCTTTGAGCATATCGTCGAGCTTGGAATCGTCTTTGGCGATAAAGCCTGCGACGGCATTGTTGAGGCACTTTACCGCAATGCCCGCAGTATAGGTAGTCTGCTTTAAGAGCTGGCCGAGCGCAAGCGACGGCGTCACGAGCAGACGCTTATCCATAAAGCCCTCTCCCGCCTTGTTTTTCCTGTTCTTCTTCCTGTCGGGGATGATTATCTCGGTGAGTTTCACGAGATACTTGATAAACGGAAGATACAGGCAGGTGCAGATGACGTTGAACATGGTATGGAAGAAGGTTATGCATGTCGTATGGTTGTGGAACCACTGCATGAGCACGTCGTCATAGAAGCCGTCCCATATCCAGAACACAACGAGGAAGATTATGGAACCGATAACGTTGAACAGCAAGTGATATAAGCACGCCCTCTTTGCGTTTGTATTGGCGCCTATCGAAGAGAGCACTGCCGTTATGCACGTGCCTATATTGGTGCCGAGAATCACAAAGAGTATGCCGTTGCCGCCTCCGCCTATCAGAAGGCCGTTCTGCGCCATTACAATGAGCACGGAGGTAACAGCGCTTGACGACTGGACTATGCCCGTGACCGCCACGCCTATGAGAAGAAGCAGAAGGGGGTTCGTAACGGAGGTGAGCGCCTGTTCAACGAACGGTTCGTTGGCAACGCCCGCCATCGAGCCCGACATTATTTCGAGGCCGACGAACACAAGGCCGAGCGAGGCGACGAGGCTGCCCGCCGTGTTCACCTTGTTGTTCTTGGTGACCATAGTCATTATAAGCCCGACGAGCGTCAAGAGCATAGCGTACATCATCACGTTGAACTGGTTGAGCCATACGAGCCAGCCCGTGATGGTGGTGCCGATGTTGGCGCCCATTATCACAGCCGCCGCCTGCGTGAGCGTCATTACGCCGGCGTTGACGAAGCCAACGACCATTACCGTGGTGACGGACGACGACTGCACTATGGCCGTGGCCAGAGCGCCTATACCCACGCCCGCAAAGCGGTTGCCCGCCGCCCTGTTGAAGAGCGCGCGCAGTTTGCTTGCCGAAAGCTTTTCGATACTGTCGCCGAGAAACTTGAAGCCAAGCAAAAAGACGCCCAGCCCCACAAGCAGCAAAATGACGCTGCTCGCCGTGTCTAAGTTTGCAAAATCCATTTAATTTCTCCTTTGATGCGTATCGCGCGGGGTGATGCGCTCCCGCCCGACAAATATATTTTAGCAGGTGCCTGTAATATAAATCTCACAAAGTTGTAATAAATTTGTAAAATTTTTACCTGATAGCCCTCCGTTTGTAATAAAATTGTAAACTCGTACAATTAGCAAAATCCGCGCTCCGCAGAAAAACTATGCGGGGCGCGGAAAACTTTGACCGTTTTAACCCTTTTTACCTTGGTAAATATTTTGCTCTGTCCTGATGCGTGAGCAGAGGGAACGGCGGTTTATTCTTTGGAATATCCCTTGGGGTTATTCTTCTGCCAGTTCCATGAAGACGCGCACATCTCGTCTATGCCGTACCGCGCCTTCCAGCCGAGCTCCTTTTCGGCCTTGGAGGCGTCGGCATAGCATGAGGCTATGTCGCCCGGTCTGCGCGGCTTTATGGAGTAAGGAATGTTGTGGCCGCACGCCTTTTCATATGCGTGTATGACGTCTAAAACGCTGTAACCCACTCCTGTGCCGAGGTTGTACACATACACGCCGCTGCCCCTTATGCCCTCTATGGCGGCGACGTGACCCTTTGCAAGATCGACCACGTGAATATAGTCTCTGACGCCCGTGCCGTCGGGAGTAGGATAATCGTTTCCGAAAACCCCCACCTCTTTAAGCTCGCCTATGGCGACTTTGGCTATATAGGGGGTGAGGTTGTTGGGGATACCCCTGGGATCCTCGCCTATGAGGCCGCTCTCGTGCGCGCCCACCGGATTGAAGTAACGGAGGAGAGCTATCGTCCACTCGTTATCCGCCTTATACACGTCCTGCAGCATTATCTCCTGAAAGTATTTGCTGGTGCCGTACGGATTGGTCGTTCCTCCCGTTCTGCACTCCTCGTCCAGCGGCAGCCTTTCGGGCGTGCCGTATACGGTTGCCGAAGAGGAAAACACCAGCTTTTTGCAGCCGTGTTCGCGCATTACCTCCAAAAGCACCAGGGTGCCGTACAGGTTGTTATCGTAATACTCTATCGGTTTTACGCAACTTTCGCCCACGGCCTTGAGGCCGGCGAAGTGTATCACCCAGTCTATCTTATTTTCGTTGAAGATCTTTTCCATGGCGGCGCGGTCGCGCACGTCCGTCTCATAAAATTTTACGTCCTTTCCCGTTATCTTTTTGACTCGGCTCAAGCTCTCCCTGTTGGAGTTCAAAAGGTTGTCCGCAACGATCACCCCGAAGCCGCTGTTCAATAGTTCCACACAGGTGTGACTGCCGATATAGCCGGCGCCGCCCGTTACAAGAATATTCTGCATTGTCGTGCCCTCCTTTGCCGTAAACCTGATTTGCCTGCGCGTGCGGCCTTTGCCGCCGCCCATATTTTTCCAATATCCATTATAAAGTATACGGGGCGGCGTTGTCAATGGTAAATATAAAAATATGACGCCGCAGAATATGACGAAAAAACCGCTGTTCGTGACACGCGCAGCGCCGAAGGCGTTTCCGCCTTCGGCGCTGCGCGCTATATTGTAAGAGAATAAAACGAACCTGCCTTTAAATGCGTCTTTTGCATGCCTTGATCGTTCATCGTCGTTGCAATACAGAGAAGAGTATTGCTGCCTCCTCTTCGCGCCAATTCACCGCAAAATACGCTATTTAAAGGTGCAAGGCAATTTAAAGCGGGCAGATTGCGGCAAAAGCAAGGCAAAGCCCGCAGGGCGTGCCCGGTGGCACGTTCAAGGGATTTAACATAGCTAGTGCCGTGATATTCCCGCTTTAAATCGGGTTCGTATTAATCCCTTACAGTATACTACTCCACCGTGACGCTCTTGGCAAGGTTGCGCGGCTTATCCGGATCGCGGCCCAATATGACTGCCGTGCGGTAGGCTATAAGCTGGAGCGGAATTACAGAAACTATGGGAGATAAGCAACTTTTGCAGGAAGGGACTTCGATAAAAAATTCCGCGCGCTCCAGAAGAGTTTTGGGTGCGCAGCCGGAGGCGCACACCACCGCAGCTCTGCCGCCGCGCGAATAAATCTGCTCTACAGCGGAGGCCGTCTTTTCGCCCAGCTTTCTATCCGTAATCACGGCAACGGTGAGCGTACCGCCGTCAATGAGAGCGATAGTACCGTGCTTGAGTTCGCCCGCAGGATACCCCTCGCCCGGAACATAGGAAACCTCCTTAAGTTTGAGACTGCCTTCGAGCGCCACGGGGTAATCTATGCCCCTGCCGATAAAATACACGCCCGAGGAGGAGGCGCAGGCGCGCGCTGCGGCCTCCACACCGCAATCGGATATGGCTGCGGCACACTTCGACTCGATATCTTTAAGCTCTTCAATCATTCGCGGATAGACGGAGCCGCCCTTGAGCGAAGCAATGACGAGCGCGAGCGCGGCTACCTGGCCGCAGTAACTCTTCGTGGCGGCTACGCACACCTCTGTACCTGCACGCACAGGAACTACCGCGTCGGCTATGCCCGTGAGCGCAGAATACGGCACGTTTGTTACAGCGAGGACGAAGGCGCCCGCCTCCTTGGCAGCGCGGGCGGCCTCTACAGTATCGGCCGTCTCCCCGCTCTGGCTGACGGCTACAAACAGCGTGCCCGCGCCGGCGGCGCTCTTCCGATAGCGGAACTCGCCCGCCGTTTCGGCTCTGGCGGGAACGCCTAAGATATCTTCGGCAAAATACGCCGCGGCTAACGCGCTGTGGTATGCCGTGCCGCAGCCGCATAACAGAATATCTTTGAAGCCGCCCCGCTTTTTAGCCGCACGCGAAATAACGGAAAAACACTTATCCTCCGTAAAGGCGTGCACTGTGTTTTTTACGGCGGCGGGGATCTCGTTTATCTCCTTTATCATGTAGTGCGGAAATCCGCACAGCCGCGCTCCGCGCGCCGCCGCAGGTACGGGCGAAAAGGTAAGACTTTCCGGCTCGCCCGAAAAATTGCAGAATGAGATCTTTCCGTCCGAGGCGAAGGCTATCTGGCCGTCCCTCAGCACAGCGACGCTTTCGGCAAGGCCGGCGAGGGCGGGCATGTCGCTGGCGGCGTACAGCGCTTCCCCTCCCGCTCCCACTATTATCGGATTGCGGTATTTTACTGCGACGAAACCTTCATACCGCGAACACAGTATGCACAGCGCAAACGCCCCCTTCAGTCTGCGCACGGCGGCAAGCACCGCCTCCTTCAGATCGCCGCGGTAGTACTTGCTTAAAAGATGCACCACCACCTCGCTGTCAGTCTGCGAAGAAAATGTATGCCCCTCGGCGATGAGCTCCTCTTTAAGCTCGGCATAATTTTCGATTATGCCGTTGTGCACCACCGAAAATCCGCCGTATGTATGCGGGTGGGCGTTTTCGTCCGACGGTCTGCCGTGCGTTGCCCAGCGCGTGTGACCTATGCCCGACGTGCCGCACAGCTGTTCTGCCGCGCGCTTTAAGGCGTACACCCTGCCCTTCTTTTTTACGGCCGTTATCCTGCCGCCCTCCAAAACGGCGATGCCCGCCGAATCGTAGCCGCGGTACTCGAGGTCCTCCAGTCCCTTATACAATATTTCAGAGGCGCATTTTACGCCAGTGCAACCTATTATTCCGCACATATTACCTCACATGTCACGTATATAGCGCTCTATGCGCTCCAGACAGCGCCCGCAGGCCTCTCTGCTTAGTCCCTCGGCCATCAGTCTGATAACCGGCTCCGTGCCCGACGGTCTGACGACTATGCGCGAGCAATTTTCCTCGGCGCTTACGCCGTCGCAAAATAATAAAAGTTCCTTGCAGAATGCCGCCTCCCTGTCCCTTACGGGCACGGAACGCTCAAGCTGGGGCAGCGGCTCATACCCGCGCAGAAGACGGGAGAGCGTTGCGCCGTGTTCGGCGGCGGCTTCCAGCAACTTTATGGCAGTTACAAGTCCGTCGCCGGAGGCGCCGTATTTTGAGATTATTATGTGTCCCGACTTTTCGCCGCCGAGCGCCGCGCCCGTTTTGCACATCTTTTTATATACAAACCTGTCGCCCACCATTGTGACGGCGCTATTTATGCCCTCCGCCGCAAGCGATGATATCAGGGCGGAGTTGGAAAGCACCGTACATACCACGCCCGCACCGTTCATCTCGCCCAGCTCCTTCAGGCGGTTTGAAAGTATGTAAAGCTCGCCGTCGCCGTCCACTACCCCGCCGCTCTCGTCGACGGCTATGCACCTGTCGGCGTCACCGTCGAAGGCAAAGCCGGCATCCAGCCCCTCTCTTTTGACCAGTTCGCACAGCGCAGCCGGCTTTGTGGAGCCGCTTGAATTTATGTTCAGTCCGTCCGGCTCCCCGCCGATGAGGTAAGTTCTGGCGCCAAGCGCGTCGAACACCGACTTAGCTATCTGCCATGCGCTGCCGTTGGCACAGTCAAGCCCTACTTTGAACCCCTTGAAGGAACACACCGAGAGCGAGATCAGGTGGCCTATATACCTGTTGCGGCCGCTCACATAGTCGACCGACCTGCCTATATCGGCGCCCGAAACCGCGCGCTCTTCAAAGCCTTCGGGAAGAACGCCGTCTAAATAGCCCTCAAGCTCGGCTATGATATCGTCGTCAAGCTTTTCGCCGCCAGGCCCTATCAGCTTTATGCCGTTATCGTAAAACGGGTTGTGCGACGCGGAGATCATTATTCCGCAGTCGAAGCCGTCAGTGCGCGTTATATACGACACCGATGCCGTGGTAGTGACGTGCATTATATAAGCGTCGGCGCCTGCCGAAGTGAGGCCGGCGACGAGCGAATACTCGAGCATGTATGAGGAACGGCGCGTATCCTTTCCTATTACCACGCGGCACCTGCCGCCCGCACACGCATTTTCAGAGCCGTTTACCCGTCCGAAACGCAAACCTAAAAATCTTCCCGTCTTGTACGCATGTTCCGCCGTAAGACATACGCCCGCCCTGCCGCGGAAACCGTCGGTGCCGAAATACTTACCCGTTTTTATACCTCCCCTCCGCCCCGTCTTTTATCGCGCTCTGGCGGGCGCGCCCTATGCACAGCTCGCGCTCTGCAACGCTCTGCGTGACCGTCGTGCCGGCGGCGATATATGCGCCCCCGCCGATATGCACGGGGGCGACTATATTGCAGTTGCAGCCAATGAAGCAATGATCGCCGACAGTCGTGCGCGCCTTGACTTTTCCGTCGTAATTGGCAAACACGACGCCGCAGCCGATATTCACGCCCATGCCCACGTCGGCGTCGCCTATATAGGCGTGGTGCGCGGCCTTGCTGCCATTGCCGAGCGAGGAATTTTTTATCTCCACAAAGTCGCCCACGCGGCAATCTTTTCCCACCTTTGCGCCCCCGCGCAGATATGCATACGGACCGACGGCAGAATTTTCGCCCACCTCCGAGCAAACGACCGTGCTTGAGGATACCGAGGCTCCGCGGCCTATCACACTGTCCTCCACGCGCGAAAAGGCGAGCACCCGGGAATTGCTCTTAAGTTCGGTTTTCCCCGAAACTATGCAAGGTCCGAAGAGACTTACGCCCCGCCCGATCTTTACGGTGCGCTCTACCATTATGCCGCAGCCGCCGAGGCGCGCTCCCAGCTTTTTCAGTTTGCGCGCGGAATAGTATGCGCCCCAAGGCGCTTTGAACGGAAAATACATACGATACTTTTAAGATATGCCGAAAGCCGCCGAAAAGTGAACGCGGGCGTGCACGCAGCATATTATACGGCATGCGCCGCCGCGCATAGAAACGGCGCGGCGGCGCATACTGCTTATATGAAAAAGAAGAAAAACAGAAACAGGCACGCCGGAAACGACGCTCTGCAGAACGGCATCGTAAGCGCGAACGAATATACGGGCTTCGTTCAGCATATCCCCGTCTCCAACGAAGACATCGAACTGTATAAAAAAATGTACGGAGGAGGCAGTTTCAACACCGACGATATCGGCAGCTGAACCGCCTTCGCAGAGACAAAAAGCGGGCAATACGAAAACTGAGGCGCGGCGGAAAAAATTTTCCGCCGCGCCCTTCAGCTTTTAAAGAAACAGTATCCTTATGCGCGTTTTCATATCGGGCATAGCCGTGTACTACCTTATTCCACGGTTATCCTGCCTTCGGTCGCCGAATACTGCGAGCCTATAACGCCGCCCAGATAGTCGTTTATGTAATTTATGAGCACCTGGTTGTCGATGAGCGTTTCGTCGAGCAGAATATTGCACCCCCCGAACATCGTATAGCCGTCGCCGCCCTGCTTGAGCATATAGTTGTGGCTGGCTACGGTATAAGTTGCCTCCGGATCGATATCCTCATACTCTCCCGTTTCCGAATTGAGTACCTGTACATCCTTCACCCTTCTCTCTCCCGCCACGCTCATGAAAGAACCGTCGTCGGCAAGCTCCACGGTGCTCTCGACGGAGGTGTCTATAGTGTATCTGAGGCCGGATACCTGCAGGAAGCCGCCCGATTCGCCGAGGGCGTTAGTACCGTCGGAAGCCTCTGACATGGTGTTCATTGAACCGAGCTCGAGCGCATCGAGTATCTGCTGCCCCGTCGCCTCCACAAGGCAGGCCATGTTGCCGTACGGGTGCACGTTTATAACGTCGCCGTAAGTGACGTCGCCTTCAGGAATATCGGCACGGATGCCGCCGCCGTTGACGAGACCTATGTCGGCGCCCATCACGGCGCGGTATGCATCGGCGCAGAAGTTGCCTATAGCAGTTTCGCGGTTGCGCACAAGTCTTACGCCGTCGTCGCCGCTCACTGAGAGATCAACCGAAGACTTGCCTACCACCTCGTTTAAAAGCGACTGATACTGTACCTCTACAGAATTCAGGTAGAGTTCTGTGAGGTATGCCATTACGTTGCCCGAATAGTCGGGATCAGCGTTCACCTCTTCTGCGGAGATGAGCTCGGTCGTGAGCTCGTCGTCTGAAGTGTCGGAGGTGCCGTTGGTATCTATCACCAGCTTGCCCGCATTTGCAAACTTTGTGCCCGTGGACGAGAGAAGCACTTCCTCGCCGTCGGCATTTTCAACGGCGTCGCTCTCTACAACGGAGTGCGAATGGCCGTCTAAAACGGCGTCTATGCCGGTGGTGTTGGCGATGAGATCTGTGGAGCGGTAGGGCTCAGACCCCTCCTCTATGCCGAGATGGGATATGGCCACAACATAATCGGCGCCCGCCTCTTTGGCGGCGTCTACGCTCTCCTGCACCCTGTTATAGAGGTTCTGTCCGTCATTGCCCTCGCAGAAGCCGTATATGTATTCCCCGTCCTCGTTCTGAAAGTATGCGGGAGTAGATTTGAACAGCGTTTCGGGGGTGGCTATACCCACGTACGCCACAGTTATGTCGCCGTAAGTTTCGAGCGCGTATTCGTCGAACACCGGCTCGCCCGTCTGAAGATCGATGAAGTTGCAGCAAAGATAGGTCATGTCTGACTGCGCAACAAGGCCGTCCTCGCCGATGAGCGCGTCCATGCCGTAGTCAAATTCGTGGTTTCCCACAGTACCGTAGTCGTAGCCAACAAAATTGCGGAGCTGAACGGGATATTCGCCGTCGGATATGGTACCTATGGCCTCGCCCTGGATAAAATCGCCTATGTCCACGGTGGTGACAGCCCCGTACTGCTGCCACATGGCGTATTTGTAGCCCGCGAATCCCGCAAGCCCCATTCCGTCGTCTGAGGAGTCGAAGCCGCAGTGCACGTCGTTGGTGAACAGCACAGCGATGCTGTCTTCGTCGGACGCCTGCTCCGCGGGATACACCGAACCGGCGTTCTGCGTTGTGCCGTCGGAAAAAGTTACGATGAGTTCTCCGTTTTCGTTGATTGCCACGCTCTCCACGGATATACCGTCTGCACCGTCAGCGCCGTCAGCGCCGTCCGTGCCGTCCGCGCCGTCCGCGCCGGCGCAACCCGCAAGCATTACCGCCATTGAAGTTGCCGTGAGAGCGGCAAGCGCTATTGCGGCCGCTTTTTTTGCCAAACCTTTCAAAATAAACCTCCTGAAATTTCACTCATATTTTCTTTGAGGACGCCTCGGCATTTGCACCCTCCCTTTTAAAATAACAGGCAGATGTAAAAAAAGTTTACAGCAAACTGTAATAAAAAAGTAAATTTTTAAAGCCGCGTACAGGCCAAAAACGCCCGCCGCGGCTCAAGGTCATGCAGAGGCGCCTGCCGGCAATTTGCAACACCCTCCCTCCGCTTTGATTTTTTTTGTTGACATAGCCAAAGGAACATGCTATAATATAACAAACGTTATAGAACAATTGTTTTAAAACGGAGGATAACGACATGCCGCCAAAACCAAAATTTACGAGAGAGAAAATAACGGAGGCCGCGCTGAATATAATACGGACGCGCGGAGCAGAAAGCCTTACGGCAAGAGAGCTCGGAAAGGCGCTGGGCAGTTCGCCCTGCCCAATATTTACGCTGTTTGCGGACATGGACGAAGTAAAGGCAAGCGCCATGCGCGCAGCGAGAGCGCTATACGGAGAATATATTGCCAAAGGTCTTGAAGCCGCACCCGCATTTAAAGGCGCGGGGATGCAATACATAAAATTTGCAATGTGTGAACCAAAGCTCTTTCATCTGCTGTTTATGTCGGCTCGCGACGGCACACCCGTAAACATACTGCCGGAGATAGACGAAAACTACCCGGGGATACTGCACTCGGCGTGCGCGTGTTATGCGCTCAGCCAGGACGGAGCAGAAAAACTGTACCGCCATATGTGGATATACGCCCACGGAATAGCTACACTGTGCGCTACAGGCACATGCACATTCACCGAAACGGAGGCCGGCAATATGCTTACAGAGATGTGCTCGGCGCTAATTAAAAAAATCAAGGAGGGCGTGTAGAATGATAACAACATGTTCGCTTACCAAGCGATACGGCAGCGGCGACGGACGCGCCGAAGTGCTGAAGGGAATCGACATTGAAATTGAAGATGGCAGCTTTACCGCCATACTCGGAGCTTCAGGCTCGGGCAAATCTACCCTTTTAAACATTATTTCCGGACTGGAGCGGCCTGACGGCGGCAATGTTATGTACGGGGAAAAGGACATAACCGCCCTCACCGACAGCGAACTCACTAAATTCCGAAAGGAGAACGTGGGGCTGGTTTTTCAGCAGTATTACCTTCTTCCGGATATGACTGTAGAAAAGAATGTGCGCATGGGCGCCGACCTTGCGGATAACACCGAATTTTCCGCAATAATCGCCGCCGTAGGATTGGAAAGTAAAGCAAAAAAATACCCCTCGGAGCTCTCCGGCGGGGAGATGCAGCGTGCAGCTATCGCACGGGCGCTGGCCAAACGGCCGAAGGTACTGTTTGCCGACGAACCGACGGGCGCGCTCGACGAAACGACAGGCAGGCAGGTACTCGATTACATAGCAAAATTGCAGAGAGAGTTTGGCCTTACAGTGGTAATGGTTACACACAACCGCAACATAGCAGACATGGCCGACAGCGTTATAGAACTGAACAGCGGACGCGTAACGACAACTTACAAAAACGCGGTCCCCAAGAGCGCATATGAGATAGGCTGGTGAAGCCTCTCCATAAAGGATGAATTATGGTTATAAGTTTTAAAAGCTTGTTGAAGCTGTCCTGCATATTTATAGTGGCGTGTTGCGCCGCATTCGTATGCACCCTGTTTTTGAGCTACAACGCCGACCTTGAGGCGATCGCCGAAAACATAACGTCAGGCGAAGCGCTCGTATTGCTCGGGGCACAGCGCTCGATGGGCAAGGTTACGGTGGCCGTTACAGGCGGCTGTCTGGGCGCAACATCCGCTGTAATGCTGCTGTTCTATGTTAAAAACTATATCGACGCACACTCGCGCGAGCTCGGCATTTTAAAGGCGCTCGGCTACTCCGATATATCGGTAGCACGCAAGTTCGCCATATTCGGGCTAAGCATGTTTCTGGGCTGCGCAGCGGGTTACGCCGCGGGATTTTTATATCTGCCCCGCTTCTATGCGGTACAGAACGCCGACGGCATGTTCCCCGAAATGTCTCCGGCATTTCATCCGGAGATCTTCTTTGCGCTCGTCATCGCGCCATCCGCAGTATTCAGCGTGCTCGCCGTGCTCTTTGCACTGATAAGGCTCAGGGCGCCCGCGCTCGACCTCATGTATTGCAGGCGCAATATAAAAGTTAAACAGCGGGCTTACAATGAAAAACTGTCATTTTTGAAAGCGCTTAAGCGAGATACTCTTAAAGCGCACAAACTGCTGGCTTTTTTTGTGGCATTTTCAGCTTTCTGTTTCTCTGCAATGGTGCAAATGTCATTCTCTATGAACGAGCTTGCAAGCAATACTTTTGCCGCAATGATACTTTCAATCGGACTCATACTTGCATATACGTCCCTTCTGATGTCGCTTTCGAGCGCAGTAAAAGGCAACGCCGAAACGATCGCCCTGATGCACGCCCTCGGCTACAGTTCTGCTCAATGCCGCCGAGCAGTACTCGGGGCATACAGGCCGCTCGCATACATAGGTTTTGCTATAGGAACGGCCTATCAGTACGGACTTTTAAAGCTTGTCGTCACCATGATATTCTCCGACGTTGCCGATATGCCCGAATACAATTTCAGCCTGCGCGCCTTACTGATCGCGCTTGCCGCGTTCATAGTTTCATATGAAGCGATAATGTTTTTATATTCGTTCAGATTGAAAAAACTCACTCTGAAGATGGTATTTGACAGATAAACAACGCTATGGGAGAGACGGCTTATGTTTCTGCAACCAAAAGAGCGGCGCCCGCGGGCGCCGCTCTGTTTACGTTAAAAAATTTAAATTATAAGGCCGCAACCAAATCACATGGGCGCAGGGCGCCGGAGCGGCGATAATTTACCTGTTTAGACGGCAATTACTTACTCTCGAGCATTATTTTTATTATCTCTTTATCGGTCTCGCGCATGCCGTCGTGCGCAAGACGGGAAACGGAGCGGATGGTCTCCTCCACTCCCTTTTTGACTATGCCGTCGCCGGCGAAGAACTGGTTGCCCTTTTCATACATGCTCATACCCAGAAGGCCGCCGTCCACCGCAGTGGCAATTTTTGCCGCGCAACTGGCCTTGGCTCCGTCGCAGATGATGCCCGAATCTATGGCGAGCGCGTTGGTGAGCGTGTGCGCCACCTCTGAGTAATCTCCGCCGAGAAGGTAGGTTATGCCGCCCGCCGCGCCTGCGCCCGCCGCTACGGCGCCGCAGTAAGCAGAGAGCGTGCCTATGCCGAATTTTAAATGCACGGTTATAAGATTTGAAACGCACAGCGCCCTGTAAAGCCGCTCTTCCGAAAGTCCGAGATTGCGCGCGTAGACTATCACGGGCACCGAACAGGTTATGCCCTGGTTGCCGCTGCCGGAGTTTATCACGACGGGCAGCTCGCACCCGTTCATGCGCGCGTCGGAAGCGGCGGCGGCATAGGCCTTTGCCGTCGTCTTTATGTCGGGCTGGTAGGAGCGCAGAATGGTCTTGCCTATATTGGCGCCGTAGTCGCCGCGCAGCCCCTCCTCGGCTATGGCCATGTTGTAACTTATCTGCCTGCCGATGACTTCTTGCACATCCACGATATCTACCGAATCGGCAAAGCCGAGGATATTTTCTATCGTCAGAAAGGAGCGGTCAGACTTTGATGCGGCAGACAAGGGCTTATCGAACAGCACCTTCCCGTCGCGCTCTATCCTGACGATGTTGGTATGGTCGCCCGCAAGACGCACGAAGGAGGTGTTTTTGCCGCAGTAAAGGCGCACGGAGATATCGAATATGTCCGCCTCCGGGGGGACTGATATATCCGCGGGGAAATCACATTCAAAACGGGCTATATCCTTGTACTGCTCCTCAGAGACATTTGATATCACCTGCAGACCGCTCCCCGCGTCTCCCGCAACTATGCCCGCGGCAAATGCCGCCTTTATCCCGCGCATACCGCCCGTGTGGGGAACGACCACACTTTTGGCATTTTTGACTATGTTGCCGCTGACGGAAATTTCAGCACGTTCGGGCATGGAGCCGAGCACGTCGCGCGCCTTTGCCGCACAATACGCTATGGCTATCGGCTCGGTACAGCCCATTGCGGGCACAAGTTCCTCTTTGAGTACATCGATAAATTTCTGATAATTTTCTTTCGTGCGCATGATATACCTTTCGCCGCGCCGCCGTTTTGCCGCAACATGTCGGCGCACGGGGACTGAATTTATTTTACAGATTAAGTTATACATTCACTTTGAGCGGCTTGTCAAGCAAAAACGCTGAACTTTAAACACTTACAAATTGCGCCGCACAATTTGCTGAAAGGCCGTTTGCGCCGACTATGTTGGCTCGCGCGGGTAGCAACCTAAACCCCTGAATGGGCCAGCACGGCCAAAGCTTCGCCGGCTTAATTGTACTGACCCCATCGGGTATCTGCGGTTTCCCGAGGGGAGTCCTCCGCAGAGCTTCGTCGGCTTAGCCTCCTCGCGCGAACCCTTCGGGTTCGCCTATCCGAAGGATAGCAAAATAAAACGCGGCACCAAAATTGGTGCCGCGTTTTATTTTGGTGACCCCTTTGAGGTTAAAGGCGAACTATTCAATTCTTCAAAAGTTACTGTCTTACTCTGTCCTTTGTAGTTGTATGTAATCACAAAATGGTCGTCGTATAAGTAAATGCTGTTTACAAAGCCGTCAATCAGCCGCTGCTTTCCTTCCCGTGTGGAGATGTCTATCTTGCGGAAGTTATATAGCGCAAACAGTATCTGTTCCCTTGTCAGTACAGGGTTGCGCGTCTGTGCTTCGAAAAGTTCAATTTCAAGGTTCCGCTTGCGTTCCTCCAACTCGTCCAGCACCTTCTTCGTCGTGGAAGAATAAATGCCCTGTGTGATTGCCGCCACAAGATTGTTCAGCTTGGTTTCAACTCCCGTGAGCTGTGCCTGTATAGAAGTTGCTGTGTTATCTTCCTGCAACTGCAATTCATAGATGCGGTCGGCAAGCTCTTCAATCACTTCGTCGCTTGAAAGCAATTCCTTTATCTCGTCCAACACAAGCTCTTCCAGCCATTCCTTTTTGACGGTCTTTTTATCGCATTTGCCTTGTTTGGAATGATTGCACTTGTAGTAGCGGTACTGCCGAGAAGTATGGCTCGTTCCGATAACGCCCGTCATCATCGCGCCGCACTTTCCGCAGAAGAGCTTCGTACTCTACGCAAATGGACAATATAATTGTTCCGCGGCGTATGGACAATATAATTGTTCCGTGGCGTCAGGTCTGATTGCCTAACAACTTGTAGTAGATGTGGATTTCTCTTGCGCCAGACTTATCTCCTGGTTTTGCGCCTATCGTGATATACTCTATCAGTTCAATGCACAATTCCCTCGTGAGTTCGGGCATATTCGCATAATGCTTGAGTCTGCGAATAAATTCGTCCACATCCGACTCGCTTTTGCATACGGCGGAAAGCTTGTTTTCAAGATCGTCGATCTCGCTCTTTAACACGTTTTGTTCCTCGGTATATTTGGTGAGAAGCTTCAAGCAGATCTCCTCGGGTATTTTGCCCGTTACTTTGTCCTCGTACACCGATTGTGTCAGACGTTCGAGTTCTTCATACCGCTTTTTCTTTCGCACAAGAGCCTTATTATCGGACTTATATTGCGCAGCGGACATCTGCTCTTTGTGTTTCAGAAAGTCTGCCCTCGCCTTATCCTCATCCGTTATCACCGATCGCGCCTTCGAGCGAATATCGTCAAGTACGATTTGCTCTATATCCTCTATGCGGATATAGTGGTTATAGCAAAAATACTTTCCGAACCGCGAATGATTGCCACAGACATAGTGATAGCGTGAGCGCTTTTCGGGATGTGCCTTGGACGGTTTTAAATCTTGCCGCCCGAGCTTCATTTTCCCACCGCAGTCCGCGCAATACATCAATCCCGACAACGGCGGCATGATCCCCCACGAAGTGTGCTTCCCATGCGAAGCCGACTCGTCCAACTCCCTGCATTTGTCCCAAAGTTCATGCGTTACGATCGGCTCAAAGGCGTTTGGAAACACGATAGGTTCACGTTCTGCGCGCCGTCTGTTTTTATAAGATACAGTCGTATAACGCAACCGCACCAACTGCCCGAGATACATCGAATTTTTGAGAATGCTTCGCAAGATACTGTCCGCCCACAGATTTTTATTCGGCTTTTTATAAGCAATGCCGTATTTTTCATGCAAATATACTGCGGGGATGGGGACTTTTTCATCGTTGAGGACGGTGCAGATCTCTTTGTAGGTTTTACCGCTCGCCCTCATCTCGAAAATACGTCTTACAACGCTTGCAGCGGGCTCATCTATCACAGGCAAGCATCTATCCCCCGTGCCTTTAACGTAGCCGTATGGCGCGTGTGTAGAACGATATTTTCCCGCTTTTGCGTTTGCTTCTGTCACTGCGCGAATCTTCTTTGATGTATTTGCCGAGTGCCATTCGTTAAACACGTTCATGATGGGCATCATGTCCATGCCCGCGCTGTTCGTGTTTGCTGTATCCACGTTGTCCGATATGGCAATAAATCGGATATGATACATCGGGAAGATATAGTCAACGTATTGCCCGACAAAGATATAGTTTCTGCCGAAACGGGAGAGATCCTTTACGATGATTGTATCGATTTTCCCAGCCTTGGCATCCTCTAACAGTCTTTGTACTTCGGGACGGTCAAAATTCGTTCCGGAATATCCATCGTCTACGTATTCATCCGCGATCGTCCAACCTCGTTCCTGCGCATATTTTGTTAAAATGATGCGCTGGTTCTCAATAGACAGCGATTCGCCTGCGCGCTCGTCGTCTTTGGAAAGGCGCATATAGAGTCCGACTTTGTTATTCAGTTGTAATTGCTTTGATCTCAATTCTTTTACTCCTTTTTCAATCAAAGCAGCCAAATTCAATGTAGGGCTATTATAGCACAGTACGCTGAATTTGGCAATGCCCTGATGAAAACTTCTCCTTGTTTTATGCCCTCTTATTATCCATATCGAAGCAGGCTCGCTTTACGGCGATTTCGCGTAAAACGTTATCTACATTTTTTCGCCCCACATAGTGACTAGTGACGATGTATTTTCTTCCCCCGATCTCATATTCGCTCGTTGAGGTCGGCGCGGAGCCGAACTCCACACATAGTTCCTGCATAGTTTTTCCCGTAATTTTCTCCTCCGAATTTCAAAATAGTTATAAGCATTCAATTTTCATAATTTTCTTCCTTTCGCCCGCATCGGGCGTTTACGACCGTTATGAACGGAATTTCTCTTATCTCTCTGCCGCATCCGCTCTTTCAATCCCTTTATTTTTTCGCTGATAGGACACCTGCGCCGCGGTCAGGTTCTTATTTGATCGTTATTTGCCGCCACGGTCAAAGCCGTGTGGTTTGAACGGCGACGTGCCAGATTTCTTTGCTCGAGACTTTTTTAACAGTACGTCAAACTCATTCGGGTAGGCAGAGAGCATATCGGTTACCATTTTGTAGGCACTTTCCTTGCCCTTCCCCGTACGCTCTGCCTTTTGTAGCTGCCCGAATAAGTCTGCTCTGTCCTTGTCGGCAATACTCTTTGATTGCCGCAACGCCTCGTTCTCCGTGCGGAGAAGGGCGAGCTCCTCCTCGGCTTGACGCCTCCGCTTTGGAATGGGCTTTGCCTTCTCGTTCTTCACCGATTGGATGACGCCGTCCAGATATTCCTGCGCTCGTACTTTGACATTGTCCGCTTGCGATTGCGCCTCAGCAACGATGCCGTCCGCCTGAGACTGCGCTATCTGCAATTTACGGTCGGCCTGCGATTGTGCCTCCGCGAGGATCTCCTCGGCATCGAGCTGTGTTATCCGCAATTTGCGATCGGCTTCTCCGTTCGCCTGCTCGACGATCTTCTTCGCCTTGAACTCCGCCGTGGAGAGGTGCTTCGCTTGGCTGCCTTCCCGCCCACGCTGCAAACCCCACTTCTTGCCCACGGCAGAGTGGATGTCTGTCTGTAAACTTTGCAACTCTTTTCGTCCGAACAGCGTCTTTGCAGATAGTCTGCCGTCTGCAATCGGAATCAGATTTAAGTGCAGATGTGGGGTCGTCTCGTCCATGTGAACGACTGCGGAGATAATGTTGTCCTCGCCGTACCGCTCCGCAAAGAAGCGGGTGCAGTCCACAAAGAATTGCTGTTGCTCTCGCGGTGAGAGTTTCCCGAAAAATTCTCTGTCCGAGCCCACGACGAAGGAACACATAAGCACGGCGTCTTTCCGAACCTTCGTAGGCAAGTCGAGTGCCGCGATCTTCTCATTGATGAATTGCGTGTACGACCGCTGCCGCTTGATGATATGATAATTGTTCTTCGTGCGCGTGGGGTCTATCTGCGGGTTGTTTGCCTGATAGGCTTCATCTCGCTCGTTCTCCTGCTCGACGGGCGCAATGTCCGTCTTGTGATATTTCTCCATATGACAAACTAAAAAACTTATAGTTTCACCTCCTCGTTTTTCTTGATAAAAAAGCCTCGCAGAGCCCACATACTTTGCTCGCAAAGTATAGTGGGCTATACTTCTTCGTCGAACTCAAAAGCTCGATTGTGATTTGCTTGCCGGTTTACGGCGGTCCGATCGTCGGTTGTGTGATCATATCTTTTCTCCAATTTTGATTTGATTCTATCTTTTCCCATGTCGATATGGGCGAGGAAACGCTCTCTTTCCGAAAAGCCCTTCCATAAATAACAAGGACACGAAATTCGAAAAGTTGACGGTCTGCCGGAAATTTCTCCGAGTGATCTTCCAACACTCCTCAATAGGTAGGCAAGTCAGCGGGCGAAAAGATTACATCTGCGCGATAATTTCATCATCTTTTCATGGAAATCAACGAAAGGCCCTTCACTTAATAGCCACGGCAGCGGGCTTTTTTCAACGGTCAGGCGATAAGTTTTTTATTTTCGTCCTCACGCCCCGGCGAGGCTATCCGAAAATACCCCTCATATGGAAGCCACGAGAATGGCAAAAATCGGGGCCCCAAAATGAAAGATTTCATCGGATTTTCATATAATGTGGGGACATAAAAACAGCCCCTCGCAGGTTACACCTGCAAGGGGCTGTTTTGCAATCGCTTCATTAAATTATCCTTTTGGGGATATTAAAATATCCATTGGTGCGTTTATTGACATCTAAAGATCAGACTCCAAAGGCCCGTTAAGTCAACAATTCCTGCGCTATCTAATAATGCGAGCAACGATACAATAATGCTAACGATCGTTAAAATGAATGTCCATCGTATGAGCCTTATGTTGCTCGAACTTTCAAAAAGCTTCAGCTTTACATCAAACACTTCAAACAGGCTGTCAATATTGATTAATTGCCGCTCCATTTTATAAACAAGCATACGCCTATGATATAGTATGCCATTTTCGTCTTGCAACACATCAGGGCGGAGGCTTCGATAATCATTTTGGAAACCTTTTAATGCCCCATGCATACCATTATTGCTCTTTAACGATTCAAGCAAAGCTTTTTCGAGTCGCCGGAATAAATAGATATTTTGATATGCCTTGAGTCTTGTTTTTAACATCGATTGAGTCGTAAGCAACCTTCTCTCCAGGGTTTTATTGATCCTTGTCTGTTCTTTTACGATGAGTTTGTCAATTTCCTTCGTTATCACTTCCCCAACAAAGATTTTGCCAAGCTGGACGTGATAACCTGCTAATTCACAAGCAAAATACTTATAAGTTGGACCAATAGAAGAATCAAAAACGATGGCATGGTCATGCATAAATGATTTATTATAGGATGCAAATCCTAAATTGCAGAAAAACCCATCCTTATAATCATAATCGCTATTTTGCACTTTCCCTTGTTCATTTTTTAGTACATTAAAAGAAAAGAGTTCTAGCAACTTATCCTTTGGCGTCCCTTTGCTTTCGACATTGATTAAATGCGGGGGCATAATTCCCTTTTTATAAAAAAAAGTAGGGACATCTTTATCAATCGTTTTAAAAAACTGATGTTTTAATCCTAAGAGGAAATTCTCAAGCTCCGCAATATTTGCTCCAAAGAAATCATATTTCTCATATGATGACAGCGATTCCCCTCCTAAAGAGAAAAGGGGTTCATTAAAGAATTGTGTTGCTAAAATTTCCCGCGCCTTCTCTGTAGCTGCGTTCGATAAAATTAAGCTATATGTAATCACATAAAATGCTTGATCCATTTCCTCCGCAAATATGAAGATGTCATCTACATATTTGGATATATCGATATTAGAGTCAAGCGACATGGTTAACAAGTAATATAACCCATGATTATTCTTTGTCTGCATCAACGAGAAACTTCTGAAGTCATTATAGAGGATGTTGCCATGCTTATTATACCTATAATAGAATTTCCTTATTCCTTTTTCAAAATCAGATAGTTGTTCTTTTGGCAATATATCGTAGACGCAAAGAGAATTGAGTTTTGCCTCTTGCAAACAAGTCGAATAATCATTGCTATTTGTGTAATTGCGGGTAAAGACAGCTTGCAGGAAATCATAATGGATTCGTTTCTTGTATGCATTAAGCCCACGCATGAATAGCGTCTTTACGGGATCAAATACGCGCGGCCATTTCTTTTGCAGGAACTTTTCAAGCGACGCAACTCGTGTATATTTCTTTTTTATCCGGCGAGTTGTTGCTATATCTTTTTTTGGAATTCGCTGCCTGCTATATGGATTGTCATACGCATAAATCTTGCCCATGTATTACTCCGAATTAACCTCCTATGCGTTTACGAATTACTTGTTCCCTTTAGCGCGATTATGCGTCTTACAAAGCACTTGGCAGTTGCTTATATCGGTTGCGCCGCCCTTGCTCCATGCTGCTACATGGTCCGCATCCATTTCGTTCAGCTTCCATATTTTTGCATGATTGCTGCCTGTACTTAAAGCGCAAAGGGGGCAATTCGATATGTGTTTTTTCTTTGCCTCTTCGGTCTGTTTTGCATATACGCTATTTTTTACGGGATCATCAAATATGCGGATCTCGAGCAATTTAGTATCAACGCACCCACCCAAGACATATTCAAAGATTCCCTTCTTTTCTTTGACATAAAAATCTGCATCAAGTTTTTTGACCAACTCAGATACCTTTTGCGGATCATATGCCTTCGTATGATATTGCTCATAAAGCCTGCCCCATTCAAGCCCGCGCATTTTAGGGAGAACGTCGATAAAGACAGTCGAGACCCAATCAATAACACTATTGAAGTAAGTGACTAACTCATTGATATCCGTGTCAAAGCGATGCAAGCTCATATAACTGCTTACATTGCCTTTGCTGACCCAATCTAGCGCGGTGTGCAAAAAATCTTGCCTGTTCACGACCCCATTGACATACGCACTCCATTTCTGCACATTGGAGTTTTGCGTGTTGCTGAACATCTCCTTAGCCTTTGTAACGAAGGGGCCGGAATATATTGCATTTAATCTTTCTTGCTCGTTGAGAGGGATCCCCACGATATTGATCGTATCGAACCATTCCTTTATTTCGCTTTCTTCACCCTCACAGATATAGATCGTTAATTTGGTGTTCTTGATTTTATTCTGCAGATCTTCTGCAAGGCTACGGAAGTATTGCTCCATTCCATTTTTATCTTTGATAGGGAACTTACCCGTCAAAAAGCGCCCAAAACTCGTAATACGTTGTTGTCCGTCAAGAACCTCATACATTCCGTCTGCCGTCTGTGTAAAATAAATCAAACCCAGAGGATAGCCCTTCATTAAAGATTTGATAACAGCAACATCTTTTTTGCCGTCAGCGTAAATATAATTGCGCTGATATTCTGGTTGTATAACAAGCTTTCCGGAGAGGCCAAAAAGTCCTTTCCCTTCGGCTTCGTTATACACAAAACCTTTGCAAACATCTTCAACTGTAATGTCAGTTCTTAACGTCGTTTTCATTGTTGGCCTCACAAAATCTTATAAAAATACGCTTATATACCTTTTCTCCATTTATCAAAGCTTGGGCGACTTTACTTTCAGGATTCCAAAGCCCATTTGAGAATCCCTTCCCTTCGCTTTCTGTAGCGCCAACAATTTCAAACTGCTCCGGACAAAATTTTTCCAAAAAAGAAATCGGAACGCCCATAATTCCTTGATAATCGCTCGGAATAGCGTCGGTATATGGAACCTCTATTGCATCATAATTATCATAATGCGGATAACCTTTTTCTCTCACTTCCTTATGTTTGCTATACCTGATATTGTCCGCCCTTGTCATAAGCTGCAAAGGTTGATGCCTACGGCCATGTTCGATATTCGTAAACCAAGCGGAAGAAACATTTTTCATGTGTAAGCCATCCACAACACGATCCACATCAAGCAGGTTTTTCGTTTCAAACCAAAGCCCTCCGCTCCATTCCGTTCTTCCCGCCCATAATTTGTTTTTCATGATAAGCGGAAATACTTCCTTATAAGTAACGCAGTTTTTATTGCCTATAATTAAAAAGCGTTTGTCGGAATCAATTAACCACGCTAAAAACTCCCGGAATAACGAAAACGGTGGATTTGTAATGATAATATCAGCCTCGTCTCGAAGCTTTGTGACTTCCTCGCTTCTGAAATCGCCATCGCTCTTTAGGTATTTCCATTCAAGATCGTCTATGTCGATCCGTCCGGAGTTATTCGAATCGCGTGTGAGCGTGAATATTTTTCCGTGCGACTTCGTTTTCTTTTTGTCAAACTGAGGCGACATTTCCTCAAAAAAAGAAAGCTGATACGGCCCCTTGATCCTTTTCTTATCATAGGCGTAGCTTGTACTTATCAGTTTTTTAATGCCATAGTTCTCAAAATTCTGCGCAAAGAACTTGGTAAAATTGCTCCACTCGGGATCGTCACACGGCAATAATATCGTTTTTCCCCTGAATACATCGGGATTATATTCTATATACGCATTGACCTCTTTTTGAATATCGGCATATTGCGTATAAAACTCATCATTCTTGGCATTCTTCGCTTCCGAGAGATTGGTGTTTGCCATGTTTCCTCCTTATATAATTTATAGAGTATATTTGCCCAACAACTTTTGCAGACTTTTAATATGAAATATTATAGCATAGAGCGCGAAATAAAGCAAGAGGAGTATGCATATTGTAAGGTTTAAATACAACAATAAACCCCGAGGCGCATATGGTTTGCCTCGGGGTTTGCATTGAATTTGCCTGCTGGTTCTATTTTGTGTTGTCCATTTGCGCAGATGAGTTTTGTGGTGAGCAGATAGTCATCCTCGCTCCTGTGCATTGCAGGCGCTTTTTTATTTCTTGCCATACGCTGCTGCACGCTGTTAAAAGTTACTTCATCGATTATTGCGGGAATGGCGTTGGGAATTACTATGTCGCCGAACTTATATTCTCCGATATATTTGCGATTTGTGAGAATACGAAACACTGAGTTGTACTTCATTTCAAAGCCCATATGCTTAATGCCGCACTCGTTGAGAAGTTTGACAATGTCGTTCACGCGCATACCGTCGAGATAGAGCGTAAAAATTTCCTTAACGACAGGCGCGAGCGTTTCATCAATCTGAAAGTGGTCGGTATCGTCCACATAATAGCCGAATGGCGGGCGCACTCCGTTGCTCTTTGCTTTAAGTGCGTTCTCCGTCATACCACGCTTTACCTTTTCGGAAAGCTCGGCGGAATAGTACTCAGCATAGCCTTCAAGGATAGATTCAAGCAAAATGCCATCCGCGCCCTGCGAGATACTCTCCTTCGCGGAAATGACGCGCACGCCGTTCTTTTTGAGAATATTCTTGTAGTATGCCGAATCGTAGCGGTTGCGGGCAAAGCGGTCGAGCTTCCAGACAATGATGCAGTCAAACATACGCTTGTAGCTATCTTTAATCATCTTCTGAAAGTTGGGGCGGTTGTCAGTCTTGGCGGACTGCGCCCTGTCTATGTAATTGCCGATAACCTCAATATTGTTGAAGTTGGCGTACTCTAAACATTCCCGAAGCTGCCCTTCAATACTCGCCTCATTCTGTTTTTCAGATGAAAACCTTGCGTATATTACTGCTTTCATAACTTCTATTTCTTAAACTATATTTAAATTATATGCGTTAACTTATTCCGACAAGAATTCCTGCAATTTTTTCAGAAAACGCCAAATAGCTTTAGATTCATCAAGAACATCTGGAAGGTTCTCTAAGGCACTAATAATCCATTTTGACTTATTTGATTGTTTACCAACGCCGTAATCAGTTAACCAAGATTCAAGTTCACCAACTGGCACAATAAAAAGACCTATGCTTGCGCAATTTTCGTACAATGAATCAAAAATAGTTTTAAACTCATCAGGTAACGCTTCTCTGCCACTATCTTTAAAATTTGCCAATTCATCAGATTCTTTATGTAAACGTTTTAAAGCTTGTCTAAATTCGTATAATTTTGATTAACTTGTTTGTGAATCTGCATCAACACGATCAATCAACTCTTGAGTTTTTTGTTTTAACTCATTTAAAATTATAGATTTATCCCTATCATCAAACGCTTTATAAAGCTTATCACGCTCTTGCAATATCTTTTCTTTTAACTCTGTGTTATTTGATGTTGAAAGAATAGCATTAAACTCATGCTTATCTCTTATTACATCTGCATCGGCTATCATTGCATATTTAACACCAAGCTTCTGATAGGGGGATATTACCTTTTTTAACGTTTGCTTATTGTGCGCATTAACAAAATGGATTTCATCAATAGCTCCAATTTTTTGGAATAGTCTCTGATAAAAAATACAATCAGCATCACCCTCTGTTGCTACGACACCTTTATAAAACATCCCTTCAAGTACGCGCGCAGATGACAGTAAGGGATCAGTTACAATCTGCTTAAGGATGTCTGATTCCAAAAGGTTTGCTGTTGTTATATCTTCTTTTGAGCGTTCTAAGCGAATTATTTTACTATCTTGTGCTACACTAATCAAACCTCTCAAAAAGTCTGCACTATGCGTTGCAATAAATACCTGCGTATTGTCATCTACTAATTCAGATATAATTTGTCCAAGTTGTAAGGCCTGCGGCGGGTGAAGAAATGCCTCTGGTTCATCTATTAATATTACAGGTCTTTTAACTGACACAAGAGCACTTATAATGCCAACAATACTTCTTAAGCCATCGCCTTGGACATCAAGATTGGGGAAGGACTCTAAATAATTGTACGCATCTTGTGAACTTAAAGGCATTGCACCTAAATCTTGTCCCACCTTAATCTCAAGCGAACCAATGTTATATGGACTTAAGCAAATATCAACATCAAAAATTTTCTTTATAATTGTTTTTAACTTAATCTCAGCATCTTTACCTGATAAATATAATGCTTCTAAGACATTTTTTGCGCCACGTTTATCCAAAGGGCCATTTTCATTACAACTCAAAGCCAACCGCAAACGATTATCTGTATTTAGAAAAGTTATTAATCCAGGCCCAGTATATTGCTTAAAAGTTTTGTAATCATTTTTAAGCCAAATATTCAAAGTGTCTATCAAATTATTACCAGATGATCCAAAAGGTTCGCTATCAAATGTTGGTGAGATATGTTTGAGCTCTTGAGTTCCGTGCTTATTTTGTATCTTCATACCATAAGCTTCGGCCATTTCCTCCCAAGATTTTGGGGTAGGAATATCTACACTTTCTACAACTATTGTGCTATTGTTAGGAGTAGTTAAGATAGAAAGCATATCTTTAAGAAATTGTGTTTTTCCACAATTATTTGCGCCAACAAAAACATTGATTCTACCAGGCACTATTTCTATACCAGTTTTTAACTTTATCCTTTCTATTTTGTATTTATAAGGCATATTTTATCTTTTCCTCTTTGTAGATATTGTTTAATTTTGTTTACTTACGCTCATTTCTCATTTGCTCCACATACCCAAGCAAATATAAGAATGCCGGGGCGGGAATGCGGTAGATGCTCTTATCACCGTATGAATACAGCCCAAAGTCGTCAGGTCGCTTTGTAATTACAAGATTGGGGTGCTTTGCACTTGCCTCTGTGACTATTGCGTCCTCTTCTGAAATTTTTGCCTGTTCGCGATACTTCACCTCTATCATTATGGGAGAAAACCTTTCGGACTTAACGACGATATCGATCTCTTTGCCCTTTCCTCCGCCGCGATAGTAGCCGACAAAGGGCGAATCGGCATAGTAAAACGCCTTGATGTGTTTATAGACGGCAGTCTCGGCAATCAGTCCGAGCTCCTCAGGATCATTGGTTATGTCGTCCTTCATTAAAACAGCGTTACGCATGGCGGCGTCGGCAATATAAATCTTATTCTGGTTCTTCAAAACCTTCTTTGCGTCGAGCGTGACGAGCGGGCTTACATAGATAAGGCTTGCGCTCTCTAAATAGGAGATATACTTTTCTATCGTCGTACGGCTCACGCCGTCCATTTCTTTGCCCATCGTCTGCAAGTTTATGATATTGGAAGAATTGTAGCAAAGATAGAGGAAAATGCGTTCTATATCAGCAATATTGCGTATGCCGTAAATTGCAGGAATATCTCTCTTCAACGCCTTATCTACAATATCTTCGCGCAAAATACGCTGCGCATAGAGGTCATCCTTGCTTAAAGCAAGTTCCGGGAAACCACCAACCTGCAGGTAGCGGATAAAATGCACCTGCAAAATGGAGAGTTTGCGAAGAATATCCTGTTGTTCGCGCTCGTCGCGCAAATATAGCTGCGTGGGCTTTATGTCGTTAGGTAGTTGCGGCACAGTGATATCTAAAAGCTCACAATATTCAAAAAATGAGAGCGTGGGCACGTGAATTACCTTCCACCTGCCAAGGCCGCTCTCCGAAATTTTATCCGATAGAACGGGGCTTGCCGAACCCGTCGCCATAATTTTTATATTCGGATTTGTATCGTATAAAATTTTGAGCCAGCTGTTCCAGTCGGAAGCATACTGAATTTCATCAAAGAAGCAATATACCGTTTGACTTGCGGAAATATTGGAGCGATAGGTTTCGATTACTGTGTTTATGGAGCAGAGCTTTAAAAGCGGGTGATCGAACGATACAAACAAAATATCCTTGGGCGATACGCCAGTCTGTAAAAGCTCGGAAATAGCCTGATACATTATTGTAGTTTTGCCCGTTCGCCTCGCGCCGCACAGAACGATCGAACGGCGGATATCCTCGTGCATCATACTATTGAATGCCTCAAAGTAGGCAAAGCGGTGCATAGGCTTTACAAAGTCCTTTTGAATAAAGCCCGTCCTCCACCACGAATTATAAGAATATAAAAGGTCTAAAATGTTTTCCTGATTGACGATAGACATAAACAAAGCCTCCTTGCCAATATTATAGCATAGTAATTACAGTTTTGCAATACTATTAGTAATTTTTCTTTAAATAATTGCTATTACAATAGTAATTATTTACAAAAAAATGACCATTATATACCCAAATATGCAAAATCCCCCGAGTCGATTTCGGCTCGGGGGATGTGTTTTTATAAACTCTTCAAAAATGCAACCAGAAGTTGGCGTTGGGTGGGCGAGAGGGATGAAAAATTGAATGTGTAATTTTCCTCCTCGTTTGGGCAGTCAAAAAACTCTTTCAGCGTCAGACCAAGTCCCCAGCAGATATGATCAAGATATTCCACCGTTGGACTCTTCTCACCGCGTTCTAATTGATAAATGTATGTCGGAGAGACACTGCAGCGTTTGCCAAAGCGTTTTGCGTCATCTTTTTTGCTTCCCGCAATTCTTTGATCCTGTTGGCAATTTCGCTTTTTTCCATAACCATAGCCCTCACAAACTAAAACTATAGTTATAGTTTATTCCTTTTAAGTACCACATATTAAAACTTTCGTGTTGACGTTCTTTTACTATTGTGTTATAATATTATCACGATAGTAAAAAATACGCACATGGATATGAACAATAGTAAAGCAAAAGGACAAACCAAATCGAAAGAGCGCGTGCGCGACCACGGCGAAGTATTCACTGCAGAACGGGAAGTTAAAGCCATGTGCGACCTTGTGAAGGACGAAACCGAGCGCATAGACAGCAGATTTTTAGAGCCTGCCTGCGGCGACGGCAACTTTCTTGCCGAAATTCTTAAAAGGAAGCTGGCGGTCGTGCGCAAAAAATACGGCAAAAGCCCGCTTGACTACGAAAAAAATTCCCTGCTTGCCGCGTCCAGCATCTACGGCGTGGATATTTTGCAGGACAACGTAACCGCCTGCCGCGCCCGAATGTTTGATATATGGAACACGGAATATACCGCCGTCTGCAAAAAGGAGTGCGATGACCAGACCCGCGAGGCGGTGCGGTTTATCCTCTCCCGCAATATCGTGTGCGGCAATGCCCTCACCCTGAAATGTGTGGACGAGAACGGCAACGACACGGACGAGCCCATAATCTTTTCCGAATGGGCGTTTATAACGGGCAGTATGTTGCAGCGGAGCGACTACACCTTTGCCGAACTGTTGGAGGATGAAAGCCCGCAGCTCTCCCTTTTAAACAGTAACAATGGCGAGGGCGTATTCAAGCGCAAATATGTAACCCACTACAAAAAGGTGATGCAAAATGGCTGAAGGTTTGTTTGACAAAGTATATAACCCCGACGTGCTGTCCTGCCTTGCAAATCTTTCTAACGACGAAGTTTTTACACCGCCGGAGATTGTGAACGCAATGCTGGACATGTTGCCGCAGGAACTGTTTAAAAATCCCGACACCACCTTTTTAGACCCCGCCTGCAAGACGGGCGTATTTTTGCGCGAGATTGCAAAGAGGCTGATAAAGGGACTTGCGCCGCAATTCCCCGATTTGCAGGAGAGGATTGACCACATATTCCACAAACAGCTCTTCGGCATAGCCATAACCGAACTTACGAGTCTGCTATCCCGCCGCGGCTTATATTGCAGCAAATATCCGAACAGCGAATTTTCCGTAAGCCATTTCGACGACGCCGAGGGCAATATCCGCTACAAGCGCATTAACCACACGTGGAAGGACGGCCGCTGCATATTCTGCGGCGCGAGCCAAAAGGAATACGAGCGCGGCGCAGAACTTGAAACGCACGCATACGAATTTATACACACAGTCAACGCGGAGAAGATTTTTGATATGAAGTTTGACGTTATCATAGGCAATCCGCCCTACCAGTTAAATACAGGGGGTACCAAATCACAGGCAATCCCTTTATACCATAAATTCGTTGAACAATCTAAAAAATTATTACCCAGATACTTAACTATGATAATACCTTCTCGTTGGTTTGCCGGCGGTATGGGGTTAGATAAGTTTAGAGCTGAAATGCTAAACGACAAAAGAATTCGTGCCATTGTCGATTATACAAATTCAAAAGATTGCTTTGCGGGAGTAAGTCTTGGAGGCGGAGTATGTTATTTTTTATGGGACAGAGACAATCCAGGGACCTGTAAAATAACAAATATCCATAATAACAATACAAGTACAATGGAACGGTCGCTCAACGAATTTCCTATTTTCGTTCGCTATAACGAAGCGATTGAGATTATACGAAAAATACAAAATCAAATGAAAAATTCGTTATCCGACATAGTTTCTTCATTAAACCCTTTTGGCCTTGATTCCTCTGTACGTGGCGACAAAACGCAAAATATTGGTGATGTAACCGTATATTCAAGCCAAGGGATAGGATATATACCTGAAATAAAGATAAAACAAGGTCTAAATTTGCTCAATTCTTATAAGATAATGGTCAGCAAAGTTACTTCCGAACACGCAAGTGAAGCAGATAAAAACGGTCAATTTAAGGTTTTTTCCAAGATAGGAATATTAAAACCAAAAGAGGTATGTACATTTTCTTATTTTATAATCGGAAATTTTGACAGCTATGACTACGCTAAAAACTTATTAGATTATCTGAAAACAAAATTTGTTAGATTTTTATTGTTACAATGCGTTTCATCAATAAATCTATCAAAAGACAAATTTCAATTCATCCCAATGCAAGACTTTTCCAAACCATTGACAGACAAGTTTTTATATGATAAATATAACTTAACCCAAGAAGAAATAAATTTTATTGAGTCTATGATTAGACCTATGGAGTAAGTTATGAGCTATAAGGAGCCGTCAGTATTGTTGAGAATAGCTAATACTGAAGAATTGGAAGCTGATTATAGAAGAAATCAATTAAAATTTAGTTGTGCTGCAAATTGGATTAATTATGAAAAAACAAAGAAAAATCATACTATGGGTGATTATCTAGAAGGCGTTTTTGGACACGTAGTATACCCTTTTAATTTTAATAGTCTTGTCGATAAAAACAATCACCCTGTTAAAGATAAAATAGCTATAGATTTGTATCGTGATAATAACGCCAATACGACACTTTATCTTCGTTATGAACCGACCATTTTAATGCCAACAATATGTTTCTTTGGTATTTCACTCGACGATATAAATCAACAAACTAACATTTTCGAATTTTTATTTAGTGATTACGCTAAACTATTTAATTTAACTGTCAAAGATTCTAATGTTTTATTGATTGATAATCTTGATTCATTTAAATCAGATTTGATAGTTGGTATTATAAAAGCTGTTGAACAAAATTATGGGACGCTGTTAACAAACAATGGCTTTGCACGCAAATTTTCTAAAAACACTCCTTATATGGCACATTATATAAATTATTACAAATATAACTATGATTCATTCTTTATTGATAATTGTTGCGATGCGTCTCCACTATTTGCTAAATGCAAGGATTACGAAAAGCAAAGCGAATTCCGCATAGTAATTAATAATATCCACTTTACTCATAAATATTCGAATAATGAACATTATAATCACAGATTAAATACGCTTTACGTTACATTGCCCAATTTACATAAATACTCACGTATCTTTTCAACAAATATAGTATTAAAAATGAAAAAATTATTAAGGTAATTACTATGCCGCAGGAATTTTTTACTCAAAGACCGCAGGTTAACCCTACCATATATGCCTACGAACTTGTAAACGTACCCACGCACGAAGGCTACATTAAAGTTGGCTATACGGACAGGGACGCCGAAACGCGCGTTAAGGAACAACTGCATACAAGCGGCGTTGCCTACCGCATATTGCTCACCGAAAGCGCGATGCGCGACGACGGCACCTGCTTTACCGACCACGAAATACATAAATTCCTTGCGGCGCGGGGCATTTTTCGCCTGAACGAGGGCGAGGACGACAACGAGTGGTTTAAATGCTCCGTCGATGCGGTGAAGCAAGCGATAAACGCCGTTCGTGACGGCATATATACGGACGAAGAGCGCACGGCGACATTTAAAATGCGGCCCGAACAGGTCGTTGCCGTGCAGAAGACTATGGAGTTTTTCGCCAAGGCGAAAGAGGACGAACCGAACAAAGCACCCAAATTTTTGTGGAACGCCAAAATGAGGTTCGGCAAGACCTTTGCCGCATATCAGCTTGCTAAAAAAATGGGCTTTAAGCGCGTGCTTGTGCTTACCTTTAAGCCTGCGGTTGAGAGCGCGTGGCGCGAAGACCTTTTAACTCACGTCGATTTCGAGGGCTGGCAGTTTATTTCCAACAAAGACGCGCACGACAAGAAGATAAACATTGACGAACAGTATTCCTTAGCTGATAAAAGCCGCCCAATCGTAGTTTTCGGTTCGTTCCAAGACCTTTTAGGCACAAATGAAAACGGCGGTATTAAAGCCAAAAACGAGTTTATTCACAGCGACAACTGGGACATTGTAATCTTTGACGAATACCACTTCGGCGCGTGGCGCGAAAGCGCAAAAAAGCTGTTTGAAAATCCCGACGACGAGGCGGACAGCGACTTCGATTACGAAAAATACAAGCGCGACGAGGCGGACAACGCCTTTAACGAAACCTTTCTGCCTATAACCACGCGCTACTACCTCTACCTTTCGGGCACACCCTTCCGCGCAATAAACAGCGGCGAGTTCATTGAAGACCAGATTTACAACTGGACTTATTCCGACGAACAGCGGGCAAAGGCGGAATGGATAGGCTCTAACAACCCCTACCTTGCCCTGCCGCGCATGGTGATGATGACCTACCGCATACCCGAAAGCATAAGGCAGATTGCCGTGCAGGGCGAATATGACGAGTTTGATTTAAACGTATTCTTTTCCGCCACGGGCAAGGGCGAGGACGCGCACTTTGTGTATGAAAGCTATGTGCAGAAGTGGCTCGACCTGATACGCGGCTCATACCTTCCTTCAAGCGTGGACGACTTAAAGCTCGGTCAGGACAAGCGCCCGCCGATGCCCTATTCCGATTCGCGCCTTTTGGGCGTACTCACCCACACCCTATGGTTTTTGCCCAACGTGGCGAGCTGTCAGGCGATGGCGAACCTGTTAAGGCAGCGGCAGAACACCTTTTACCACGACTACCACATTAACGTATGCGCCGGCACTGAGGCAGGCATAGGGCTGGACGCGCTGCGCCCCGTGCAGGCTTCCATGCGCGAACCGCTAAAAAGCAAGTCTATAACCCTTTCGTGCGGCAAGCTGACGACGGGCGTCACCATCCGCCCGTGGACGGGCATATTTATGCTGCGCAATCTGAAATCGCCCGAAACTTACTTTCAGGCGGCGTTCCGCGTGCAGAGCCCGTGGGAAATTACCGACGACAACGGACACAAGCGTATTATCAAGCAGGAATGTTATGTGTTTGACTTTGCGCTCGACAGGGCATTGAGGCAGATTTCGGACTACTCCTGCCGCCTAAACGTCGAGGAGAGCAACCCCGAAAAGAAGGTCGCCGAATTCATTCATTTTCTGCCCGTACTCGCCTACGACGGAAGCACGATGAAACAAATCAACGCGCAGGACGTTTTGGACATCGCTATGGCGGGCACGAGCGCGACTTTGCTTGCCAAGCGGTGGGAATCAGCGTTGCTTGTAAATGTGGATAATGCAACGCTCACTCGTCTTTTGAGCAATCAGGACGCGCTGGACGCGCTGATGAGGATTGAGGGCTTCCGCTCGCTCAACCAGGACATTGAAACGATTATAAACAAGTCCGAACACGTCAAAAAGGCGAAAAAAGAGGGCGAAGAAAAACTTACGCCCAAGGAGAAAAAGGAACTTTCAGAAGAGGAAAAGGAATACAAGTCCAAGCGCAAGGAGATACAGGAAAAGCTGATAAAGTTTGCCACGCGCGTACCTGTGTTTATGTATCTTACCGACTACCGCGAGCGGTCATTGAAAGACGTAATCACTCAGTTGGAGCCGGGGCTTTTCAAAAAAGTTACGGGTCTGAACGTAAAAGACTTCGAGCTGTTGTGTTCGCTGGGCGTGTTCAACGCACCGCTCATGAACGACGCCATTTTCAAGTTCAAGCGGTACGAAGATTCCAGCCTTTCCTACACGGGCATACAGAAGCACGTTTCGGACGAGGTCGGCGGTTGGGATACAGTTATCCGCCGCGAAGAGTACGAGCGACTGTTCTACAACCAGCAGGCGACAATGACTGCACTCGACTTTGACGAGGCAATTCCCGAAGATTTTGAACCCGTTGCGGACGAAACAGCCGCCGCGGACGACACTGAAGAGGAATCTGTACAGACTGCTGCGCCCACTTCCTTTGCGCAAGCTGTATATACCACGGTTGCAAAACCCGCTGAAAAGGAGGACGAGCCAGACCTCTCCGACGTTACCGTCGGCAGCATTGTTATTCACCCCAAATTCGGCGAAGGCAAGGTTGTGAAGATAGACAAGCGCAGCAAGTATATCCACGTCGTCTTCTCCGTCGGCGAAAAGACCTTCAGTCTCTACAACGCCTTCAAAATGGGCTTTTTAAAATTGAAGGAATAAAATACAAACAAATGTTTGTATTTTATTGACAACAGCAAAAAGATATGTTATAATGCAGGAGTACAGACGTAAAAGTTGCCTGTACTCTTTTGCCATACAATGATTTTAGTATGGCGTACTCCCCTTGCGGGAGGAAGGGCGCATAACGAGATTGCGCCACGGAGTTGTATGCTCCGAAGTTGCCGCGCGGAAAGAAGGAGCGGCGGGAACCAACCCGAGCCGTCTGAAGGACGAGCCAAAACGGGGCTTTATAAGCATACGCTTTTTTAGGTGTAAAGCCTCGTTTAAGGTCAGTTTTTCGTCGGGCGAAGATGGGCTTATTTTGTGTTACCGTTTTTCAAAGCGAACAGATTGCCCCTTCACCCGAAAAAGATGCGCGATGAAAGGCTTTTTCAGCGTACATTTTTTTAGACAGAGGCAAGCAAGGCATAAATCAAACGACAACTTAACAGAATGGTTGACCACCATAGAGCAATGAGAAATTGCTAAATAAGGTACAAGTCGGTGATTACTTCAAAGGTGTCAGCGACTTTTTTATGCCCTTTTTCAATTATCGCACCCATACCTCTTCGGCGTGGGCAAAGATAAAAATAAATCAAACTTGGAGATGAGATATGAATAATCAAACGACAATCAGACCGCCGTAATTGCTCGGACATAGCTATGACACAGCGATGACTTACGGCAAATCAAAAGCCATTTTTGGGCAGCAAACCGAAAGCAAGAACCGGACGGATTTTCCATACTTTTGCGCAGTCGGCAGAAAAGTATAGCTCACTATACTTCGCAAGCAAAGTACCGTTCGCCCTTGCAGGGGGCTTTTAATCAAGAAATAACAGGAGGTGAAATTATAAGCTACTTAGTTTGTCACATGGAGAAGTATCACAAGACGGACATTGCACCCGTCGAACAGGAGAACGAGCGCGACGAAACCTATCAGGCGAGCAACCCGCAGATAGACTTCACGCGCACGCGGAACAATTACAACATTATCAAAAGGCAGCGGTCGTACACGCAATTTATCAACGATAAGATTGAGGCTCTCGACCTGCCCACGAAAGTACGCAAGGACGCCGTGCTTATGTGTTCCTTCGTCGTGGGTTCAGACAGAGAGTTTTTCGGTAGGCTGTCGCCGGGCGAGCAACAGCAATTCTTTGTGGACTGCACCCGCTTCTTTGCGGAACGGTACGGCGAGGACAATATCATCTCGGCTGTCGTCCATTTGGACGAAACCACGCCACACTTGCACCTGAATTTAATTCCGATAGCCAGCGGCAGATTGTGTGCGAAGCAACTGTTTGGCAGAAAGGAGTTGCAAAACCTACAATCAGACTTTCACTCTGTCGTGGGGAAGAAATGGAACTTACAGCGCGGCAAGGAAGGCAGCAAGGCAAAGCACCTTGATACGGCAGCTTACAAGTTAAAGAAGATGAAAGAGGAAACGGCTGCCGCAGAAGAACGCAAGACTGTTGCCGAACAGGGCGCGGTGATTGCAGAACAGCGGCAAGTCCACGCCGAACGGGAAACTCAACAGCTTGAAGATAGACAGAGACAACTTCAACGCGACACGGCTCCTCTTCAAGCTGCCGCTGAAGTTTTGCAGGAGTACAACGACGGAAGGCGTAAGCTCAACAAAAGGGACTTGCCCGTCATCGCGGCAGAAGCCGCAAAGCTCAAAGCGGAGAACGGTCAACTTGAAGAACGGCTGCAAATCAGCGCCCGCGACCAGCACGACGTGTTCAATCTCTATCAGAAGACGGAGCGTGAAAAGCAATCTCTTCAAAGCGACGCCGACGTTCTGCGTGAGATAAGGGAACACGCGCCCGACAAGCTGCAAGAAGTAATGGAAACGGTCAGGCAGCGCAAGCAGGACAAGTATCGCCCCAAGCCCTTCAAGTCGTCGGGCAATCATTGGGGCAAGTAAAACTGAATAAACGCTTTAAAGGAGGAAAGTTATCGAACAGACTACATAACAACGGGGAATGGCGAGAAATAGACAGGAAACAGGCATACAAAATAGCGAGTTTGATTCGCTTGCACGATTTCTGCTGCCCGTTATACGCTCATTTATGGCTGATGAAAGCAATCAGCGAGAGTTTGAGGCGTGGCAAGCAGAAAGAAAATCAAAACTGAATAATCACCTTAATACAGAAAAATCCCTTTAACGAATACAGGGATAACCGTTAAAAGAGTACGGTTTACGAAACCGCCGCGAGAAAGCGTTGCGGTATATAAATCACTTTATCTGATCTAATCAGGTTGTGCCGAATATTAAAAACCTTGAATAACGGCAGGGCGGCGGGTGCCTCAAACGAAGCACCCGCCGCTTTTATCTTTTATTTTACAAATATTGACAAAATTATCTTATAATGTTAAAATAAGTATAAGGAGCAAAGGAATGAAAGTTTTTATTAGTTGGTCAGGAAACAAAAGTCATAAAGTTGCAATGTGTTTTAGAGAATGGTTGCCTTCCGTTATACAATCGTTAGAACCTTATGTTTCATCAGAAGATATTGACAAAGGTGCCCGTTGGAGCACGGATATTGCTAAAGAGTTAGAGGATTCTTCATTTGGAATTTTATGTGTAACGAAAGATAACCTACATGCGCCATGGCTTTCATTTGAAGCTGGCGCTCTTTCCAAAACAGTGGAAAAAGCTTATGTAACTCCTTTTTTGTTTGATATAAAGCGTTCTGAAGTGGATGGACCTATCTTACAGTTTCAGTCAACAATTTTTGAAAAAGAAGATATAAAGAAACTGGTTAACACATTAAATAAAGCCTGTGGAGAAAATGGAATTTCCGAAGTGATGTTAGAAAAGGCTTTTGAAGTCTGGTATCCAACATTACAAAGAGAGTTAGATGCATTGAAAGATGAAATAGACATAGATAATAACGACACAACATCTCTTGCACAAGATTCTACAGCGATAATAGAAGAAATTCTTGAATTAAGCAGAGATAATCAAAAGCTATTAAGAAATCCAGATACTAAAATAACTGATGGGATAGATGCTTTAAAGGAACGTCTTGACATAGTAATTAATAAATACGAGAGAGCTTACGAATTAAATAAAAGAAGACAACTAAACAAATATAGATTTAACTTTCAAGAAGAGCTTCTGCATGAAATCATTCCAAATTGTAATTCGGAATATGCCTTTTTAATTACTCTAAGCATGGTAAAAGATGACTACCCTTGGATTTACAATATGGGTAAGGAACTAATTGATGAGTTAAAATCAGATTTGTCATCTGAAACAAAAGTAAATTTAATATCAGATTTTCGAAGAATGCTCGAGTACACATGTGAACATCCTATATTTAGAGAAATAACAATGCAACAAAAAGAGTCTTATATGTTTCTAAGAGATGTTCAATTTACATTAGACAGATTATTAAGAAATATTGAGCTTGAGCGATTTAACTCAGAAAATTTACCTGTGCGAAAAAAGCGGACAAATTCATAATCCTAGATAAACTGTAATAGCATATTTGAATATAATATAAATTTAAATTGTACTGTTGTATATTTTATAAGAATATGATAAAGGCGAATCCGTCTCCTAATGGAAACAGGTTCGCCTTTAATCTTCTTGGTGACCCCATCGGGACTCGAACCCGAGTTACCGCCGTGAAAGGGCGATGTCTTAGACCGCTTGACCATGGGGCCGCTTTGCTTTGCGGTAAAACCGCTCCGCTATATTCTAAAACCAAGGGGATTATCCCCTTAGATTTATGCTTTGGTAGCGATGGGTGGATTCGAACCGCCGACCTGCCGGGTATGAACCGGCCGCTATAGACCAACTAAGCTACATCGCCATTAAAATCGTGCGTTTAATGGCGGCAAACTTACCGCGACTTAAGCGCACGTTTGTTATCTGTTGAATTTTTTAAGATTTCTCCGTTGCGCTCGCAAGGCTCGCTTCGGTCGGAATGACAGAGGAGAGGTGCACGCAAATCAACAATCCCTCAGGCGCTACGCGCCAGCTCTCGTCGTGCGTGCGGCGAATAAACCGCACGACTCGGTCACCTCTCGGGCGGAGCCGTATGCCCTCGCTCATCTCGCGGAGCCAAATGGCGGGTGTCCGCCATTCAGAGAACTCTTCGCTCGTCCTTCCACAAGGGCGCCTTTACTGCGGAATAACCCTTCACCAAAAATATCTCCAGAGATTTTTGGTGAAAAGCGAGAAATCGGTGCTAAGGCGTACAGTTTTGGCAAGTGCCAAAACTGACGCGAAAAGCAACCGTATTTCGAGCTGGTTGCGGGGGCAGGATTCGAACCTACGACCTCCGGGTTATGAGCCCGACGAGCTACCTGGCTGCTCTACCCCGCGATGAATTTACAAACTCATTTGTAAAGCCTTATTATTTTATTAGATAACACGCAATTTGTCAACCGTTTTTTACTCTGCTTTTCAAAAATTTTAAAAAGATCCTTCCTCTTTGCCCGTCTGCCCCGGCTTTACGGCAGAAATTGCCTGTATTTATGGTCAAAAACAATGCAAAAGCATATTGCAAACGTCGCCTGAAAGTGATAAAATAGCGCTATGAACGTTAATTTGCAGAAATATACAAATCTGAAAATATGTGTGGCCGTATCGGGCGGGCGCGACTCTATGGCGCTGCTGCACTATCTCAATGCGCACGCGGCGGAATATAACATTACCCTCACCGCCTTAAACTGCGACCACGGAATGCGCGGCGAAACTTCTGCGCGCGACAGCGCTTTTGTGGCCGGCTACTGCGAAAAAGCGGGCATACCCCTCTCCTCTTTCGTTGCCGGCAAAAAGCCGACAAGCGAAAACGATGCGCGCTCGTGGCGATTTGGCTGTTATCTGAAAGAGTCGCAAAACTGTGACTGCGTCGCCACCGCGCACCATTTGAACGACAATGCCGAAACAGTGCTTTTTAACCTTGCACGCGGCACCGCGCTTGCGGGAATGGAAGGCATAACCGACGAGGACTTCAGCGCTCTTGCCGGCAGACCGTTCAAGCTGATTCGGCCGTTTATCGCGTGCACGCGCACCGAGATCGACGAATATATTGAGGCAAACTCCATTCCATATGTGGACGACGAAACAAATTTTAAGGCCGACTACACGCGCAACAAGATAAGGCACAATGTGCTGCCGGCCTTAGATGAGGCCGTGCCAGGCGCGGCGAGAGCTATATACCGTTTTTCGCGCCTTGCGGCCGAGGATGAGGAATATTTGCGGCGCAAAGCCGATAAGCTCATTTTAAGGAGGGAACCTTACGGCTGTTACATTCTGTTCTGCGGAGAAAAAGTGATATTCCGCCGCGCTGCCGCAAAAATAGTGGCCGCTTATTATGGCAGAAAAGATTATACGAGCGAGCAGCTTGAACACCTTTTTGAATTGCAATTTGCCGAAAACGGCAAAAAATTTGAATTTTTAGGTCTTTACGCCTTCCATGAGGACGGGCGCGTATGCATTACCGACAAAGAGGTATTCTCAGCCGCGGCCGACGGCAGGCCTTATGCAGATTTTTTAAATCTCATGACCAACAAGTATTGCGGGCAGATAGCTCACATATGCCGCTATGGCGACGGTGAGGATCACCTTGACGCACTGCGCAAGGGCATGCCGCAAGTCCCGTTCAAAGCGCTCCGCTTTGACGGCGGAAAAGTGCCGGCCTCTTCGGCGGTGCGCTTCATGCGCGCGGGAGACAAGTTCACAAAGTTCGGCGGAGGGACAAAAAATCTCGGCGACTGGTTTACAGATAAAAAAATCCCCGTGAGGCTGCGCGGCAGCATCCCGTTGCTTGCCGACGGGAACGACATTCTGATCGTCTTCGGAGTGGAGATATCTGAAAAAGTCAAAGTGGATAAAGACACAAAAGACGACATGTGCGCCATTGCCGCCGACTACGGCAAGATCTGACTGCACGCAAACTGCATAGCGGCACTTTAGTGTGATAAATCACTTGACAGAATACAATCGATAATTTATTATAGATATAATACAGTATTTTATATTTTTGCGGCCGCGCATGAGAAATTTTGCCTGCGCGAAAATATTGTGAACCTTGGAGGTCTTATGAGAATGAAAGGAGCGGAAATTTTAATCAACTGCCTTCTGGAGCAGGGCGTAGACACCATCTTCGGTTATCCCGGCGGCACGGTGCTCGACATATACGACGCGCTTTACAGAAACGGCAAGATAAACCACATTCTGACCGCGCACGAGCAAGGCGCGGCACACGCTGCCGACGGCTATGCGCGCGTTACCGGCAAAACCGGCGTTTGCTTTGCCACGAGCGGCCCGGGAGCCACCAACCTTGTCACCGGAATCGCGACGGCCTATATGGACTCCATTCCCATGGTCGCCATAACGGGCAATGTGGGGCTGAACCTTTTAGGCAGAGATTCTTTCCAGGAGATAGACATCTGCGGCATAACCATGCCGATAACAAAGCACAACTTTATTGTAAAGGACGTTAAAGAGCTTGCCGACGTCGTGCGCAAGGCTTTCTACATAGCCAGCAGCGGCCGAAAGGGGCCGGTGCTTATAGACATACTTAAAAACGTTCAGACGGACGAGTGTGAATACGAGCCGAAAAAGCCCGAAAATTATAAGGCTCTGCCCGTTAGAAAGGAGAGGCTCGCCGCGGCGATAGCCGCCATAAAGGAGAGCAAAAAGCCGCTCATCATTTCGGGCGGCGGCATAATCTCTTCAAACGCCTCTGCCCTTTTAAAGGAGCTGTATGAAAATCAGGACTGCCCCGTCGTGTACACGCTTATGGGCAAAGGCAGCATACCCGATGCCGACCCGCACTGCTTAGGGATGCTGGGCATGCACGGCACGGTGGCCGCGGCAAAGGCGCTGATGAACGCAGACACGATAATCGCGCTGGGCACGCGCTTTTCCGACAGGGTAGCTCTGAACCGCGATATGTTCGCAAAGAACAAGACTGTTATACATATAGATATAGACAACGCCGAAATTGACAAGAACGTGCATTCAGACATACATGTGATGGGCGACTTATTCGAGGCGCTCTCCACCCTTCTTCCCGAACTTGAGAAGGCTGACAGGCACGAGTGGCTGAAAGAAGTCGGCGAATGGAAGGCAAGCGAAAAACTTAAGAAAGACACCAACTTCCTGGCATATAAAATAATAAGCGCGGCATCCCGCATGGCACCCGAGGATATACCTGTCGTTACCGACGTAGGCCAGCACCAGATGTGGACGGCGCAGTATTACCACGTTAACAAGCCCCGCCTGTTCTGCTCTTCCGGAGGACTCGGCACCATGGGCTACGGCCTCGGCGCGGCGATAGGAGCATGCTTCGGCAGCGGCAAACCCGCCGTTTTAGTCACGGGCGACGGCTGTTTCAACATGAATTTAAACGAGCTCTCCACCGCAGTCACGCAGGGCACGCCGATAGCCATACTTTTGATGGACAACGGAGTTCTGGGCATGGTGCGCCAATGGCAGAAGATATTCTACGGCAGAAGATTTTCGCAGACGACGCTGAACAAAAAGACCGACTACGTTAAATTTGCCGAAAGCTTCGGCGCTAAGGGCCTGAGAATTGAGAACGAAAATGACGTTGAGCCCGTTTTAAAGGAAGCGTTCGACTATATTTCAAAGGGCGAGGGCCCCGTTTTGGTAGACTGCCGCATATCGCCCGACGAAAACGTGCTGCCCATGATAAAACCGGGCATGACGTATGACACACAGCTTTTGAAGATGGAGGAAAACTGACATGGCGGAATATAAAAAGGATCCCAAAAAGAATACCATTGCCGCGCTCGTCTCCAACAAAAGCGGCGTTCTGACGAGAATAAGCGGACTGTTCGCCCGCCGCGGCTACAACATAGAGAGCCTTACGGTGTGCGCCACCGAGGACCCCGAACTTTCGCGCATGACGATAGTTCTTATCGGCGACGAATACACTCTCTACCAAATGATAAAGCAGATGGACAAACTCGACGACGTAAAAAAGATAGGTTGCGCCGACGAGCTCGACTGCGTTTACCGCGAGCTGCTTCTCGTAAAAGTACCCGCCACCGCCGACGTGCGCAGCCAGATAGTCGAGATAAAGGAGATATATAAGGCAAAGGTCGTAGATCTCTCGGTGGATACGATGATCCTGGAGCTGACGGGCATACCCACCAAGCTCGACGCGTTTTTGAAAGTGATCGAGCCCTTCGGCATAATAGAGATGCAGCGCACGGGCGTGACTGTGCTTGCACGCGGCAGGCACACCCTGAAAGACAGGGACTGCTACGGGGACAATATTTAGTGTTCACAGATTTTACGGCTGGTGACGCCGTAAAATCTTCGTGATTTGGGGGAGCCGGCTCCCCTTTGCGCAATCTTAAAGTGCTCTCATTTTATATAATTGCGCAAATTCCCTCTTTGGTGAGCTCGCTTTCGCGACAAATTGTGTCGCGCTTAACGGCGAACTAAATTCGCCTTGCGCATGTTATTTATTTTTAAATAATCCATTTTGTTTTGAATATATAACATAGCCAGATAGAAGCGAAGAAACTTTACGCACCCACTCGTCCCCCTTTGCTTAAGGGGGAATTAAAGGGGGATAGAATTCAAAATAATCTATTCCGCAACAGAGCCTACAAACGGAATATTATAATTCTACACACGGAGTTATTTATGCAAAATATATTTTCAACTTCCACCGACATGAGCTCGCAGCGCTCGCTCTTAAGGGCACTCGGCTGGACTGATTCCGAGATGAAAAAACCGCTCGTGGGCATAATCTGCGCACAGAGCGAGATAATACCCGGGCACATGCACTTAAACGAAGTTGCCCGCGCGGCTGCCGAGGGCGTTATAGCCGCGGGCGGAAAACCGGTGATAGTGCCATCCATAGGCGTGTGCGACGGCATCGCCATGGGACACGCGGGAATGAGGTACTCCCTCCCCTCCCGCGAAATAATTGCCGACAGCGCGGAGATACTTATCCGCGCGCACGCTTTCCAGGCGGCAATATTCATCGGCAACTGCGACAAAATTATACCCGGCATGCTGATGGCCGCGGCCAGAGTGAACATACCATCGATATTCGTTTCGGGCGGGCCTATGCTCGCAGGGCACGTGCGCGGCAAAAAGACCTCCCTTTCGACCATGTTCGAGGAGGTGGGCGCATACAACGCGGGCAAGATAGACGGCGACACGCTCAAGGCCTTTGAATGCGGCGCCTGCCCCACATGCGGCTCGTGCAGCGGCATGTTCACTGCAAACTCAATGAACTGCCTGTGCGAAGCGCTCGGCATGGCGCTCCCCGGCAACGGCACGATACCCGCAGTATATTCGCAGCGTCTGGCGCTTGCAAAGGAGACGGGCGAAGCCGTGATGAAGCTGCTTGAAAAGGGCGTGCGCCCCTCCGATATAATGACCGCGGCGGCATTCAAGAATGCCGAGACTGTGGATATGGCTATAGGCGCCTCCACCAACTCCGTGCTGCACCTTCTGGCGATAGCAAACGAGGCGGGCCTTAAGGATAAAGTTTCGATAGACATAATGAACGAGATCTCGGCCAGAACGCCCAATCTGTGCCGCCTTGCGCCTGCGGGAGAACACTACATCGAGGAGCTCAACGAAGCGGGCGGCATCTCCGCCGTCATGAAGGAGCTGTTGGATAACGGCCTTCTGGACGGTTCGGTGCAGACCGTCGGCAGCAAGACGCTTGCCGAAACTGTTGCTGACGCAAAGATACTCGACAAAGATATAATCCGCACCGTGGCCGACCCCTACTCAAAGACGGGCGGGCTTGTGATACTCAAGGGCAACCTGGCCGAGGAAGGTTCGGTAGTCAAAAAATCTGCCGTCGACCCCAGAATGTATAAGCACAGCGGTCCCGCAAAGTGCTTTGACAGCGAGGAAGAGGCCATGCAGGCCATATCCTCGGGTAAGATTGTTAAAGGCGATGTCGTAGTCATCCGCTATGAGGGCCCCGTGGGCGGCCCCGGCATGCGCGAGATGCTCACACCCACCTCCGCCATTGTGGGCGCGGGGCTGGGCGCGGACTGCGCGCTCATAACCGACGGAAGATTTTCGGGCGCGACGCGCGGCGCGGCAATAGGACACGTTTGTCCCGAAGCTGCGGCCGGCGGACTTATAGGCCTTGTTAAAGACGGCGACATCATAGATATCGACATTGAAAACTGCGCTATAAACCTGCGCGTGAGCGACGAGGAGATCGCAAAGCGCAGAGAAAACTTCAAACCGCTTGTAAAACCCGTTGACGGGTATCTGGCGCGCTACCGCGCGAGCGTTACCTCCGCCTCGGAGGGCGCGATTTTCAAAAAATAAAGCCAGGATATGGCGCATATATTATATGTAAAAGCCTATTTTAGGTGAAAATAATTAACAAAACGGCCCGCGGCGGGCTCAGATTTACCCGCCGCGGGCGAAAAATGCTGTTAATTTTGTTAAATTGCGTTAATTTTTTATCAATTTATAAAAATACATTGACCGTGACGGCCGTGTATTATAAAATATAGTAGCAGCTATATTGCAACAGTTGAATTTTAAGGCTCCTTTACACTCAAGCGCGCGCACAGAATTTTCCGGTGCGGGGCGCAGATGTGCGGCAGTTTTGCCGTACGCCGCAGGGGAAAATCAGAGCGACAGTAAATTTTACAGCAGGCGGAAAAATACAGTTCAGCCTGGCGGCAGAGCCACAACACACAGGGCGCGCGCAGGAAAGTGTGCGGCGCAAGTTCCCCTAAAATCAAGGGAAGGCAAACTTCCCTGCCGGGGCGGACCCCCCGTACTTAAAGGAGATAATACAATAAATGAATATAAAGAAATTTGCCGCCTACCGAGCAAAGGCGGATGTCGTTAAGATAGATATAAGCGCATTCTGCGCCGAAGTTGCCGTTGTCGCAAGCGAGGGAGACAAACTTTACATAGAGCACTCAAAAAATTTTTTCCCGCACTTTGCGGAAAACGACGGAACCGTGACAATGCGTCAGCTCAAAGGACCTTTCTGGAACCTGAAGCGCACGACGATAATCGTGCACGTACCCGAATGCGCCGTGCCTGACATGAACGTGAACATCCTTAAGGGAAACATAAAGATCGACGGCGGCATCTATGGCGACGTACAGTTGGGCGGCAAACAACTGAAGGCAGAAGTCTATAACTCCACATTTGAAAATCTAACGATAAAGGCTGACGAACTTGACGTTTGTGCCGACGGCATAACGGTTAAAAACCTTGCAAACGCGACGGCCGCAGACGGCAGAGTAGAGTTCGACAAGACCTTCTGCAAAAAAGCGGAATGCCGCATAAAGAAGGGCAACATAGGCCTGTGCAACTCCGCATGCGATTTTGCGTTGCTCAATTCTGACGAAGGCAATATCGCCGCAAGCATGGTCGGGGCCGAGAGCGACTACACCATCTCGCTCAAAGGCGCGGCCGTAAGCGGCAAAAACAACCACTCTTCGAGCGGAAAATCGATAAAAGCAAGAGCTGAGCGCGGAAGCGTCGTTCTGGATTTCAGCAAAAACTCGCTTTTCGACGATGAACTGGGCGAAGCCCAGGCATAAATGCATGTAAAACATTGCAAATAAAACAAAGCATATAACTATTGGTTTGTACACACATATTTGCATAGTTTTGTTTGTAATATTACATATTTTACTGCGGTTTTGTAAATATAACTTTAATTTTTACAGTATCCGGCAGCGGCGGGCATTGCCCGCCGCGCCGAGTACTTTTAAGGAGATAAAACTATGCCGATGACAATGTCGCAAAAAATCCTTGCGGCGCATGCGGGACTTGAAGAAGTAAAGGCCGGCCAGCTCATAAACGCAAAGCTCGATATGGTGCTCGCCAACGATATTACAGGCCCCGTAGCCATTAAAGAATTTAAAAAGGCGGGCGCAAAGGCGGTTGCCGACAGGGAGAAGGTTGCCCTCGTCATGGATCACTTTGCCCCCAACAAAGATATAAAGAGCGCGCAGCAGTGCAAGCTGTGCCGCGAGTTTGCATGCGAACAAAACCTGGAAAACTTTTTCGACGTGGGCACTATGGGCATTGAACACGCGCTGCTGCCCGAGCAGGGCCTTGTGGGCGCGGGCGACCTTATAATCGGCGCCGACAGCCACACCTGCACATACGGAGCGCTTGGCGCCTTTTCTACAGGCGTGGGCTCCACCGACATGGCGGCAGGCATGATGACGGGCGAGTGCTGGTTCAAGGTGCCCTCCGCAATAAAATTTGTTCTGAAAGGAAAACTTTCCAAAAATGTGTGCGGCAAAGACCTCATTCTGCACATCATAGGCATGATAGGCGTCGACGGCGCGCTGTACAGATCGATGGAGTTCTACGGCGACGGCGTGAAGCACCTTACCATGGACGACAGGTTCACCATATGCAACATGGCCATAGAGGCGGGCGCAAAGAACGGCATATTCCCTGTGGACGCGCAGACGCTGGAGTATATGAACGGAAGGTTTAAGCGAAGCCCGAAAATTTACATGGCGGACGACGACGCCGAGTATGACGAGGAATACGAGATAGACCTTTCGGCATTGAAACCGACAGTATCCTTCCCCCACCTGCCCGAAAACACCAAGACGCCCGAGGAATGGGGCGATATAGAGATAGACCAGGTGGTGATAGGCAGCTGCACGAACGGCAGGATATCCGACCTGCGCGCGGCCGCGCATGTTCTGAAGGGAAAACACGTCGCAAAAAATGTACGCACTATAATCATCCCCGCCACCAACGAAGTTTATCTTCAGGCGGTGAAAGAGGGGCTGGTTGAGACCTTTATAAAGGCGGGCGCGATAGTATCCACCCCCACCTGCGGCCCCTGCCTGGGCGGACATATGGGCATTCTTGCCGAGGGCGAAAGGTGCGTTTCCACCACCAACCGCAACTTTGTGGGCAGAATGGGACATGTTACGAGCGAAGTATACCTCGCATCGCCGTATGTGGCGGCGGCAAGCGCAGTGGCAGGAAAACTTGCCACGCCTGATGAAATATAAGGGCACGGCGGCGCGGTTGCGCCTTATTCCCGCCCCACTATTTCACCGGAAGATAAAAATTTAAGGACGAAAATAATGAAAGTTCAAGGCAGAGTTTTTAAATACGGTAACGACGTCGACACAGACGTTATAATTCCCGCGAGATATCTCAACACCACCTCAGAGACCGAGCTTGCCGGCCACTGCATGGAAGATATAGACCCTGACTTTATTAAGAAAGTGAAGGCGGGCGACATCATAGTGGCGGGCGACAACTTCGGCTGCGGCTCCTCGCGCGAGCATGCGCCGATTGCCATAAAGGCGAGCGGGGTCAGCCTGGTGATAGCAAACAGCTTCGCGCGCATATTCTACCGCAACTCCATAAACATAGGGTTGCCCATTTTAGAGTGTCCCGAAGCTGTTAAGGAAATAAGCGCGGGCGATATTGTGAGCTGCGACCTCGGCGAGGGCATCATCAAAAATGAAACTACCGGCAAGACCTTCACCGCGGAACCCTTCCCTCCTTTTATCCAGGAGATAATAAAAGATGGCGGCTTACTCCCGCATATCACAAAAACACAAAAATAAATTTGAACAGACAATTTGATCGCGGCGCGGCGGCAACTGCCGCCGCGCCGCAGCCATTACACCAAAAAAGGGGATACGAATATGAACTATAACATAGCCGTGCTTTCGGGCGACGGGATAGGACCCGAGATATGCGCGGGCGCAATTAAAGTTTTGAACAAAATTGGCGAAAAGTTCGGCCACGCCTTTAACTTCGAGGAGCTGCCAATAGGCGGCGTGGCGATAGATAACTACGGCACCCCTCTTCCCGATTTCACCGTAAAAAAGTGCCTTGCCTCCGACTCCGTACTTTTAGGCGCGGTGGGCGGCTATAAGTGGGACAACCTCCCCGGCGACAAGCGCCCCGAAAAGGGACTCCTCGGCATACGCAAGGCCATGGGGCTTTATTCAAATATCCGCCCCGCAAAGCTGTGGAAGAGCCTTGCACATGCCTCGCCCTTAAAGTATGAGCTTGTAAAAGACGGCGTTGAGATAATAATCGTACGCGAGCTCATCGGCGGCATATACTTCGGCGAGCGCGGCAGGGGCGAAGAGAACGGCGCCGAGTTTGCCTGGGACACCGAAAAATATTCCGTGCCCGAGATAGAGAGGATCACCAAAATAGCCTGCGAACTTGCTTCAAAGCGCAGCAAAAAGCTCGTTTCCGTAGACAAGGCCAACGTTTTGGAGAGCTCGCGCCTGTGGAGAAAGACGGTGCACGAATACGCCGCCAAGCACTACCCCGAGATAGAGGTCAGCGACGTGCTCGTCGACAACATGGCCATGCAGATAGTTAAAAACCCCGCCCAGTTCGACGTGGTGGTGACCTCGAACATCTTCGGCGACATACTCTCCGACGAGGCGGCGCAGGTGACGGGCTCTATCGGCATGCTCGCCTCCTCCTCGCTCGGCGATACAAAGTGCGGACTGTACGAGCCGATACACGGCTCGGCGCCCGACATTGCGGGACAGGACATAGCCAACCCCATCGCCACCATTCTTGCCGCCGGCATGATGCTGCGCGACAGCTTCGGCCTGACCAGGGAATACGACGCGATAGTTGCGGCAATCGAGAAAGTGCTCGACGAGAGCTACAGAACGGCCGACATAATGAGCGAGGGCTGCACGCGCGTTAAGGGCAGCGAGATGGCGCAGCTGATATGCGACAGGATCTGATTTGAATAACATATAACCAAAGAGCTGCGGCGACAGTGCCGTAGCTCTTTTATTTATTCATTTTAGGATTATCCGTCCGCTCCAGCAGGTAGTCGATCGAAACGTCGAAATAGTCTGCAATTTTTATTAGCGTTACATAATCGGCCTCACGCTCACCGTTTTCATAGCGGCTGATACTGTTCTGGCTGAGGTCGAGGTCAATAGCAAGCTTTACCTGTGAAACGTGCCGCTTTCGGCGTAATTCGCGCAATCGCATAATTTATACTCCCTTTTCTGCATTTTTTATTAAATAGCGTTTGACTTAATTATGCCAATTCGGTATAATAAAAATATCCCATTATGGGATATTTTTAACAAAGGAGGAGGATATGAGAAAGACAAAAGTATTGCGCGTAAAGCCATTTGGATGGAAACGCATTGCAAGAAATGTGCAGCGATTCGGCTGGACGGCGTACGACGCCGAGGAGGAGACCACTACCACTACCGAAACTTCTTACACGGGAGAAATCGTGGGCAATAAAGTGTACATAACTCCGCACACAAATACGCGCACTTCTGTAATTGTATGGCTGAGTTTTTACAGGGATAGGGAAAGTTTTACCAACCTGTATGCCATACGACCGCTTGAACTGCTTTATAACATAATTTTCTGGATAAGGCGCGTGCTCGGTTCACTGCTTCCGCTCGCCACTATCGCCCTGTTTATACTGGCGGCAATAAACCAATCGACGCCCAACCCCACAGAGCTTGAAGGTATTTTTCTGTGCTACCTGCTGGCGCTTGGCGCATGGATCGTGGGGTTGATAATGGAGAGCGTTGTTTCGCGAATTGCGGGAAAAATACTTAAACGCAAATAACGTGCAATGATAATGTGCAAAAAATACTGCGCCATGCCAAACAGGCAAAAAGGGCGCGGCGGCAGAGAAATTTCTCTGCCGCCGCGCCCTTTTTATTTCGTTGACAACGAAACGCGCCAGAGGTATAATAACGTGGAAAACGGAGTTATTATGGACATTGAAGAGAACGTAAAAAAGCTGCTTTCTGAAATCGGCGAAAACCCCTTCGGGGAGAAGGTGACCCTTGTGGCCGCTGTTAAGACGCAGACGGTCGAGGATATAAACCGCGCGATAGCCGCGGGCGTCACCGACATAGGCGACAACCATGTGCAGGAATTCCGCGACAAGTACGACGGCATCTGCGGCGAGCCCCGCCGCCACTTTATAGGGCACCTGCAAACAAACAAGGTAAAATACCTTATAGGAAAGACCTATTTATACCAATCGGTAGACAGGTTGGAGCTCGCCGGGGAGATCTCCAAGCGGAGCGAGCGCGCGGGAGTTATTTCCGACTGCCTGATACAGATAAATATCGGAAACGAGGAGACAAAGGGCGGGTTCGAGCTTGAAGACGGCGTTGCCGCCTACGAAAAGATCTCCGCCATGCCCGCGCTCAAGGTAAAGGGCCTTATGGCAATGCTCCCCTTCACCGACGACGAGACAATACTTCGCCCGCTGGCCAAGAGTATGCGCGAACTGTTTGAAAGATTGCGCGACAGGGACGAAAATATCGAGCACCTCTCCATGGGAATGAGCGGCGACTGGCAGTTGTGCGTGGAGTGCGGCTCCAACATGGTGCGCCTGGGCACCTCTATCTTCGGCCCGAGGCACTATAACTGAATTTATTGCAATCTTATAAACATTTTGTTGCGATTTTATAAGCGCGGCGGGCGCCAGAAAATCTGGCGCCCGCCGCGCGTTAAATTTGTTCAGCTCTTTAAGTTCAGTCGACTGAAATTGTTATGTCATTTTCGTAGTTATACTTGAGCGCCAAGAGATCATCATGCGTCAGCCAGCCCTTTTCAAACGCCCGGGAGAGAGAATTGAACCAGGTATCCCCCTCTTCGTTATAGAGGCCGTAAAACAGCAATGTCTGCGATGTGGGATAGGTGAACTCCACCCCGTCGACTGTTTCTGTCACGACTTCAGTGTCAAAGTCGTCGCCCTCGGCGCAAATAAACAGTACGAACTGCTCGTAGCCCGCCCAGTACACCTCAATTATAATATCGTCCACGGTGAGCGAGCTATCGCCGCGCTCTTGCAGGTATTCCTGCTTTATGATGCCGCCCGCGCTCCAGTTCCATCCGCCGCCATAATTCTTTTGAATATCCAAAAGATTATCATGCGACAAGAGCCCTGCCTCGAAGGCAGACGAGAGTGTATAAAACTTGCCGCCGTTATAGACCTCGAGCTGTTGCAGAGAAGGGTAAGCAAAGTAAACGCCGTCCACAATATCGACGGTTATGGCGTCGCCGGCAGCCAGCCCGTTTACGTAGAACACATATGTTTCGCCATACACGCCGCGCACGTCAAGCGAGAGCGGACAGCCGCCCGGCTCTGAGCAATAATTATTTTCCCTCTTCCATTCGCGCAAAATTATATCCTCTTGCGTGCAGCCGGCAAAGGCCGCCGCAGTGAGCGTACACAGCGCAGCTGCAAGTATCAGCCAAAACTTTTTCATGATTTCACCCCTTGGAAAAATTTGCCTTTCACTTATATAACAGCACAGTGCACAAGTTTGTCCACGGGGACTGCAAATTTTAGTTTCTACTACTTTTGTCTTATCAGATGGATAAAATCATATTCTCCGCCGTTTGTGTGCTGTACAAAGCGATAGGTCTCTACAAATCCGCAAGATTTATATACTTTTATCGCCCTTTCATTGAAGGCAGCCACGTCCATGGTCAAAGTGCTGTATGTATAATTTTTATCGATAAAACTTATGATATCGGCCAAAAATTCCTTCCCCATACCCCTGCCGCAGCGATCGGGCCTTAAACCTAAACCTATATCTATGTTATCATTTTCAATACACAGACAAAAATAGCCGACCATGTCGTCATCTATACGGGCTTCAAACCATTCGTTTTGATTGCGTAACGCCTCGTTCACAAGTTCGTTATAATCGTCAATATCGGCTGTCATGTCATAAAAGGAATAAGGTTCTTCATATTTCCATTCGTTTGCAATTATCATCGCACTATTCTGTTGCATACGTTTAAAAGTAAATTTCATGATACACCTCATAGAAATCAGGATAAAATTACAAAAAATGCCCGTCTGGAAAGACGGGCATTTTTATACATATTTCAAAATAAATAATGACGAAAAAACACAAGCCCGAATTTAGTTCGGGCGTTAAGTGTTTTTACGACTTACCGTAAAACCTCACGGAAAAAGATTTTGCCAAAGGCAAAAGATTTTTCGTGAACACTTATAATAAATAATCTGCGCAAGCAGGGTTTCCCTGCGCCAGCGCGACTCAATTTGCCGCGCAAGCGAGCTCACTGGAGGTGAATGGCGGCATTTCTATAATCGTGGGCCCCAAAATGCCGCCAGAGGAACTTAGTTCCTCAAATCACGGAATTTTTCGCATTCGGCCAAGGCGAAAAATTCGTGAACCATTTTACTCCCCTTTGAAGGGAAGGAGCGCAGCCACCCTCGCGCGCTTGATTGCTTTTGAAAGCTCGCGCTGGTGCTTTGCGCAGGTGCCGCTCATGCGGCGGGGAACTATTTTGCCGCCCTCGGTGATAAACTTGCGAAGGCGTGCCACGTCTTTATAATCTATAGCTTCCACCTTTTCCTGGCAGAACACGCAGACCTTTTTGCGCGAAGACTTTTTAAAGTTCTTTCTTACGGGCTTATTTTCTTCCATGATAAACTCCTTTTCAAATTAGAAAGCGGTACATGCCGCTGTGCGGGCAAATAAAAGTGCGATCAGAAGGGAATATCTCCGTCGTCATCGAAAGACTGCAGAGAGGGCTTCTTCCTTTCGGTATGCGCGGGAGCGGGAGTATAATCGCCTCCGTCCTCGCTTGCACCCCTCGGCGTGAGAAATTCGACATCGGAAGCTACCACGTCTACCGACGTACGCTCAATGCCATCCCTGTCCTCATAAGTTCTGAGCTCGATATTGCCGAGAACTGCCACCTTGTTGCCCTTTTTGGCGTAGCGGGCGACAGTTTCGCCCAAGCCGCGCCATGCCGTTACGTTGTAGAAATCGGCCTTACGCTCGCCGTCTGAAGAGCCCGAACGGCGGTTTACGGCTATGCCGAAGCGGCAAACCGATATGCCCGACTGCGTTTCGGAAAGTTCAGGATCGCGGGTAAGATTTCCGATCAAAAATACTTTATTCATTATTACACCTGCTAAATTAAAAATCAGGTTTAAATTTTAAAAGATACAAGTAAGACGCGAAGCGCGCGGAAAACCTGAAGGAGTGTACAAGGACGTACATGACTGAAGGTTGCCACAGCGCGACAAAGTATTACGCCGTATATTTTAAAATTACCGATTAAATAGTTTCGAGCAAGACACGGCGCGCGAGCATTTACGACGGGGAGTGTACATGGACGTACATGACCCGAGTAAAGCGCAGCGCAACACAGTATTGCGAAGTAAATATTTAATCGTGTTAGGCCTTGACGATCATTCTGCGAAGTATCTCATCAGAAAGGCCTGCGATTCTGTCGAGCTCGTTGACAACGGCGGGTTCGGAATTGAACTTCATAAGCACAAAGAAGCCGTCGTTCTTATACTGGATAGCATAAGGAAGCTTCTTGGAACCCCACTTGTCCGTTGAAACAAGTTCGCCGCCCATTGAAGTTACGATGCCCTCGAATTTCTGAACGAGTGCGTCTTTAGCTTCGTCGGCAACAGAATTGTCGATAACGTACAGCATTTCGTAAGATTTCATGTTTTTACCTCCCGGTCTTATTCGGCATGCCATTGAATTACGCATGCAAGGTAATTGCGGAAAAAAGCCGCGTGCCGTAAAACTGCGCAATAACGCAATTTAACAGCTTATAGATTTTACTATAACAAAAGTTAAATGTCAAATAAATTTAAGTATTCACAAAAATTTAGCTTTGGCCGAAAGCTAAATTTTTCGTGATTTTTAGAAACTAAGTTTCTCCGGCGGCATTTTTAAGGGCCCACGATTATAGAAATGCCGCCATTCACTTCCGGTGAGCCTGCTGAACGCAGCAAATAGGGTCTTTCTGCGCAAGGAAACCTTGCTTGAAACGTTATTTATTTATGAATATATTCACAAAATTTAAATGCGCGGGCGGCGCAAAAATTTGCGCCGCCCGCGCTTATAGCAGATATTGCATTACTCCCCGTTGCCGTCGGAGAGGAGATTTTCGGCCTCGTCTTCTCCGATATCCGCCACGGTGCGCAGTTTGTTGGAGATGGTGCGGGTGCGCCTGCCGGCCTCCTCTATCGTATTTTGCGCCTCCTGCAATTTTTTGCCCGTCTTTTCAAGTATGGCAGTAAACTTATCGAACTGTACTTTGAATGCAGACAAAAGCTGCCACAACTCGCCAGAACGTTTTTCTATTGCCACCGTCTTGAAGCCTGTCTGCAACGTGGACAGGAGCGCGCTCAGGTTTGTGGGTCCGCACGCAAGCACGCGGCGCTTTCTCAAATACCCGTCAAGCTCAGGCAGCTTGGTTATCTCGGCATACAGCCCCTCGAGAGGGAGATACATGACGGCGAAGTCGGTAGTCGAAGGCGGGAAAATATACTTTGACGCAATGCTGTCCGCCTGCAGCTTCACGGCCTGCGCAAGGCGCTTTAAAGCGGCGTTTGCCTGCTCCCTGTCGGCCGCGTCCACAAGGCGGGCGTACTCCTCTATGGGGAACTTGCTGTCTATGGGAAGCCACACGGTGCGCTCGTCGCGCGAGGGAAGGCGGACGGCGAAGTCGACCATTCCGTCGCTGCGCGCGTCGACCTTTACGGACGAGGCGTATTGATTTGGCGCAAGCATCTGCGAGAGCAGCGCGCCAAGCTGCACCTCGCCCCAGGTGCCGCGCAGTTTTACGTTGGAAAACAGCTTTTTTATGTCGGTAACGCTTGCGGCGAGCGAGTTGACCTCGCCTATGCCGCGGTATACCTTTTCAAGCTGCTGATTGATGACCGAATAGCTCTGCGAGAGCTTGCCGTCGAGCGTGGCCGAGAGCTTCTCCTCCACCATTATACGGATATTTTCCACGCCGCGCGCAGTAGAATCGGAGATATATTTCAAATCGTCGTCGAGCTTCCTCTTTAAATCGTTTATGCGCGCCTCCTGCGCCTGCACAAGCCTTGAGGCCTCGCCTGAGGCGGCCTCGAGCTTGATCAGCTCGCGGGAGATCTCTTCAAGCCACTTTTCATTCTGGGCGGCCGAACTGTTCTTTACCTTAAGACCTACAAAAATTGTGGCGACAAGACAGGCGGAGCCCACAACAATTGCAATAATTATTAAAATATCTGTCATATCTTCTCCTTTGAATTTAACGCAAAAGCGTCGGCCTACTCAATCTCGCGCACGACGCGCTTTGCAATGAGCAGCAGTTTCTTTTTGTCGTTCAAAAGCGGAAATGCCGCACACTCCAACAAAAGGCGCGAAAGCACTTTGCCGCACTTTTCGCGCGGGATGCCTTCGGCTATCAGCTCGTCGCCGCGCACCTTAAGCTCGCGCAGATTGAAAGGCACCTTCTCGGCTACCATGTCGCCGTAGATCTTGCGCCACTTTGTTATGACGGGCGCCTCCGCCAGGTTATCGCGGCAGGCGGAATAGTCGGCCTGTTTTAGTTCGGCGAGTTTGAAAAATATGTCGCGGTTACTTACTATCATACGGCGGATCTTGCTTTCGCGCGCCTTGCAGTCAACGTCGTACATATGCAGTTCAATGAGCCGCAGAGTCTCTTCGGTGAGCTTTTTCGGCGCTTTTAAACGGGCGCAGATCTCACCGGCAATGCGCACGCCTTCCACCTCATGCCCGTGGTATGTGCCGGCAGTTATCCTGCAGTAGGGCTTGCCCACGTCGTGCAGAAGGGCGGCGAAGCGGATATCGTCCGGCGCGTACATCACGCACCTTAAGGAATGTTCCAGAACGTCGTGCAGGTGAAAGTCCTGCCGCTGCGTCATGCCTGCGCCGAGAGCAAGCTCGGGAAGTATGACTGACAACACACCGGTATCGCGCAAAATACACAGCGCTGCATACTGCCCGTATTTAACGCCGTACTTGCCGTCGGCGTGCAGTATATCTCTCAGCTCTGCATATATTCTCTCTGCAGAAATGTCGCTTATCAGGCGGCAGTTTGCACGCGCTCCGTCCATGCACTCCCCGTCCGGTCTGAAGCCGGTGGTGCCGCACTGTCTGGCAAGGCGCATGAGACGCAGGCCGTCCTCACCGAATACTTTTTCTGCCGGCGCGACAGTGCGCAGTATTTTGCGTTTAATGTCGTCGACGCCGCCGAGCGGATCGACGAATTTTTCGGCCTTTATATCGAAATAAACTGCATTACACGTAAAATCGCGGCGGCGCGCGTCGAGCTCCATATCGTCGGTGAAGTAGATCTTTGCGGGAGTATGCACGCCGCGCACATACTTATCCGAGCGGAAAGAAGTGAACTCATACTCCTCACCCTCGGCTATAAGTTTTACCGTGCCGGTGTTTTTATACACAGCGCATTTTTCAAAGCCCAGCCTCTCCGCAACGGCGGCAAAGTCTTCGGGAGGAACGGGCGCGCAGATATCGTAGTCCGGCTTTAAAGGAAAGGTAGACGACAGATACTCCCTGCACGTTCCGCCCACCACATACAGCGGAAAGGGGCAGGCATATGCAAGCTCTTTAAGTTTTTCAGGTAAAATTTCAATCATCGTTAAACTGTAATATCCGAACGCACTGAAATCGGAGACGCAAAATTTTTCTTTTAGTATAACAGAATTTCAAATCAATTGCAATTATTAATAATTTAGTATATAATTGATTTGGATATTTAATTTTTGCGGTGAACAAACGGGCATAAAATTGAGTGCGCAACAGGGCTACAGGTAGGGTTTTACTCATGATATATGATATAATTGTGAACTCCGCGCGGACAAAAGAGAAACAAATAGCCGCGGTTTTGGATGTTTTTGAAGGTGCCGGAAAACAAGTCGCCATTCACCACACAAAAGAGAGAGGGCATGCAAAAAAAATAGCCGAGGAGCTCAGTTCCGACGGAAAAGAGCACACCCTGGTAGTGATGGGCGGCGACGGAACGCTGCACGAGGTTATAAACGGCATAAAAGATTTTGAAAAATGCAGCCTTGGGCTGATACCTTCAGGCACCGGGAACGACTTTGCCGTGGCGGCAAAAATACCGTCCGACATAAAGAGCGCCGCGCAAATCATCGCCTTCCGCGCGCCCGAAAAGATAGACTACATACAGCTTTCAAACGGATTGAAGAGCATAAACGCCGTGGGCATGGGCATAGACGTTGACGTTTTAAAGCATGCCTATGCAAAAAAAGGCGGCGGCAAGGGCAAGTACCTTTCAAGCCTTATATACTGCCTGGCGCACTTTAAAAGTTATAATTTTACCGTGGAATACGACGGCAAAAAGGAAAAACATTACGGGCTTATAGCCGCACTCGGAAACGGAAAACAGATAGGCGGCGGGATAAAGCTGTTTCCGGAAGCAAAATTAGACGACGGGTATATGGATATACTCATGGTCGACTATATCTCGAAATTCAAGACGATATTCGCCTTTATCAAGCTTATGGGCGGAAAAATAAATAACATAAAGGAAGTTACAGCCGCGAGAGTAAAGAGCGCGAGCTTTTCGGCCGAGGTCCCCTGCAGCATACAGGCCGAGGGCGAGATATACGACGGCATGAAACTCGAGGCGCGCATTATCGAAGGAGGCCTGAAGTTTTATCTGCCGCCGCGAAACGCCGACTGATCTGCAGACATAAAAACTGCCGTAAAAATCAGGATGGAACCGGCCGCTTGTTCAGGCACTAAAATTATGATAGAAAAATACTACAGGCGCATTATAGACGGCCTGCCGACCGCGGTCATCGTGGTGGACAAAAACTTAAGGGCGGTATTTGCCAACGCCAAATTCCGCGAACTTTTCCCCTCCGCCGCAAGGCGCGGAAAGCTGGGGAAATTTTTCTGTTGCGCCGAGAACGCCGAAAACTGCGGCTCGGCATTCTGCGCTAAGGACTGCACCGCGCGCGAGGCGTTTGAGGACTGCTTTTATTCCCGCAGCGAGGTGCAGAGAAGAGTGTATTTAAAAGTCGAAGCCGACGGCGGCACGCGCGACGTGGCGTTCAACTTAAACGTAAAGCCCCTGGGCGACGGCATGTATATGGGCGTTATAGACAACGCTTTTGAAATGGAGATCGCGCGCGAGCTTGCCAGCGCCAAAAATATTCAGCAGCGCCTGCTGCCCGCGGGCAACTGGGCGGCCGGGCACAGCTATTCATACATGTATATCCCCTGCCGCGGCATAGGCGGCGACCTGCCCGACGTTTACACGATAGGCTCCTCCGCCTTCGGCGTTATTGCCGACGTTTCGGGCAAGGGAATTTCGGCGGGGATGCTCTCGGCATTCGTCAAGGCCGCATACGACAAGACGGAGTATTCGCCCGCGCAGGCCATACGCAACCTGTGTTTAAAGTTCAACGAACTCAACCTTGACGAGAGGAACTATGTGACCGTGGCCACGGTGAGGATAGACGCGGGCAGCATAACCTACTCCATGGCGGGCCACAACGTGCCAATACTCTTCAAGACGGCGGGGGGCATTACGAGGATAACGCTGAACTCCCCTCCCGTTTCCAACTGGTTTGAAAACCCGACGTACTTCGAGGATACCCTCCCCTACTCCAAGGGCGATATTTTGGCGCTCTTGACCGACGGCGTGACCGAGTGCCGCAACTCGCGCGGGGAGATGTTCGGCGGCGAACGGGCGATAAAGACGCTCTCCGTCTCGCGCACGGCCGACGAATTCATAAAGAATTTGCAGCGCAACTTAAAGGAGTTCTGCGGCGGCGAGTTCAACGACGACATAACGGCGATAGCGTTCGATTTGTAAAGCGTTCACAAAAATGCCGAGCAGGCCGTGCTCGGCATTTTTCGTGAGTTTGAGGAACTAAGTTCCTCTGGCGGCATTTTTAAGAGCCCACATATTATAGAAATGCCGCCATTCACCTCCAGTGAGCCTGCTGCCGCAGCAAATTGTGTCTTTCTGCGCAAGGAAACCTTGCTTGAAACGTTAGTTATTTAGAAAAACAGCCGCGGGCGGCGAGAAAATCTCGCCGCCCGCGGCTTTAATTTTGCCGCATTACAGCCTCCACTTTTTAAGGGGAGGTGCCGAATGCGAGCATTAGCGGGAGTGAGGCGGAAGGGTTTACGCTATTTCACCGCATTATAAGGCGATATTTATTTAGAACACGAACCCCTCCTTTACTATCTCGCCGCCATTAAGGCAACTACATGGCGGCTCGATTACCGCTCGCACTTCGCGCTTTGCGCGAGCTCATCTCACATTCTGATGTGCGCGGGCGGGTATTCATCACTTGCGCCGCAAGGCGCAATCACCACTTATCACGTTGCCGTCAGGCAACTCATAACTTGCGGCAGAGCCGCAATCTTATTACATGCTTGCCTTTAAGATATTGCGTACATCGTCCTGGGTGAGTACCTTGTAGCCGTCCTCCATTATGAGGGTGGCCTTTACCACGTCCTCTAAATTTTCGTCGGTTACGCCGAGCTCGGAGACGTTCATTACAAGACCGATGCGGCGCATCCACGCCTCCATTGCGGCGAGGCCCTCTTCGGCAATAGTTTCGTCCGTCTTACCGACGGGGTTTACGCCCCATACGTTAGTTGCATAGCGCACGAACTTCTTAAGGCCGTAGGGCATGATGAGCTTGTAGTAAGCCATGGACACTGCCGCGAGCGTCATGCCGTGGGTAGCGTCGGTGACGGCGCCGACGGCCTGGCCTATCATGTGCACCTCCCAGTCGGTGGCCTTGCCCTTGGCAATGAGCGTGTTCAGAGCCCAGGTGGCAGTCCACATTATGTTGGAGCGCGCCTCGTAGTCGGTGGGGTTCTTTACGGCTATTTCAGAGCTGTGAATGAGCGAGCGCAGCAGGCCCTCGGAAAGATAATCGGAAGTGTTGTCGTCCTCGCCCGAGAAATACTGCTCTAAAATGTGCGACATGATGTCGTAGAAGCCCGCCACCATCTGGTATCTGGGCAGGGAATAGGTGAACTCGGTGTTTAAAATAGAGAACTTGGGGAAGACGTTTTCGCCGAACACGTGGCCTATCTTGAGCTTCTGCTTGTGGTTGGTGATGACCGAGCCGCCGTTCATTTCAGAACCCGTGCCCACCATGGTGAGCACGCAGCCGACGGGAATTATTTTGCAGTCGGGCTCGACGTCCTCGAAGCGGATATAGTACTTCTCCCACGGATCCTCATTGCAGTTTACCGAGATGGACACAGCCTTTGCGTAGTCGCACACAGAGCCGCCGCCGACGGCGAGAATGAAGTCGGCCTTGGCGTCACGGGCGCGCTGAACGCCCTCGTACAGCTTATCCACTGTGGGGTTTGGCATTACGCCCGCGTCCTCATACACCGTTTTGCCGCACTCGTTGAGCGCCGCAACCACCTTATCGTAGATGCCGTTCTTTTTTATCGAGCCGCCGCCGTATACGAGCAGCACGTTTTTGCCGTATTTGGGAAGCTCCTCTTTTAAGCCGTTTAACGCGTCCTTGCCGAAATAGAGCTTTGTGGGGTTGCAGTAAGTGAAATTGCCTAACATAATATCTCCTTAAAATATGCCGCGCAAGCTTTATCCGCGGCGAAAAGTTTGTATTTTTGCGGCGCGCACATAGGGGCATGTGCCCCTATTCAGCGCCATTCGGTTATAATATAAACTATTAAGTTAACTTTAAGTCAATATATTCAACAAAATTTAAGTTGAAATTTTTGTGAAACAGTCTGCGCCCCTTGCCGTCACCGCGACAGGCTGAGCGTTATACGCACAGGGCCGCCGCCCGCCTGCAGAAAACTTTCGAGCTCTGCTTGGCTGAGCCCCTCTATCCTTCCCAAAGGCGTGAACGACCATGCGTTACGGCCATAGTACATTGCTATATTGTTGCCGAGATAGAGCACCACGTCGCCGGGAACGACCGATATATGCGTATCCGTGCGCGGTAGCGAAAAGCCGAGCTCCCCCACCTTTTCAAACCCGCCGTAGTCGTCTGCGGTATACACGATATCTCCGTCCGAAAGGCGGTTTATAAGTTCGCGCGCGGCATCGCTTGAGGCGGGCCGCATTGCGGCGCTCTCTTCCCCTATCTTAATATAGATGACCATATTTTCCTCCGCGGGCCCGCTTTCTTGCAATCCTGCAGCACAGCCTGCAAACAGAACAGCCGCAAACATGACCAGAGAGCAGGCAGTCAATTTTATTTTTTTGAACATATTTAATCTATCGTCTTTATGACTTTTGCGGGCACTCCCGCCGCTACCGCGTTTGCAGGGACGTCCTTCGTTACCACCGCGCCCGCGGCTATCACGGCGTTGTCGCCCACGGTCACGCCGGGAAGAATGGTCGCATGCGCGCCCACCCATACGTTTTTGCCCAAAGTCACCTTTGCGGGGGTCATGCTGCCGCGACTATTTGGCGATAAATCGTGATTTAAAGTGGCTATCACCACCTGGTGGCCGATGAGGCACCCGTCGCCGAGCTCTATGCCGCCCTGGTCCTGAAAGCAGCAACCCGAATTTATAAATACGTTTTTGCCTATCTTTATATTTTTGCCGAAATCGGAATATATCGGCGGAAATAGACCGAAACTTTTATCCACCTCATACCCGACAAGCTCCGACACAAGCGCGCGAATCTCTTCGGGCGTGTGATAACCGCAATTGATTTTGCTTGTAATTTTAATGGCCTGCTGAGAAGCGGCGTGCATGAACAGGTGCGCGGGGCTGCCGCCCGCTATGTGCTCACCATTCGCCGTGAGAGCCTTATATTCTTCAGTTGTCATTTTGTCCTCCGGATATCCTTCACCGCTATTATAAAATTGAAGGCTGATTATGTCAAATACCTATATTTGATATGATACCATGCTTGACAGGCATATCGACTTACTGTTATAATCAAGAAAATTAGACGGTGGTATTTGTATGGAACTAAGGGAACTTAAATACTTTCTGGCGGTGGCGAACGAGGGCAGTATTTCGGGCGCGGCGGAGGCGCTGTTCATAACCCAGCCCAGCCTTTCGCGCCAGATGCAGAACCTTGAGCGCGAAGTGGGCGGCGCGCTGTTTGACCGAGGAAACAGGAAGATTACGCTGACCGAGCGCGGCAAACTGTTGAAAAAGCGGGCCGAGGAGATGCTGGAGCTTTACGGCAAGACGGTGAGCGAAGTGAGCGCGCCCGAACAGAGCGTGAGCGGCGAAGTGTATATAGGCGGCGGGGAGTCGCCCGCGGTGAAGAGCGTGATACGCGCCGCTCTCAAGGTGCAGCGCGAATACCCCGAGGTAAAGTTCCGCTTTTTCAGCGGCGACGCGCCATCCGTGATCGAAAGGCTCGACAAGGGGCTTCTGGACTTCGGCATAGTGCTCGACGCCGAAAATATTTCGGAATACCGCACGATGAGACTGCCTCAGACCGACCGTTGGGGCGCGATAATGAGGCGCGACTGCCCGCTTGCGGAGCGTGAATTTGTAACTCCGGACGATTTAAAAGGCAGGCCGCTGATATGCTCCGACCAATCCTTTGCAAAGGGGCTTATATCGCGCTGGATGTGCGG
>ERZ1643249.286-NODE-286-length-62836-cov-45.688441_pt1 | contig 62836 bp, 58 predicted proteins | sample MGYA00579263_ERZ1643249 | MGnify/ENA primary metagenome ERZ1643249 (study PRJEB29033, sample SAMEA4952264) | chicken gut metagenome | biome: Broiler Chicken; feature: Gastrointestinal Tract; material: Caecum | place: Ireland | collected 2018 | study: Broiler...
GTGTTAAGCACGCCGCCAGCGTTCATCCTGAGCCAGGATCAAACTCTCGATATAAGTTTGTTCCGTTCAGAACTCGCGTCAGCTTGTTCTATCCGTTACTGTTTTAGGTCGCGTCACTTTTTTAGTGACTCGTTCTTGAATAATCTTTCAAAGAATTTTCGAAGATCTTCAAAGCACTGTTCAATTATCAAGGTTCATTTCGTTGCCGCCAGTTCTCAGCGACAGCTTGTATATAATACCAAATCCTTCAAGCTTTGTCAACAACTTTTTTAATTTTTTTCAAGCTGTTTTTCAGCGAAAAGGAAACGGAGAAAGAGGGATTTGAACCCTCGCGCCGGTTGCCCGACCTACACCCTTAGCAGGGGCGCCTCTTCAGCCTCTTGAGTATTTCTCCTAAAGCCAAATTTCACAAAAATTTAATGAAATTCTTACGTCCTTTCGTGACGCATTGTTTATTATACAAAATAGATATATAAATGTCAATTATTTTTTTCAAATTTTTCGATTGTTTTTCTTATTCGCTCTGATACGACTTCAGCAATTTCCGTAGTCTTCATCATCTTGTATTCATCATAATATAAAGGCTCAAGATAATGTACCTGTACAGTTACCGGTTTAACAGAATCCGTATCAAATGCTTTATAAGAATCAATAATAGCCACAGGTACAATCGGGCATCCTGCTTTTACCGCGCTCTTAAAAGAACCTCCTTTAAACTCGCCAATCTTATTTCCCTTTCTGGATCTGGTTCCTTCCGCGAAAATCAGATAATTATGCCCGTCTTTTACATCTTTCGTTACATTCTGTATTACTTTCATAGACTGACGCACATCCTCTCTGTCAATCGCGTAAGCCCCCATGACACGGAACACATGCTTCAGGAAAAACATGTTAATCAGTTCTTTTTTTACGACAACGGAAAAGAACCGGGGAGAACAGTCTATCATGGCAAGTACATCATACATTCCCTGATGATTGGGAAAATACATAAAGCTGCCTTCTTTCGGAACATTTTCCATACCGTGGGCATCAATCGTTACATTGCCGCCTTTATTGGCGTTTCGAACAATTTTTCTAAGAAGCGCGAATTTTTTTTCATCAGGAAGATCCTGACTGTGTTTTCCATAATACCAGAGCTGCCAGTACCAATAAGGCGCAAATAAAAGATTTCGAAGTACCATTAAAATAATTCTTTTCATTCTTTTTTCCTCTTATAGTTCAGCATATTCAGACACTGCAGTTTCATAAAGATCATTACCATGGCTGTCCATCACCACAATAACAGGAAAATCTTTGATTTTCAACCGGCGGACCGCTTCTGTGCCAAGATCTTCATATGCAACTATTTCCGATTCTATAATACATTTTGAAAGAAGCGCTCCGGCTCCTCCTACCGCCGCAAAGTAAACGGCCCCGTTCCGGATCATGGCGTCTTTTACTTCTTTTGTTCTTTTTCCTTTTCCGATCATTCCTTTCAGCCCCAGATCCAAAAGTTCCGGCGTATACCGGTCCATCCTGCTGGCCGTGGTAGGTCCTGCAGAACCGATCGGTCTTCCCTCTCTGGCAGGCGACGGCCCCATATAATATATCACATTATTTTTCCATTCTACCGGAAGTCTTTTTCCCTGATCCAACGCTTCTTTCATTCTTTTATGAGCGGCATCTCTGGCAGAATATACGGTTCCGGACAGATAAACATAATCTCCTGCCTTCAAAAGTCTGGCATCTTCCTCGCAAAGCGGCACCTGAATATGACGTTCCATGACTACCCTCCTTTTAAATGACACGAACTGCATGTCGGTTTACATGACAACAGATATTGACAGCTACCGGAAGTCCGGCAATATGTGTGGCGTAAGTATTGATATTGACAGCAAGTGCCGTTGTACTTCCTCCAAGACCTCCCGGTCCTATTCCCAGTTTATTGATTTTTTCCAGCATCTCCTGCTCCAGATCCGCCACATAAGGGATGGAAGACCTCTCTCCCGCATTTCTGGTTAATGCCTTTTTTGCCAGAAGAGCACACTTTTCAAAAGTTCCCCCAATACCGACTCCTACTACCATAGGAGGACACGCATTGGGACCTGCGTCTTTTACGGCAGTAAGAATCGCCTGACGAACTCCGTCAATACCATCTGCCGGTTTCAGCATAAATATCCGGCTCATATTTTCACTTCCAAATCCTTTTGGAGCTACTGTAATTTTTACCTGATCTCCCGGCACAATCTCATAATAGACAACCGCAGGCGTATTATCCTTTGTATTTTCACGAATAATCGGATCGCCTACTACAGATTTCCTCAGATAACCTTCTACATATCCACGGCGGACGCCTTCATTGACCGCGTTTTCCACATTTCCCCCAGTGAAATGCACATCCTGACCCACTTCCAGAAATACCACTGCCATACCTGTGTCCTGACAGATCGGAATGCGGTCTTCTTTCGCTATTTTCAGATTTTCCTGAAGCTGTTCCAGTATTTTCTTTCCAAGGGGTGATTTTTCAGATTCACAGGCGGACTGGAACACATCCAACATATCCGGGGAAAGTTCATGTACTGCTTCTATACACATATCCCGTATATTATCCGTTAATTTCTGTACTTCGATCTCTCTCATATGATTTCTCCCTGCCGCAGTCGAAGAGTCCGGCAAGCCGGACTCTTTTATATTTTATTTATCGTCTTCTGTTTCTTCTTCCTGTTCTTCCTGATCGTGCTCTCTGACTTTCGCGATATTAGCCACTTTCACTCCATCTTCCTGTTTTACATTCATCAGCTTCACTCCGGAAGTGATCCTGGAAAGAACAGAGATATCATTGCAGCCGGTTCTTATAATGATTCCTTCATTGGTAATCATCATAATTTCATCATCTTCATCAACTGCCTTGGCTCCAATTACACATCCTGTCTTTTCCATGATCTTGTAGCATTTCAAGCCTTTGCCGTTGCGGTTCTGTACCCGGAAATCAGAGATCGCCGTCCGTTTGCCGTACCCATATTCAGATACAATCAACAGATATTCTCCCTGGGAGTCCAGCTGCATAGCTACTACCTCGTCCCCATCTTCCAGATCAATACCCATAACTCCTCTGGATATTCTTCCGGTAGTACGCACGTCGCTTTCATGGAAACGGATACTCATACCATCTTTGGTAACCAGAATCACATCTTTCTCTCCATCCGTCACCTTGACTTCGATCAGTTCATCTCCTTCTTTAAAGCTGATGGCTGCGAGGCCTGTCTTGCGGATATTGGCATAATCTGTGATCGGAGTCTTCTTCACCATTCCGAATCTGGTCGCCATAGTCAGATAATTGCCTTTTTCATATTCCTTGATCGGAATTACCGCCGTAATCTTTTCATCCGGCTGCAGCTGGAGCAGATTGATGATCGCCGTACCTCTCGCAGTCCGTCCCGCTTCCGGTATCTCATAAGCTTTCAGACGATACACTCTTCCGAAATTTGTGAAGAACATGATATAGTGATGGGTCGTAGTCATAAAGAGTTCTTCAATAAAGTCATCTTCCAGAGTCTGCATACCCTTGATGCCTTTTCCTCCCCTGTTCTGACTGCGGAAATTATCGATCGTCATTCTCTTGATATACCCCAGGTGAGTCATCGTTACGACTGCGTCTTCTACGGGAATCAGATCTTCCATACTGATATCAAATTCATCATAACCAATCGAAGTTCTTCTCTCATCTCCATATTTTTCAGAGATTACAAGAAGTTCATCCCGTATAACTCCCAACAATTTCTTTTCATCTGCCAGAATAGATTCCAGATACTGGATTCTTTCCATCAGTTCCGCATATTCTTTCTCAATCTTTTCGCGTTCCAGACCTGTCAGAGCGCGCAGACGCATGTCCACGATAGCCTGAGCCTGTATATCATCCAGACCGAATTCTTCTATCAAAGAATTTTTTGCTATCTGAACCGTCTCTGAACCGCGGATAATCTGAATCACCCTGTCAATATGATCCAGTGCAATAAGAAGACCTTTTAAAATATGCGCTCTTTCTTTTGCTTTGTTGAGATCATATCTGGTACGCCGGGTAACCACATCTTCCTGATGTATCAGATAATACTTCAGCATATCCAGAAGATTAAGTATCCTCGGCTCATTATTTACAAGAGCCAGCATGATGACTCCAAATGTATCCTGCAGCTGTGTATGCTTGTAAAGCTGATTCAGGATCACCGTAGGACTGACGTCTTTACGCAGCTCAATGTTGATTCTCATACCTTCGCGGCTGGATTCATCTCCGATATAAGTAATTCCGTCTATCTTTTTTTCTTTTACCAGGTCCGCAATTTTTTCGATCAGACGCGCCTTATTGACCATATAAGGAAGTTCCGTCACAACAATCCGGTTCTTTCCATTGGCCATAGGTTCTATATTAGTAACCGCACGCACGCGGATCTTTCCTCTTCCTGTACGATACGCTTCATTGATCCCCGCCGTACCAAGGATCTCCGCGCCGGTTGGAAAATCCGGACCCTTCACAATATCCAGAACTTCCTCAATAGAAGTATCTCTGTCCTCATCAATTCTGTTTTCAATGATCTTCACCACAGCCGCGATGACTTCCCGAAGATTATGAGGAGGAATATTGGTCGCCATACCCACAGCGATACCGGAAGTACCATTTACCAGAAGATTCGGAAATCTGGAAGGGAGCACAGAAGGCTCTTTCTCTGTCTCGTCAAAGTTAGGTACAAAATCCACGGTATCTTTGTTAATATCCGCGAGCATTTCCATGGATATTTTACTCAGGCGTGCTTCCGTATAACGCATAGCCGCCGCCCCATCTCCATCCACGGATCCAAAATTTCCGTGACCGTCTACCAGCGGATAACGGGTAGACCACTCCTGGGCCATATTTACCAGAGCGCCATAGATAGAACTGTCTCCATGAGGATGATATTTACCCATGGTATCACCTACGATACGCGCGCATTTACGATGCGGCTTATCGGGACCGTTATTCAGTTCAATCATGGAGTACAGCACCCTGCGCTGCACCGGCTTCAGACCGTCTCTTACATCCGGAAGAGCCCTGGCAGCGATTACGCTCATGGCGTAGTCGATATAGGAAGTCTCCATAGTCTCCTTCAAATCCACATCATGAATCTTGTCAAAAATATTGTCTTCCATTCTTTCATCCCCATCATCTGATTAAATATCCAGATTCTTTACATATTTCGCGTTTGCTTCGATAAATTCTCTTCTGGGCTCCACTTTATCTCCCATTAAAGTCGTGAATGTAAGATCGATCTCCGAAGATTCCTCTTCGTTCATCGTTACCTTCAGAAGAACTCTGCGCTCCGGATCCATCGTTGTTTCCCACAGCTGATCCGCATCCATTTCTCCAAGTCCTTTATAACGCTGAATCTTATTATTCTGATCCCTTCCGATCTCCGTCAGGATCTTGTTCAGTTCTATATCATCATAAGCATACCAGACCTTTTTATTTTTCTCGATTTTATACAAAGGAGGCTGCGCAAGATACACATATCCCTGTTTGATCAGTTCGGGCATAAATCTGTATAAAAAAGTCAGAAGCAGCGTACTGATATGAGCTCCGTCCACATCGGCATCTGTCATGATAATAATTTTATGATAACGAAGTTTGGTTATATCAAAATCCTCATGGATTCCTGTACCAAACGCGGTGATCATGGATCTGATTTCTTCATTGGAGTAGATACGATCCAGTCTTGCTTTTTCTACATTCAGAATTTTTCCGCGCAGAGGAAGGATTGCCTGGGTATTCCTGTTTCTTGCAGTCTTCGCGGAACCTCCTGCAGAATCGCCCTCTACAAGATAAATCTCACACTTGGCCGGATCTTTGTCCGAACAGTCCGCCAGTTTTCCGGGCAAAGCAAGACCATCCAGAGCAGATTTTCTTCTGGTAAGATCTCTTGCTTTTCTGGCTGCTTCTCTTGCTCTCTGAGCTAAAATCGATTTTTCCAGAATCAGTTTTGCTACCTGAGGATTCTGTTCCAGGTAAATAGTCAGTTTTTCACTGACGATTCCATCTACCGCTCCTCTTGCTTCAGAATTTCCCAGTTTTTGCTTTGTCTGACCTTCAAACTGAGGCTCTTCCAGTTTGATGCTTATGATAGCGGTCAGTCCTTCCCTGATATCTTCACCGGTCAGATTGACATCACTGTCTTTTAAAAGTTTATTTTTTCTGGCATAATCATTGAAAGTTTTGGTAATCGCATTTTTAAAACCTGCCAGATGGGTGCCGCCCTCCGGCGTGTTGATATTATTTACAAAGCTGTAGCAGTTTTCCGAATAAGAATCATTATGCTGAAAAGCGACCTCTACATATACATGATCCTTAAAGCCTTCGCAATATATAATATCGTCATAGATAGGGGTCGTACTTTTATTCAGATACTGCACAAATTCTTTGATGCCGCCCTCATAGTGATAAGTTTTCTGGCGAAGAGGATCTTCTCTCTCATCAGTCAGAGTAATCCGCAGACCCTTAGTCAGAAAAGCCATCTCTCTTAAACGGGTCTGAAGCGTCCGAAAATCAAAAACTGTTTCCTCAAAAATCTCTTTATCCGGCATAAAAGTTACCATAGTACCTGTACGATTAGGCTGACAGGTGCCGATAACTTCCAGAGGATAACATACTTTCCCTCTTTCATAGCGCTGGCGATATAACTTGCCCTCACTGCAGATCGTCACTTCCAGCCATTCCGACAGGGCATTGACCACAGAAGCGCCTACCCCATGCAGGCCTCCCGACACTTTATATCCCCCGCCGCCAAATTTGCCGCCTGCATGCAAGATCGTAAATACAACTTCTACCGCAGGCTTTCCTGCTTTATGATTGATTCCGGTAGGAATTCCCCTTCCGTCATCTTCTACAGTCACAGAATTGTCCTGATGAATCGTAACCTGGATGTGTTTGCAGAATCCGGCAAGCGCTTCATCGATGGAATTATCCACGATTTCATATACCAGGTGATGGAGTCCTCTTGAAGAAGTACTCCCGATATACATACCGGGTCTTTTTCTGACTGCTTCCAGTCCCTCCAAAATCTGAATCTGATCTGCTCCATATTCTACGCTCATTCATCTGCCTCCTGTCCATTTTCCACTGTTACCATGCCCCCGGATACTCTATAGATCCTGTCTACAGAAAACCGGTTATTTATAAATTCATCCAATCCCGTACAGGTGATCAGGGTCTGGATATTGTGAATATAGTTCAATAAATAGTTTTGACGGCTGCCATCCAGTTCAGACAACACATCGTCCAAAAGAAGAACCGGAGTATCATGAACTCTCTTTTTGACCAGCTCTATCTCGGACAACTTCAAAGACAGCGCGGAAGTACGCTGCTGCCCCTGGGAACCATACTTACGAATATCAATTCCATTCACCAGAAATGATATATCATCCCGATGAGGACCGATACTTGTCGTTTTTAATTTCAGATCTCTTTCTCTTCCCCTGGCCAGTTCTTTTTCAAACTCCGCTTCGCTGACATTATATTCATACCCAAGAGCCATCTTTTCCCGGCCTCCGGATAATTTGTCGTGAATACGGACCATCAATCCATCCAGCTCTTCTACAAAATGTTTCCGTATGCGAATGATCTGTCTGCCGTATTTTACCAGCTGAAGATCCAAAACATCCAAAACTCCCTTATCATCCGGACGATATGCCAGATCTTTCAGCAGGCGGTTTCTTTGAAGCAATATTTTGTTATAATTGGAAAGTTGATGAAGATAAACTCTATCCAGTTGACATAATTCCATATCTATAAATCTTCTTCTTTCAGAAGGTCCGTTTTTTATAATACCAAGATCTTCCGGCGAAAAGAAGACAAAATAGATGATGCCGAACAGTTCCCCGGCTTTTTTTATAGGAATCCCGTCTATGGCAATCCCCTTTGTTTTATTCTTTCGAAGATGTATATCAATCTTATGTATAATACCGTTCTTTTCAATCCTGGTACAGATATGAGCTTCTTCTTTGTCAAAAGAGATCATCTCTCTGTCTTTGGCGCCTCTGTGGGATTTTGTCGTGCCGCTTACATAGGCCGCTTCCAGAATATTCGTTTTTCCCTGAGCATTATCGCCGTAAAAAATATTAGTATTTTCATCAAACTGCAGATTCAGGCTTTCATAATTGCGAAAATTCTGAAGGCTCATGGATTTTATGATCATAACCGCATCAATTCATCACTTCACGATCTGGACTGTTTCTCCATGATATGTAAACTGATCTCCGTCGTAAAGCTTTTTTCCTCTCTGATATTCCGTCTCTCCGTTTACAGCCACAGCCCCGTCCTGAATCATTATCTTTGCTTCCACTCCGGAACCTACGAGACCTGCCGCTTTCATGGCCTGGCCCAATTTGATATATTCTTCTCTTAATTTTACTGTTATCATTCTGACTCCCTTTTAATTTACCGCCGCATTGAAATTCACCGGAAGGATCAGGTAAATATATTTGCCTTCCTCATCCTTGATATAACAGGGCGCTTTCGGATTGACCATATAAATATAAATAATCTCATCATCAATCACACGAAGAGCATCGATCAGGAATTTCGGATTAAAACCAATCATAATATCCCTACCTTCTTTCTGGATATCGATTTCCTCTTTCATGGATCCTAATTGAGAATTAATATTTATCTCCATATTTTGATCCGTGATACGGAAAATAATCGGCTTTTTATCTCCTTCTTTGATCAATAGAGTAGCCCTGTCTATACAGCTCAGAAATTCTTTCTTGTTAATCGTAAATTTCGTTTCATAATCGCTGGAGAGCATCTGGTTGATTTTAAAATACTCTCCTTCAATTAAACGGGATACTACGGTAGTTTCATCAAATTCAAATACGATATGATTGGCAGTGAAGAAAATACGCACTTCGTCTTCCATCTCGCCGGAAAGTATTTTACTTACTTCCTGCAATGATTTTCCAGGAACTACCACCTTTTTATCTTCATAGCTGTCCTTCAGTTCCACTTTACGTATGGAGATTCTGTGCCCGTCCAGAGATACTACTTTCAGTTCATTTTCATGAACTTCAAAAAGTTCTCCCGTCATCAGCTTATTGCTTTCATTATCCGCGATTGAAAAAATTGTCTGACGAATAATTTCTTTCAAAGTAAACTGGGAAAGAGCAATAAAGTCTTTCTTTTCAATATAGGGAAGATAGGAAAAATCTTCTCCTGATTTTCCCGAAATATGAAAATTTGCTTTTTCACACTGAATGGAAATCTGATAGTTATTGTCTGTTTCTATGGTAACATCATTGTCCGGCAGTTTCCTTACAATTTCAGAAAATACTTTTGCATCTACGGCAATAATTCCTTTTTGAAGAATCTCTCCTTCAATTCTGGTTTCGATACCAAGTTCCATGTCATTTGCCGTTAATTTTATCTCATTTGTAGAAGCGTCGATCAGGATACATTCCAAGATAGACATGGTGGTTTTAGATGGAACCGCTTTGGATACAATGGTTACTCCTTTAAGCAGATTGGATTTAGAACAAATCAATTTCATGTGTATAACTCCTTTCGCCTGTCACATCTATGTTATTATTTTGTAGATTCGTCTTCATAGTCGTAGGGGCTGTGGATTTGTGAATAAGCCGTACAAGCCCTGAAAATAAAGGAAAAAAAGCATTAAAAAATATGTGGAAATCTCCCCGCAAGCAGGTTCAAAAAAGAGGAGTTATAAACATCCTCAGAAAAATCATAAACTTTTCCACAAAAAGTCTACATGATATTCACATGAAGGTGTGAATAAAAATGAACATGAACTGTTTCCTATTATATAGAAGTCAGCTTGAACTCAGTTTTTTCCTGATAATATCAATATTATGCTTTAATTTGGTGTCATTGGCCTGCAATTTTTCCCGCACTTTGTTATCCCCACTGATAATCGTGGAGTGATCCCTGTTTCCAAGAAGGATACCAATGGCTTTATAAGGGGTGTCCGTGATTTCACGGCAAAGGTACATGGTAACCTGTCTGGGAGTGACAATATCAGCATTACGTTTGCTGCCTATAATATCGCTGGCAGAAACGCCATAATGTTCTGCCACCACATCCAGAATTACTTGAGGAGTTACTTCTCTTTTGCTGTTCGGAGATATAATATCTTTTAAAACTTCCTCTGCCATAGAGATATTGATTTCTCTTTTTTCCAGATTGGAAAGAGCGACCAGTTTGTTCAGCGCTCCCTCCAGTTCCCGTATGTTTGATTTTATATTCGTGGCAATATACCGGATTACTTCGTCGTCGATATTGTAGCCGTCAATTTCTTCTTTTTTACGAAGAATCGCCATCCTGGTCTCATAATCAGGGGATGAAATATCAGCGATCAGTCCCCATTCGAAACGTGACTGAAGTCTGGCTTCCAATGTTTCCATATCTTTAGGAGGACGGTCGCTGGAAATTATAATTTGCTTATTTGCTCCATGAAGAGCATTGAATGTATGGAAAAATTCTTCCTGGGTACTTTCCTTGCCTATGATGAACTGTACGTCATCGATCAGAAGAACATCAATATTCCGGTATTTTTCACGGAATTTAGTCATGCTGTTGTTGTTTCCGTTTCTGATGGAGTCGATCAGTTCATTGGTAAATACTTCAGAAGTTACATAAAGCACTTTTTTGGAAGGATCCTTCTGAAGAATATAATGTGCAACAGAATGCATCAGGTGGGTTTTTCCAAGACCTACCCCTCCGTACAAAAATAGAGGATTGTATTCTTTTCCCGGGGATTCTGCCACAGCCACGGAAGCTGCGTGAGCAAACCGGTTGTTGCTGCCGATGACAAAAGTATCGAAGGTGTATTTAGGATTCAGATTAGTTTGTTGATCTTCCAGTTCCCGGGATACAGGAGAAGGTTTTTTTGGCTGGGATACAACAGGTTTTTCTTTGGATGCTTCTTCTTCCGTGATAATACGGATGTCATATTCTTCACCCATAGCCTCTGCCACAGCTACATACAGGATTGTTTTATATTTATTTTCTATGTAAGTGACGGCCTGTTCAAATGGAGCTGTAATTTTCAGAACATGGTCTTCAATGCGGAATACTTTTAACGGAAGCAGCCATGTCTTGAAGGCTACGTCAGAAAGTCCGTTATCCTGACGGATTGATTGAAGTATCCCGTCCCATTTTTCTTTTAACAGTTCCAGTTGTGTATCCATGATCTCTTATCTCCCAAAATAAATTGTTGATATGTTAGGCTGTAAGACAGCGAATATTGACATATATGGCTAATCTCTCATCCTAAATAATACAATAAAAAAGAAAATATATCAATGATTATCTGCTGTTTTTGAAGGTAAATGATGGACATATACACAAATTATCCACATGTTATCCACAAAAATGTGAATAACTTTTTTCTTGACTTACAAGAAGCTTATGTATATAATTGGAATAGTGCTTTTTGACAATTTGGAAAGTAGTAATTGATAATATTGAGAAGGTAAGGAGGTGCCTGATTTATGAAAATGACATTTCAGCCTAAGAAACGTTCAAGATCCAAGGTACATGGTTTCAGAGCAAGAATGAGTACCAAAGGCGGCAGAAAAGTGCTTGCAGCCAGAAGATTAAAAGGAAGAAAGAAATTATCAGCGTAGGCCGCATATATGTGGCCTTTTCTTCTATACATTTTTATTAAGGAGATCAAATGAGATTTTCAGAATCCTTGAAGAAAAATGCTGATTTTCAAAGGGTATACAGAGAGGGTGTATCGTTCGCAAACAGGTATCTGGTCATGTATGTGGCAGAAAATAAGACAGGCCGGAACCGTCTGGGGATTTCAGTCAGCAAAAAGGTTGGCAACAGTGTGGTGAGGCACAGAGTAACCCGTTTAATCAGGGAAAGTTACAGACTACGCGAAGACATGTTCAATAGTGGTTTGGACATGGTAGTTATTGCAAGGAAGGGCGCAAAGGGTAAAACCTGCCGGGAAATTGAAAGTGCGCTTCTTCACTTGGGAAAACTTCATGGGATATTAATATGAAAAATATTTTGATTTATTTGATCAGAGTTTATCAGAAGTATTTATCACCGTTAAAGAGCACGAAATGTCCGTATATTCCAAGCTGTTCTCAGTATGGTCTGGAGGCGATCCAGAAATACGGAGCAATAAAAGGCAGCCTGTTGGCGCTGTGGAGAATAATAAGATGCAATCCTTTTTCAAAGGGTGGATATGATCCTGTTCCATGAAGGTATGATTGCAGAAGATTGAAGGAGGTCTATTTTGGCAGGCGTGTTATTGACACAGAACAATGCGTTTATTATCGGAGATGTGGCTAGAATCCTTGGATGGATCATGAACGTGTTGTTTAATTTCTTGGATAGTGTATTTGGAATACAGAATATTGGCGTATGTATTATTTTATTTACGGTTATCGTTTATATGCTGCTTTTGCCGTTGACGATCAAACAGCAGAAGTTTTCCAAATTGTCCGCAAAAATGAATCCTGAAATTCAGGCGATTCAGAAGAAATACGCAAATAAAAAAGATAACGACTCTATGATGGCCATGAACGAGGAGACAAAAGCGATATACGCGAAGTATGGAGTGTCTCCTACGGGAAGCTGCGTACAGCTTCTGATCCAGTTTCCAATACTGCTGGCCATGTATTCAGTTATTCAGAAAATACCCGCTTATGTGGACGGAGTAAGAGCTATTTTTACGGAACTGGCAAATTCTATTCTGGCAGCGCCCGGCGGTTCTGAGTTCATGCAGGAACTGAGTACTACAGGAAATATGTATGGTGTGGGTACTGACTTTACTCAGGCAAATACTATTATTGATGTACTGTATAAGCTGCAGGAGACAGGAAACGCCACCTGGCAGATGCTGATCGACCGTTTTCCGGATATGGAGAGCCTGATCTTAAATACGCAGAATTCGATTAACCATGTCAATGATTTTGGTATTAATATCGCGAATTCTCCATGGAATATAGCAAGATCTGCTCTTGCTACCGGTTCTGTGCTTTTGCTGATCGGAGCGATCGCTGTTCCGGTGCTTGCCGCTCTGACACAGTGGTTAAATGTAAAAATGATGCCTCAGACGTCCAGCGCTTCTCAGGACGGAGAGAATACCATGGCTTCTACCATGAAGACTATGAATCTGATGATGCCTCTCATGTCTGCATGGTTCTGTCTGACGCTTCCTGCAGGTATGGGTCTGTACTGGATCGTCGGTGCGGTGATCAGAGGAATTCAGCAGTTTGCTATTAACAAACATCTGAATAAGATCGATCTGGATGAACTGGTAAAGAAAAACATTGAAAAGAATAATCACCTTCGCGAGAAGAAAGGTCTTCCGCCTCAGAAGGTTAATGAGATTGCCAGAACAAACGTGAAAGCAATCGATCATCCTAAAAAAGGAATGACAGAGGAGGAAAGAAAAGCTGCGATGGCGGCTTCTACGGAATATTACAAGAACGCGGATAAACCGGGAAGTCTGGCATCTAAAGCTGCGATGGTGGCAAAATACAACGAAAAGACAAAAAAATAAAGGAGAATGGGGATGGAATACAGAGAGTATACCGGTAAGACTGTAGAAGATGCCGTCATGGAAGCTGCGATTCAGCTGGAAACCTCTTCTGATAAACTGGAATATGAAGTTCTGGATAAAGGAAGCAGCGGTTTTCTGGGAATCGGAAGCAGACCTGCGAAGATCCGTGCCTGCAAAGTTCTGGACAGAAAAGGAATAGTAGAAGAGTTTCTGAAACAGGTCTTTGGAGCGATGAATATGGTTGTGCAGATTACCATAGAAGAAGATCAGGAAGAAAATACTCTGAATATTGATCTTGCCGGAGACGATATGGGCACGCTGATCGGTAAAAGAGGACAGACACTGGATTCTCTGCAGTATCTGGTAAGCCTGGTGGCAAACAAGGGGGAAGAAGAATATATCCGCGTAAAGGTAGATACAGAAAATTACCGCCAGAGAAGAAAAGATACTTTGGAAAACCTTGCGAAAAATATTGCCTCTAAAGCGAAAAGAACAGGAAAACCCGTTGTTCTTGAGCCTATGAATCCATATGAGAGAAGGGTGATTCACTCTGCTCTTCAGAATGATAAATATGTGGAGACACATAGTGAAGGAGAAGAACCTTTCCGCCGTGTAGTGGTTACCCTGAAAGAAGGCGTTCAGGTACGGCCTCACAATAATAACCGCAATCGCCGCTACGGAAACAACAATCGGAGAGGCAACTGGAAAAGTAAAAGTGGAGGACGCGAATAAGCGTCCTCTTTTTACATTAAAGGAGTTTAAGATGGAATTATATAAAAACGATACGATTGCAGCGATATCTACGGCTATGACCGGTTCCGGTATTGGTATCATCAGAATCAGCGGCGAGAAATCCGTATCGATAGCGGAAAAAATATTTCATCCGGGAAAAAAAGGAAAGAAATTATCGGAACAGGCTGCATATACGGCACATTATGGAATGATTAAAGATGGTGAGGAGATCATAGACGAGGTTCTTGTTCTTCTTATGAAGAAGCCTCATAGTTATACAGCGGAAGATACTGTGGAAATTCATTGTCATGGCGGCGTATATGTGATGAAAAGGATACTGGATCTGGTAATCAGGAATGGTGCGAGGCCGGCGGATCCCGGAGAATTTACAAAGAGAGCATTCCTGAACGGCAGAATCGATCTTAGCCAGGCAGAGGCGGTCATGGATGTGATTCAGGCAAAAAATGAATACGCGCTGAAGAATTCTGTTTCCCAGCTGAAAGGTTCCGTGATGAAAAAGATACGTGCCTTGAGAGAACAGGTTCTCTACGAGATTGCCTATATAGAATCGGCGCTTGACGACCCTGAACATATCAGTTTGGAAGGTTATCCACAAAAATTATGTGTAAAAGTGGATAACTTTCTGAAAGAGTCAGAAGAATTGTTGACAGGAGCGGAAGAAGGAAGAGTTTTGAGGGAAGGAATCCGTACGGTTATCGTAGGTAAGCCTAATGTGGGAAAGTCTTCGCTGCTGAATGTGCTGGCCGGAGATGAAAGGGCAATTGTGACGGAAATCGCCGGAACTACCAGAGACGCACTGGAAGAACAGATCCGGATCCGGGGACTTACGTTAAATCTGGTGGATACGGCAGGCATTCGTGAGACAGAGGATGTGGTGGAACGGATCGGTGTGGACCGCGCGAAAAATATGGTGAATGAGGCGGATCTGGTATTATATGTAGTTGACAGTTCTTCGGTTTTGGATGAAAATGATGAAGAAATCATATCGTTTTTGAAAGATCAGAATGTTATTGTTCTGTTAAACAAATCTGATTTGCCGTCGGCGGTCAATTCGGAAATGATTCAGGAGAGGCTTTCCAAACCGGTTATATCCGTTTCCGCCAGAGAAGAGACGGGAATTGAAGAATTTGCTGATCTTCTGGAAAAGATGTTTCTGGAGGGAAGAGTATCGTTTAATGACGAAGTATATCTGACCAATGCCAGACAGAAAAACGCCATGGAAGAAGCGAAGCGGAGCTTTGAAAGAGTAAAAGAGAGTATTGAAGCAGGTATGCCGGAAGACTTTTTTTCTATTGACTTGATGGCTGCCTATGATTCTTTAGGACAGATATTAGGCGAATCAGTGGGAGAAGATCTGGTAAACGAGATATTCAGTAAATTCTGTATGGGAAAATGAGGAATAGAAGATGCCATTTTTAGAAGAATATGTGGATGTAGCAGTGGTAGGCGCCGGGCATGCCGGATGTGAGGCGTCTCTTGCCTGCGCCAGACTGGGACTTGAAACAGCGGTTTTTACAGTAAGTGTGGACAGTATTGCTCTTATGCCATGCAATCCCAATATCGGCGGCAGTTCCAAGGGACATCTGGTGAGAGAAGTAGACGCGCTGGGCGGTGAGATGGGAAAAGTAATAGACCGTACTTTTATCCAGTCGAAAATGTTGAATGTGTCTAAAGGTCCGGCAGTCCATTCTCTGAGGGCGCAGGCGGATAAAGCAGAATACAGCCGTGCCATGAGACAGGTTCTGGAGAATACGGATCATCTTCAGATCGTACAGGCAGAGGTGTCGGAAATATTGACGGAAGAAGGCCATGTATCCGGCGTGCGTCTGTATTCGGGCGCGGTTTATCACGCGAAAGCCGTGATCCTCTGTACGGGCACTTATCTGAGAGCCCGCTGTATCTATGGAGATGTCAGCAATTATACAGGACCAAATGGTCTGCAGGCTGCCAATCATCTGACTGATTCTCTGAAAAGCCTGGGTATTGAAATGTACCGTTTCAAAACAGGGACTCCGGCCAGAATCGATGGAAGAACTATCGATTATTCCAAGATGGAAGAACAGTTTGGAGATTCCAGAGTAATACCTTTTTCTTTTACGACAGATCCGGAATCCGTTCAGATAGACCAGGTATCCTGCTGGCTGACTTATACGAATGAAAAAACGCATGAAATTATACGCGCAAATCTGGATCGTTCTCCTTTATATTCCGGTGTGATAGAAGGAACGGGTCCCAGGTATTGTCCTTCCATCGAAGACAAGGTAGTGAGATTTTCGGATAAAAACAGACATCAGGTATTCATAGAGCCGGAAGGACGGTATACGACAGAAATGTATGTGGGCGGTATGTCCAGTTCTCTGCCTGAGGATGTACAGCATGCCATGTATCATTCGGTTCCGGGACTGGAGCATGCAAAGATCGTCAGAAACGCATACGCAATCGAGTATGATTGCATCAATCCGCAGCAGCTCTATCCGACTCTGGAATTTAAAAACATCAAAGGCCTTTTCAGCGGCGGACAGTTTAATGGAAGTTCAGGTTATGAAGAAGCCGCTGCTCAGGGATTGATTGCCGGCATCAACGCGGCTATGGAGGTGCTTGGAAGAGATCAGATCGTCATCGACCGTTCGCAGGGATATATCGGCGTTCTGATTGACGATCTGGTGACAAAAGAAAATCATGAACCGTACCGTATGATGACTTCCCGTTCTGAATACCGTCTGCTTTTGCGTCAGGATAACGCAGATCAAAGACTGACGCCTATTGGATATCAGGTGGGATTGATATCTGAAGAACGTTATCAGGCGTTAAAGGAAAAGATACGAAGAATTGATGAAGAAAAGAACCGGCTTGAAAGCCGGATGGTGGGAGCGTCCAGAGAAGTACAGGAACTTCTGACGGCCTGCGGCAGTACGCCTCTTAAGACGGCAGTCTCCCTGGCAGAGATTCTGAAACGTCCGGAAATTCATTATAAGGATCTGGCTCCCATCGATCCGTCCCGGCCGGAACTTCCTCAGGATATTATAGAGCAGGTGGAGATCGATATTAAATATGACGGTTATATAAAAAGGCAGATGAAGCAGGTAGAACAGTTTAAAAAGCTGGAAGGGCGCAGAATACCAGAGAATCTGGATTATGATCAGATAAAAAGTCTTCGGATAGAAGCAGTTCAAAAACTAAAATTATGTAAACCTTTATCTCTTGGTCAGGCTTCCCGCATTTCCGGTGTCTCACCGGCAGATATTTCGGTATTGCTGGTCTATCTGGAACAGCAGCAGACAAAAAAACATGTGGATGAATAAATATGAAAGATCAAATAACATATATAAAGAATAAAATAGCAGAAACCGGGCTGGAAATTACAGACAGACAGGCGGAACAGTTTTTCAAATATTATGAACTGCTGGCGGAGTGGAATCAGTTTATGAATCTCACCGGTATTACGGAGTTTGAGGAAGTAGTACAAAAACATTTCGTGGACAGTTTGTCGATAATTTCTTATTTAAATCTGGAAGATGTGGATAACCTGATTGATATTGGTACCGGAGCCGGTTTTCCGGGTCTTCCATTAAAAATTGCGTTCCCTCGATTAAAAGTAACTCTTCTGGATTCACTGAATAAACGTATTCGCTTTTTGGATCAGGTAATACAGGAAACTTGTCTGCAAGATGTCGAGACGATTCATGGACGTGCGGAGGATTTCTCAAAAGAAGGCGTGAAAAGGGAGATTTATGACATATGTGTTTCCAGAGCAGTAGCAAATCTCGCGACTTTGTGTGAATATTGCCTTCCGTATGTGAAAGTAGGAGGAAGATTTGTATCTTATAAATCCGGCGAAATAGAAGAGGAATTGCAGAATGCCTGTAAATCGGTTTCTATTCTGGGAGGCGAAACAGAGAAGTGTGAAAAATTCTATCTTCCGGGAACAGATATTGGAAGGTCTATGGTTATAATCCGAAAAATAAAAAAAACTCCCAAAAAATATCCGAGAAAATCAGGACTTCCCTCCAGAAGCCCACTGTCATAAAAGAAAGGATTGCTGTTTCTGTCACAGCAATCCTTATTTTTAATTATAAAGATATATATTCAGATATTTCATTATTTCTTTTGGGGCTTCCAGTTGAGGCAGTTCTCTGGTATAGTCGATGTACTCTGCTTCAATGGACGGATTATAATACTGATATTCCTTTATAATTCCTTTAATATCTGTAATTTCACGTCCTGCCAGAATGTGTATATTTTTGTTGGTTTCTTTCAGTACACGCGTTATATCAGTATTGAGATATCTGCCTGCAAGACTCCGGAAAAGATTTTTCGCGTTTCCATTGCCAAGATGTGCTGATTCGTAGTAAAAGTCAATACAGGCGTCGGATATTTTTTCTGTATCGTAATAGTATCGTCTTTCAAATGTTTCTCGAATTTTCTTTTTACTGGTAGCAATATGATATATAAAATTACCAATAATGGGCAGTTTGATAAAGAATTCCGCGGTTTTTGTTCTTTTCGCAGGTCTTTTACGCAATGTTCTTAAATTCTCCGGATTGATCAGAACAATATCTTCAAAAAGATTTTCGTTGATGCTGCACGCGTCAAGTACGATAGCGGCTGATTTACCTGTTGCGACTACATGGGTTTTTCTTCGGATCACATTTTGAATAAAGTCAATGATCAGCTGTGTGTACATGTAGCTGGTATAGGTGATATTGGAATGTTCGGAAAGACCGCAACCAAGCATATCGACTGCATAGACAGTATTTGTTCTAGAAAGTTCCGGTATAATAGAAGACCATTCTACAGAAGAACTGCCTGTTTTTAAATTGTGTATTAATAGAACCGGTTTTCCTTCTCCACAGACATTGTAGCATATATCTCCGAATCTCCAGTGATAAGTTTCTTTTTTCCTTTCGTCCAGAAGCCCTTTGGATGTAGCTAATTTGTCAATGGTTTTGTTAATAGCAAATATACCGCTCAACGCCGTTCCGGTCAACGTGAGAAGAGACACGGTCAGAGTGATTTTATTTGTTTTCATACAAATACCTCTTTTCGCTTGACAGTTTATTCTTGTGTCTATTTTATACTATATCATTCGAACCTTCAACAGAAAAATTCCGCAGTATGTTTCACGTGAAACATCTTAAAATGATTAAAAAATAAAATCTCAATGTTTCACGTGAAACACTTTTATGATATAATGTCCCCGTAAGCAATGAGCAGTGCGGAAGACGGTAAAAACAGATTCTTCATGCTCGCATGAAAGGATCTGTTTTTAGCGGATTCCATAGGGCGAAGCCCGGGAGCGAGTCGAAGAGAAGCGGAGACGAGCGCGCACTGCGGGGTAGACCCGCGGAAGACAGCTGCACTGCGGAAAACGTCATATTATATCAAAGGAGAAATATTGTGGGAAGAATTATAGCGATCGCAAACCAGAAGGGCGGCGTCGGGAAAACAACAACAGCGATCAATCTCTCCGCATGTCTTGCGGAAATAGGTCAGAAAGTGTTGACTATCGATATTGACCCACAGGGAAATACCACCAGCGGTCTTGGCGTTGATAAAAATGCGACAGAAAATAACGTATATGATTTATTGCTGGGGGAATGTGAGATAGAGGAATGTGTTGTCAAAACAGAGATAGACAACCAATATTTGGTGGCATCAAATGTAAATCTGGCCGGGGCCGAAATAGAGCTGATCGGTATTGAGGAAAAAGAATACATATTACGAAAACAAGTATCCAAAGTGGCGGATCAGTATGATTTTATTATTATAGATTGTCCGCCGTCATTGAATATGCTTACAGTAAATGCATTAACAGCTGCCAATACGGTTCTTGTACCTATTCAATGTGAATATTATGCGCTGGAAGGGTTAAGCCAGCTGATACATACGATAGAATTAGTACAGGAAAGATTAAATCCGGATCTGGAAATAGAAGGCGTTGTATTTACCATGTATGATGCCAGAACAAATCTTTCTCTTCAGGTAGTGGAAAATGTAAAGGGTTATCTCCATCAGAATATTTATAAAACAATTATTCCAAGAAATGTCCGTTTGGCAGAAGCTCCGAGTCACGGCCTTCCGATTAATCTGTACGATCCCCGTTCGGCAGGCGCGGAAAGCTATCGTTTGCTGGCACAGGAAGTATTGCATAAAGGAGAAACAGAATGGCAGTAAAAAGAGGAGGTCTTGGGAAAGGCCTGGACAGTCTGATACCGGATACCGGAAAGGTACCGGAAAAGGTTAAAGTGGTTGAAAAACCGGCAGAGATAAGATTAAAAATCAATCAAATCGAACCAAACAGAGATCAGCCCAGAAAAAAATTTGATGAAGAATCATTGCAGGAATTGACAGATTCTGTAAAACAGTTTGGAATTCTGCAGCCGCTGATTGTGCAGAAAAGAGACGATTACTACGAAATAATAGCAGGAGAACGAAGATGGAGAGCAGCAAAAGCAGCCGGATTAAAAGAAGTTCCTGTTGTAATTCGTGATATGTCGGATCAGGAAATAGTAGAGATATCTTTGATCGAAAATATTCAGAGGGAAGATCTGAATCCTATAGAAGAAGCCATTGCCTATAAGCGTTTGCTCACTGAATTTCATTTAAAACAGGAAGAGGTAGCGGAAAGAGTAGCAAAAAGCAGGACAGCAGTGACAAATTCTATGCGTCTTTTAAAGCTGGATGAAAGGGTTCAGCAAATGGTAGTGGATGGTATGCTGACAACCGGACACGCGAGAGCGCTCCTGGCAATAGAAGATCCCAAGCTGCAGTTTCAGGCAGCGCAAAAGATCTTTAATGAGAAAATGAGCGTGAGAGAGGTGGAAAAGCTTGTAAAGAATATAGGAAAAGAAAAACCGCCAAAGAAAGCAGAGGATCCCGGACAGACTGCAGTCTATGAAAGTTTGGAAGAGAAAATGAAAGCGGCTCTCGGAACAAAAGTTTCCATAAATCGAAAAAATGAGCAGAGAGGCAAAATAGAGATTGAATACTATTCAGTGGAAGAATTAGAGCGTCTGATGGATATTCTGACAAAATAGCGAAATATTACAAAGGAGAAAATAGCATGAACAGTCCGATTTTAGAATATCTGGCATCTTATGGAATTGACCCGGCCTATATTATGATTGGCCTTTTAGTGATCACGCTGATATTGATTATTCTGTATATTGTAAATTTATGTAAAATGAAAAAACTGTATCGTAAGTATGATAGGTTTATGAGAGGAAAAGATATGGAATCCATGGAAGATACAATCCTAAACCAGTTTGATCGTCTTGATAAACTGGAGAATTCCAGTGAAGAAAATAAAAAGCAGATTCTGGATATCAACGACAATCTTCAAAGCGTTTACCAAAAAACGGGTCTGGTAAAATATGACGCGTTTCGTGAAATGAGCGGAAAATTAAGTTATTCTCTGGCACTTCTTGATAAAGAAAATAACGGAATATTGATCAATTCTATGTACAGCAGAGAAGGATGCTACTCTTATGTGAAAGAAATCATCAAAGGAGAATCATATATTAATCTGTCAGAAGAGGAAGCAGAGGCACTGAAACTGGCCGTTAACGGCGGAATTGCAGAAGAATGATATGGGAATACTTGCAAATTAAAGGATACTATTATATGATGAAAGAATGAGTTCAGATGTTTAGAGTGAAACAGGAGGATATGTATGTTAGATTTGAAATTTGTCAGGGAAAATCCTGAGATTGTAAAGCAGAATATCAAAAATAAATTCCAGGATCAGAAACTTCCCCTGGTGGACGAAGTGATTCAGCTGGACGCGGAGAGACGTGCTTCCCAGCAGGAAGCAGACCAGCTGCGCGCGGAGAGAAATAAACTGTCTAAACAGATCGGTGCTCTGATGGGACAGGGAAAGAAAGAAGAAGCGGAAGAAGTGAAAAAACAGGTGGCTGCCCAGGCTGCCCGCCTGGAAGAGCTTTCTGCGAAAGAGACAGAATTAAATGAAAAAGTAACAAAGATCATGATGACTCTTCCCAATATTATTGATCCAAGTGTACCCATCGGAAAAGATGACACTGAGAATGTGGAAGTTACCAAATATGGAGATCCGGTGGTTCCGGATTTTGAAATTCCATACCACACGGAGATTATGGAGCGCTTTAACGGCATTGATCTGGACAGCGCCAGAAAAGTAGCGGGAAATGGTTTCTATTACCTCATGGGCGATATTGCCAGACTGCATTCCGCCGTGATCGCATACGCGAGAGACTTTATGATCGACAGAGGTTTTACTTATTGCGTACCTCCTTTCATGATCAGAAGCAACGTGGTGACCGGCGTTATGAGTTTTGCTGAGATGGACGCCATGATGTACAAGATTGAAGGAGAAGATCTGTATTTGATCGGAACCAGTGAGCACTCTATGATTGGTAAATTTATCGACACGATCATTCCGGAAGAAAAGCTTCCTTATACATTGACCAGCTATTCTCCGTGTTTCCGTAAGGAGAAAGGCGCTCACGGCATCGAAGAAAGAGGAGTATACCGCATCCATCAGTTTGAAAAACAGGAGATGATTGTGGTATGTAAGCCGGAAGACAGTATGATGTGGTTTGATAAACTGTGGCAGAACACCGTTGATTTGTTCCGGTCCATGGATATTCCGGTGAGAACGCTGGAATGCTGTTCCGGTGATCTGGCAGATCTGAAAGTAAAATCTTTTGATGTGGAAGCATGGTCTCCAAGACAGAAGAAGTATTTTGAAGTAGGAAGCTGCTCTAATCTGGGAGACGCTCAGGCAAGGAGACTTAAAATCCGCGTAGATGGGAAAGATGGCAAGTATTTCGCGCATACATTGAACAATACAGTAGTTGCGCCGCCCCGTATGTTGATCGCATTTCTGGAGAACAATCTTCAGGCTGACGGAAGCGTCCGGATTCCGGAAGTGCTTCGTCCCTACATGGGCGGCAAGACAGAATTGAGATAGGAGGTATCTCTTGCATCGTTATCTAAGAGCAGTGGGATTCAGCGGCATTCAAAAAAGAGAGGAATTTGAGGCCTTGTCCAAATTCACTTCCGAATGCTATCAGACGGAAGAAACTGCGGTCACGGAAGAGGGAGAGGATTTTTCCGAACGGAGAAAAGAATTCGCGGAACAAATGGGACTTCTGGTTCGGGGCGTATACGATGAAAATGATGAGTTTCAAATAGAATACTGTATCCCATATTTTTCCGGGACGACAGCTCATTATTACGAGGATATGGCGATCGAACGTCATGCTGAAAAAGAGTCTTACTCCGGAGTTTGTGATGATGTAAATCTGGGAGTATCCCTGATTTTTTATCTGCAGAATGTGACCGAATACCTGAATAAAAAAAGGTACGGACATATGGAAAGTACTTCCGCATCGTTGATTCTGTCCGGTCTTTCCGTAGAGGGTAAGATCCTGATGCCAGTTTATCAGAAAACACCGGTAGTATCTGAGATACGTTCAGATCAGGAACGCCGGAAGATGATACAGGCTGCGCGGGAAGGCGATGAAGACGCTATCGAAAATCTGACGCTGGAAGATATGGATACTTATTCTATGATTTCTAAACGAATCATGGATGAAGATGTCTTTTCAATTGTAACAACTCATTTTATGCCGTGCGGTGTGGAGTGTGACCATTACAATATCATGGGTGAAATTCTGGATGTGGATCTTCGGGAAAACAATTATACAAAAGAGAAGATTTACGCCATGACGATAGATACGAATGGTATCGTGATGGATGTGTGTATTAATCAACAGGACCTGATTGGTGAGCCTATGCCGGGAAGAAGATTTCGCGGAATAATTTGGCTTCAGGGGCTTGTCCATTTTGAAGAAAAATGGTAGAATAAAAGACGGCTCTGAAAGAGAGCCGTCATATTTTTTTAATGTCTCTGTAGCTCAGCAGGATAGAGCGTTCGCCTCCTAAGCGAAAGGCCGTGGGTTCGAATCCCGCCAGGGACGCCAGCGCACAACGCCCGAAACCCTTGTAAATCAAGGATTTCGGGCTTTTCTTATACCCGGACAGATTTGAACTTTGACCCAGAACCCGATTAGCAAATTGTGAATCTGCTAATCGAATCGGTGGTTCGAGAAAAATGAAACCCGAACCATTTGCCCCAATTAGCCAGCTAATTCTTAGCAGGAAAAACGGGTATTTTGCTAAGAAAATGAGGTATCTTGCTAATCGGGGCCAAAATCATGCTAATTTCCTTGCTAATCGAAAAGGTGGCCGTTCTCAGTTCAAGCAATCTAAAGCAATATAAATATAGTACATATTCAGCCGTTTGGAATTTTCTCCAAGCGGCTTTTTTCATGCCCTTACATAGCTGTTCATCATTCGATGGGCGGCTAATTTTTGTGAAAGGAGGATTCCATTTGAAAACGGAAATCATCGCCATCGCCAATCAGAAAGGCGGCGTTGGCAAGACAACGACCTGTGCGAATCTGGGAATTGGTTTGGCGCAGGCCGGGAAGAAAGTTCTCCTGATCGACGGGGACCCGCAAGGGAGCCTGACCATCAGCCTGGGCAATCCTCAGCCGGATAAGCTGCCCTTTACCCTATCTGACGCAATGAGCCGTATCCTGACGGATGAACCGATCAAACCCGGCGAAGGCATCCTGCACCACCCGGAAGGCGTGGACCTGATGCCTGCTGACATCCAGCTGTCCGGCATGGAGGTGTCGCTGGTAAACGCTATGAGCCGTGAAACCATCCTGCGGCAGTATCTGGACACGGTAAAGGGACAGTATTCCCATATCCTCATCTGGATGCTGGGCAAGGTGCAGGACTTGAAATATGCCATTCAGGAAAAAGTGTATGGGTAAAATATGGGGCGCATATTGAGGATAAAGATTTGGGGGTTTATATGGAATTGGTTCTTTTCCTTTCGTGCTACATTTATGCGTGAGCGTAGCACGAAAGGAAGTGGAAATTGTGACAAATGCAAGATGGCTTGAGAAATGAGTTCCCTTATGGTAAATGCCAGACAGTGTCTGCTAAATTGAGAATTATGAACCTGAAAAAGGTACTGGACAAAATGCCCCAGTACCTTTTTCTGTTAAAATTAGCTTTCAGTTGTCAGATTTGTGCTTTACACCTTATTCTCGTTTTATTACAAGCTAAAACGAAGTTCATTTTGGTGCTTGAATTAGAACAATGTTGTTGTCCCAAGCAAAAAATCAATCAGGTTGCAATGATAAAATCCGTTGTTATCGTAGAAGTTATGGGGAATATCCATACGGATTACAATTTTCTTAAAGAAATCTCCTGTGAGTTTTAAGGATTGTAACTCAGTTTCTGCTTTCTGTTCCGTATCCATCTGATAAGCAGACTGAATATAGATGCGGCGATCTCCATCGTTCACAACAAAGTCAATTTCACGCTGGATTCGCTCGTCATTTTTTCGTTCCGTGACCACACCGACATCTACGGAATAACCGCGCTTCACCAACTCATTGTAGATGATATTCTCCATGATATGACCTGGATCATACTGTCTATAATTCAAACGGGCATTGCGAAGCCCCAGATCAGTATAGTAATACTTATTTGGATAGTTAAAATAAGTCTTTCCTTTCACATCATATCTTCTGGCCCTTTCTATTAAGAAGGCATCCATAGTGTGAGTGAGATAAGAGGAAACCAAATTATTGTTGACGGGTTCGTGCCGCATAGAAGTCAAAGCATTTGCAATGTTAGTCGGGTTTGTGAGAGAACCAATTTGTGATGCAATGAAATCCAGAATGGCGTTCAAAATATCTTCCCGTTCCAATTTGTTGCGCTCTACAATATCTTTCACATAGAGTTCTTCATATAAATTGGAGAGGTAGGCTTTTTTATCTTTTTCATCCTCCAAAGCAACAATACGAGGCATTCCGCCGTAAAGCATATATTGATCCAACGCAGTTTTCTTTTCGCCGCCAACGTAGGCATAGAACTCGTCAAATGACAGCGGATACACATGGATTTGTGTAGCTCTGCCACGGAACTCTGTGGCAATATCTTTGGAAAGCATTTTAGAGTTGCTTCCTGTCACATAGACATCCAGGTTTTTATATGCCTTCAATTCGTTGAGCATATCGTAGATGGTAACTTCAATTCCGGCGTTTTCTTCATCCTTTACTTTAATCGTGAACTGAACCTCATCTATAAATAAGTAGAACTTCTCGTCTTTCCTGGTGCTTACGATAGAATCCACATAGTCACAGAGGGTAATGGGATTGCGGTATTTATAGTTTCTTCGTTGGTCAAGTTCCAGACGGATAATTTGTTCTTCTTTTACCCCCTGAGAAAGAAGATACTCATAAAATAGGTCAAAGAGAAGCACTGATTTTCCGCAGCGACGGATTCCAGTGATAACCTTAATTTCACCATTCCACATATTGTGAATCAGGCGGTTCAAATAATAATCTCGCTTAATCATAATATCACCTCTAACTTTTGCCGTATCTGGCACAAGATATAGATAATTATAGCATCTTTGTTTATCAAGTTCAACAGGACATCTCTAACTTTTGCCGGATATGGCATAAGTTTATTATACGCAAACTCGGAGAGAATATACATAGAAGATTGCACTATCGGCTTTTGATGCGGATTTCCGATGAAAAAGCGCGGAATTTTACATCCAGAATGCGTAAAATCTGCTTGGAGTGTCCAGCAGCTGGAACGGCAAATCAACACAATGTACGATCAACGGCTGTTGGGCCAGTTAGGATAAATCCTTTGCGGTACAGGAAATCCAAACAACGGAGCCAAAGCCGAAGTATGAAAGGAGGACTTATCATGGCAACCACTCGTATCATGCCGCTGCATATCGGCAATACTGTGCCAAGCATAAAATGTAAAAAACACACCGGTGGATCCCAAAAGCGTATTGCTGGGTCTGAGAGAAAAATCAGTGGGTCTGAGCAAAGCTCAGACCCGGATCCCTTGACGCGAAATAATCACACAGAAAAAGATGAGACGGTTCCGCAAGGAATTCGGGCTGAAAAAAGCCCGAATTCTGCGGGAACGTCTCATCCCTGTTTCTCAGGGGTTAAAAATCGGTATTAACCGACAGCCCCTTCCAAACTTATTCTATTTCTTCTTCTGTCTCTGCCTCTATTTCTTCTGGTTTCTCCATCTCCAGCCAATCCTCAAAGAACTGTCTGGAAATACGAATCATGTTTCCAATGCGGATGATTTTGAACGGCAGAGTTTATGAAAATATGGTCTGCATTGAGCTTCTGCGCCGTGGTTACGATGTTTATGTTGGAAAGCTGTATCCGAAAATGATTATCGCACGAACCAGACATCCAAAGTACAGTTACGAAGGTATTGAAATTCACGATATCGCAGAGTGGCTGTTACAGGAATAATAATACAGCTATCTCCGTCATTCGAAGCGAAAATGATGGAGATGGCTTATCAATGAGGCAGATACCTCTGTTACATAGCAGTCGTACATTTTGATGTATGGCTGCTTTTATTTTTCCAGGAAAGGAGCAGATGCAAATGAAATTACTGCCAGCATTTTCCGTCCGTTTTTCTGCTGAGCCGCCATCTCCCTTTTTGAAATTCAGGGCTATATACCCCACTTGAAAGCGCGATTTTTCACGCGATACCACGCGCCCGATACACATTGTTCGATTTTTAAAAACTTAATATCCATACCAATACCGAACGTTTTATATCGTACGATTTTACATTGATATTTTCGACTGATTTGTGTATAATAACAATATACAAAGCATACCCCGAACAAGGAGGGATTCGTATGATCGTTACCGCAACGGAATTTAAAACCAATCTCGGAAAATATCTGGAAATGGCAACGTCCCAGGATATTTTCATTACCAAGAATGGTAAAAGCATTGCCCGTCTCACAAGCCCCGCTGTCAATAAGTTGGCGCTTTTGGACGACCTCGTAGGAATCGTCCCGCAGGAGACGGCAATGGATGAAAATACCATACGAGAGGAGCGGCTGTCCAGACAATGAGAATACTGATTGATACCAATGTCATTCTGGATATTGTCCAGAAACGGGAACCATTCTTCGCTGATTCCTACCAGGCGCTCCGCAAGGCCATTGAAGCCGATGCGGAATGTCTGATCTCTGCATCCGCTGCCACGGATATTTTCTATATGCTCTGCAAGGCGTTCCAGTCCGCGCAAAAAGCAAAAGAGCGGATCGAACAGCTTTCCCAGATCGTCACCTTTGCGGACGTACAGGGCGTAGGTATTCATACCGCACTCATGTGCTCCATGCCGGACTTTGAAGACGCGGTTGTTGATGCCGTAGCGGAACGAAACGGTGCAAGCTATATCCTCACAAGGAATATCAAGGACTTTGCCGGTTCCTCCGTTCCGGCGATCACGCCGACTGAATTTTTGAAAAAGTAATAGATACTGCCGCTCTTACCGGGTGGCAGTATTTTTATCCCCACCGTCCGCCTTCACGGAATTTCTCGCATAATGGATGCTCTGCTAGATACCGGTCGCGGATCTTCTGATGTTCCTCGCAATATCGGCCCGATACCAGCCAGGGGCAACTGGGATAAGAACAGGGGCGCTTCGGTTTATAAGGCATAGCTGCCGCCTCCTTCCAGACAGAAAAAAGCCCCCGCAGTTTGTTCTGCGAAGGCTTCTGTCTTTTTCTTTGTTGCTATTTTATGATTTTTGTTGGGCGTGCGGAATTTAAAATTTCATTTTTTGTGTATATTATTCATGATGGTCACATGTTTCCAAAATTCTCATTTGATATTATAATCTAGTTAGATAAGAATACGGCTCAACCATACATTTTCGTATGAGAAAGCCAGATTATGCGAGGTAGACAAATGAGAGAAAAGATTAGATTATATGTGAATGTCTTATTGCTGATGTTTGTAATCTTAGCAGTTCTTTCTCTGTTTTTCAGCGTCAGAAATATGACGGAAATCCGTTCCGTCTCCGCATACGAGGATCAGGGAGTTTATACCTTTGTACCCGTGGAAGTATCTCCTGTACAGGAGGAAAATAACGCTTCAGGGAGAATGCGGAGAAATCACCCTGTAAAAACTGTCTATGTAGTTTCTTATCAGGCATCGGATGGTTCGGGATATGAATACGATTATGAGGCCGGTTCTGTTGATACGATTGCTCAGAAGATTGTGGAAGAGGGCGAGCCAATAGAGCGGAGGGTATTTTCTGTTCCGGATGAGGGCACCTATATTACGGTAGAAGCGGATGAAACGGCGGAAACTTATGTGGCAGGACAGAGAAAAAGATTTGTTTTGATTTCTATAGTTTCGGTGCTGTATCTGGCGGTCTGGGGTATGATGAATATAATCCTTATGAAAAGAAGAAAAGGAGTTCCAGTCTCCGGACCAGGCCGGACCGGATGAGGAAAATATATGAGAAAAGTGATTTTATTTATAGCCATGAGTCTTGATGGATATATTGCAGATGAAAAAGGCGGTGTTGATTGGCTGAATGGACAGGGCGACGATGATGAAAATTTGGACACTTATTCTGAGTTTGTAAAAGGTATTGATACCATTCTGATGGGATGTAAAACTTATGAGCAGATTATCAATGAACTTTCTCCAGATAGATGGATATACAGTGATTTTACAACTTATGTGATTTCACATCGTGAGCATGCTCAGATGGAAAATGTTCATGTTACAGATCTGGCGCCCGCAGATCTGATAAAACAATTAAGGGAAAAGCCGGGAAAAGATATCTGGATCTGCGGAGGAGCAAACATCGTTCAGCAGCTGATGGAAGAAGATCTGATCGACCGCTATCACATAACCGTTATCCCAACACTGCTGGGAGCGGGAATCCGGCTGTTTGAAAATGGGAGAAGTGAAAGAAAATTAAGACTGGCCGGTACGCGGTCGTATAACGGTATGGTGGAATTGGTTTATGTACGAAGATAACATAGAAATATGGAAAAAGAGTACGGTTAAAAACGGAAGCGCAAAGCGATTAGAAATCTTTTAATGAGGTGAAAGGAGTTACATTATGAAATACAATTTCTGGGGCTGGGAGCAGGCGAACATTCCGGCGGTTACGGATCGATATGAAGGGATACATACGCCGCTTGATTTATATGATGCGCTGTCACAGATCTGGTGCGCGGAAACCTGTGCGCCCAGAATGCGGCAGAACTGGACGCCGGAAAACAAGACGCTGGGGCAGTGTTCCATTACGGCGTTTCTGGCGCAGGATATTTTTGGAGGACAGGTGTACGGTGTTTTGCGTCCGGGAGGAAACTATCATTGTTATAATGTGGTAGGAGACTGCAGGTTTGATCTGACCAGCGAGCAGTTCGGAGATGAAAAACTGGTTTATGAAGGCAATCCGGAGCAGTTTCGGGAGGTACATTTTGCAAAAGAAGAAAAACGTCTGAGATATGAATATTTGAAAAAGGAACTGGAAAAATTATGCAGAAATCAAAAGCCAAAGAGTACAGGAGAGGAATAGAAAACAGATGATTAAACGGGAAGAAATGCTGGAACTGACCAGAAGAATGACCCCGGCCCGGTCTTCCGTGCAAAGAATCGCAGGCGCGTATTTTGATGAAGAAGGCTATGTGGACGGAACGTTTAATACGCATTTTCTGAAGCTCTCCCAGGCTGAACGCGCAAAAAACCTGAATCTGGCAAAGACGATTCTGTTGTCCAAAACGAATGAACAGCTGAAGGAATTTAAAATATCTGCGGAGAAAAGAAAACCGGGAAGTATCTGGCAGATGCTGGATGGTATCCGGGAGTCCGGGCTGAAGAACGATGCCCTGCTTGATGTCCTGTATGAATTGATCGGTGAACAGTTCCATCCGGGCCATTCTTTTGCCTGTTTTCTTTTTTTCGGGCAGTACGACGTACCGGTAAAAGGCAGCGACCAGGAGTGGCAGGAGGGATCGGAAGAGGTATATACCTATCTTTTATGCGCGGTCAGTCCGCTGGTGGGCGAATATGAACCCGGGAAACCGGAGGGCGGATTTTTATATCCGGCTTTTCGGAACAGGACGGCAGATATGGAATATATAAATGTGTTTCATGAAGAATTGTTTAAATACATTGTACATGGATAGTCACAAATTATATACCATAGTAAATGGTATGTCTAAAAAATCCCCGTGCAGGAGATTTCCTGCAGCGGGGGTTTTTGTTGTTTCTCCACTCTTTGTATAACTCTTTAAAGAGCTTTTATAATAAACGCTTAAAGTGCATTTATCATTTTACTGCTGATGCATAATTTTATGGCATGTTATGGACAGATGCCGCTGCGGGGTATCCAGGTGAAAAAGCAAGGGGTGAAAACCGCCAGTAATGCGTGTATTGTCCGTCAGGTTCAAGCAGAATATGAAATAGAATGGAGCTGTTTTTATGACTGCAGTAAATGGAATTTTAAAAAGAATTAAGAAGCATTTTACAAACAATAACAGTTTTTTAAGATGCTTTACAAGAAAAAGATAGATGCAGATTAAAATGCAAATTATAATTTGAAATGCTGCTGGCAATATATGCAGTATTTAATTATGTACGGCTTTCAGAGATTTGTCAGACTGAAGAGGGAGGAGTTTTCTAATGAAGAAGTCGGATAAGATGTTTATCAGGCGGATGATCATGATGCTGGCCGGAATTGCATTTATTAGTTTGAGCGTAGGGCTTTATAGACTGAGCGGATTTGGCGTAGATGCGTTTACCTGTATGAATCTGGGAATCAGTGGTTATCTGAATATGCAGTTCGGGACCTGGCAGCTGATAATGAATGCGGCTATTTTGATCGTTCTTTTTTTCCAGGGAAGAGAATACATAGGAGCCGGGACGATTGTAAATATGGTATGTGTAGGATATGGGGCGGATTTGTTTTGCTGGCTGGCGCAGGATCTGGCCCGTATAGAAATGTCTCTTGTGCTGAGGATTGGCGCTTTGATTTTTGGGTGTCTGTTTGCCGGTCTGGGAGTAGCATTTTATATGGTGGCCGAAATGGGAATGTCACCTTATGACAGTGTCGCGGTTATGCTGGAAAAAATGACGCATGGAAAGATTCCGTTTCAGTACGCCAGGGTCTGCAGCGACGTTACAGTAGTCATTGTGGGAATTATATTCTGCCTGTTGTCGGGGAATTCCTTATGGACAATCGTCGGACTTGGAACGATCTGTAATGCATGTTTTAATGGTCCGGTGATCCAGTTTTTCCGGATACATGTCAGTGAACCGCTGCTGGGAATGTCCGGTATGAAAGAAAACCTTTAATAACGAATAGGAGCTGCTGCAGGCTGACATGCCGAACAGCAGTTCCTATTTTTTACCATTATTTATGATTGTTTTTATGTTTTTAATATATGTGATTTTTAATAACATAAATTTTACTGTATTTTTACAAAAATTTACAGAAGTGTGATAGTGAAATGGTTTTCAGATATGTTAGATTAAAACGCGGTGAGCACAGCACGATTGAAAGGAGGAGTTAAAGAAGAATGAAAAAAGATGTGAAAGCCGGTACCATTGGAAAAGGGATCGGATGTGCGGTGCTTCTGTTTATATCCCTGTTTCCGATTTACTGGTTAATCGCTATGGCGATTCGTCCGACAAGCGAGATGGAAGGCAGCATCTCTTTATTTCCCCGGTCGCTGACCTTTGAGTATTTTGTTGACCTGTTTCAGAATGAAGGATTTGGACAGGCAATTCTCAACAGTGCACAGACGACTTTCGGATCGCTGGTTATTTCCCTGCTGGTAGGGATCTGTGCGGCATATGTGATCGCCAGAAAACGTTTTCAGTTCGGGATGAAACAACCCATGACCTACTGGGTTTTGCTGATACGCGTACTGCCGCCGGTGGCGTTTGTGATTCCGCTGTATATTATGTTTAATCAGATTGGCCTGATAAACACGAAAATACCGGTGCTGCTGGCATGCGTTCTGATCAATGTGCCGCTTATTATCTGGTTCCTGCTTAGTTTTTTCCAGGATCTTCCGGATGAAGTGGAAGAGAGCGCAAAGGTGGATGGAGCGACAGAGTGGCAGCTGTTCTATAAGATTGTGCTTCCGTTGGTCGCACCCGGTATCGCAGCCGTTGCAATGCTTTCCTTCATGTATGCATGGAATGAATATACTTATACCGTTATTTTTACAAGAAGCTCCATGAATAACACCGTACCTCTGGCGTTGGCGCTGCTGAATACAGAGGACAGCCTGACGAACTTCGGACTGGTAGCGGCAGGCGGAGTGATTTCTGTGATCCCGATCACGTTGTTTGTAATTTTTGCCCAGAACTATCTGATCTCCGGTCTTTCCAGCGGAGCGGTCAAAGGCTGACGGGCTGCAGACAGAAAAGATATCTTAAATGTTTAGGAGGATAATAATAATGAAAAGAAGATTATTGGCGCTGATTTTGGCAGGAGTGACCGTATGCTCGCTGACAGCGTGCGGCGGAAGCAATTCCGGAAACAGCAATGAAAGTGCAGAGACTTCCGCAGAGGGCGGAGCGACGCAGATGTCGATCGCGCTGCGCGGCGGTGTATATGCAGATGTAATTAAAGAATGCCTGCCGGCATTTGAAGAAGAACATAATGTAACTATCGACGTACAGGAACTTTCCGAGGAAGACCTGCATACTTCCGTAGCGCTGAACGCCACAAGCGCACAGGGCGCATATGACCTTTGCATGGTAGACGGATCCTGGATGGCGGAATTTACGGATGCCAGCGTGCTGGCGAATCTGTCCGAGCTTGGTTATGAGCTGGATGACGATATCATCGAGGCGACAACTTCAATCTGTTATGTGGATGACAATGTATATCTGGCTCCGTATTACGGAAACGTGACGGTGCTGATGATGAACAAAGCAAATGTAGAGGAGGCCGGTTATACGGTAGACACAGTGGATTCTCTGGATGCCGTACTGGATATCTGCCAGCAGGCGCAGGCCAATGGCAAGAAAGGTTTCATCTACCGCGGAGACAGCCAGAATAACCTGGTTGTAGATTTCCTCCCGATTCTTCTTTCCTATGGCGGATGGGTGGTAGACGAAAATAATCAGCCGACAGTAAACAGCGAGGCATTTGTTAACGCTATGAATTATTACATGGAGCTGATCGCTACCGGTGAAGCGCAGGTAAAAGATGACCTGATAGCGTCTGTAGACTCCGGAGCGGCGACTATGGGAATCGCATGGCCGGGCTGGTATACGCCTACGGCAGATTCTGCGGCAGATTATATTGCGCTCAGTGGAAAAGCAACCGACGCTTCGGAAGCATACAATGCGAATGTATATGGAATCTGGTGCCTGGGTGTTCCATCTAACAGCCAGAACAAAGAACTTGCGGTAGAACTGCTTACTTATCTGATGGATCCGGAAGTACAGCGCGGTACCGTGGCATCCGGCGGAGTTCCCTGCCGCTACTCCAGTCTTCAGGACGAAGAGGTGCTTGCAGAGTATCCGCAGTATGAGGTGGTATGCCAGGCGCTGGAAAGCGGAATATACCGTCCGGTTATTTCCCAGTGGACCGAATTCTACACCATTCTGGGATCAGAGATGGACAACATCATCAATGGCGCCAAGACTGTGGAAGAGGGACTGAATGATGCGCAGACGTCACTGGAAGAGCTGATGGCAGAGTAACAGCAGGGTGACGATTATGATGGGAAGAAAAAAAGTCAAAGGAGCTGAGCTGCAGACAAGGCGCTTCAGCGCGGCCATGATTACGCCTACAGTGATCGTGCTGGCGGTTATGACGGCCTATCCGCTGATTTTTACGCTGGTCTACAGTTTCACGGATTATAATCTTCTGGGGGCACTGAACAGTGCCCCGGAAGTAGTCGGAGCCAAAAATTATCTGGATCTTCTGACGGATCCGTATTTTCAGCAGTCCGTATGGAATACGGTAAAATTTACGGTATTGACAGTGATCCTGGAGATGCTGATAGGTTTTGGGCTGGCACTGTTCGTCAACAGTCTGCACAAAGGGCAGAAAGTCATGAGAACGCTGCTTCTGCTTCCTTATCTGCTTCCGACGGTTACCGTGGCTCTGATCTGGCGGATGATGCTGTCGCCGAATTACGGGATCGTCAATCAGGTCCTGGAAGCACTGCATCTCCCGGTTTACAACTGGTTTTCCGACATACATACGGCATTTGGCATGCTGGTGCTGATCGATGTATGGCAGTGCGCGCCGTTTGTTTTTCTGCTTTTATATGCCGCGCTCCAGGCGGTGCCCCAGGATCAGTATGAAGCTGCCCGCATGGACGGCGCCGGACGGCTGAAAATCCTGTTTTATGTGACGGTTCCGAATATTAAGAGCAGTCTGGCGCTCTGCGCTCTGCTGCGAACGATTGACAGTTTCAGACTCTTCGATAAAGTCAACCTGCTGACCGGAGGCGGTCCTGCAAACAGCACAGCCACGATCACGCAGTATCTGTACAACTATGGAATCAAGACATTTGACTTTGGCCTTGGCAGTGCCGGCGCCATTGTTATGACCGTGATTGTTCTGATCCTGTCCAGTTTTTATATAAAACGCGCGATTAAATAAATGAAGATGGAACAGATGAAGCTGACATTTGTAAATGTAGGTTACGGGGAAGCAATCCTGTTGGAAATACCGGAGGCTTCCCGCCGGGACGGCATCTTTACGGCATTGATTGACGGAGGGAGCGCGGACAGGCAGGAATACGAAGACCGTTCTTCCGGGCGCATCCCTGTGTGGGATTATCTGCAGAAAGAACATATCGGGCATCTGGATCTGATGGTATGCACGCATATCCATGAAGACCATGTCAGCGGGATGCGGAAAGCGGCTCAGATACTGCCTCCCGGAGAACTCTGGCAGACGCTGCCGGTCTCCTTTTATGAGAACATGAGAGACCTGGATCCTGCTGCGGCACGGAACCTGTCTCAGGACAAATTTTTGAGAGCACTGAACGATTATAGAGAGCTGTGTGTACAGACTGTGGAGCATGGCGGATTTATCCGGAAAGTAGATTGCGGACAGACCATGTCCCTTGGAGGGGACGGATATCTGGAAGCGCTGGCGCCGTCCGAAAGAGAACAGAGCGAGCTGGAAGAAGCCATGGCAGAACTGTTTGCGGAATCAGAGACAGGCAGGTTTCTGCAGAAGCTTTCTGAACTGGACCGCCGTATGAATAATTACAGCCTGATCCTTCGGATTGTGTATCAGGACCGCTGCGTCCTGCTGCCGGGGGATACCAACGCCAGAGGTTACGCGGGGATACCGCAGGAGAAACTGCAGGCAGATTTATTTAAAATCGGGCATCATGGGCAGAAGGACGGCATCAACGGAGAGCTCCTGAAAATAATCTCTCCGGAAGCTGTGGTATGCTGCGCATCCAGCGACCGGAGGTATGACAGCGCGCATCCGGATGTGGTGCGTATGCTGGAAGACGCGGGTATCAGACCGTATTTTTCGGATTGTCCTCCGACAGCGAATGGGGAGATACCGCCGCACCGGGCGCTGAGATTTATTGTGGGCAGAGAGCATCCCATGACCGGGGAATATATATCGTAATAGGAGGAATATCACCATGGCAGAAGTGGTTCTGAAGCATATAAAAAAGGTCTACCCTGACCTGGATCTGAAAAAGGGGAAAAATACGAATCTGAAGGTGACGGATGAAGGTGTCCTGGCGGTTCAGGACTTTGATCTGGATATTAAGGATAAAGAATTCATAGTTCTGGTAGGTCCTTCCGGATGCGGAAAATCGACGACGCTCCGAATGGTTGCCGGACTGGAGGAAATCAGCGGAGGCGAACTGTATATCGGGGGCGAGCAGATGAATGATGTCCCGGCCAAGGACCGCGATATCGCCATGGTGTTTCAGAGCTATGCATTGTATCCGCATATGACCATCTATGATAATATGGCGTTTCCTCTGAAACTGAGAAAAATGCCGAAAGAGGAGATCGATAAGCGTGTCCGTGAAGCGGCGGAAATTCTGGGAATCACCCAGTATCTGAAGCGGAAGCCGAAACAGCTGTCCGGCGGACAAAGACAGAGGGTAGCGATCGGACGGGCCATTGTGCGGGAACCGAAAGTGCTTTTGATGGATGAACCGCTGTCAAATCTGGATGCAAAACTGCGCAACCAGATGCGGGCTGAGATTATAAAACTGCGCAATAAAATTAATACTACGTTTATTTACGTGACTCATGACCAGACGGAGGCCATGACTCTGGGAGACCGTATTGTCATCATGAAAGACGGAGAAATTCAGCAGATAGGAACGCCCCAGGAAGTCTTCAACCATCCTGCCAACCTGTTTGTGGCAGGGTTTATAGGAGTGCCCCAGATGAACTTCTATGACGCGGAGCTGGTAAAGGACAGCGATGGAAAATACGCGGTGGAACTGGAAAATGTCCATGTAACACTTTCGGACGAGAAACAGGAGAACCTTGCCAGAAACCAGGTAAAGGAAGGACCGGTTACGCTGGGCGTCAGGCCGGAGCACCTGCATCTGGCAGATAAGGCGGAAACAAAGATTTCCGGCACCGTGGAAGTGAGCGAGATGATGGGCAGCGCGGTCCATCTGCACATCAGAGCGTGCGGCACCGATACCATCATGATCGTGCAGCTGATGGATCTGGACGAGACTGCAGGCTTCCCGATCGGCAGCGAGGTTGGCTTCTCTTTTAATGGAAAGACAGCTCACATATTCAGCCGCGAGACCGGGGAAAACCTGGAAAAGGTACAGGCATAACCGGAGGAAAATATGGAAAAAAAGTATGACGTAATGGTCATTGGACCGGTATCCATTGATTATAATATTGACTACCAGGGAAATGAGCGCAGAGAAATCGGAGGCGCGGTGGTCGCTTCGGGATTCGCCGCTGCCGGAAGCGGGGTCCGCACAGCGGTTTTCTGTAAATCAAATGAAAAGGATGCAGACATAAAGGAGCGCTTTGCCGGCATCCAGGCAGATTTGTACTGGAGTCCTTCATCAGCTACTTGTTCCATCCGCAACCAGTATTTTACTGCGGACAAGGAAAAGCGTCAGTGTACTTCTCTGGGAGTCTGCGATCCCTTCCGGTTTGCGGAGATTCCTCAGGTGGAGACAAAGGTGTACCATTTCGCAGGTCTGGTATATGGGGATTTTGACGGCGCCTTGTTTGAAGAGGCCGCGCAGCACGGAAAAGTGGCTTTGGATGTACAGTGCATGCTCCGTCATGTGGAACAGGACGGTTCCATGAAATTTCATGACTGGGAAGATAAGAAAAAGTATCTTCCGTTGATGGATTACTTTAAGACTGACGCTGCGGAAGCAGAGATCATTACCGGTCTGTCAGACCGCGCGGAGGCGGCCAGACAGCTGCATGCCTGGGGCGCCAGGGAAATCGTAATCACGCACAATACAGAAGTTCTCGCTTATGATGGGAGTGAGATTCTGACCTGTCCGATCAAAGCCCGGAATCTGTCCGGCCGCACAGGCCGCGGAGACACGACCTTTGCCGGGTATATCGCTGCCAGACAGGAAGGAAAGAGCGTACAGGACGCGCTTCTTTACTGTACGGCGCTTGTGTCTTTGAAGATGGAGACGCCCGGACCTTTCCGGGGAACGAAGCAGGATGTGCTGGATTATATAAAAGAATTTTATCTCTGATACAGCAATATTTTGCGTGTTGGCAGAAGGTCCCTTTACACGGCCCCATGCAGGTGGCTGCGTAAGGGGATTTTTTTCTTTCTTATCTGGTTGGGAAGCGTTATAATATAGGTAACATAATGAGAAGGAGACAATAACAATGGCAAAACTGATCGCATATTTTTCAAGAGCAGGCGAGAATTATTTTAATGGAAGTATTCGAAGTGTTCCGGTGGGAAATACGGAGATTGCGGCGAAAAAACTGCGGGACATCACAGGGGCGGATCTTTTCAAAATCGAACCGCTTCATCCATATTCTGACGATTATAAAGAATGCGTGGCACAGGCAAGGGATGAGATGCAAAGCGACGCGCGCCCGGAGCTGAAGGCCTATCCGGAGACTTTGGATGATTATGATACCATTTATCTGGGATATCCCAGCTACTGCGGAACCATGCCCATGCCGGTATTTACGTTTCTGGAGCGCTACGATTTTACCGGAAAGACCGTGAAACCATTCTGCACCAACGAGGGCAGCGGTATGGGGCGCAGCGAACAGGATATCCGCAGACTCTGTCCGGGAGCAAAAGTGGAAAAAGGGCTGTCGATTCACGGAGGGGATGCGGATAAATCCGAAGACGCGCTGCGGGCATGGAGCGAGGCTTAAGATAGAGGCTGACACGGAGGACGAAGCATGAGTTATGTGGAACTGAAAGATGTGACAAAGGTCTATCAGATGGGCGAAGTGGAGATCAAAGCCTGCGACGGGATCAGTTTTCAGATTGAGAAAGGCGAATTTGCCGTAATTGTGGGTCCCAGCGGCGCGGGGAAGACGACGGTTCTGAATATACTGGGCGGTATGGATACAGCTTCAGGCGGAACTGTTATGGTGGACGGTCAGGACGTCAGCGCTTTCCGGGGACGGGATCTGATCCGGTACCGCAGAGAAGATATTGGTTTTGTCTTTCAGTTCTATAATCTTATGCAGAATCTGACGGCCCTGGAAAATGTGGAACTGGCTCTTCAGATATGCAGAAACCCTTTGGACGCAAAAGAAGTGCTGAAGGAAGTGGGGCTGGAAAGCCGGATGAAAAATTTCCCTGCTCAGCTTTCCGGCGGAGAGCAGCAGAGGGTGGCTATCGCCAGAGCACTGGCGAAGAACCCGCGTCTTTTGCTCTGTGATGAACCTACGGGAGCGTTGGACTATGTGACAGGAAAAGCTATTCTGAAATTGCTTCACGATACTTGCCGGACCAGAAACATGACCGTGATTGTAATCACCCATAATACGGCGATTACCCCTATGGCGGACAGGGTGATACACATTCACAGCGGAAAAGTAAAAAGTATGGAGAAGAACGAACATCCGCAGCCCATAGAGCAGATAGAATGGTAGACTTAGGAGGAAGACCGTGAAAAGAGCTTTGAGGAAGGACTCCCTGCGCGAGATACGCAGGAATCCGGGAAGATTTATTTCCATTTTTTTCATCATCGCCCTTGGCGCGGCCTTTTTTACGGGCATTCGTTCTGCAAAATATGATATGAAATACTCGGCGGATCTTTATTATAACAGCGCCAGCCTGATGGATATGCGCGTATTGTCAGATTTAGGGCTGACAGACGACGATCTGGAAGCTTTGCGGCAGGTAGACGGTGTGAATCTGGCAGAAGGCAATTATACCGCGGAAGCAATCTGTGAACAGAACAATGAAGAATATGTCGTGTCGTTGATTTCGATTACAGAAAATATCAACCGGCCGGAGATTCGTCAGGGGAAGATGCCGGAAAAAGATGATGAATGTCTGGTGGATACGCTCTTTCTGGAAGAGAGCGGATATAAGATCGGAGATGTGATCCAATTCCGGAGCGGGACAGATACGTCTATTTCCGACACGCTGACCCGCGACACCTTCACGATTGTGGGTACCGCCGTTTTGCCCCATTACATGGATCTGGAACGGGGAAACGCAGGGATCGGAGACGGGACGATCGATGGTTTTGTCCTGCTCAGCCGGGATGTGTTTTCTCTGGATGTGTATACAGAGGCACTGATCCTGATTGACGGCACGGAAGGAGAACTGAGTTACAGTACGGAATATGAAAACCAGTCAGAACTGGTACAGGATAGAATTGAAGCGATTGCCGACGCGGAATGCCAGCGCCGGTACGACGAGGTCTACGCCGAAGGGCGCAGCAAGCTGGATGACGCCGAACAGCAGATCGCCGATGCGGAGCAGGAACTGGCCGACGCGGAACAGAAGCTGGAGGATGGCCGGAAGGAAATTGCGGACGGAGAGCAGACGATCGCAGAAAATGAGCAGGAACTTCAGGATGCGCGTCAGAGCCTGGCAGACGGAGAGTTGGAGCTCCAGGATGCCTGGCAGCAGATCCAGGACGGACGTCAGCAGATTGCAGATGCCTGGATGGAAGTGGCGAAAAATGGCGCAAAGCTGGAGAGAGGGCAGGAGCAGGTCGATCAGGGGCTGGAGACACTGAAGCAGCAGGAGGAACAGCTTTCCCAGGCAGAAGCGCAGTACGAAGCAGGATATGCTCAGTATCAGACGGCGGCGGAACAGATCGCTGTCCAGAAGGAGCAGATCGCACAGGCAGAAGCCGCGCTTCCGGCAATGGAAGAGCAGCTTGCCGCATTGAAAGAACAGCTCGCCGCGCTGCAGGAGCCGGAGCCGCCGTCAAATCCGGAGGAAATCGCTGTATTGGAAGCACAGATCGCGGAACTGGAGGCAGCCATAGTTCAGATGCAGACAGCGGTGGACATGGGGCCGCAGCTTTTGGCAGCGGAGGCAGAGCTGGAGGCGCAGGGCGGGACACTGCAGCAGACCCGGATTACTTTAGACCAGGCAAAACAGCAGATTCAGCAGGGATATGCAGAGCTGGACGATGCGCAGGAAGAAGTGGATGCCGGAGAAGAGGAACTGGAAGCCGGGATCGCGGAACTGGACAGCCAGAGCGCGAGACTGGATGAAGCGGAAGCCGAATATGAAGACGGACTGCAGGAACTGGAAGATGCCAGGCAGCAGATCGCAGACGGAGAACAGGCGCTGGCCGACGCCCGCGCGGAGCTGGAGGACGCGAAGAAAGAGCTGGAAGACGGCCAGCGGGAATATGATGAAAAAGCAGCGGATGCCAGACAGGAGATCGCGGACGCCAGAGAAGAGATCGCAGACGGAGAGCAGGAATTGGAAGACCTGGAAGTTCCCTCCTGGTATGTGCTTGGAAGAGATACGATTGCATCCTATGTGAGCTATGAGATGGATGCGGACAGGATGGGCAGTCTTGGCAATGTCTTTCCGGTCATGTTTTTCCTGGTCGCGGCGCTGGTCAGCCTGACTGCCATGACGCGTATGGTGGAAGAACAGAGAACGGCCATCGGTACGCTGAAGGCACTGGGATACGGAGACGGCGTTATTACCTGGAAATATCTGAGCTATGCCATGGCGGCGGCCATAGGGGGAAGTATCCTGGGCGTGCTGGTCGGCTCTGTACTGATTCCCTGGATTATTATGAATGCTTACAGTACAGCTTTGTACAGAGGGCTTTCGATCTATCTGATGCCTCTCAATATGGATCAGGCAATCCTGGCTGTGGCGGCCAGTGTCTGCAGCACCGGAATCGCGACTATGGCGGCGGCTTACCGGGAACTGCGCTCGAAGCCGGCTCAGCTGATGCGCCCGAAAACGCCGGAGAGCGGGAAACGGGTGCTGATGGAACGGATTCCGTTTATATGGAAACATCTGAATTTTACATGGAAATCCACGATTCGCAACCTGTTCCGGTATAAGAAGCGGTTCCTGATGACGGTAATCGGCATCGGAGGGTGTATGGCGCTGATGCTGGTGGGTTATGGACTGCAGGATTCTATCTCTGTGGTGGCTGAGCGCCAGTACGGAGAATTGTTTCTTTATGATGTTCAGATAACGATAGATACGGAGCAGGATCAGGAGGTTCAGGATACTTTTACGGAATACTGTACCGGGTATGAAGGCGTGGATCGTTCCCTTAGAGTCTACTCGGAGAATGTGACGCTGATTTACGGAGAGGAGGAACATGACGCGGAGCTGGATGTGCCGGAGAATCCTTCGTGTATGGATGAATTTGTGACTTTCCGGGACAGAGTCACACAGGCAAATTATGATTTCCCGTCGGAAGGGGCGGCGCTGAGTGAAAAGACTGCGGATTCGCTGAATGTATCGGCCGGGGATCTGATCCGGATCGAATTTGACGACGGAGGAACAGCAGAGGTGCAGGTGGCTGAAATCATAGAAAATTATATGATGCACTATATCTATCTGTCGCCGGATGTCTACGGGCAGCTTACAGGAAATACTCCGGAATACAACCGGATCTGGGTTGACTGTTCTATGGATGAGAATCAAAGATACGCATTTGAAAATGATATGACGGCGCAGGATGCCTGCTACAGTGTGGCCTTTATGGACAGCATGGCAGATACGCTGAACGATATGCTGGATATCCTGAATGAAGTCATGTATGTATTGATTATCTCTGCGGGACTTCTGGCGTTTGTAGTGCTTTATAATCTGAACAGCATCAACATCACCGAGCGGGAACGGGAGCTGGCAACGCTGAAAGTGCTGGGCTTTTATGATGGAGAAGTGGCGGCATATGTCTACCGGGAGAATATTATATTGACATTTATCGGCATTGCGGCGGGCGTATTTATGGGCATACCGCTTCACCGGTTCGTGATACTGACGGTGGAAGTGGATCTTATGATGTTTGCCAGGGAGATACAGCCCATGAGCTTTGTGATCTGCGCGCTCTGGTCTATGCTGTTCTCCCTGATCATGAATGCGGTCATGTATCTCCGGCTGAAAAAGATCGATATGATCGCGTCACTAAAGAATGTAGAGTAAATATTAATTGTGCAGAATTTTCTTCAAATCTTCTTCCGGTGTGCTGACAGGCGTGATCTGGTAATTGTCCACCAGGTACTGCAGCACATTTGGGGAAATAAATGCCGGCAGCGTGGGGCCCAGATAGATATTCTTCAAACCCAGATGCAGAAGGGAGAGAAGGATACAGACGGCTTTCTGCTCGTACCAGGACAAAACCAGAGTCAGAGGCAGTTCGTTCAGGCCGCAGTCAAAAGCCTCTGCCAGGGCGGCTGCCACTTTGATGGCGCTGTAAGCGTCGTTGCACTGTCCCATGTCCATGATGCGGGGGAAGTCTCCGATGGAGCCCAGATCCAGATCATTGAACCGGTATTTGCCGCAGGCAAGAGTCAGCACAATGGTATCCGGAGGCGTCTGTTTTACAAACTCTGTATAATAGTTTCTGCCGGAACGGGCTCCGTCGCATCCTCCAACCAGGAAGAAATGACGGATGGCGCCGGATTTTACAGCGTCAACGATGGTTCCGGCTGCCGACAGCACAGCGCTGCGGGCAAATCCGGTGGTTACTTCATGACCGCCGTTGATTCCGGTAAATTCCTGCCGCGTTTTATATCCGCCAAGTTCCAGCGCTTTCCGGATCACCGGGGAAAAGTCCTTTTTCCCGTCGATATGGGTTATCTCCGGATATTCCACGACGGAAGTGGTGAATACCCGGTCCGCGTAGCTTTCTTTTACCGGCATCAGACAGTTGGTGGTGAAAAGGATCGGAGCAGGGACATCGGCCAATTCTTTTTGCTGGTTCTGCCATGCGGTGCCGAAATTGCCTTTCAGATGCGCGTATTTTTTCAGTTCCGGATAAGCGTGGGCCGGAAGCATCTCTCCATGCGTATAGATGTTGATGCCGGTCCCTTCTGTCTGTTCCAGAAGCAGCTGGAGGTCGCGCAGGTCATGTCCGCTGATGATAATAAAGGGTCCCGGCTCTACGGTCAGGGGAACGGTGACAGGCTGAGGATTTCCATAGGTTTCTGTATTGGCTCTGTCCAAAAGTTCCATATAGGTCAGGTTTACTTTTCCCACTTCCATGACCACCGGAAGCAGGTCTTCCATCTCATAATTTCCGCCGATCATCAGCAGCGCTTTATAGAAAAACTCTTCCGCAGCTTCGTCCCGGTATCCCAGGATCATGGCGTGATAAGCGTAGGCCGCCATGCCGCGTATACCGAACAGGATCAGGGACTTCAGGGAACGGATGTCTTCCGGCGAGTTCCACAGCAGATTCATATCATAGTCTGCCTGATTTCCGCAGGGAGAGGCGCAGGAAAGACAGTTTGAGGACAAACGCGCTTTTTCTGCTTCCACCAGGCGGATCAGTTCTCTCAGGGATTCACCGCTGAAATTCACGTTGGTAACGGTAGCGAACAAGGCTTCGACCACCAGACGGGTCATTTCCTCTGTGGGCGCTGTATTGCCGGCGGCTCCGGCAAGCCCGATCAAGGCTCCGGTAAGACGGTCCTGCAGAGCGGCGATATCGGAAGTTTTTCCGCAGACTCCTTTGTCTCCGGTGCATCCGGTACATGCGGCGGTCTGCTCACCATACTGGCGGAGAAAAATCTGATGCTCACGCACAAAATAGAGCATATGGCGCAAAAAAATACCCGGGACAAGCTGCTGTCGTATCTGTCTATGGAAGCGGAAAAAAGCGGAAGCGCGGAATTCCGTATCCCTTTTAACAGGCAGCAGCTGGCGGATTATCTGTCTGTGGACAGAAGCGCCATGTCCCGGGAACTGAGTCATATGAAAGAAGAAGGTATTCTGGAATATCAGCGGAACCGGTTCCGGCTTATTTCTCCCAGAATTTCCAGTTGAATTTTCTGCGGCGTTTCCGGCTCCGGTAACGGATGCGGTTCTGGTTGCCGAACGCGTTTCGGTCAGAACGCTTTCTTCTCCATTTGCGGATAAAATTCCATTCTACGGAGAAATTTCCGGAAAACTTCCGGAGAACCAGAATGAGCACGATGAGCAGGATGATTACGGCCGCAACAACGCCTACGATACGCAGGTTGATCTTGACCAGCCGGACCTGAGCATCATTTTCACCGGCAGCGGCGCTCTGTTCTTCTCCTTCTTCCCCATCGTCAATTTTTTGAAAATTGAATTCCTGAATGTCGGTGCCTGTCATCAGAAGATCCGTGGAACCGACCTCCTGTCCTGCAAACGAATAGGTCAGGGTCGCGATGACTTCATCGTCTCCGTCTGCAAATTCGAGCTGAGGAGAAGCCGCGGAAAAATCCACGCCCGCCGGGAGCACTACATATCCGCTGTCATCCAGCTCGATCATAGGAGTGGTATTCTCAAAGAATGAGCTTCCGGTGCTGAATAGTTCATTTTGATTGATGGTAAAGTTTGTTTCATTCTGTGAAATGTTAATTTTCTGGAAATTTTGGCCCGCATAATCCAGAAGATTAGCCGTGTCGGTGTACAGGGGGACTCCCTGTTCGCCGCTTCCCTGTGTTTTCATGGTTACGCAGAGAAGGTCCATGCCGTTCCGGGTGGCGCAGGTTACCAGCGTGTTCAGAGCCACTGTGGTATAGCCTGTTTTGCCGGCGAATACGGTATCGTCCAGAAAACGGGAAGTCTTGTAGGCGGAGATCATGTAATGATGATTATTCATCAGAAGTTCTTCGTCTTTCAGGTTGGTCGCCCGCAGTGTGTAGTTTGCGGAACCGCTGATGCGGCGGAACGTCTCATGTTTGACGACCTCCTGCAGGATCAAAGCCATGTCGTGAGCAGAAGTATAATGATTCTCATCCGGAAGACCGTGAGGATTCGCAAAATGTGTGTTGGTACAGCCCAGTTCGGCTGCCCTTTCGTTCATCATCTCCGCGAAAGCTTCCGTGGTGCCGGCGATGTGTTCTGCGATGGCGTTGCTGCATTCATTGGCGGATTCCAGCAGAATAGCATACAGACACTCTTCCACGGTCAGAATCTCGCCTTCGTCTCTGGCGATATGGCTGCTGGCATAATCGATGGAATAGACTGCATTATGCGAAAATACGACCTCTTCATCCAGGTCGCAGTTCTCCAACGCCAGAAGCACTGTCATGATTTTGGTGATACTGGCGGGATAATGCTGGTCGTCTATATTTTTTGCGTAGAGGATAGTGCCGGTGGAGGCTTCCATCACGATCGCGGATTCTGCGTAGACCTGGGGACCGGCTGGCCAGTTTTCCCAGGAATTGGACTGAATGTCCATATAATAACGGTCTTCGGGGGTAAGGTTCCGTTCTTCCACTGCCGCGAAGGACGGAAAAGACAGAACTGCGGACAGGCAAAAAGCCGCAGCCAGTACGGATGCTGTATATCTATATAAACGTTTCATGAATAACCTCTTTTTCATCTGGTTTCTATATGCGGGTTTTCCTAATTATAGAATATTTATGGAAACCATGCAAGAGAGGAACGGAAAAGTTTATAAATCCTTGACAAACCGATAAAATCACCGTTATAATGGCATTTGTGTGAAAGGCTTTGACGAAGACAGTAGGAATGATGGAAATACCCAGCGAGCCGGAGAGGGTGCGAGTCCGGTAAGAGTACAGATTTCTGAAGATCACTTCCGAGCTGCGGGCTGAAAGCATGTACAGACAGAAGAAAGCGGGCAGAAAGCAAGTAGGTACCGACGGTGTCCCGCCGTTAGAGGGGACGCATATGGCAGTATGTCGTTACAGGTGGTTTACAAACGGGCAGCAGGCTCCGTCCTTAAGACAGGACGGAGCTTTTTATATTCCGGGAAAGTCCCGGATTGTAAAAGGCTCCGCGGGGAATACGCTGCTGCGGGGCAGAATTCTTATTTATAAAGGAAGAAAGATTTCCTTTTAAAAAATCGAGAAGAAGAAAAATAAGGAGGTTTTCAGATGGTTTACAGTAAAGTGAATTCGGACATGAACTTCGTAAGCCGCGAGAAAGAAGTGGGACAATTCTGGAAAGAACATGACACTTTCCGTAAGAGCATGGAAAACCGCAAGGAAGGGCCGGTATATACTTTCTATGACGGGCCGCCTACGGCAAATGGGAAGCCGCATATCGGTCATGTCCTGACCCGTGTGATCAAAGACATGATCCCCAGATATCGTACGATGAAAGGCTACATGGTACCCAGAAAGGCAGGATGGGATACCCACGGGCTTCCGGTGGAGCTGGAAGTGGAGCGCAAACTGGGACTGAACGGCAAAGAGCAGATCGAAGAATACGGAATGGAGCCGTTTATCAAAGAGTGTAAAAAGAGCGTATGGAAGTACAAAGGCATGTGGGAAGATTTCTCCGCTACAGTAGGATTCTGGGCGGATATGGATGACCCGTATGTCACGTATGAAGATGATTATATTGAGTCTGAGTGGTGGGCTTTAAAGACGATCTGGGACAGAGGGCTCCTTTATAAAGGGTTTAAAATCGTTCCTTACTGCCCCCGCTGCGGCACACCGCTGTCTGCCCAGGAGGTTTCCCAGGGCTATAAGACTGTAAAGGAGCGCTCCGCTATCGTGCGCTTCAAAGTGAAGGGAGAAGACGCATATTTCCTGGCGTGGACCACAACGCCCTGGACGCTGCCGTCCAATGTGGCGCTGTGCGTGAATCCGGATGAGACGTATTGTAAGGTAAAGGCCGCGGATGGCTATACTTATTATATGGCAGAGGCTCTTCTGGACACGGTGCTTGGAAAACTGAGCACGGAGGATACGCCGGCTTATGAGATTCTGGAGACATATAAAGGAAAGGATCTGGAATATAAAGAATATGAGCCGCTGTTTGCGTGTACCGGTGAAGAGGTGGTCAGACAGAAGAAAAAAGGCCACTATGTAGTCTGCGACGGATATGTAACCATGAGCGACGGTACCGGTATCGTTCATACGGCTCCGGCTTTCGGTGAAGACGACAACCGTGTAGGACAGAAGTACGGCCTTCCGTTTGTACAGTTCGTGGACGGCGCCGGAAATATGACTGACAAGACGCCGTATGCGGGCGTATTTGTGAAAAAAGCGGATCCCATGATCCTTCAGGATCTGGACAAAGAAGGAAAGCTGTTCGACGCTCCCAAGTTTGAGCACGAATATCCTCACTGCTGGAGATGCGATACTCCGCTGATCTACTACGCGAGAGAGTCCTGGTTTATCAAGATGACAGCGGTGAAAGAGGATCTGATCCGCAACAATAATACCATCAACTGGATCCCGGAGAGCATCGGCAAAGGCCGTTTCGGAGACTGGCTGGAGAATGTACAGGATTGGGGTATTTCCAGAAACCGTTACTGGGGTACGCCGCTGAATATCTGGGAGTGCCCGGACTGCGGCCATATGCATTCGATCGGAAGCCGTCAGGAACTCTGCGAGATGAGCGGAGACGAGAGGGCGAAGACCGTGGAGCTTCACCGTCCGTACATTGACGAGATCACGATCACCTGTCCGGAATGCGGCAAAAAGATGCACCGTGTGCCGGAAGTAATCGACTGCTGGTTCGATTCGGGAGCGATGCCTTTCGCGCAGCATCATTATCCGTTCGAGAATAAGGAAATGTTTGAGCAGCAGTTCCCTGCTCAGTTCATCTCCGAAGCAGTGGATCAGACCCGAGGGTGGTTCTATTCGCTGCTCGCAGAATCCACGCTGCTCTTTAACCGTGCCGCTTACGAAAACGTGATCGTGCTCGGACATGTGCAGGATGAGAACGGACAGAAGATGAGCAAGTCCAAGGGCAATGCCGTAGACCCGTTTGAGGCGCTGGAGACTTACGGAGCAGACGCGATCCGCTGGTATTTCTATATTAACAGCGCGCCGTGGCTGCCTAACCGGTTCCACGGAAAAGCCGTACAGGAAGGTCAGCGCAAGTTCCTGGGAACTCTGTGGAACACGTACGCGTTTTTCGTGCTCTACGCGAACATTGACAATTTTGACGCTACAAAATATACATTGGATTATGCATCTCTGAATGTCATGGACCGCTGGCTGCTCTCCAAGCTCAACAGTGTCGTGGGTGAGGTGGACAGCGATCTGGAAAATTACCGGATCCCGGAAGCTGCCAGGGCCCTGCAGGAATTTGTGGATGAGATGAGCAACTGGTATGTGAGAAGAAGCCGTGACCGTTTCTGGGCAAAGGGCATGGGGCAGGATAAGATCAACGCTTATATGACGCTTTATACTGCTCTGGTGACGATCTCCAAAGCAGCGGCTCCCATGATCCCGTTCATGACAGAGGAGATCTACCGGAACCTGGTATGCAGCATCGACAAGGATGCGCCGGAGAGCGTCCATCTGTGCGATTTCCCGGTTGTGGATGAGAAGATGGTTGACAAGGATCTGGAGAAGGCTATGGAAGAGATCCTGGATATCGTCGTGCTGGGACGCGCGGCCCGCAATACGGCCAATATCAAAAACCGCCAGCCCATCGGCACCATGTACGTGCGCGCCGAGAATGAACTGGACGGAGAATACCGCAGCATCATCGCCGACGAGCTGAATGTGAAGAAAATAGAGTTCCGTGACGATCTGAGCGGATTTACCAGCTATACTTTCAAACCTCAGCTTAAAACCGTGGGACCGAAATACGGGAAACTGCTGAACGGCATCCGCAGCCATCTGACCGAAATGGACGGACGCAGAGCCATGGATGAGCTGAATGAGACAGGAAGCCTGTCATTTGACATCGATGGAACGGGCGTGGTATTATCAAAAGAGGATCTGCTTATTGATACTGCCCAGATGGAGGGATTTGTGACGGAAGCGGACAATCAGGTGACCGTAGTTCTGGATACGAATCTGACCGAGGACCTGATCAGGGAAGGCTTTGTCCGCGAAATCATCAGCAAGATCCAGACTATGCGCAAGGAAGCCGGTTTTGAGGTGATGGATAAGATCACGGTGTACAGCGAAGGCAACGACAGGATTGCCGAACTGATGGATAACTTCTGTGATGAGATCCGAACCGAGGTGCAGGCGGCGGCGATCTGCAGAGGATCTGTAAAGGGATATACAAAAGAGTGGAATATCAATGGGGAGACCGTAACTCTCGGCGTTGAAAAACAGTAAAGGAGGCACATTATGGCCAAAAAAAGGACCTTCAACAAGGAGTTCTTTATCAGAAGCGTAAAGTATAATGTACGCACCCTGTTCCGTAGGGAAATCGAAGAGGCAAGCGAACAGCAGATTTTCCAGGCTGTAGGCTATGCCGTCAAAGACGCGATCATGGACGCATGGATCGCCACCCAGAAAGAGTTAAAAAAATCCGACCCGAAGATTGTATACTACATGTCCATGGAGTTCCTGATGGGACGCGCGCTGGGCAATAACCTGATTAACCTGACATTTTATGATGAAGTAAAAGAGGCTCTGGCAGAGATCGGCCTGGATCTGGATGTGATCGAGGACCAGGAGCCGGATGCGGCTCTGGGCAACGGCGGTCTCGGCCGTCTGGCTGCATGCTTCCTGGATTCCCTGGCTACGCTGGGATATGCGGCATACGGATGCGGTATCCGTTATCGCTATGGCATGTTCAAGCAGCAGATCGTAGACGGATATCAGGTAGAAGTGCCGGATATGTGGCTGAAAAACGGCAATCCGTTTGAGCTGCGCCGTCCGGAATACGCGAAAACCGTCAAATTCGGCGGATATGTGCGGGTAGAGAACCGGAATGGAAAGAACCACTTTATCCAGGAGGGATATCAGACAGTGCTGGCGATCCCGGTGGACCTGCCGATCGTAGGATACGGCAACAATGTGATCGATACGCTGCGTATCTGGGATGCGGAAGCGGTAAACTCTTTCCAGCTGGACCGTTTCGACAAGGGCGAGTATGAGAAGGCGGTGGAGCAGGAGAATCTGGCACGCAATCTGGTGGAGGTTCTTTATCCCAACGACAACCATATGGCGGGAAAAGAGCTGCGTCTGAAACAGCAGTATTTCTTTGTGTCTGCCAGCGTGCAGGCGGCCATTGAAAGATATAAGAAAGCACACAGCGATATTCGTAAATTCTACGAAAAAGCTACTTTCCAGCTGAACGATACCCATCCGACAGTGGCAGTGGCCGAGCTGATGCGTATCCTGATCGATGAGGAAGGCCTGGAATGGGATGAGGCATGGGAAGTGACCACGAAGACCTGCGCGTATACCAACCATACCATCATGGCTGAGGCGCTGGAAAAATGGCCGATCGAGCTCTTCTCCAGACTGCTTCCGCGCGTATACCAGATCGTGGAAGAGATCAACCGCAGGTTTGTTGCCAAGATCCAGGAAAAATATCCGAACAACTACGAAAAAGTAAAGAAGATGGCCATCATCATGGACGGACAGGTGAAGATGGCGCATCTGGCCATCGTAGCGGGCTACTCCGTAAACGGCGTGGCAAAACTTCATACAGAGATCCTGAAACATCAGGAACTGAAAGACTTCTACGAGATGATGCCGGAGAAATTCAACAACAAAACCAACGGTATTACGCAGAGACGTTTCCTGCTTCATGGAAACCCGCTGCTGGCGAAATGGGTGACGGATCATGTGGGAGACGAATGGATCACCGACCTTCCAAAGATCTCGAAACTGAAACTCTACGTGGACGACGAGAAAGCGCAGCATGAGTTCATGAATATCAAATATCAGAACAAACTGCGCCTTGCGAAATATATCAAAGAACACAACGGCGTAGATGTGGATCCCAGATCTATCTTCGACGTACAGGTAAAGCGTCTGCATGAATACAAACGTCAGCTCATGAACATTCTTCATGTAATGTACCTGTACAATAAACTGAAAGAGCACCCGGAGATGGATTTCTATCCGAGGACTTTTATCTTCGGCGCGAAGGCGGCGGCCGGTTATCAGCGCGCGAAGCTGACGATCAAGCTGATCAATTCTGTAGCGGATGTGGTCAACAACGATCCGGCTATCAAAGGCAGGCTGAAAGTAGTCTTCATCGAGGATTATCGGGTATCCAACGCAGAGTGGATCTTTGCCGCTGCGGATGTATCCGAGCAGATTTCCACCGCGTCCAAGGAAGCATCCGGTACCGGAAACATGAAGTTTATGCTGAATGGAGCGGTGACCCTGGGTACCATGGACGGAGCGAATGTTGAGATTGTTGAAGAGGTAGGAGAAGAGAACGCCTTTATCTTCGGCATGAGCTCTGACGAAGTGATCGCATTGGAGAAGCAGGGAGGCTATGATCCTTCCCAGCTGTTCAATACGGATCAGGATATCCGCCACGTGCTGATGCAGCTGATCAATGGAGAATTCTCCCCGCAGAATCCGGAGCTGTTCCGGGAACTGTACAATTCTCTTCTGATCGACGGCGGATACAACAGACCGGACCCGTACTTTATCCTGAAGGATTTCCGTTCCTATGCGGAAGCGCAGGAGCGTGTGGAAGCGGCTTACCGGGATACTTCCGGATGGGCTAAAAAAGCCATGATCAATGTGGCATGTTCCGGAAAGTTTACTTCCGACCGTACAATTAAAGAATACGTAGACGAGATCTGGAAGCTGGATAAAGTTACTGTTAAACTGGAAGAAAACTAATTGAATAGCGGCCCCTCTTCCGCATAGAATGGGAAGAGGGGCATTTTTTATGAAAAATTATCTGAAAAACTTGGTGACAGTAGGATTTCTGGCATTATTTCTTCCATATACAATAACGCTGCTGGTAAACGGGCGTCAGGGCATTCACCGGGAAAGTGAGTGGACAGAGCTGGAATATCAGGTTCTGGACCGGATGCTGCAGGAAGACCTCTCCTGGATGGATGATGATATGTTGTCTTTGATGGCCGTTATCTGCCGGACAGAGTGCGCTGCGCAGGCAAGTAAGCAGAAGGATGCGGATTATATCCCGCTGGACCGTGGATATGAAAAGATCGAGCAGGCGGTACAAAATACCCGCGGGATGGCAGTCCTGATAAACGGAGAATACCGGGAACTTCCTTATCATGCGGTCAGCGCCGGATGTACCCGGGACGGATCTCTGCTGGGGCAGGAGTACAGTTATGTGATTCCCGCAGAGTGTCCGGAGGATCTGGAATCAGAATCCTATCTGCAGGTCTGCACACTGACCCAGGAAGATTTGAATGAAGCACTGGGACTCGATGTGAGCGTACAGGAACTTCAGATAGAATATGACGCGCAGGGATATGTGACATGGGTGAGCAAAGGAGATACCCGGTGGACGGGAGAAAGCTTTCGTACGCTCCTGCATCTTCCTTCCAGCTGTATCCGGATGGATCAGGAAGGGGACGACATCCGCATTACAGCCAAAGGCAGCGGACACGGATTTGGGATCAGTCTTTATACTGCTTCCAGGATGCTCCGGGAAGGTTCTTCCATACAGGAAATCTTACAGAAATTCTATGAAAACGCAGAGTGTATAACGATTCCCTGATCTGGTAAAAATATGATCAGAGGTGATGTTATGCGTAGAAATCAAAAGAGTTTTTTGATTGTGCTGTGCCTTTGCATGCTTTCCATATCCGGAATAGTTGGCGTGTATCAGTACCGTAAAGGGCAGAACCAGGAAACGGAGCCGGAGGCTCCGCAGCAGAGCGCCCAGACGGAAGAAACGCGGGAAACCAAACCGGAGAAAGAAGCGGCAAATTCAGAAGGCACAGTCGCCCAGGCAGACACAGAAGAGAATTTAGACGAAGCGAAAATTGAAACCGAAGAGGACATTTACGAGATAGGAGAAGCGGAACTGGCACAGGCAGAAGAGACAGAAGAAGACGCTGCCTCCGAAGAGACAGAGGAAACAGCCGTGCAGTCTGAAGAGGCGGAGGAAGAACCTTCTGAGGAAGAAGAAGCAGATACATCCGAAACGGAGCAGTTTGCATTTGCTGATGACAGCAGGCTGATCTGGCCGGTGGATGGAGATGTGATCCTGAATTACAGTATGGATAAAAGTATTTATTTTTCTACTCTGAACCAGTACAAATACCATCCGGCTATTGTGATCAGCGCAGAGGTGGGAAGCGAGGTTCGGTGCGCAGCCCGAGGGGAAGTGGCAGATATCTCTGTAAATGAAGAAACCGGTACAACATTGACCATGGATATCGGAAGCGGATATCAGGCGATATATGGTCAGCTGAAGGAAGTGACAGTGGAAGAAGGAGATACGGTAGAATCCGGAACCGTGATCGGATATGTAAGCGAACCTACAAAGTATTATACGCTGGAAGGAAGCAACCTGTATTTTCAGCTGTTGAAGAACCGGGAACCGGTAAACCCCATGGATTATATGGAATAAAAAATACCTGCACGGATTCGGAGGAGAAACCGTGCAGGATTTTTATCTTTACATCAAAGCGATGTAGAACATTACTACATAGTGGCAAAGGCTTCCGCCCATTACAAACAGGTGAAAGATCTCGTGGGATCCGAAGAATTTGTGCTTTGCGTTGAAAAACGGAAGCTTCAGCGCGTAAATGATTCCGCCGATAGTATAGATAATGCCGCCTGCGACCAGCCAGGCAAAAGCGGCCGCGGGAAGAGACTGTACCAGAGGAACCAGCGCGCCTACACAAAGCCATCCCATGGAGATGTAAATCAGGGAGGAGAACAATTTAGGACAGGTGATCCAAAATGCTTTGATCAGCATGCCGATCAAAGCGATACTCCACACAAGGATCAGAAGAGGGATTCCGATGCTGTCTCTGAGAGGAATCAGGCAGACAGGCGTATAGCTTCCCGCGATCAGGATGAAGATCATCATGTGATCGACCTTCCGAAGTACCTTGTTTACTTTTTCTGAAATATTGAAAGTGTGGTAAGTTGTGCTGGCGGCGTAGAGAAGCACCATGCTGGCAGCAAAAACGGCGAAAGCCGCAACCGTGCCGACACTGTCGTTGGATGCGGCGACAGCCAGCAGAGGTACGGCAGCGATTCCTGCCAGAATCATTCCGATAAAATGGGTCAATGCGCTGCCCGGGTCTTTGATGCTTAATGTCATAGTAATTCCTCCTTTATATCTTTCTATCATACGATGTAGTATTCAAAACCATGTCTCGATTTATTCATATTATAACGCGGTGTGGAGAAATTGCAAGCATATTTTTGTAAACAATAAAATTTATGCAAAAAGGGCAGCCCTCAGAGGACTGCCCTTGATAAAACCATTTTTTATTTTAGAAGATACGGCGTACGGCAAGTACATTCTTATATGTAACCGGCGATGTGAATTTAATGCCGGTAGCCGCGGTGCTGGCATGTACAATCGTATTGTTTCCTACATAGATGCCCACATGTCCGCTGTAGCAGATAATATCGCCCGGCTGTGCCTCCGCCAGACTTACGCCGTAGCCTGCGCTCCGCAGCGCGCTGGAACTGTGCGGAAGGCTTACTCCGAAGTTCGCATAGACGCTCATAACAAATCCGGAACAGTCCGCTCCGTTGGTCAGGCTGGTGCCGCCGTATACGTACGGGTTGCCGACGAACTGAGACGCGAAACCTGCAACGGAATTACCGGAGGCGCTTCCTGCCCCGTTTCCGACAACTGAGGAAGACTCAGAACCGGAACTGCTGTTCTGGCTGCTCTTTGCCTTGGCTGCCGCCGCCGCATGGGCCGCTTCTTTCGCTGCCTGCTCTTTTGCCAGCCGTGCCTCTTCTTCTTCTTTGGATTCTGCGTACACATAATCCGTACGAAGCTCCACGAAATCTTTAGAAACCCATCCGTCGCCTTCTTCGATAGAAACTTTAACAAATCCATCGGTTTCATCGGTAACCGTCAGTTCCTCCCCCATGGGAATCAGGCCCAGGATCGGAGAATCTGTAGTGGCGTCCTGACGGACCCTTAAAGTCTCCGTCGTGACGGTGGCCACTCTGGTGCCCACCTGCTCCGCGACGCTGGCCGCGTCTGAAGCGATGATCACATATTCAGATTTTACATAACCGGTGACATTTCCGGAAGTGATACGGTACCAACCGTTTTCTTCTGCTTCTACCGTGCCTACGGACTTATCATACAGCTTGCCCACTACTTCGCTTTCTTCATTCGCCTCGCTGCGGATATTTACATAATCGCTGACCTGCGCAATGCACATGCCGGTGTAATTATTCTTGACTGCCTCGTCCAGCGCGCTTGCCATCTCGCTGTCAGAAGCTGCGGCTTCGTCGAAAGAAGAACTGATACCGCCAGCCAGCGCCAGATCGATCTGAGCTGCGTCTGCGGTCATTGGACGAACCAGAACAAGTGCTCCTGCGGTAAGACAAAGAAACAATACTTTTCGGAATGCCATTATGTACCCCCATTCATGTTTTTTACAAATTTATTCAAAATATTACGAATTTGTTACAGCCAACACGCTGATTATAACAATATGTGTCGAATTTGTCAACCGAATCAGGCATATTTCCGCGAAAAACCAAAGATTTTCTTAAGAAACGGGAAGTTTTTTTAAGAAGATATTGACATGACATAAAAAACAATTATAATAATTATTACTAATATTGATTGTTGAAGGGAGGGACGGAGGATGGCAGCACTCAAATACAGCAGACAGCGCGAGGCGATCAAGAGCTATCTGTGCGGCAGAGAGGATCATCCCACGGCGGACATGATATATACCAGTATTCGCGGCGATTTTCCCAATATCAGCCTGGGTACCGTGTATCGGAATCTTTCCTTATTAGTAGAGCTGGGGGAGATACGTAAGATTACAACGGATGGAGCGGACCGGTTCGATGCGCGTATCACGCCTCACAGCCATTTTATCTGCAGAAACTGCGGATGTGTGATGGACGTTATGGTACCGCTTAACGACCCGGTGCCGCAGGTCAATCAGAGCTGGGGACACGGCGAAGTGGAAGAGTGCCGAATGGAATTTTACGGTATTTGCGAACAGTGTAAACAAAGCGCAAAATGTTCCTGAAATATTGAAAAAAACTATTGACAAGCCAGAATGAAAATACTATAATGACGATAACAGTAATCATTACTGTTTTGCAAAAAGATCAAAAATATTTTTTATAAGAAAAGGAGAAAAAACAATGGCAAAATGGGTATGCAATGTTTGTGGGTATGTTTATGAAGGAGACGCAGCACCGGAGAAATGTCCGCAGTGCGGAGCGCCGGCAAGTAAGTTCACCAAGCAGGAAGGGGAAAGAACCTGGGCTGCTGAACATGTGGTAGGCGTAGCGCAGGGTGTAAGCGAGGATATTCTGGAAGATCTGAGAGCAAACTTCAACGGAGAGTGCAGTGAAGTTGGTATGTATCTTGCTATGGCTCGTGTGGCTCACAGAGAGGGATATCCGGAGATCGGCCTGTACTGGGAGAAAGCAGCTTATGAAGAGGCTGAGCATGCTGCAAAATTCGCAGAGCTTCTGGGAGAGGTTGTTACCGACAGCACCAAGAAGAATCTGGAGATGCGTGTAGAGGCTGAGAACGGAGCTACCGCCGGTAAGTTTGATCTGGCAAAACGTGCAAAAGCGGCTAATCTGGATGCAATCCATGACACGGTTCATGAGATGGCAAGAGACGAGGCTCGTCACGGAAAAGCTTTCGAAGGCCTGCTGAAGAGATACTTTGGCTAATAGATGAATATATGCGGGGCTGCCGTCAGGCGGCCCCCTTTTTACGCTTCTTCCATCTTCCGGAGCGTCTCTTCCCGGATCGCCTGTCTTAAATGTGTCAGGTAAGGGGAAAACGCCGCTTTGTCATTTCCATAGGTGAGATTCAGTTCATACTCGTTTTCAGCCCAGGTGGATATGTGGGATTCGTTGTGCTGGATCACTGCTTCCAGACTGTCCATGGCCTTGAATATACGGGCTTCCAAAGTGGTCCGGTCTGCCATCTCTTTATATAAGGAAAGCATATCGCTCCGGAAGGGTTCCGGAAAGGACTGGACCCACCCGGTCAGCAGTTCCTCTTCTTTCTTTTCATCTTCGCCTGTTTTCAAAAATGTGGGAATGTCACCGGTAAATGCTTCTCCCAGGTCATGGATCAGACACATCAGGATCACTTTATCCATATCCGCATCCGGAAACTCATCCCGAACCAGATAAGCCATCAGAGCGATGCGCCAGCTGTGTTCCGCTACGCTTTCCCGGCGTCCGCCGGAGGTATAGCAGTGCCGCGGCGTATCTTTCAGACGCTCTGCCACATGAAGTATTTCCAACAATTTCTCTGCATTCATAGTCGGTTCCTCATTTCTATTATTGTCATTGTTCCTGATTATAACATAGCCCGCATATCTGCGGAATAGGTAAGGTATGTGAATTATTTGAAAAATTTATGTGAATTATCTGCGAATAATTTTTTAGGGAAATCTTATTGACAAACGGGAAAATATGCAGAATGCACAAAACCGGAAATATCCCATGGATAACTCAAAAGATACCCACTTCTTATCAAAAAATTATCCACATTTAAAATTGCTTAAAATAGCGTAAGAAAAAAGTTGTTCACAAAGTTATCCACATTATCCACATTTTTTGGGTAAAATCGGTGGATTATACACAGGACAAAACAAAACAGATGTTTTGTGATTATCTTCTAAAATCCACATTTCAGGAAAAATCTGAAAAGTTTTCTTAACTTCAGAAATGTCAAAATAAGTGTTTTATTGTCAGACAGTAACAGTTCAGGACAACACATCTTGCAATTCTGACATAATCGTGTAAAATAGCTTTGGAAATGATTAAGATTGGAGAAAATAACGTGCGTTTGAGAAATATCCGGGGATCACGGGAAGTCATTGCAGAGAGCCCCTATGTGATCCATGAAGAAGAGTCCAGGGCAGGAACCTGGAAAGAGATTTTTGGAAATGATCATCCGGTTTGCATAGAGATCGGTATGGGAAAAGGGAAATTTATCATGGAGACAGCCAGAAGAAATCCTCAGAATAATTATGTGGGGATTGAGAAATATTCCAGTGTGCTGCTCCGTGCCCTGGAAAAGATGGATCAGGAGGAACAGCCTCTGAAAAATCTGTATTTTGTGCGGATGGACGCGGAGTACATTACAAAGGTGTTCGCCGCGGGAGAAGTGTCCGGGATCTATCTGAACTTCTCGGATCCCTGGCCCAAAGACCGTCACGCGAAGCGGAGGCTGACCAGTCCGGAATTCCTGCGGAGATACGATCAAATATTGATTCCGGAGGGAAAAGTAGAATTCAAGACAGACAACCGCCCGCTTTTTGACTTTTCGCTGGAATCTGTCAAAGAAGCGGGCTGGAAGCTGGATGCAGTGACTTTCGACCTGCATCATGACGATAAGATGAATGAAAACAATATTATGACGGAATACGAGGAGCGTTTTTCCGCCCAGGGGAATCCGATTCATAAGATGGTGATCAGCAGATAAAAAGTCTGTAAAAATTTTGTGAAAAAAGACTTGCATTTTTTCTGCGCATCCAGTATAATATGTTTTGTTCGATTGGAACAGAACAAAATAAATTGCGTCTTTAGCTCAGCTGGAAGAGCACCTGACTCTTAATCAGGGTGTCCAGGGTTCGAGCCCCTGAAGACGCAGGTTAGAGCACTGTTTTTGGGACAAGGAAGCCCGGGGGCGGTGTTCTTTTTTTGTACAATGCCGGAAAAGCCTGAAATATCAACATTTTCTAATATCAGAAAAATAATTATCCACATAGAAAAAACGACTTTCAAACATCAGATCAGAGACCAAAATACCCGGAAAAATCATATTTTATTAGACACCCATAATTCCATCTAAATGGGAATGATTATTCTTTAAAGCGACCATAGCCGCCGCCTGATGAAGATAAACTTCCGTTGTCTTAGCGCTTTCATGCCCCATGAGAGCTTGAAGGGTAAACACATCACATTGACCGGTACGCTCTAAAGAGTCAATCACGTAATTAGTGGCAAAATTATGCCGGAGCTTATGAGAAGAAAAATCAATGCCGGATGTCTTCCGGAGCTTCTGCACAAACAGCTTAACCGCATTTCCAGTAATGTGTTCACCACGACGGCCAACAAATACATACTCAGACTTAAAAGGACAGGCTTGCCGATACTTAGACAAGCAATCAATAGAAAATTCACCTAAAGGAATATAACGCTCCTTTTTCCCCTTTCCACAAACAAGAGCTATTTTGCGGGAATAATCCACATTGCACCAAAGGAGAGACACAATCTCACCCTGACGTAACCCAGAGTCGAGCATAAGCGAAAGAATAGCATAATTACGAAGCTGAATCCATCCGATCTTTGAAGAAACGGAAGAAAAAAGTTTCATGACCTCATCAGGGGAAAGCAGATGAACTACCTTTTTGCCAGTCTTAGGAATGACTATTTCTGTAAGATCGAAAAACACGTTATACTTTTCCTTGAGCCAACGAAGGAAGACTTTTAAATGGCGGACATATGTGGCACGTGTAGCATCTGCCAGAGGGCGAGTAAAAAGAGTCTGTATGTAGTCAAGGGCAATATCTGTATTAAGGGTAGAAATATCTATAGAATCGCCTACAAACCGAATGAACGGTGGAAGAAAGCATCTATAGCTATCAATTGTTTTTGGAGAGAAGCCCCTTAATTGTTTAGCTCTTAAAAATTTGTTATATGCATCAGAAACTGTCATATTCTCAACCTTCAATCGTTATATCATCATGACTTACGAAGCTTGTTATAATAGCTCTTGTTGACAATGCAATCAAAATTACTATCAGGATCTGTAAGTCTAAGAGTACGTTCATAAGTTTTACAATAACCGGAAACCATTGTTTCAGCTTCTGCCTGATCGACATAAAAAGAAACAGGAGATTTAATACCACGTGAATGCCGGTATATATTAAATTTAGGCGGATAGAGACGCAAACGGGCACCTTTAACAAACCGTTTTTTATGTAAATTACCATTTTCGTCAGGAATAGCAACTTCTTTAATCTCATAACCAAAAGTATCAAAATCACATTCCGACAAATCCAAATCACCTAAATAAGCAGTAAGATAAGCACCCACATTATCAACATAATCGAGAGCCTGTATATTGACAAATCCGAAGCCCCAAATATCAGCTAGTACGCTATTAGGAATAAACGGAGCAACAGAAGGAAATATATACAACAAATGAGCATGCCAAGCACCACGTCTCTGCGGCTCCATAACCACGATATATTCAGGCTTCAGATAATTAGATTTTTGGCAAAAATATTGAAAACGCTTATTAAACTTCTCAAAGTCTTTATACAGTCTTTCCGTATCGGTCATATTTTCGGCATATGTCAGGGTAATCCAACGGACATGCGAAACATCAACAATATTTGTATTAATCAAAGCACGAAGTCGAGCAAATGTCTTACGCAGATTTTTAACACTTTCACTGCGAGATTCATGAGGAATAATATCAACAACTTCACCAGAAGACAAAATGACATATTGTTCACCACCGGGTAACATTTGAATTGTCTGTTTAGAATTACGCTGACTCACATAAAGCTGTTCAATAATATTTCCCATTTCAGTATGCTTAATCAAAGAGCCATTCTTAGGCGGACATTTATCTAAATTTTGAATTTCCAAGAGATCATCTCCCAAAATTCTCGTAATATGACGTTATAATCAAGTTAATAAGGAGAACCGGCTAAAGCCTGCATTACTCCGTATCTGGGGCAGGAAGAGCAGAAAGAACAGATTTACAGCATCGCTCGGCGAGCTCTTCACAAATTGCAGAACGATAATTTTCTAATAAAAGAAACATGTCCGACAAATGATTAGTAAGAACATCAAAATCATCCATGGCAATAAGCGCATGTTCAAGAGACTTTAATTCCAGACATAAATACTGATCGGTTTGAGCATGCAAATAATGTTCAAAAACCTTATCATCAGCAATAAGAAATGGTACGTCTGGTTCTAAAATAAATGACATATTGAATACCTCCATAAAACAAATAGTTAAGGTTAGTAATTACGACCCCCGTGTTACTAATTGGGGGTGCTGAAAGCAGAAAACCGGGAAACCGTCTGTAGTCGGATGTGTGCGCCCCGGCGTCAGCATGAACCGCCGGGGCCCCCGCATCCTTCCATTACAGACAAACGGCATGACGGGGAATGTTAAGCCCTTCTGTTTTTTGTCAAGTACTTTTCCCTGAAAAAAGCGTCGGAATTCCCTTTTTTCAG